>Ga0315286_10006470_pt1 | contig 11404 bp, 8 predicted proteins | sample YL17G10_0_MG_FD_205038 | JGI IMG/M metagenome (GOLD analysis project Ga0315286, IMG submission 205038) | Sediment microbial communities from Yellowstone Lake, YNP, Wyoming, USA - YL17G10_0 | ecosystem: Environmental > Aquatic > Freshwater > Lake > Sediment | place: USA: Wyoming | collected...
GACAATTCGATGTTGGTCTCACGGTCTTCCGCCAAGCCCGCCACCCCGTCTCCGGAAGCAGGGGTGGACATCGTCATTCGATACAGTGATGTGCAGGGCGGCTGGCCCGGCGAGGGCAATATCGACGCCGATCCGCGTTTTGCCAGTCTGGGCTCCTGGGTCGATGCCTCCAACCCGAAGGTCAGCGTCAAGCCGGATCATCCGAAAGCGACCTGGGTTGACGGCGACTACCACCTCAAGTCCCAGGCGGGCCGCTGGGACCCGGTTGCGCGGGTGTGGGTGCAGGACGGAATCACGAGTCCCTGTATCGACGCGGGCGATCCGAAGAGTCCTGTGGGCGATGAGCCGCAGCCGAATGGCGGCCGGATCAATATGGGCGCGTACGGCGGCACGGCCGAAGCCAGTAAATCCTATCAAGCGCCGGAGCCACCCGTCAGGCGGTGACGATCTGGATGTCCTTCATGGTTCCGAGGCGGCCCTCGGCGGCGGTCAGGTAGTGGACCCAACCGGGCTCATGGCCGAGCAGTTGGCTGCCGACCGCGTCCACGGCGACGGGATCGAAACCGGCCAGGATCAGGTTGACGTGCTTCTTCTTGCCGGCCAGGTGACCGCCCGTCAACGCGACGCTGGCGTCCACGACTGAAAGGTCGGGCGCCTTGTATAGGCAGACATCCACGACTGAGTCGTCGGTCGAGGGCGAGTGGAGCTTGGCCTTGTTCCACCCGCCGGCGTAGTGCTTGGCCGGGGCCAGGCCGAACATGTTCTTCATCGCAATCGTCGTTTTCGTGAAGCTATGGTCCTTGAGCACGGGGATCGAGATGATGAACGCCCCTTGGGCGATCCTGGGCAGGTGAAACTTCTTTAACTGCAAGGCGTCAGGATTCTCAAGTTCCACAGTCTCGGCGTCGTTGAAGTCCACGAGCCGGATGCCTTCACGCTTGGCAAACTCCGTGTAGCCGAGGGCGGCGTAGACGTCGTGTGTCCGTCCGCTGCCGGCCCCTTCGCCGATGATGACCTGGGCCTTGGTATGGGCACGACAGTACCTGTACACGGCCTCCACGGCCTGCACGCTCGTCGTCACCGGCGGCGGCGAGGAGTTCGTTAGGTTGGGCTTGAGGATTATCAGACTATCCTGGGGCAGCCTCTCGCCGGCCCCGATCAGATCAAGTGCCTTTGAGATGCTCTGCTCGTAGCCGGTGAACGGTACCCTGGCGACTTGGCTCATTTTTTCTCCACCTGCCCAAGGGCGGAACAAATCCGCCTTTGTTTCGTATATGCGGCTTGAAATGCCGTGACGGTCCCTGCGGCACGGCCCCGACACGGAAAAAATAATCAGGGCAGAGGTCTTGACTGTCAAACGGTTTTCCGTGAATCTATACTGTTTGTCGCAGAGGGGGACCCGGTGCGTTGGTCATCATCAATGGTTTGGAGCTGGATATGATTGAAGTCAAGGAGCTTCGGCGGAGGTTTGGGCCGGTAGTTGCTGTTGACGGTATTTCTTTCAGCGTGGGCAAGGGGCAAGTCCTGGGGCTGCTCGGTCCCAACGGTGCGGGCAAGACCACCGCCATGCGCATGCTCGCGTGCTACATCCGCCCCGACAGCGGGACCGCCAGCGTCTGCGGGCACGACATTCTCCAGAATCCCATCGAGGTCCGCCGGTCACTCGGCTACTTGGCCGAGAACTCCCCGGCGTACCCCGAGATGACGGTGGGGGGGTTCCTGAACTTCATCTGCGATGTCCGGCAGATCAAGGGCAAGGATCGCAAGACGGCGCTCGACCGCATCGTGCCGATGTGCTCCATCGAGTCGGTCTATCACCAGACTATCGAGACGCTGTCGAAGGGCTACAAGCGTCGCGTCGGCCTGGCGCAGGCCCTGATCCACGACCCCCAGGTGCTGATCCTCGACGAGCCCACGGACGGTCTTGATCCCAACCAGAAGCACGATGTCCGCAAGCTCATCACCGAGATGGGCAAGGACAAGTGCATCGTCGTCTCCACGCACATCCTGGAGGAGGTCGAGGCGATCTGCTCCCGGACGATCATCATCGCCCGGGGCAAGGTGCTCGTGGACTCGACGCCGAAGCAGTTGAAGGAAAAGCATCACGCCAGCCTCGACGAGATCTTCCGAACGATCACGAAGATGAAAACAAGTGTGAAGTGTGCAGTTTGAAGTTTGAAGTGCCAAGGCAGATGGCTCTGCACTTCAAACTTGACACTTGAAACTTCAAACTTCTAAGGAGTGCCATGAACAGCTTTTGGGCGGTATTCAAGAGGGAACTGAAGAGCTATTTTGCGACCCCTCTGGCCTACGTCTTTCTCGTGATCTTCCTGTTTTTCGCAGGCTACCTGACGTTCAGCCGGCAAGGGTTCTTCGAGGCCCGGCAGGCGGACATGCAGCCGTTCTTCGTGAACCTGCCGCTGCTGTTCATCTTCATGGTGCCGGCTACGGCCATGCGCCTGTGGGCCGAGGAACGCAAGGTCGGCTCGATCGAGCTGCTGTTCACGCTCCCGATCACGATCACGCAAGCCGTCATCGGCAAGTTCCTGGCCGCTTGGGCATTCCTTGGAATCGCCCTGGCCCTGACGTTCCCGATGGTCATCACGGTCGCCTACTTGGGCGATCCCGACAAGGGCCTGATCGTGACGGGCTACATAGGCAGCTTTCTGATGGCCGGCGGCTTCCTGGCGATCGGCTGCTTTTTCTCGGCCGTCAGCAAGAACCAGGTGATCGCGTTTGTGCTGTCGGTCGTCGCCTGCGCGGTCCTGGTGTTCGCCGGCATGCCGACGACGTTGAACTACCTCTCGACGTTTCTGCCGCCGGGTATGGTCCTGGCCGCCAAGGGCATCAGCTTTCAGGAGCATTTCGAGTCCCTGCAAAGGGGCGTCGTGCAATTCAAGGACATTGCGTATTTTGTCTTCTTGATCGTGGGTTGGGTTGCAGCTTGTACGGTCATTTTGGATGAAAGGAAGGCCAGCTAATGAGCCGGACAATACGAGCAATCATCGGCGCCATTCTGATCCTGGTCATCGTCTTTAGCGGCATCAGCATTTGCCAGAACCTCGGGGCACGCGTGAAACTGGACGTGACGGACCAGCACATTTACACGCTCTCCGGCGGGACCAAGGCGATCCTGGGCAAGGTCAATCAGCCGATCAAGGCGAAGCTGTACTATGCTTCGACCGCCGCGATGAAGGCCCCGGACCAGATTCGCTACTTCAACAACTACTACGAATTCGTGAAGGCCCTGCTCCGGGAGTACGTGGCGGTCTCGAAGGGCATGGTGCAACTGGAGGTGATCGATCCGCGTCCCTTCTCGCAGGACGAGGAGCAGGCCATGCGCTTCGGCCTGCAGCGGTTCCCCATCTCCCAGGAGGAGAGCTTCTTTTTCGGCCTGGTCATGCAGACGCAGTTCGGGGTCGAAAAGGTCATTCCGTTCTTCTCCCCGGACCGGCACAACTTCGTCGAGTACGACATCAGCTACCTGATCGACACCGCGATCACCAAGCAGAAAAAGAAGATCGGGATCATGAGCTCGCTGCCGGTCATGGGGCAGGACGTGAGCGACTACATGGCCCGGATGATGCAGATGCAGGGCCAGCAGCCGGAGCCGCCGTGGACCTTCGTCGAGCAGCTCAAGAATAAGTATGAGGTCAAGACCATCGCCACGGACGTGAACGACATCAACGACGCGGACATTCTCCTGGTCGTCCACCCGAAGAACCTGCCCGAGAAGACGCAGTTTGCCATCGACCAGTATATCCTCAAGGGCGGCCGCGCGATTGTCTGCGTGGACCCGCATTGCTGGATGGACCGGCCGCAGCGAAACCCGATGCAGATGCAGATGACCCAGCAGGATCAGAGCTCCAGTCTGGATCGGCTGATGCGGACCTGGGGTCTGGAGATGCCCAAGAACACCTTTGCGGGCGACAGGGGCTTGGCGATCGAGGCCCCGATCAGCCGCAACCAGAGGGCGGAAAAGGTCATTGGCTTCCTGGGGCTCACGCCGGAGTGCGTCAACAAAAACAGCGTGATCTCAACGAACCTCAACCAGGTCCGGCTGCTGTTCGCCGGCGTCTTGAACGAAGTGGATTCGTCGCAGAAGGCCGCCGGGGGTAAATCGGCGGATGCGAACCAGCCTGCGGAGCAGAAGAAGGCCGGCCAGTCGCTTGGGCTTACGCGGACGCCGCTGCTGATGACGACGGCCCACGGCAATGCCTGGAAAGTGGGCAGCCCGTTCGAGCTCATGTACCCCGATCCGGCCAAGATGATGAACAGCTTCATCGACGGCGTCAAGCCGGTGAACATGGCCTATCTCGTCACCGGGCGGTTCCAGAGCAGCTTCCCCCAGGGGATCGAGATCGAGGTGGCGGCCAAGGACCCGAACACGAAAGACAAGGCCGCCGATCCCAATAAGCCCAAGATGGTCAAGAAGCACATCACCGGTCTCACGGAGGCCAAGGAAGAGAGCGCGGTCGTGGTGTTCTCCGACGTGGACTTCATCAGCGACCAGTTGGCCTATACCAATTCCTTCTTTGGCAAGATGGTCGTGGGCGACAACAGCGCCTTGCTGCTCAACGCGATTGAAGACCTCGCCGGCTCGGGCGATCTGATCTCGATCCGCTCGCGCGGCAACTTCAAGCGGCCTTTCGCCGTCGTGGACAAGATCGAGCAGGAGGCCGAGAAAGAGACCGCCGACGAGATTGCCGTGATCAACGCCCAGATCGAAGGCTTCAACCAGGAATTGCAGACCCTGGTCTCCTCCGCCAATAAGGAGCAGGAGAAGCAGGAAGTCCTTGGCAACACTATCGTCCAGAAAAAACGTGATGTGGAGCTGAGGATTCACGAAGCTCAGAGGCAATTGCGGCAGATCAAGGCAAAGCAGCGGGAGCGGACCGACCGGCTGGGCCACACGCTGGAAATGGTCAATATGGCGGCGGTCCCGAGCGTGATCATGCTGGTCGCCGTGGTCCTGGGCCTCTGGCGCAGCGGCCGTCGGCGGCACTACATCAGCCACGCGAGCGACGCGTGAGGAATCTACTATTTATTGTTTGTTATTTACTATTGAGGCGTTGCTCGGGCCGCGTCGTCTCGTGTGGCGAGGAATCGCAAATCGTAAATAGTAAATCGTAAATCGTCAATACCGTTGAGGGTTTCGTCGATGAGTAACCGCAGACTTGGCATCTTAGCCGTTGTTGCAGCATTCATGGTTCTCTGGGCGGTCGTCCAGGCACGTTTCTCCGGAGGCCGGCGAGGCGAGCCATCGGGCCCGGCTTACCTGATCCAGGGTCTCGATCCGGGCGATATCGACAGCATCACCATCGGCAAAGGCAAGGACCCGATCAAGATCGTGCGTCAGGAAGGGCGGTTCGTCATAGCGAACAAGGCCAACTACGCCGCCGACACCAAGCAGATCAATGACCTGATTACGAAAGCGCTCGATATCAAGACGGCCGACCTCCACACCAGCGATCCGAAGAACCATGAGGACCTCCAGGTCACGGAAGACAAGGCCCGCACCGTCGTCAAGTTCTTCAAGGCCGATGGATCGCTCCTGACGGGCGTGGTCGTCGGCCAGTCGCGCGAGACGGGGCAGGGCACGTACGTCCGGCTGGCCGCGAGCGATGACGTCTACCTTACCGACGAGGCCCCCTGGTTCCGCGACCGGGCCGTGGACTATGTGAATCAAGAGATCGTCGCGGCCAAGCGCGAGGATGTCAATGCGGTGACCCTGACGACCCCGGAAGGCACCTACACGCTGCGGTCGGGAAAGGGGGACAGCGTTCTCTTGGTGAACATGCCTGCGGACAGAAAGCTCAAGGACACCGACGCCAAGAGCGTCCTCACGGCCTTGACGAGCCTGCGGTTTGACGACGTCAACACGCCGGCACAGGTCCCGGGGCTGAAATTCGATCACGAGTACATCGGCCGGTTGAACGACTCCACCGAATACAGACTCAAACTGGCCAAAAAGGGCGAGAAGACTTACCTTCAGTGCGATGCCGACTACATGGATAAGACGCCGGTGATGATCAAGCCGAACCAGCAGGACTCGCAGGACGAGCTCAAGAAGAAAGAAACCAAACTCCTGGCCCAGGAACATGCCCAGAAGTTCACGTTGCGGCACAAGGGCTGGATCTACGAGGTCGCCGACTGGAAGGCGAAGTACCTGACGATGAAGCAGTCGGTCTTGCTCGAAGACCGGGAAAAGCCGGTCGAGAAGAAGGCAGAAGCGCCTGCACCAGCCGCGGCCAAGACGCCGGCCGTGACTCCGGTGACGGGGCTGACTCCGCCGGCAGAAGCTCCCGCGACTCCAGCCGCAAAGCCTGCGGAGCCGAATAAGCCGGCGGGTGTCGCGACACCGCCGGTGAAATCCGATGCGGCTGGTCCCAAGCAGTAGAACGAGCGTTCGTTCCCATGCTCCCGGAGGGGAGAGTTTTTTGAAGATCGATTGCCTGACTCTCGGTGACTTCCAGACCAACTGCTATGTGGTCCGCTCGGATGAGGCGACCCTCGACTGTGCGATCATCGACCCCGGTTTTGACCCGGACGACCTTCTCGAATTCCTCTCGCAGCACGAGCTCACCCCTGTCGCGGTGATCATCACGCACGGCCACGCGGACCACATCGCCGGTGTGGCGGCGCTGCGGCAGCAGTATCCGAAAATCAAGGTATACATCCACAAGCTCGACGCAGGGCTGTTGACCGATTCCCAGGCGAACCTCTCCATCCTGGCTGGTGCAACGGTCGCAACGGAGCCTGCGGATGTCGTACTCAAGGATGGCGACGTGATCGAGGAGGCCGGCATCAAGCTCAAGGTCCTGCACACGCCCGGCCACACGCTTGGCGGGATATGTCTATACGCGGAGCCGGACGCCGTCGTCTTCGCAGGCGACACCCTCTTTGCCGACTCGGTAGGGCGGACGGATTTCCCCGGCGGCGACATGGACCAACTGATCGAGAGCATTCAAACCAAACTCTTCACCCTGCCCGACAACACCGCCGTTCACCCCGGCCACGGCATGAGAACCACCATCGGCCGGGAAAAACGCGCCAATCCGTTCGTCCGATAGTTGACGCGGACGCACTCGGTCGGGTATACTACACCTCGGTAAGTCTACCACGGATCAACGCCATGTATGCCACTGGGCAGGCGTGGTCTTTCTATCGAGGGTTGGGGGAATGGAGGATCGAAGATGGTCGAGGTCAGAAGCTCCCCAATCCTGCGGACAATCTCTTTCCTGATCGCATCGCGCAGGCGGCTTGGAACCGCAGATGAACGCGGATCAACGCCGATGACGGAAGATGCGGTTTTCACGCAAAGACGCAAAGAGCGCCAAGAACGAAGTAATCGGTTGAGTGGGCTTTATCCACGACGGGCTGTTATCAGCGTTTATTTGCGTTCATCTGTGGTTTCAGAACTGATCCACGTTTGACTCGGCATTGGAGGATTGGAGACGATGAGAACTCTACTATTGGCCTTGACCACGTGTCTGTTGGTTTTGCCCGTTCAAGCCAAATACAGCGGGGGCAGCGGGACGGCCCAGGACCCGTACCAGATTGCAACAGCCGCCGATCTAATCGCGCTCGGCGAGACGCCCGCCGATTACGACAAGCATTTCGTCCTGACAGCCGACATCGACCTGGACCCCAAACTCCCCGGCCGCAAGGTCTTCGACAAGGCGGTCATTGCGCCGGAGGTCAATGACGCGAATTGGTGGTTCGATGGGACTCCTTTCACCGCCGTGTTTGACGGCAATAGCCACAACATCTCGCACCTAAGGATCCGGGGTCGCGGATACCTTGGCCTGTTTGGACAATTGGCATCTGGGGCTCAAGTAAAGAACGTGGGTGTGGTCGATGTCAACATGACCGGCTCAGGCGGCTATGTCGGCGGGCTGGTGGGCAGTAACTCCGGCACTGTGACCCGATGCTATAGCACAGGCGAGGTCAACGGTGGCAGTGGGCTGGTGGGCAGTAACTCCGGCACTGTGACTCAATGCTACAGCACAGGCGAGGTCAACGGTGGCAGTGGGCTGGTGGGCAGTAACTTCGGCACTGTGACTGAGTGCTACAGCACCGGTGCAGTTAGTGGCAGGGATAGTGTCGGCGGGCTGGTGGGGCACAATTCTGGCAGCGTGACTGAGTGCTACAGCACCGGTGCAGTTAGTGGCAGCGATAGAGTCGGCGGGCTGGTGGGATTCAACAACGGTTCTGTGACCCGGTGCCATAGCACCGGTGCAGTTAGTGGCAGCGATAGTGTTGGCGGGCTGGTCGGGGAGAACCCGGGTTCGTTGACCGACAGCTACAGCGCGGGTACGGTCCACGGCGATGAATCCGTCGGCGGGCTGGTGGGATTGAACGGCAACATCCAGTCATTGGTTGGTCCCGGCAGGTACGGCCCTGTGACCCGCTGCTATAGCACTGGCATGGTCAGCGGGAGCAAGTCTTATGTCGGCGGGTTGGTGGGGCACAACCGCGCTGGCACAGTGAGCCAGTGTTACAGCACCGGGGCGATCAGCGGCGCGGGTTCGCAGGTCGGGGGGCTGGTGGGGGGGTACAGCTGGGGCACTGCTGTAACCCAGTCTTTCTGGGACATCCAGACCTCCGGCCAGAGCGAGAGTGCCGGCGGCACCGGCAAGACCACGGCTGAGATGCAAATAGCGAAGACGTTCCTCGATGCTGGCTGGGACTTTGTGGGCGAGACAAGAAACGGTACAGATGACATCTGGACGATTGTTGGGGGGAAGGACTATCCGAGGCTTGCGTGGGAGTGTTGGGCTGCTGCGCCATTTCCGGCCAGCGGGGCCCTTGATGTGGTCAGGACGCCCACCCTCAAGTGGACCATAGCACCGAGGGCCGCGGCGCACGATGTGTACTTCGGCGAGGACAAGAATGCCGTCACCTACGCAACCCCTGCGACCCTGGGTATCTATCGCGGACGGCCGCCAGCCCAGACGGCTGCCTACGAGCCCGGCACATTGGAGTGGGCCAAGACCTACTACTGGCGCATCGACGAGGTCAATGAAGCCGATCCCAGAAGCCCTTGGAAAGGGGCGGTTTGGAGCTTCACGACCACAGCCTGCATCAAGTCCCCGCAGCCACCCAACGGTGCGACTGATGTCTTCCATCGTGCGATCCTGAGTTGGGTCCCGGGAGAGCCGGGCATGCAGTATGACGTGTACCTGGGGCAGAACGAGAATGATGTGCGGGGTGCGACACCCGAGACTCCGGGCATCTACCGGGGACGCCAAGCATCAGATGTGACGACGTACCAACCTGGCGATCTCAATTTGAACACGACGTACTACTGGCGGATTGATGGCATGGACAGGGCCGGTCCGCAGAGTCCATGGAAAGGCGTTGTCTGGAGCTTTGCCACGGGAATCGGTGTGGCCGTCGTCGACGATTTCGAGAGCTACACGGACGAGGAGGGCAGACGGATCTATCAGACCTGGATCGATGGACCCGGGCCTGACGCCAATACACCTGGCAATGGCACCGCCTCGATCGTCGGCAACATGTATGCGCCCTTTGCCGAACGGACGGTGGTCCACGGCGGCAGGCAGTCGATGCCGATGGACTACAACAATATGAAGAAGCCCTGGTATTCGGAGGTGGGCCGGACGTGGGCGACACCGCACGATTGGACGGTCGATGGGGCGGACACGTTGACGTTGTATTTCCGGGGCAAGGCGGACGACGGACTGGACCCGCTGTATGCGGGGATTGAGGACAGTGCCGGGCGAATCACGGTGGTGGTCCACCCGGACGCGAAGGCGGTGCTGGCGACGGAGTGGCAGAAGTGGCAGATTGCCCTGGCGGATGTGCGAGCGGCGGGCGTGGACGTGGCGGCGGTCAAGAAGATGGTGATTGGCGTCGGCGACCGCAAGAACCCCAAGCCCGGCGGCACCGGCAGGATCTATATCGACGATATCCGCCTGACGAAGCGGATGCCGTAGAATTCAGAAGGCGTTGAAGTATTCCGGGCGGCCGTCGTCGCTGTCGTAACCGGCAGCGTCCTCCGTCTCCGTGTCGGCATCCACCCGTATGCGCTCGATCCGCTCGGCCTGCTTCGTGAGGGTGTTGACCGTGATCAGGGCAGCGTTGATTCGGACATCGCCCGTGGCGATCTCGAAGGGGACGGGCATTTGCGTTCGAAATGCCTTCAAGACACTCTGCGTTTTGCGGCCCAAGACCGAATCGTGGGCGCCCGTCATGCCCACGTCGGTGATATAGGCGGTGCCCTTGGGCAGAATCCGCTCGTCGGCGGTGGGTATGTGCGTGTGTGTGCCGAAACAGCAGTTTGCCCGGCCATCGACGTGGTAGCCCATCGCCACTTTCTCGCTGGTCGCCTCGGCGTGCATCTCCACGACGATCACCTCCGCCTGCTGCTGGAGCCTCGGAATCCATTTGTCGGCGGCGGCGTAGGGGCAGTCCGCCGGTTTCATGAAGAGACGGCCGATCAGCGTCAGCACCCCGACGGTCGGCCCCTTGCTGGTCTTGTAGGTGGCAATGCCCTTGCCGGCCGCGTATTCCGAGAGGTTGGCCGGCCTTGCTATGTTGTCGGCCCGATCCAGCGTTTCGATGATGTCTCTTTTGCGGAAGGCATGGTCGCCGAGTGTGACGAGGTTCACCCCATAGCGGAGCAGCTTGTCGTAGATCTGCGGGGTCAGCCCGGAGCCGCCCGCCGCGTTCTCCGCGTTGGCGATGACGCAGTCGATGGAGTGCTCCTCGACGAGGCTCTTGAGCTTATCCGCCAGGATACGCCGGCCGGGGCGGCCGACGATGTCGCCGATGCACAGTATGTTCAGTCTCATGTAACAGCCTTGCGGTTAAAATCAATCCTATGGGACTCGTAGGACCTATAGGACCTATGTGCGACGACTCCCGCACTTACTTGGCGTACTCGATGCAGCGGACTTCCCGCAGCAGGGTCACCTGGATTTCGCCGGGATACGTCATCTCCTGTTCGACCTTGATGGCGATGTCGCGTGCGACCTTCATGGCGGACTCGTCGTCGATCTGGTTCGCATCGACGATCACGCGAATTTCGCGTCCGGCCTGGATCGCATAGGCACTCTCGACCCCCTTGAAGCTGGTGGCGATCTCCTCGAGCTTCTCCAGCCGCTTGATATAGCGTTCGAGCGTCTCTCTGCGGGCCCCCGGCCGCGATGCGCTGATCGCATCCGCCGCGGCAATGAGCACCGTATACGGGTTGTCCGGCGGGACATCGCCGTGGTGGCCGGCGACCGCGTTGAGCACGACGGAGGACTCGTTGAACCGCTTGAGGAAGTTGGCGCCGATGGCCGGATGGCTTCCCTCGACATCGTGGTCGATGGCCTTGCCAATATCGTGCAAGAGGCCGGCCCGGCGGGCCACCGAGCCGTCGAGGCCCAGCACG
>Ga0315286_10006471_pt1 | contig 11404 bp, 12 predicted proteins | sample YL17G10_0_MG_FD_205038 | JGI IMG/M metagenome (GOLD analysis project Ga0315286, IMG submission 205038) | Sediment microbial communities from Yellowstone Lake, YNP, Wyoming, USA - YL17G10_0 | ecosystem: Environmental > Aquatic > Freshwater > Lake > Sediment | place: USA: Wyoming | collected...
ATCCACATGGGCCAGGGCGGCGCGGCCGGGGCGGGGCCGCCCATGCGCTTGGGCAGTGCCCTAAGGCGAGCGCCACAGGCGAAGCAGCAGTAGTCGGTGGAGAGGTTGGGAGCGTGGCAGCGCGGGCATTCGGTGTGTTGGAGCATGGGCATCCTAACCGCTGAGGCGTCCCTCGACCGTGCTCGGGACAAGCAGGGACGCAGAGACAGCATATTGTGCCACATTGACGGCGCAGGGAATACGGCCGCGGGCGCGTTGACCCTCTATTGGGCGCGTGCTAGTATCCTGCTGCCATGCAAGATGCGACCCGAATCGTTGCCACCGACTGCGGCTCGACCACCACCAAGGCGATTCTGATCGAGCGGCGCGACGGTGAGTATCGCCTCTCGGGGCGGGGAGAGGCGCCTACCACGGTGGAGGCCCCGTTCGACGATGTAACGGTCGGGGTATTGAACGCGGTCGGCGAGTTGGAGGAGCTGACGGGGGAGCGGTTCATAGAACGCCACCCGGAGAGTCGAACCCCACCCCCTTCCCCCTCCCCGTACACGGAGAGGGGAGATCTGTCAAAGGAGGCGCGGCCCGGGCCACGAGTATCGGATGTCGATCTGTACCTTTCGACTTCCAGCGCGGGGGGCGGGCTGCAGATGCTGGTGACGGGTGTGGTGAAGACGATGACGGCGGAGTCGGCGCAGCGGGCGGCGCTGGGGGCCGGGGCGATCGTGATTGATGTGATCGCGGTGGACGATGGGCGGGCGGACTACGAGCGGATCGCCCGCATCCGCTCGATCCGGCCGGACATGATACTGATGTCGGGCGGCACCGAGGGAGGGACGGTTCAGCATCTGCTCGACACGGCCGAGCTACTGGTGGCGGCCGATCCACGGCCGCGACTGGGCGAGGCGTTCAGGCTTCCTGTGATCTACGCAGGGAACAGCGCGGCGACCGACGGAGTCCGGCAGGTGTTGGGGGATCGGGTGGACCTCATCGTCGAGGAGAACCTGCGGCCGCAGCTCGAGGCAGAGAACCTGGGGCCTGCTCGGGATGCGATCCATCGCTTGTTCCTCGAGCACGTGATGGCGCAGGCGCCCGGGTACGACAAGCTGCTGACGTGGACGAGCGCGCCGGTCATGTCTACTCCCCGCGCGGTGGGCGAGATGGTCCAGCTCGCCGCGCGCGAGGAAGGTGTGGACGTGCTCGCGGTGGACATCGGGGGCGCCACCACCGATGTGTTTTCGGTTTTCGGCGGGCAGTTCAACCGAACGGTGTCGGCGAACCTCGGGCTGAGCTACAGCGTCGGCAATGTGCTGGTGGAGGCGACGACAGCGAACATCCGGCGCTGGGTGGCGGCGCCGGTTGACGAGGCGGCGCTGCGGAATCGGCTGCGGAACAAGATGATCCGGCCGACGACGATCCCGCAGACGGTTGAGGATCTGCTGATCGAGCAAGCGGTTGCGAGAGAGGCGATGCGGCTGGCGCTGCTGCACCATGGCGCGCTGGCCTCGGGGCTGAAAGGGGTCCAGCAGGCGCGGACGATGGCGGACCTGTTCACCCAGGCGTCGGCGGGCGGGACGCTGGTGGACATGATGTCACTGGGGCTCATCATCGGCAGCGGGGGGGTGCTGTCGCACGCGCCGCGCCGGCAGCAGGCGGCGCTGATGTTGATTGATGCGTTCGAGCCCCAGGGGGTGACGCGGCTGGCGGTGGACTCGATCTTCATGATGCCTCAGCTCGGGGTGCTCTCCTCGGTGCTGCCCGAGGTGGCGATGGAGGTGTTCCAGCGAGATTGCCTGGTGCCGCTGGGCACGGTGATCGCGCCAGTGGGGCGGGCGCGTGAGGGGGAGGTGATCCTCGACTGGCGAATCGGCGGCGAGTCGGGGCAGTTGCGCGCGGGGGAGTTGAAGAGACTTCCCTTGATGATGGGGAAAGGCGACTCAGCGAGTCGCCCCTACGTGGAGGCCGAGCTGGCGCCGGTGCGCGGGTTGGATGTTGGCGCGGGCAAGGGACGGCGATGGACCGGCACGGTTCAGGGCGGCGCGGCGGGGGTTATCTTGGACGGCCGAGGGCGGCCGCTGACGCTGCCGGCAGATGAGCAGGAGCGGCTGAGAAAGCTGGATGAGTGGATGCGGACTGTGGGCGCTATGCCTGGAGGACCGGGGTAATGGCCGTCGCTTACACCCCCGGGCTTCGGGTGACCTCGGACACGCTGATCCGGCGCCTCCGCCGGCTGCCGATCAAGGGGCAGGTGCTGGTGGGCGCGGGGCAGACGGTGACAGCCGACCAGGTGGTGGCGCGGGCGGAGATGCCGGGGATACTGCACACGGTGCGGGCGACGCAGATGCTGCATATCGAGCCGCAAGAACTCGCGCCGGCGCTGCTGAAGCAGCCGGGTGAGGCGGTGCAGGCGGGTGAGGTGATCGCGGAGACCAAGGGACTGCTCGGTCTGTTCAGGTCCCAACTGCGGTCGCCGGTCTCGGGCACCATCGAGGAGGGCAGCGCGGTCTCGGGACATGTGCGGATACGGGAGAGACCGCGAGCAGTGGACCTGCCTGCCTACATCGCGGGAACGGTGGCAGAGGTGATCGAAGGCGAGGGGGCGGAGATCGAGGCCCGCGGCGCCCTAGTGCAGGGGATATTCGGCGTGGGCGGTGAGCGATGGGGGGTGCTGCGGGTCGTGGCAGATAAGCCCGACCAGGCGCTGCGAGCCGAGGCGCTTGGGAAGTGCGAGGGATGCGTGATTGTTGGTGGTGCGGGGGCTGACGGGCGAGCGATCAGGGCGGCGGCAGAGGCCGGCGCGGCCGGTCTGGTGGTGGGCGCGGTAACGGATGAGGCGCTTCGTGAGTACCTGGGCTACGAGATCGGAGTGGCGATCACGGGCCAGGAGCAGGTGCCGATGACGCTCATCCTCACCGAGGGGTTTGGCGAGCTAGCGATGGCGGGGCGGACCTGGGAACTGCTGACATCGCTGAACGGTCGGCTTGCCTCGATCAACGGAACGACCCAGATCCGCGCCGGCGTCATCCGGCCGGAGATAGTGGTGACGCGCCAGGGGGCGTCGGGCGATGAGGCCGCGGCTGAACCCGAGCAGGTGCTCGCGGTCGGGTCGCGAGTTCGTGTTATCCGGGAGCCGAACTTCGGCGCGCTGGGCCGGGTGACCGCGCTGCCTGTGGAACTGATGGAGATCGAGACTGAATCCAAGGTACGCGTTGCGATGGTGGAGCTTGATGGCGGCAGCGAGGTGCGGGTGCCGCGGGCGAACGTAGAAGTCATCCAAGAGTAAGGCAAAAGGAACAACGCAAAAACGGAAAGCACAAGCGGGAAACTGCCGAGACAGGTGACGTTGTCGGTGATCTTCGGGGTGGCGCTGGCGACGGGCTTCTCGGGGGCAGTGGCGCCGGGATCGCTACTGGTGGTGGTGGTCCGCGAGTCTGCGCGAACGGGATGGGCGGCCGGCCCGGTGATGATGATCGGGCACGGAATGCTGGAGTTGGTCGCCATCGTACTGCTGGTGACGGGGCTGATCTCATTCGCGCGGGGGCCACGGGCGCGAGGGATCATCGGGGTTGCCGGGGGACTGGTGCTGCTATACCTGGGGTACCAAACGCTGCTGATGTCCGGGGAGACGGGTGCAGCGGCGCTGCGGGCGACCGACGCCGCCGGCGGCGTCGGCAGTGGCTGGCTCCGGCTGGTGTGGCTGGGCGCGTTGATGAGCATGGCGAACCCGTACTGGTGGCTCTGGTGGGCGACGATCGGGGCAGCGCACTCGAGCTGGGCGGTGCAGCGGGGTCGGCTGGGCGGCGGGGTCTACTACACCGGTCACATTCTATCGGACGTGCTCTGGTACTCGGCGGTGTCGCTGGCAGTGGGGGCTGGGCGAGGGCTGCTGTCGCCGGGTATACTGAGGGGTGTCTACGCGGGGTGTGCGGTGTTCCTGATTGGGATGGGGTGTGTCTTCGGTGTGGCCGGTGTGAGGGCGGTGGGGCGACGGGAGGCCCCTCGACTTCGCTCGGGGTGAACGAGTTCGCTGTCTAATCGGTGTGAGGCATTGCGGCAGATGGATAGACAGGCGCCGAGGTTCAACAGGCGAGAGCTGGCGCGGATGCTTGCGCTGGTCGGGGTGGTGTGGTTGGTGATTCTGGTCGGCATCGCCAGATGGCAGCGAAGCCGACCGGCGGCCGCCTCCGCCGAGCCGCCACTCATCCACTACCCGGGGACGGAGGAAGCGCCGGAGCAGACCTCCCCCAACCTCGGTCTCCGCAAGTACTGGTTCCGGCTGAACGAAGAGTACCCGTCGGACAGCGTCTACCGATTCTACCAGGACCAGCTCGAGCCGAAGGGATGGCGGCCGATCGTGGTCTCCGGGCCGGAGTGGGTGAGGCGAACCGAGAAGGACGTGACGCGGGACCTCCTCGCGGCCGGGTGGATCAGCCCCGACGGCCTATTCCACGTTGATCTGCAGATGATGTCTGTGGTTCATCCGCTGAAGGACGGGGCCGCGATGATGGGCGAGGAACGAGAGCCTGGGATCCAGGTGTACGTCACCCTTCGGCGAGCGGCCCCGCCCGAGATCCTTCTTCAGCAACCCCCCACGCCGCCACCACCACCGGGGATTGTGGAAGAACAGTGAAGCGGGCAACGGGAGAGAACCATCTGAACGCCGAGGTCGAAAGGGTGGCGCGAGAGGCAGGGGCATCGCTGGTGGGATTCGCCGATGTAGAGGGATTGGCATGCCTGCCAAGGGCGGTGGTGGTGGCGACAGCGATCTCGCCGGCCGCGTTTGGCGAACCCGCTGAGATGCCAACTCCGCCCTACTACCAGGAGTACCTGGACCTGAATGCTCGCCTGACCAAGATCGCGGAGCGGCTGGCAGGGCTGCTCGAATGCGCAGGCTATCGCGCGCAGGCCAATGCAGCGACACTGCACCTGATAGACCCAGAGACGCTGGCGACACCGTTTCCCCACAAGACGGGCGCCACCCGCGCGGGGCTGGGGTGGATCGGGAAGTCGGCGCTGCTGGTGACGCCGGAGTTCGGTCCGGCTGTGCGCCTGGCAAGCGTTCTCACCGATGCGCCGCTAGCGGCTGGCGAGCCGATCACCGAGAGCCGGTGCGGGGAGTGCACCGTCTGCCAGGAGGCGTGCCCAGGGGGCGCGATCACGGGGGAGTCGTGGTATGCGGGGCGACCGCGGGAGGAGTTCTACGACGCGTTTGCCTGCCGCCGGGGAGCACTGGAGCGTGCGCGCAGCAAGGGGATTGATGCGACGATCTGCGGGGTGTGCATGAGCGTGTGTCCGCGGCGGCCGCGCTAGTCCGCCCGCATCCATGGGTACTGGGTGCGGCGCTCCCTGGCAAGCCGCAGCAGGTGCTGATCCTTCTTCGACTCCCGATCAAGCTCCAGCGCCGTTTCGAGCGCGGCCTCGGCCTCGTCGAACCGGCCAAGTCGCAGACAAGCCTGCCCAAGGAAAGAGTAGGCGGCCGCGTTGCTCGGGTCGCGCTCGATGGCGGACCTGTATCGGTCCACCTCGCTGAGGTAGTGCTCGCGTTCCCTGCGCCGCCAGTAGATGTACTGGTAGGCGGCGAGCGCCATGAGGGCAAGGTAGACGACTGCTATCACCCCGAGGAATCCCCAGCCACCGGCGATGATGGAGGTCACCCCGAGCGCGAAGGCAACGAGGAGAAGGCCCATGCCGATGAATGCTTCTTCGCCGCCGAGAGTGCGGTCGAGCCAGCCGCTGAGGATCCACCAGCCGACCAGCCCCAGGGTGGGCACGAAGATCATCGCTTTGATCAGACGCTCGAGTATCGCCAGGGCATCTGGTGTCATGCCATCCTCGCTCTCGCTGTCCGGGCGCGTAGGCGACGGTGAGTTAGACTCTCCTGGGCGCGAAATCGTCTATGCTGGCGAGCCCGAAGGGCCGTCGCGGTGGCGATAGTAAGTGCTCGGGCCATGTGGTAGTATACACCAGCAAGCGGAGGGCTTGCATGCGCCGGCGCCCGAGAGGCGGCAGTGGCACCCCTGGGCCTGGCAATTGAGGAGAGAGTGGCCATGCAGAAGAACGTGTCCCCAGTGGTGGCGGTGGTGGTGATCATCGTATTGCTCGCGGTGGTCGCATTTGTGTGGATGAAGTACACGGTGCCGACCAAACCTACGGGCCCGGCGGCGGGCGGTGGACGAGGCGGAGGTGGAGGCGGGCGCGGCGGCGGTGGCGGGACCGAGCAACGAGCGACCCGCGGCAGGCGAGGCGAGGGGGGCGGTGAGCGAGGTGGCGAGCGCGGCGGCAGGCGGGGCGGAAGGCGCGGGCCCGGCCGCGAGGGGCCGAGCGGCGCGGGCGGACAGGCAACTGACACCGCGCCGGCGGCAGGGACGAGGGGGCGCTAGCGAGGCGCTTACCGGACGACTGAGAGCCTCTATCAGAACTATGTCACGAGCCAAGCTCGTGACGAGGCGCCCCGGCGCCTGGTTGCGGCGAAGCCGCAACTACTGTGCAAACGGAGGAGAGCGCCCTGGATGCTCGTCCCCGAACGCACCAGAGGGTTTTGTTGGGCGCTCTAGCAGTGTGACTTCTACACTCGCTGCGGCGGCCGGTGTGCTCGGCCGCCGCAGCGCATAGATAGGCGCTCTCATGTCCAGCCGCCAGAAGTCGTCACAGCTTCGACGCACGAAGATCGTCTGCACGATCGGGCCGGCGACGGCCGCACCGCGGATGTTGGAGAGGCTCGCCCGCGCGGGAATGGATGTGGCGCGGCTGAACTTCTCACACGGGGACCACGATGAGCACGCCCGGGTGATGCGCGCCATCCGCTCGCTCGAGCGGAAGATCGGTCGGCCGATCGGGATCATCCAAGACCTGGCCGGCCCCAAGCTGCGGATCGGCGAGATCGCCGGCGGGGAGGTGACGCTGAAGCCGCAGCAGGAGGTCGTGCTGAGCGCAGCGGCGTCGCCCGATCCCCGGCACATTCCGCTCCCGGTGCCGGAGGCAGCGAAGGCGCTGGCGCCTGGTCAGCGAGTGCTTCTCGGTGACGGCGCGATCGAGCTGGTGGTGATGGGCAGCGCCGGCGCGGAGATTCGGTGCCGCGTCCGCGTAGGGGGAACGCTGCGCTCGCGCCAGGGAGTGCATCTTCCGGACGTCGCGCTGCCGATCAAAACGGTTACCCCGAAGGATCTGGTGGACCTCAAGTTCGGGCTGAAGCACGGGGTGGATTGGGTGGCGATGTCGTTCGTCCGCAGCGCCCGCGATCTCGAACCGATCAGACGCGAGATCGGCCGGGCCGCGAAGCGGCCACTAGTGATGGCCAAGATCGAGCAGCACGAGGCGATTGCGAGGCTCGATGAGATCATCGAGGCGGTGGATGGGGTGATGGTGGCGCGGGGAGACCTGGGGATCGAGCTGCCACTGGAGCGGGTTCCGATTCTGCAAAAGGAGATCATCCGGCGGTGCAATGCTGCGGGCAAGCCGGTGGTCACGGCCACGCAGATGCTGGAGACGATGATGACCAACGCCAGGCCGACCCGGGCGGAGGTTAGCGATATCGCGAACGCGGTGCTGGACGGGACGGACGCGGTAATGCTGTCGGGCGAGACCGCGATCGGCAGCTATCCCATAGAGGCGGCGCGGGTGATGGCCCGGGTAGCCGTCCGGGCGGAGTCCACCTTCGACTATGCGGCGCGGCTGGCCGAGTCCAGCAGATGGGCCTGCCGGACGGTGACCGACGGTATCAGCCAGGCGACGGTCGGCCTGGCTGATGACCTGAGCGCGCGGGCGATTATCACGGCGACGGCGACTGGTCACACCGCCTTCATGACCGCGATGCACCGGCCGCGACAGCCGATAATAGCAGTGACACCCGACGTGGCAACTCAGAGAAGGTTGACGCTCGCCTGGGGCGTGCGTCCGTTGCTGGCCAACCGTGGGCGGAACACCGACACGCTGATCACGAATGCGATCGGACGAGCGCGGGAGGCTGGGCTGGTCCGCGAGGGCGATCTGGTGGTGATCACGGCGGGGGTTCCCGCCGGCGTTGCGGGGCGGACGAACCTGGTCAAGGTCGAAGTGGTTGGCGAGCACCACCCGTTCTGACGGATGCCGGATGGAGGCGAGGGCATGGCGTTGTTGAGCAGGGGGCGACGCGGTCGCCGGAGGATGAACAGGCGGGCTTTCTGGATGCTGGTGGGGGCGGTCTGCGCGATCGGGATACTAAGGCTGTGGGGTCCTCTGGGTGCGATCAGGGAGCAGTCAGGGCGGATGGCGCAGCTCCGCGGCACGAATGCCAGCCTGTTGTCCCAGCAGGCGTCGCTGGAGGAAGAAGGGCGTTTCCTGGCGACGGAGGCCGGCCGCGAGGCGGCTGCGCGGCGAATCGGTTACGTTCGGCCGGGAGAGCGGCGCTTGGTGTTTGTCCCTGCGGCCTCCGGGGAAACGAAGCAGAGCGGGGCGCGGCAAGAGCGGCCCGCTGGCGACAAGCGCTGACCTAGCTATGGGCGGAGCGGCTAGAGGCGGTAGCTCCTCCGGCCGGTGGTGGTTTCCTCTCTCCTGGACCTGGTCCTGAGGTGTGCTGCGTATCCGCTTCCCTCACGCACGAGACGGTTGAGTTCCGAGACCTCGTAGCGAGGCGGATGCTTGCTAAGCACCGCGAGGTAGACGTCATCCCGCATCAGCAGTTCCTTGCCCGGGACCTGAAGCACGAAACCGTCGGCGATTAGCTCCGAGAGCGCCTGATCGAGGGCGCGGCCCAGCTCGGCGCCCGCCCTTCGGTTGAGTTCCTCCTCGATGACCTCCCGGCTTACGCTGCGCCCGACTATCAGCCGGCGCTTCTCCGGGTCGCCAAGTAGACGTTCGACATCGGCGACTGTTGATAGGCGGAGGTCAGCCAGAGGTTCCTGAGTCGAGTAGAGGAAGTCGGCGACTGCGTTCTTCGCCTCGAGCACGGCGAGGCGGCGGCGCAACAAGATGCGAGCCCTTCTCTCCCGGCCGAACGGCCAGTAGAGGGCGGTGCTTCGCCCTCCTGCGGAGCGGAGGGCGCGCCGTGCGCGCCTGATGTCGATCCCCATGTCCATTCTCCTTCGCTTGCGGCAAGCAGCTGCCGCAAGCTCCAAAGGACACACCGGATCGACCCACCTGATTTTACCCGCGGCTACTCGGGCGCAAACGACCACGCCCGCGACCTTTGCTAGGCTGCCGCCACCGCCGGGGCGTAGTCGCGGCAGTACGTGCTGTCGGAGGAGAAGGTCGGGTAGTTCGCCTCGCCGGTTTCTATGGACCGGTTGAAGGCATGGCAGAAAGAGATCCTCAGGTCGTACTTCCCACAGTCCTTGCACCGCCGGATCACAGTGCGGCAATTCGGGCAGGTGGCAGTGCGGTTGTCCACTTCCTGGGACTGCTTGCACTTCGGACAAGTGATCTGCACGTCCGCTCGCCTCCCTTCTGCTGCTGTCGCCCCGAGTAGGGGCCGCGTGCCGAGCCTTCCGGGGCGGGCCCAATAATCCTGCGCAGCCCGGCCCCAATTCGCGGGGCCGGGCTGCTTAGCCCTGGCTTAGCGTCTCTGGAAGCCCGCTGGGGGGCCCGCAAGCTCACTTCAGGTTGTAGAAAACGTCCGGCCCACCGAACTCGGCGAGGTCCTCTAGCTCCTCCTCAATGCGCAGGAGCTGGTTGTACTTGGCGACGCGGTCGGTGCGGGCAGGGGCGCCGGCCTTGATCTGGCCGGCGTTGGTGGCGACGGCGATGTCGGCGATCGTGGCGTCCTCGGTCTCGCCGGAGCGATGTGAGACGACGGCGGTGTAGCCGGCGCGCTTCGCCATCTCGATGGCTTCAAGGGTCTCGGTGAGGGTGCCGATCTGGTTGACCTTGATTAGGATCGAGTTGGCGACTCCCACCTCGATGCCCTTGCGGAGGTACTCGGTGTTGGTCACGAATAGATCGTCGCCGACAAGCTGGAGGCTCTTGCCGAGGCGTTTGGTGAGCAGCGCCCAGCCCTCCCAGTCGTCCTCGGCGAGCCCGTCTTCGATGGAGATGATCGGGTACTTGGCGGTCAGCCCTGCATAGTAGTCCACCATCTCGGCGGAGCTGAGGACCTTGCCCTCCCCTGCCAGGTTGTACTTGCCGTCCTGATAGAACTCGCTTGCTGCGGGATCGAGCGCGATGGAGGCATCGGACCCGGGGGTGTAGCCGGCCTGCTCGATGGCGCGGATGATCGCCTGGATCGCCGACTCGTTGTCGGGGAGATTGGGGGCGAAGCCGCCCTCGTCACCGACGGCGGTGCTCATGCCCTCTTTCGCGAGGACCTTGCGGAGTGCGTGGTAGACCTCCGCGCCCATGCGCAGGGCCTCGGCGAAGCTGCTCGCGCCGACCGGCATGACCATGAACTCCTGCAGGTCCACGTTGTTGTCGGCGTGCTTGCCGCCGTTCATGATATTCATCATCGGGATGGGAAGCCGGCGCGCATTCGGGCCGCCGAGATAGCGATAGAGGGGAAGGGAGACCCAGTTCGCGGCGGCCTTGGCGACGGCGAGGGAGACGCCCAGGATGGCGTTGGCACCGAGCTTGCCCTTGTTCGGGGTGCCGTCGAGCTCGATCATGGCGCTGTCTATGATGGCCTGGTCGGTGGCGCGCATGCCGGCGATCTCGTTGGCGATGACGTCGTTGACGTTCTCGACCGCGCGGAGGACGCCCTTACCGCCGTAGCGCTCGGACTCGGGATCGCGAAGCTCGACCGCCTCGCGGGTGCCGGTCGAGGCGCCCGAAGGGACGGCCGCCCGTCCCATGGTGCCGTCGTCGAGGTAGACGTCCACCTCGACGGTGGGATTGCCGCGGGAATCGAGAATCTCTCTTGCTACGACCTCTTCGATGATCATCTGGGACTCCTTGGAGCGTGAGGTAAAGCGGAGTAGCTCGCCCTGAGGGTAGTAGATACTGCGGGCCTGGGGGGCTGTCCTGCCTCCGCTGCTGTGTAGTCACGGAGGTTGGATGGGCGAACGGCTTTCGTCCAGTTTTGGAGATTACGGCACAACTGCGCCGCGTGAAGGAGCTTCCGTCCCGGTAGCGAAGCCGCCACCGAAGGGGGCATGCCACAGCCCGGATCGCCGCCCGCCCCATTGCATTCGTTGCGCCAGGTGACTTCCATCCTGGCGAGGGGTCAAGCGACCCCAGAGGGAGAGATGCGAGATGGGACGATACGCTCTGCTGGTTGTCGTGCTGACCGCCCTGACGCTGGCGGCGCTCCCGGCGCTGGGGGGCGAGATCCAGGGCACCACCGCCGATGACCTGAAGAAGGCCGCTCTCCCAGCGCCCTCCACCGTGAAGGTCGCGGTGCTCCCGCTGCAGGACATCAAGAACGTGGAGCGTCACACCCAGGTCGCAACCGCGGCGGTAGCGCTCACCTTCATGCGCTGCGGTTTCCAGTTTGCGCCGGAGCTGA
>Ga0315286_10006472_pt1 | contig 11403 bp, 9 predicted proteins | sample YL17G10_0_MG_FD_205038 | JGI IMG/M metagenome (GOLD analysis project Ga0315286, IMG submission 205038) | Sediment microbial communities from Yellowstone Lake, YNP, Wyoming, USA - YL17G10_0 | ecosystem: Environmental > Aquatic > Freshwater > Lake > Sediment | place: USA: Wyoming | collected...
TCGGGAATGTCTTGTCCAGCTGAGCCATCTTGCCTCCGATGCTCGGCTGCGTCTCGACCAGGTAGACCTTGAACCCCATGTTCCCAAGGTCGAGGGCGGCCTGTATCCCGGCGACGCCTCCCCCGATTACCAGCGACGTGGGTTCAACGGGGACCTCTCTCGCCTCGAGCGGTTCGAGCTCGGCAGCCTTTGAAACACCCATTCGAACGAGTGCGCTCGCCTTCTCCGTCGCCTTTTCCTTCTCATGAGCGTGCACCCATGAGCACTGCTCCCGGATGTTCACCATGTGGAGAAGGTACGGGTTCATTCCCGCCTGCTGTATACACTTCCTGAAGGTCGGTTCATGCAACCTGGGAGAACACGAGGCGACGACGACTCTCTCAAGCCCGTTCTCCTTGATCGCCTTGATGATTTCCGCCTGGCCAAGGTCGGAGCAGGTGTACTTGTTCTCCTTCGCGACCACCACGCCCGGCAGCTTCTCCGCAGCCTCCCTGACTCTGCCGCAGTCCACCACTCCAGCAATGTTGCTGCCACAGTGGCATACGAAAACACCAATCTTTGGCGCGGTGGTGCTGCCAGCTTCCTTTTTCGGAGTGCTCGTTCCAGTGTCCTTTTCCTGCGGTGCGGGTGCGGTCATCGGTCCACCCCCTCCTGATAGGCTCGACATATCTCGACCGGCCCGAGTGACCCCCGCGAAAGGATGCAGATTCTCGGCTGTCTGGCATATCCACTCGGTCCATTGAGCGGTCTGACAATTGTGGATAATAAAGCGGTCATTTATATACATTTCGTTGCGCATCTTTCGAAAAGCGTGCGAGGTGTGGCGACAAACATTTGAGTAACCCTGAAGGCTTGTAGATTATCTTGCAGTTAATGCCCACGAAATTCGAAATTCGATTAATCGGCGTTTTTCGAAGCCGTTGATTTTAAGGCCCCATTAAACGAATCAGAAGTATCGCATGCTTCATCTGTTCCGAGCTTTGGATTTGATTGTACATCATTGCCTGTCTATTGCCTGATCTTCTTCCATTCGTAAAGCTGAATATGAGATTGTTTCCACTTGTTTCCATTCACCGGAGGATCGTTGCGTCTCCAATATGCCGCTACTTCTTGAGGTACCTGTATGAGATGTAGCAGCTTCCCTCTTTGGAAACCATGCAAGGCCCGATCGGCGAGCCCGGCGTACATTTCTTCGCGAACAGTGGGCACTCCTCGCTCGTCAAGACCCCGCGCAGCATCTCGCCGCACCTGCATCCTTTAGCCTCTGTGTACTCGCGTTCGTGAATCGGTCCCAGCAGGTCCTCGAACCTCTCCCTCGCATCGTGCTGCTCGAGCTTCTTCTTTATTGCGAGGCCGCTTCCTTTGATGACTGGGAATCCTCTCCAGGAGACATCGATCGGCTCGAAAACGTCTCTCATGGCCTTGATCGCCATCGGGTTGCCGTCAGCGTGAACCACTCGCGTGTACTCGTTCTGGACTTCGGCTCGGCCCTCCTTTGTCTGGACCGCCAGCATGTAGACCCCCATGAGCAGATCGAGAGGCTCGAAACCAGCGACCACCTGTGGCATCTTGTACTTCTTGGAGAGGAACTCGTAGGGTTTGGTGCCTATGATCGTGCTGACATGGCCGGGCTGGATCATGCCGTTTAGCTTGATCTCCCCCATGCTCGCGATCGCCTCAAGGGCGGGAGGGATCGTCCTGTGGCAGCTGAGGACCGAGAAGTTGGCCGGCGGGTTCGACAGGAGCGCAGAGGCGGTTGTCGGAGCGGTCGTCTCGAACCCTATGCCCATGAAGACGACCTCCTTCCGTATCCTCTTCGCGAGCGCGACGGCGTCGTCGACGCCAAAGACGATTCTAACATCCGCGCCATCCGCTTTCGCGTCGTTAAGGGACCCTTTCGCTCCGGGAACCTTCATCACGTCTCCAAACGCTGCGATCGTAAGGCCGGCTCTGGCCAACGCGAGGATCTCCTCGATCTCACCAGGTGGCGTCACGCATACGGGACATCCAGGTCCTTGTCGTATGTCGATTCCAACTCGTTTGAACTCGCTGTCGAGGCCGAACCTCACAAGCGTATCTTGGTGAGTCCCGCAGACGTGCATCAGGGTCAGCTTGAGGTTCATCCCCTCGAGCTTCTTGATAATCTTCTGAGACATCTCCTTGTCCCTGAGCTTATACGTCTGGCACCACCATCCTGATGTTCCTGATCAAACACTCTCTACCCTCAACGATTTTCGCGGCCCCTTTGCACTTCGGGCACTCCAGGATGGGCACGATCTTGTGGGGCGAATCCGGGGAGGGATCCACTCGTCCTCGATATCCGCATGAGCATTCGATCCTCCCCTTGACATGGCTTATCTTGAGCTTCGAGCCTTCGAGAATCGTGTCCTTAGACAAGACTTCGTAGGCGAATTCCATCTGCTCATCGCCGAGCATCGTGTACTCGCCTATCTGAAGGTCCACCTCCTCAATTTTGGTGGCATTCCTCTTCCTTCCTTCGGACAGAATGCTTTCTACGATCTGGCTCATGACTGATAGCTCGTGCATCCTCTACGCTCCGGCGTTCTCGAGGCTGAGCATCTCCTGGAAGATCTCGAGGGTCTTCTCCGCTTCCGCCTTGTCCATGACCTGTATCGCGTATCCTGCGTGGACTATGACATAGTCTCCGACCTTGGCTTCAACGAGCGAGATGTTGGCGGTCCTCTTGACCCCTCCATAATCCACGGTCGCTAAGTGGCCCTCTATCGATTTGATTTCAGCTGGAACGGCGAGGCACATCGGGTAGCGAGTATGTTGGGGGCTGCTATAAAACATTACCCGAGAATGGAGCCAGCAATGGCGTTCTGGCCCGTGGATATGCCGCCATCGCCGTTTGATATGCGCTCGTGGCCGATGAATTCCAGACGTCTCTTCTCAACCGTTTGCTTTACCCACGCTGTGACCGGGCCGCTGTAGGAAACGCCGCCTGTCAGACCCACTTGCTTCAGACCGTTCGACTCAGCGAAGTCGCATGCCATGTCCGCGATTCCGGTCACCAACGTCCTCACGAAGGACGCCGCCGCATCTGCTCTCTCAGTGTCGGAGGTGATTTCCATCTCAAGGAGTTGATCGAACATTGGTAGCGTCCTAGCGACCCCGATCCCCCCCTTGTTGACGAACTCCAGCTCGAAGTCGAACCTCGGCTTTCCCGCCTCAAGCCATTTCTCAAGCTTGATGGCGGGCTCGCCTTCGTAAGTCCTCTTGCAGCAGATGCCGAGAATGCACGAGACCGAGTCCAGGACTCTGCCCATGCTGGACGCCTTGACGCTCTTGTCAAGCATCTTCAAATAGAGTTCGGTCTCTTGAGTGTCAATCAGTGTAGGTTTCTTTCCCAGTCTCAATTGTATGGCCGTCACAACTCGTTTGGGGTCCGCAACCGCCTTGTCCCCTCCCAGGAGAGGGATTCCATCCAGAGTCGCCAGACGCTTGTAGCTGGAGAAATCTGCCAGCAGAGTCTCCCCTCCCCAGGATGTTCCATCATCGCCGAATCCTGTCCCGTCCCAAGTGAGACAGATCAACGGTCCTTGGATCCTGCGATCTATCTTGAGCGCGGCGGCATGCGCATGATAGTGCTGAGTCTCCATCAGCTGGCAACCATACTCTTTTGCAAGTCTCCGGGCGACTATCCTCGTCGAGTATCGGGGATGCTTGTCCAGCCCGATCGCCTCGAACTGCTTGACGCCGAGCAAACCTGCAAGGTGATGGATTGCCTCATCTAGATACTGCAATGTCGGGTATTGCTGTGATTCTCCCACGTACTGGGTCAGGAATATCTCGCCGTTCCTCGAAACGGAGCCCGTGACGTCCCATTGCGCTCCCACGCCTATCACTGGATGCTTGTGGTTCGCCTCGACCGGCACGGGCACGAAGCCTCTGGATTTTCTCGTGAAGTTCGTCCTTCCCGAGTTGACCTTCACGACCGAGTCGTCGCACCTGTGGATGATCTTCCTGTTGTGCATCAAGTAGTAGTCAAGGCCAAGCTCGAACGCCTTCTCGTTCTCGACAACCATCGGCTCCCCCGGGGGATTCGCGGAGGTCATGATCACGCTGTCCGCCTTCAGATGATTGAACATGAGCAGATGAGCTCCGGAGTACGGCAGCATGACCCCGAGGTTGCCAAGGCCCGGTGATACCTTCTCCAGTGCACGCAGTGCATCCTCCGTCTTGCGCAGCAGCACGATCGGTCTTTGGGGCGAGATCAGGAGCTGTTGCTCCTGGTCGCTCACATACACGTACTTCTCAGCAGTCTTCAGGTCTCTCATCATCACTGCGTAGGGTTTGTCTCCCCTGCGATAGACCTTCCTTAACCTCGACGCGTTCTCGAGAGTGCATATGATGTGCATACCGCCCCAGCCTTTGAGCAGGCCGACGGAACCTTCGTCGATCTTTTCCGCGAATTCCTTGAACGCGTTTCCTCGGATTGGTCGCTTCTGGCGGTCACATAGGGTGTACTTGGGCCCGCACTTCGGACACGATATCGTCTGCGCATGGAACCGCCGGTCCTCGGGTGAAGAATATTCCTTGGAGCATGTAGGGCACATTGGGAAATCGGCCATGCTGGTCCTGGCACGGTCGAATGGGAGGTCCGCTATCACGGTGAACCTCGCTCCGCATTCTGTGCAGTTCGTGAACGGGAACAGATGCCTCCGGTCAGAAGGCCGTTCGAAGTCGGCCACACAGTTGCCACATATGGCCGTGTCGGTCGGGATGAGCGAGACCCTTTTCCCATCGTGGCTTTGGGCGATGGAGAAATCGCCAAGATCCTCGTCGATGTCCTCGAACTCCGTTCTGTCGATTCTGGCGAGTGCGGGCAAGGCTCTCTTGAGCTCAGCTAGGAACTCCTTGCCGTCCCTATCTACGTGTATCTCCACGTTGGAACCGTTGTTCAGTACAAACCCTTTCAGACCCATGGCTTTCGCGACCCTGTACACCGTGGGCCTGAACCCCACGCCTTGGACGATCCCGTAGACTGTGATTCTCATATCTCGGTCCTCTAGAGCCCGAGGGCCTTGACCAGCTCGTCCATGCCCTTCCCGTGACGGGCGTCCATCATGATGATCTTCGCGCCAGGGTTGGTCCTCCGGGCGTCTCGTTCCAGTATCTTGGGGTCTACCTCCATGGCCTGCGCGAGGTCGACCTTGTTGATGATTATGACATCTGAGAAAGCGAAGATGACCGGGTGCTTTCGGACCATGTCGTCACCCTCGGTGACGCTTATCACGACAACCCTCTTGTGCGAGCCAACGGGGAAGTCGACGGGGCAGACAAGGTTTCCAACGTTCTCGATGAAGATGTAGTCGATGTCGTCCAGCGGAAGGTCCTCCAGCGCATGGTCGACCAGGTGTGCGTCGAGGTGGCATTCCTTGCCCGTGTTGATGTTCGCCGCTGGGATTCCGTGCGCGACGAACCTGTTGTAATCGTCATCTCCGGAGACGTCACCGGCGATCGCAGCGGCCCGCTTGCCTTTTGCTTTGAGTATGTCGACGAGCTTTTCGATTATCAGGGTCTTCCCGGAGCCGATCGCGCCCAGGAAGTCGAAAGCCGTTATTCCGTGATCTTCCAGGTGCTTCTTGTTCTCATCCGCGATCCTTCGGTTCTCGGAGAGCATGTCCCTCTCCAAGTCCACCGTGACGACCTTGTGCATGCTTGCGGGAGACGACCCCTATGGGAATAACTTTTCGCTTCAAGTAGGGCGTCCCATCCTTGCCGTCTCGTCCACTGTCAAGTCTTCAAGGGATGGCATGCGAGTCTGCAAGTTATCGTCAAGGAAACAGGTAATATAGCAGCAGATTGTTGGAGGTGCATTCGGTTCGAGTCAGTATCGAATCGAGGGGCCGGTTTTGGACGGCTCATTGAGGGGGGAGAAACTAGATTATGAGCGACGCAACTAGCGAGCGGAATGGACGGGGCCGGAGAGCCCTGCTTACTGTATTTGTCGTGGGCATCATGGTCGCGACGGCGTTCGCGGTCACCGCCCAGGTCCTGCACCGGTCGAGGGCGGACATGCTGTCCGATGTGCCGTTGCAGTGGCAGAAGTATGTGAACGGAGCGATTCAGAACGGCGAGATCCCGAGAGACGCATCGTCAACCCAGGTAAGGGACTGGCTCGTCAACAGCATGGCCGGCTTGAGCGAGAAGGTCAAGAGCAGCTATGTGAATCCCGTCGGCGCGAAGAATGTTGCCGAGAGGGAAGCCGCATCTGGCGCTCAGTCCGAACCGCCTGCAGTGGCAGGAGTCGGTAAGATCCTTGTGATACTGCTCGAGTTCAACGGATCGGACACTTACAAAGGAGTGACCTACACCGGGCCGTTGCACAACACGATCCCTCAGCCGTCACCAGACAACAACGTTGACTACTGGAGGGCGGATTTCACACCGCAGCACTACAGGGATCTTCTCTTCGGCAAGCAGAAGGGGTCTCTCGCCAACTACATGAAGGAGCAGTCGGGAGGTCTATACACCGTTGACGGCTATGTCACTGACTGGGTCAAGATCGAGAACCACTCACAGTGGTACTACGGTGCGGACAGCCGCTCGGGTGGTGCAGGGTCGGACGACCTGAACGGACCCACATGGAATATCGCTATCGATGCAGCGCGGGCTGCCTACGATCAGTACGGAATGTCCATACCGTGGGCCGACTTCGACGCGAACAACGACGGGTGGATCGACAGCCTGATGGTCATCCGTGCCGGACAGGAACAGGAACCCGGTCCGGCATGGTACATCTGGGGTCACAGCTGGTTCGCCAACTGGCCAGCAGGATACAAACTTTACGATGGCGGCCCCAAGGTCGGTTCGTACACCTGTGAAGCTGAGGACGGGACTCTTGGGCTTTTCGCGCACGAGTACGCACACCAGCTCGGGCTGCCGGACGAGTATGACACGACCTACATCGGGGAGAGCTCGACAGGATTCTGGACACTGATGTCATCTGGAATGTGGAATCCAGGGCCGACCCCTGACGGAAGGATGGCACTAGGAGTTCTGCCCTCGCACATGAACGTCTGGAGCAAGTACGTGCTGGGCTGGGAGAACGGGGCTACCGTGTACGTAGACTACTCGAACCAGAAATCGGTGTCGCGCACCGTGAGCCTGTCCCAGGTAGAAGGCAAGACCGGGACCAGGGCGATCAAGGTTGAGCTGCCGAAGAAGAATGTCACTCTGCCATTGCCCAGTCCGCATACTGGCGCATATCAGTGGTACTCTGGTTTCAAGCCTGACGTGACAGATGTCATGGGAGGGACTTGGTCGTCGTACATGATGACCACGACGCTCCTAAGTGTACCTGTGGGGGCCAGACTTTCGTTCTACGAGTGGTGGGACCTGGAGCAGTACTACGACTGGGCCTGCGTTGAGGTGTCGACGGACAATGGAGGGACTTGGGCCAGTTTGGCGGGCAAGTACACAACGACCGCAAACCCGATCGGGAGCAATCCGGGCAACGGAATCACGGGCACAGTGAAGAAGCCCGTCTACGAAGAGATGGACATGTCCGTTTACGAGGGCAAGGATGTACAGCTCAGATTCCGCATGAGCCAGGACGGGGGCGTCTACGGACTCGGCTGGACCGTGGATGACATAACAATCGTCGGCTCCGATGGAAAGATATTCTTCCAAGACCTCGTGGACCTGAGCTCTGCATCCAACTGGTGGACAGTCACTGCCACGGATGACATGGGCTCTGGCTGGAACGTTGCGACCACGGGTGTCGGCGGAACCTTCCGAAACTACTACATAATGGAATGGCGGAACTTCGTCGGGTACGACTCTGCTCTCTACAACAGCTACCAGTACGTGGGCCTTTACGTGAAGTTCTGGTCGCACACACCTGGACTGATGATCTGGTACCGTGATATGTCCATTGGGGACAACGACGTCGGGCTGCACCCTGGTCATGTAGCTATCGGAGCGGTCGACGCGAACCCGAAGCCTCTATACATGGCCAACGGCCACTTCGTCAGGGAGCGAATACAGCTGATGGACGCCGCGTTCGGCCTGAGGCCGACGATTGCGAACACGATAACGCTCGTTGGCGTGCCCACATCGTTCCCGTCGCTGCCAGCTACACCGACCTTCGACGATAAGAACACCTTCTACTACTCGCAGTTCTACAAGGGAACGTTCGAGTTCATCGGCATGCAACTGCCGACCTACGGCTTGAAGGCAACGGTCCTCAGCGAGAAGGCTGGACTCACTGGTGCGACGATCTTGATCAAAGGCGGCAGCTGAGGTTGGTCGCAGACCTGATAAACCCTTTTCCAACCCTCTTTTCCCTTTTGTTCTCTTATCATTTCGTATCGTTCGCAGGCCATTCGGGCCGCTCTCTGGATGAGAGATCCCTCGACTAGCCCTGCACGTCTAGGATATAGAATAGGTCATGTCCTCCGGGATCGTACATGTCTCCCAGGCTAGCCACGCTACGGAACCCTACCTTGTCGTAGAGCTTCCTCGCGCTTGCTCTTTCCATTTGAGTCGTGAGCACAACTTTTCTAAGTTTCTTGTTCTCTTTCTCGAAGAAGACCTTCATATCCTCTATTGATTTCCTGAGGAGCTTCTCTCCCAGGTTCAGTCTCCTGTATTGCTCCTCTACCCACAGATTCTCAATCCAACCGAGACCGCTGTATTTCTCGCCCTCGATCCGCCAAAAGCACGCCCCCTGAATTTCGCCTTTGACCCTGGCTACGTTGATGTGATGATAGTCGAAGTAGCAGTGGACGAACCAATCAGATTCCTCGCGATTCGTCTTGAGGTCCGGGTCGGAGAACATCTCCACTAGCCTTTTCAGGTCTTTCCTGGCGGCCTTTGATATCTCGACAGTCATGCGCGAGTATTCTCCCTTGTGCTTGTGATTGGAGGTCGACATCGTCAAGACTCATATATCCATTCTCTTCGAGGGGAATGGGCCAGTCGGGGCAGAAGGGGTCGGGCCTGCTCTCAGAACGCCCGTCCTCAAGGCATGTAGAACTTGATGTTACGCCTTGCCCTCCGCACGACCTCTCGGATCCTCTTGCTCCTCGTCTCCACTCTCTTCGCAGCGGAAACCCAGTAGATATACGTCGTGCGGTACGATTTCGCGAAAGCCTGGAAGTTCTTCCATGCAAGGTCGTCCTTCATCAGCGCATCTTTGAGATCCGTTGGCATCCTCGGTGGCTTGCTCGGAGCATACGCCTTATCCCACTCTCCGCTGCGCCTGGCCGCATCGACCTTCGCCATGCCGGCGTCGGCCATCCTTCCCTCTCTGATCAGCCTCTCTGTCCTTTTCCTGTTGCTCAAGGACCAGATGCTGTTGGGCTTTCTCGGTGTGAACCTCCAAGTGTGTCGTTCGTCGTCTATTCGTCTCATCCTGCTGTCTATCCATCCGTAGCAGATGGCCTCCTCGAGCGCCTCCCCATAGGTAACGCATTGTTTGCCCGTGTGTTTCTTGTAAGTCAGGATCCAGATCTCCGACGACTTGTCGTGATTCTTCCGGAGCCATCTTCGCCACTCGGCCCTGTCCTTGAAGAATACAGGCTCCTGCTGCATGCGAGTCCCGATAGAGTCGGCTTTGTGAAAAACCTATCTTTGGTTGATTTAGATCGGACATGCAGTGGAGGGTGCAACGGTTAGAGTGGGGGCAGAGGGATTTGAACCCCCATCAACGGGTTTCCTCCACGCGGAGAGCGACTCCGCGCGTTCTAGCGGACATGGGTCATCGCTCCAGTTAGTCATCACCGGTCAGCAAACCCAACGAAATCATTCCCATAACTGGAGCCCGTTAGGATACCAGGTTACCCCATACCCCCACATGGATTTCTATAGGGGAGCCTACTTCTTACGCATCTTCTGCGCTCTCTTTCGCCTTCTCATCTTCTTCTTGCGCCACTTCCAGCGCTGCTTTCCACGCTTCTTCCAGGCTCGTGAGCTCCGTTTCATGCGTCAGACTCCCTTGCGCCTTCTGCCGTACATCGTTCCTTTTTATATTCCTTTGGGCGGGGCTAGCGGGCCGGTCGGGAGTTTCGGGCGCTTTCAGCGCCTTTCGAACCCGAGACCACTGGCTTTCTTCCGCTCTGTGCGAGCTTAGAAGGCCAGTGCTATATCCTGGCTAAGCCACCGGCCCATCTGGCCGCGGTCTAGATGAAGCACTCTTCTATTAAACCTTGGCTGATGGCCGAGATCGGCTGCACGTTCATAAAGCGAGTCGCGGTCAAGTTCTATATTCTACGTGTATCATAATGGTTGTGAAATGGGGAAAGTCGAGATAGTCGAGCTCAAGAGGATGGATCTAAGGAACGCCGTCGTCATCGATGGCTTTCCAAGCGTTGGTCTCGTGAGCTCGATCGTTGCGAACTATCTGATAGCTCTTCTGAAGCTCGAGTACATAGCCGTTATGGACTCCGATTCTTTTCCCACCCTCTCGCTCATAAGGAACGGCGAGCCTCTGGGACCAGCAAGGGTCTACGCAAGGCCCGCGCTGAAGTCCGGCGAGCCGCAGATCGTCGTATTCTCTACGGAGCTTCAGCCCTCCGCCAACCTGCTGAGGGATATCGGTACTGCCATCATGGACTACGCCCAGGCGCAGAAGTGCAGGCTCATAATATCTGCCGGTGGATTGGTCGTGGAACGGGAAGAGGGCGCCGAGGGCGACGAGAAGGGCGAGATAGCGGTCTATGGCATCGGGAGCACGGAGGAGGCGCAGAAGATGCTTCTCGATGCGGACGCGGAGCCATTCGTCGAAGGTGTGATCTCCGGAACCGCGGGCGTCCTGCTGAACGAGGGGAAACGTCGAGGATTCAATGTCATCACGCTGCTTGCCGAGGCGAAGCCGGATACCGCCGACGCCAGGGCGGCGGCACTCATCCTTGCTACTATCGACCAGATGATCCTCCACATGAATCTGAATGTCGAACCTCTGTGCAAGGAGGCCGAGCGGTTGGAGGCACAGCTGAAGGTCATCCATCGCGACGCCCAGAAGAAGAGCAGACCATCGGATGTCGAGATTCCTTACGGCTGAAGGCGGTTCTGGATAAAGGTCTCGCAAAACGCTATTATCGATTGTCCGTCATTCGGGTCCAAGGTGACTCACAGTTGTCCAAGGACGCTTTCTACAAATACAACCTGCAAGGTGTTTTGAAAGTCACGAAGGCCATCCCAGGCCCGAGATCTACGGCCCTGCTCGAGGAGCAGAGGAAGTACGACTCCAATGCCCTCGTGTATCCGGGCCAGGTTCCGCTGGCCATTTCGCGCGGGCTGGGCGCCACAGTCGAAGACCTCGACGGCAACATCTTCATTGATTTCAGCGGGGGAGTGGGTGCACTCAATGTCGGCCATTCGAATCCCAGCGTCGTTGAGGCCGTGAGAAGACAGGCAGATAAGATCACCCAC
>Ga0315286_10006473_pt1 | contig 11403 bp, 13 predicted proteins | sample YL17G10_0_MG_FD_205038 | JGI IMG/M metagenome (GOLD analysis project Ga0315286, IMG submission 205038) | Sediment microbial communities from Yellowstone Lake, YNP, Wyoming, USA - YL17G10_0 | ecosystem: Environmental > Aquatic > Freshwater > Lake > Sediment | place: USA: Wyoming | collected...
ACAAGCTCACCCTGACCGGCGCCGACGCCGCCTACGACTTCGACGGCGACGGCACGGCCGACCCGGCCAAGCAGAATCTCGAGCTGGCGCGGCAATAGACGGCTGGGGACGGCTCGCGAAAGAATAGTTTGACGACCCCGCCGGCTGCACCCTAGGCTTCTCCTGCGGCCCGAGACGCCCCCCCGTCCGGGCCGTCGGCTTTCCGCGGCCCTCGTTCCCGCTCCCTCTGCCCCCTCGAGAATCTCGCCCCCGCAAGGGTGACAGATCATGACGAACCCTGCTGTCCGCGCCGCGATACCGACGCTGCTGCTCGTCGGCCTCCTCCTCGTCGCCCCGCCCGCCTCCGCCGGGGACGCCCCCCAGCCCCGCCGCTACGTCGAGCAGGATGGGCCCGTGGGCTTCATCGGCGACAGTTCGCACCTGCCGGTCGGCGCCGGGGCGAACGCCACCGCGGCCATCCAGCACGCGCGCACCATGCCCGCCGTGCTCTGGGCGCTGGAGCGCTGCGCGGCGCGCGGCTACCTCCGCCACGCCGAGCGCGACACGGCCTTCGCCTCGTCCGACCCGCCGGTCACCGTGGTCGTGCTGGCGCTCGAGAAGCCCGGCATCGTCGATCCGGAAGGCCTCGTCGGAGCGCCCGTGGTACAAGTGGCGACCGCGCTCGACGCGGCGGGCAATCCGAGCACCCAGGTCTCGGGCGGGCTCGTCTTCTTCGAGACGGCCACCGGTGCGATGCGCCCGGCCGAGGAGGTGCCCGGCTTCGCCGCCGACGGGCTCTTCGACGCCCCGCTCCCGGGCGGCGCGGGCGACCCCGTCTACCACACCGAGCGCGTCGTGGCCTGCTTCCGCGACTACGTCTTCTGCGCCGGCGTGGGCAACCTGACGTGCGTGGCCGGCGCGCTCATGCCTCCCAACGGCTGGTGGTCGGTGGCCCGCGGCTCGCTCTGCGTCGCGTCGAACACCGTCCGCTGCGTCTACAGCTTCGCCAAGTGCTGGGATCCCCGGTAGGGAGGCGGCGCATGCGCATCGCTGCCTGCTCGCTGGGCGCGGCGCGGGCCCGCCGGGCCCGGCTGCGCCGCCGGCAGATCGCCGTCGCCCTGGCGCTGGCCGCCCTGTCCGCCGCCTTCTGGGGCGCAGCCAGCGGCTCGGCCGGGGCCGCGACCATGACCTTCGTCTCGCTCGCCCTCCACGCGGCATGGAGCGCGCGGGGCGGCGAGCGGTTCCTGGAGCGCGCCGCGCTGTCGTACCTCTTCGGCGGCACGTGGGCCGCCCTCGATCTGATTGTGCGCTACCGGCTCCCGCACTGAACCGTTTCCCCGGCGCGGCGGATGGTCCATCCTCTGGCGGGCCGTCCGCCCCGCGCCGGATGGAGGAGACCCCATGGAAGCACATCGCAGCAGCAGAAGACCGTTCTGGGCCGGGATGGCCGTGGGCTTCGGGCTCGGCATCGTGGCGACCATCGCCGGGCTGGTGGGCTTCGCCATGTGGGCGGCGAACGTCGTGGAGCAAAGCGGCGGGATGGCCGCGCTGCCCCCGCCGCCGCTGCCGGCGGCGGGAGAGGGCGCGGGCGCCGCGGCCCACGGCCGGACTTCCCATACCGGCTGGATCGAAGACCTCGACGGCCGGCGCCTGGAGCTGTCGGCGCTCGCCGGCCGCGTCGCGGTCGTGCACGTGTGGGCCACCTGGTGCGGGCCGTGCGTGCGCGAGCTGCCGCAGATCCAGGCGCTGGCCGACAGTCTCTCCGGCGACGGCGTGGCCGTCGTGGCGGTCTCGGACGAGGACCCGAGGAAGGTCCGCGCGTTCCTCGAGAAACGCGGGCTCCGGCTGCCGGCCTACGTCGCCCGCGAGCCGCTGCCGAAAGAGTTCCGCACCCCGGCCATCCCGGCCACCTTCATCGTGGCGCCCGACGGCGCCATCGTCGCCAAGCACGTGGGGGCGGCCGGCTGGGACCACGAGAGCGTGCGGCGGTATCTGCGGGGGCTGCGGTGAGGGCTTGGCCAGAGTCCGCCTGGGCAGCGGTCGAATCCTCCTGGCTGAGGTACACTGGCGCGAGGCTTCCGGAATCGGCCGGAAGGAGTCCAGGATCAAGCGAATCGTGAGCGAATGACCAGGCCACGCCGAGATCACGAACCCCGGTGCGCCGGGTGCGTCTCCAACCCGGGCTATCCGGCCTCGCTCATGGTGCGGCGCGTCGATCGCGGGCTGGCGGATCCGGAGGCCCGCGAGCGGGGTCTCGTGCGCGTCGTGGACGAGTCGGGGGAGGACTGTCTCTGCCCGGAGAAGCGGTCCGTCGCGATCGACCTGCCCCGGCCGGTCGGCCAGGCATTCAAGGCCACGAGCTGAGGCGCGTCCGGGCCCCGTGATCGAGACCCACTGCCACCTCAACTCCTCGCGCTTCCAGAAGGACCGCGCCGCGGTCCTGGACCGCGCCCGCCGCGCCGGCGTGACGCACCTCGTCGAGGTGGGCTACGATGTGCGCACCTCGGAGCGGGCGGTGGCCCTGGCCGCGGCCGAGCCCGACGTCTGGGCCACGGTCGGCCTGCACCCGCACGAGGTGGCCAAGGCGGCGCCCGACGCCGCGGCGACCCTGGCCAGGCTGGCGCGCGCCCCGCGGGTAGTGGCGGTGGGGGAGATCGGTCTCGACTTCTACCGTGACCTCTCCCCGCGCGACCGGCAGCGCGAATGGTTCCGCGCCCAGCTGGCGCTGGCCGCCGAGGCCGACCTGCCGGTGGTGATCCACACCCGTGACGCCTGGGACGAGATGCTCCATATTCTGGCCGCGCACGGACCGCGCCGGCGCGGTATCCTGCACTGCTACTCGGGGACGGCGGCGCAGGCGCGGCGGGGGGTGGAGCTGGGCTACGCTCTCGGCATCGGCGGCTCGCTCACCTACGGCGACGCCGAGCTGGAGGCGGCCGTGCGGGAAGCGCCGCGCGACGCGCTGGTCCTCGAGACCGACGCGCCGTACCTGGTGCCGGCGCCCCAGGACGTCAAGCGCAACGAGCCGGCGCTCCTGGCGCGGGTGCGCGCCGCGGTGGCCGCGGTGCGCGGCGAGACCATAGAGGAAGTGGATGCGTTCACGACCGAAAACGCCCGCCGGATTCTTGCGCTTACGGCCGGCTAAGGCCGAAGAGACCGTCTCCGAGGGCCGCCGGCTGCGCCAGCAGCTCGAGGCCTACGGCGTGCGCCCGCGCAAGCGCTGGGGGCAGAACTTCCTGGTGCGTCCGCAGGTGGCGCAGCGCATCGTCGACGCCTGCCTCCTGTCGTCGGACCGGGTCGTGGTGGAGATCGGCCCGGGCACCGGCGCGCTCACCGGGCTCCTGGGCGCGGCGGCGCGCCACGTGCTGGCCGTGGAGCGCGACCGGGGCCTGGCTGCGCTCTTGCGCGACGAGCTCGGCGACTGGGGCAAGGTCGAGATCGTCGAGGCCGACTTCCTCGAGATCGACCTGCCGGCGCTGGCCCGCGTGGCCGAGGCCGGCAAGCTGATCGTGGTCGGCAATCTGCCGTACTCGATCACCACGCCGCTGCTCACGCGCCTGATCGAGGAGCGCGCGGCCATCGAGACGGCGGTCGTGCTCGTGCAGCGCGAATACGCGGCGCGCCTGGCCGCCGCCGCCGGCACTCCCGACTACGGCTCGCTCACCGTCTACGCGCGCTACTACGTCACGCTGGAGCCGCTCTTCAACGTGCCGCCCTCGGCCTTCTGGCCCAAGCCCGAGGTGGAGTCCACGCTGCTGCGCATCCGCTTCCGCACGCGGCCGCCGGTCGAGGTGCCCGACGAGGAGCGCTTCTTCGAGCTGGTGCGCGCCGCCTTCGGCCAGCGGCGCAAGACGCTGGGCAACGCCCTGGCGCTGGCCTACGACGGCGACCGCGACCTGGCCGCGCGCGTGCTCGAGGTGGCGCACGTGGTGGCCGCGCGCCGCGGCGAAACCCTCGAGATCGACGAGTTCGCGCGCTTGGCGCGGGCCGACGCCAAGGTGCGCGGGGGCGGCTGAGCCATGGCGCGCAAGCGGCACGAGGGCCGGCTGATCGCCGCTCTGGCGCTGACGGCCGTGCTGCTGTTCACGGCCGGCGAGGCCGTGCTCTTCTTCCGCTCGGAGAGCGGCGGCCTGGTCCTGGCACGCCAGGGGCTGCCGTTCCCGCGCGCCCAGGTCAGCGAGACCCTGACCTTCACCGTGCAGTCCACGCTGCGGCGCATCGGGGTGCCGGGCAGCGCCCAGAGCCGCGAGGCGGCGAAGGTGCAAGGGCAGAGCGTGACGCGCCTGACCTTGCGCCTGCCGCCGCGCGCCTCGCTCTTCCGCATCAACTCCGCGGTGACCGGGGCGGTCGAGCAGCGCGGCGGCCGCGTCTTCGACGCCTGGGAAGAGCCCGAGGCCGAGGGCGGCGAGCGCGTCACCCTGTGGCTCGGCGTCGGCAAGGCGCTGACCCACGAGGTGGTGCTGCTGCGCAGCGGCGGCGGCGGCGAGGAGGAGGCCGTCCGCCTCGGCCTGGTCATCGAGGGCTTCGCCGCCGAGGACTCCGACAGCCTGGGGCTGGCGGCGATGCGCTTGCCCTTCGCGTTCACCGCCGCGGTGCTGGCCAACGGCCACCGCAGCCGCAGCTGGTCCGACGCCCTGGCCCGGTCGGGCCGCGACGTGGTGGCGCACCTGCCCATGGAGCCGCTCCACTATCCGGCGCGCAACCCCGGTCCCGACGCCATCCTCGTGGACATGACGCACGACCAGATCCGCCGCCTGGTGAAGAAGCATCTGCGCGCCGTCCCCGACGCCATCGCCTGCCTGCCGTACATGGGCGCGATGGCGCTGCAGGACCCGGACGCGATGAAGGCGGTGAGCGGCGAGCTGAAGGCGTCGCGCATGGCGTACCTGGAGCTGGCGGGGGAGGCGCGCTCGGTCGGCCTCGACGCGGCGGCCGCCGCCGGTGTCCCCTTCCTGCGGCTGGACGGGCGCTTCGAGCCGGGTCCGGCGCGCGACGCGCGGGCCGTGCAGGCGGCCCGCGAGCGGCTGCGCGAGTTCGCCGACACGGCGCGCCGGCGCGGCTACGCCACCATCGTCGTCCACCTCGACGCGGCGTCGCTGGCCGCCCTGCGGCGCGAGATCCCCAAGCTGGAGACCCAGGGGGTGCGGACCGTGCCCCTGTCGGCGCTCCTGCGGCCGAGCGTGCTGTGAGCCCGGAGCCCGGGATCCGCCTCGAGCCCGCCGCCCCCGCCCCCGCCCCCGCGCCCGCGCCGGTGCGGGCGGCCCTCATCCGCGGTCTGGCCGAGTGCGAGAAGCTGACGGACGAGTGCGTGGCCGTCGCGCCGCTCCCGCCGGGCTAGGGTTCCCGTGGGCCGTCCCCTCCTCACCGAGGAATTCTGGCGCCGACCGGGCGTGCATCGCGGGCTGCTCGCCCTGGCCGCCGCCGGCATCCTCTTCGCGCGCCTGGGCGACACCCACCTCGCCAACTACGACGACTGCTTCTACGCGCAGAAGGCCAAGGAGATGCTGCGCGGCGGCGACTGGCTGACGCCGACCTGGGCGGGCGAGCTGCGCGTCGAGAACCCGCCGTTCTTCCTGTGGCTCATGATGCTGTCGTTCGCCGCGCTCGGCGTCACCAACTACGCCGCCATCCTGCCGTCGGCGCTGGCCGGCGTGCTGTGCGTGGTCCTCGTGCACCGCCTCGCCGAAGAGCTGGAGATGGACGCCTTCGCCGCCTGGAGCGCGGCGTTCGTGCTGGTGACCACGCAGTACTTCATGAAGTACGCCAAGCACGCGATGTTCGACGTCTTCCTGACGCTGCTCTTCGTGCTCGCCATGCTCGCCTACCGCCGCGCCCTGGCCGGCGAGCGGCGCTGGTACCTGCTCGTCGGCCTGTGCACGGGCGTGGGGATCATGACCAAGAGCGTCATGGGCTGCTTTCCGCTCGCCACCGTCGTCCTGCACCTGCTGTGGACGCGGCGCGCGCGCGAGCTGGCGCGTCCGTGGTTCATGGCGGGAGCCGGCGTGGCCCTGGTCAGCGGGCTCAGCTGGTACGCCTATCAGCTGGCGGTGAATCGCGAGGCGGTGCTGGCGCAGTACGGGTGGCTGATCGTCAGCCGGGCCGGCGCGGCGGGGAGCAAGCCCACCGCCTGGTGGAACTCCCTCGACTACTTCGTCAGCCTGGCCCGCAACTACTGGCCGTGGGCGCCGCTGGCGGTGGCCGGGATGGTCCTGGCGGTGCGGCGGGCGTCGGCTCGCGCGACCGGGGATGCCCCGCTGGCGCCGGGGCTCTCGCGCGACGCGGCGCGGCTGCTTCTGCTCTGGTTGCTCGTCACCATCGGGGTCATGTCGCTGGCGCGCGAGAAGAAGCTCTGGTACATCATGGCGGCGTTCCCGGGCTTGGCGCTGCTCGCCGCCGCGGCCGCCGGCGCGTGGGTGCGCGGCGAAGCCGCGCGGCGCCGCCTGATGCGCGCCGGCTACGGGCTGCTCGCCGCCCTCGTGCTGGCGCTCAACCTCACGCCCATCCCCTCGGCCGTGGACCGCCGCCCCGATCTGCAGGCGGTGGCGATGGCGGCGCGCGACCTGGTGCCGGCCGGGCAGCGCGTGCTCAACCTCGACGCCGGCTATCACTCGACCAACGCGCAGTTCCTCTTCTACTCCGACCGCTCGCTCACCGAGCCGCTCGGCGATCCGGCCGCGGTGCGCCGCGGCCTCGATGGAGGCGCCTACGCGCTCCTGACGCGCGCCGGCTGCGCCGCCGTCGCGGGCCCGGACTCGGCGCGCTATCCGGTGGTGATGGGCTCGGGAGGGTGGCGTCTCGTGAAAGCCGCGCCGCCGGCGCCGGTGCTCCTCACGCCCGGCGACCCGTTCCGCTAGACGGCGGACTCGGGGTCTAGGGCTTGGGCGCCGGCGGCGCCGCCGCCGCCGCCGGGTTGCGGGCCGGCGGGGCCGGCGTGGTCGTCGCGGCCGCCGGCGGACGGCCCGGATGCCAGTGGTAGTGCTCTGCCGACCAGTAGCGGTTCTTCACCGCGTCGTAGTAATTCGGCGTCGGCATCAAGCCGCCGGGCAGCGGGGTCTGGTCCACGGCCACCGGTGCCGGCTGGTTGATCTTGGACATGGCGTTACTTACCGGGTCGGGCAGGCGCGTGACCGTGGCGCGCGGCTGTCCCGCAGCGCCGGGCGGGACGGCCGCTGTCGCGGGGGCCGTGCCGGACGTCGTCGGCGTCGCTGCCGTGCGCTGGCTGGGATCCGGCGGCGGCCCGTCGTGCCAGTGCGCGTGATCGGGGTGCCAGAAGCGGTTGCGCGGCGCGTCGTACTGCCACGGCTGCGGCGCGCCGCCGCCCGGCAGCGGCGACTGGTCCTTCGACGCCGCCGAGGCGACCGTCGTGGCCCCCGTGGCCGTGGTCGTCCCCGTCACCGGCGGGGCTCCGGTGGTCACCGGCAGGCTCGTGCCGGCCGGCGCGCCCGCCCGCCCGCCGCCCCAGGGGACCCCGCCGCCGAGCGCGAAGTAGAGCACCGCCGCCCCGATCACGACCACCGCGCCCAGCAGCATCCACACCCCGTGCTGGCGCTTCTCGAGGTCCTTCTTCAGGTGGCAGTGCTTGTACTTCTTGCCGCTTCCGCAGGGGCAGGGATCCTTGTGGCGGACGGACATGGTGGACCTCCGGGGGCGCGATGCGCCGGGGTGTGCGAGGAGTCTAGTCGGGCGTCCCGCCCCGCGCCAGGAGCAACAGGAACTCGTCGAAGGACTCGGCCACCGGCAGCGTCTGGCGCTCGACCAGGGCGCGGTCGCGCGCGCCCAGCTCCACGTCGTGCGGCACCAGCACGACGCGCGGCGTCTCCTCGCTGCGCCACTCGCCGAGGTCGAGGCAGTACATGTCGCCGCCCCGGTTGCCGGCCACCACCACGTAGCCCAGCTCGTGCACCTCCGAACCCGGGTGGTAGTTGTGGTTCTCCTCGAGGATGTGCGGAGCGTCCCACAGGCGCACGTCCTCGAAGTCCATGGCCTCCACGGGGGCGTGCTCGCGGTAGAACTCGAGCACCGTCTCCGGGATGCCGAGCTGCTGCAGCGACTCGAGGTCGATCTCCTCGGCGGGGGCGAAGAGATCCCCCCGGCCGCGGCCCTGCGCCTGGGCGATCAGGCGCGCGATGCGCCCGTAGGGAGAACTGCTCCGCCCGCTGCGTCCGCTCCGCCCGCGCTCCTTCATTCCCACGGCTCCCCCGGGGTCAGCTCCGCCACCGCGATCCCCGAGCCGGCCAGCTCGCGCGCCAGCTCCGCCGGCGTTCCGGTGAGCGGCGGGAAGGTGCCGAAGTGCACGGGCACCACGTGGCGCGCCCCGAGTCGGCGCGCCGCCGCCGCCGCCTCGCGCGGGCTCATGGTGAAGAGGTCGCCGATCGGCAGCACGGCCACCTCCGGGGCGTACAGATCGCGGATCAGCGCCATGTCCCCGAAGACGTTGGTGTCGCCGGCGAAGTAGAGGCGGAAGCCGTTCTCCAGCTCCACCACGAAGCCGCAAGGCTCGCCGCCGTAGATCACCTGGCCGGGCCGCTCGTCGTCGTCGATGCCTGCCGAGTGGTCGGCGTGCGTCATCGTGACCCGGATCCCGCCCGCCACCACCTGGCTGCCGCCCTTGTTCATGGGACGCGTCTGCTCCAGCCCCTTGCCCTGCAGGTAGAGGTGCAGCTCGAAGATGCACGGCACCTCGGGCTGGAACCGGCGCCCGATGGCCACCGCCTCCCCGAGGTGATCGAAGTGCCCGTGGGTGACGAGCAGCGCGTCGACGCGGTCGAGTGCGGCCAGCGCGCCGGCGGGAGCCTTGGGGTTGGTGAGCCAGGGATCGAAGAGCAGCACCTTGCCGCCCGGCGTATCGACGCGGAGTGCGGCGTGGCCGAGCCAGGTGATGCGGCATCCTCGATTGAGCTCGGTCATCTCGCGGTCTCCGGGGCGAGGGCTCGGCGTGAGCGGGTGGAGCGCGAGCATTCTACACCTTGGGGGCGCGGGGTGAGGAGGGAGGGCCCGAGCGGGCCGGCCGGCGCCGCGCGAAGTGGACCGGCCCGGTGTGCGTCGCACCGGGCCGGCGTTGGGGGCTGGGAGGTTGGGTCCACTACTGTCCGAGCGGGCAGGGACGCCGGGGTCACGGGATGACAGCGCGCGTTGAAGCGTACCCTGCGCCGCTCGTGCAGATGCACCCTCGCGGGCGCACCACTCCACAAGGGCAAGCCGTGTGCCAGTCGGGGGCCGCCCGCAGGGGCCCGTAACCCGATGCGGATGCGCCGCCGCAGCGCCATGCACGGGAACGGGTTGCCCCGGCTGGCGCGGCGAGCCGCGCCGAAGCCCGCACGGGCTGGGGGAAAAAGCCAACGCCCACATCTTGCCGTTTGCCGGGGCGGCCGGCGCGAGGCGCAACGGCGGCGGCTCCGCGGCCTTCGCGGCGCGCGCGGTCGGCGCGGGTAAACGGCGCTGGGGCACGGGGATTGACACCCCTGCCCCCGGGCGCGTAGCTTGGCGATTCGGTTTGGCTGCCGTCCGAAATCGGGGGTGGACGGGCGCCGGGAATCGCCCGGGCCGTCCTCCCGGCCTCCGCCATCTTCGACAACAGAATCGGGACCCCGGGGAATGAACCGTAGCGAAACGTGGAAGCTCGTGAGCGTGGTGGTCGCCACACTCGTGTCCATCTTCTATCTGTTCCCCTCCCTGCGCTTCTACAGCGTGCCGTTCGCGGAGCGGATCGCGGCCCCGAAGGACTCGCCCGTCGCCAAGTTGCGCGAGAAGGCGATCCCCCTGGGCCTCGACCTGCAAGGCGGCCTGCACCTGGTGATGGAGGTGGACCGTTCGCGGCTGAGCGGCACCGAGGCCGACCGCGCCGTGGACCGCGCCATCCTGGTCATCCGCAACCGCATCGACCAGTTCGGCGTCGCCGAGCCGCTCATCCAGAAGCAGGGCCTCGACCGCATCGTCGTCCAGCTCCCCGGCCTGCACGACGCGCAGCGCGCCAAGGACCTCATCGGCCAGACCGCCCTGCTCGAGTTCAACCTGGTGCGCACGCCCGAGGAGGCCCAGTTCCTCTTCGACCGCATCGACGCATTCCTGGCGGGGCGCGCCGCCGCCGGGCGCCTGCAGGTGGACAGCAGCCTGGCGCAGAAGCCGCTGACCTCGCACTTCATGGACGCCGGCCCGGGCTACGGCTTCTTGCTCCCGGCCGACGTACCCACCGTGAAGCGCCTGCTCGCCGAGGCCGACTCGATCATCCCGCCGGACTCGCGCCTGGCGTGGAGCACCGAGGACGAAGGCGCCGGCGGCCGCACCGGCTTCTCGCTCTACGTGCTCAAGAACGAGCCCGAGCTGACCGGCGAGTCGGTGGCCAGCGCCTTCGCGCAGATGAATCCCAGCCAGCCTGGCAAATGGGAGGTCTCCCTGCGGCTCACGCCGCGCGCCGCCGGCCGCTTCGCGCAGGTGACCAACGCCAACGTCGGCCGCCTGCTCGCCATCGTGCTCGACCAGACGGTCAACTCGGCGCCGCGCATCAACGAGCGCATCCCCGGCGGCACGGCCAGCATCTCCGGCCGCTTCACGCCCGAGCAGGCCAAGGACCTGGCGGTGGTGCTCGAGGCCGGCAGCCTGCCGGCGCCGGTGAGCATCATCGAGGAGCGCACGGTGGGCCCGTCGCTCGGCCAGGATTCGATCCGCAACGGCCTGCAGGCCGGGCTCTACGGCGCCCTCGCGGTCGTCCTCTTCATGCTGGTCTACTACCGCATCTCGGGGGCCCTCGCCATCGCCGCGATGCTCCTCAACGTGCTCTACATCATGGCCTGGCTGGCCGGCTTCCGCGCCACGCTCACGCTGCCGGGCATCGCCGGCATCGCGCTGACCGTGGGCATGGCGGTGGACGCCAACGTGCTCATCCTGGAGCGTATCCGCGAGGAGCTGCGCGGCGGCAAGACGGTGCGCGCGGCCGTCGCCACGGGCTACGACCGCGCCTTCCGCACGATCCTCGACTCCAATCTGACGACGCTCATCTCGGCGGCCTTCCTGTTCCAGTTCGGGACCGGGCCGATCCGGGGCTTTGCGGTGACGCTGGCGGTCGGCTTGATCGCCAACATGTTCACGGCGGTGCTGTTCACGCGCATGGTCTACGACTTCATCCTGCACCGGCGCACGCTGAACAAGCTCAGCATCTAGCGGGGCGGCCGGCGCGCGGGTCGCGCGGCAGCCCGGGAAAGAACGCATGCTCCAGCTTCTGATCGGAACCGACATCCCTTTCATGAGGGTGCGCAGGTACGCGTACCTGTTCTCCGGCGCGCTGCTCCTCGCCACCCTCGTCTGGGTGCTGGTCAACGGCGGCCCCAAGATGTCGGTGGACTTCGCCGGCGGCACGCTGCTGCAGATCCAGGCGAGCCGGGTGCTGCCGGTGGAGGACGTGCGCAAGACGCTCGACGGCCTGGGCCT
>Ga0315286_10006474_pt1 | contig 11402 bp, 11 predicted proteins | sample YL17G10_0_MG_FD_205038 | JGI IMG/M metagenome (GOLD analysis project Ga0315286, IMG submission 205038) | Sediment microbial communities from Yellowstone Lake, YNP, Wyoming, USA - YL17G10_0 | ecosystem: Environmental > Aquatic > Freshwater > Lake > Sediment | place: USA: Wyoming | collected...
CCCAGTGCGCCGCTTCCTGGTTGGCGATCCCGAGATCCAGTCCATCGAGGTGATCGCCGGTCGGACACTGGACCACTTGGCACGGGCCGAGCACCACGCAGGCCGCGGCGAAGTGGTGGCGGCGGCCTGCGTCTTCGAGCACGCCGGCGCGCGGTTGGGGGTGGCGGAGTGGCGCGTCGACGAGGAGACGGGCCTACGTTTTGCCGTCGTGTCCGGACTGGCCGAGCCCGTCTCCCCCTGGCCCTGGCCCGAACTACCCCCCGAAGGCCTCCCCGACCGGCTATGCCGGCCCTGGCTTGCGCCGGCGGTGGCGCGGCGCCTGTCCGGCGGGACCAAGCAGTTCCTGGCCGAATTGCGCCCGGCCGTGGCGCTGTTTCTCAGCTTCCGCGGCATTGACTATGATGCCGACGACCGCGCGGGGGAAAAGCTGGACGCCTTTGTCCGTTGGGCGCAGGCCATCGTGCACTGCCACGAGGGGACGCTGCTGCAACTGACCGTCGGCGACAAGGGCAGCTACTTGTATGCCGCCTTTGGCGCGCCCGTCGCGCATCAGGACGACGAGGTGCGTGCCGTGCAGGCGGCGCTGGAGCTAGAGTCCGTGCCGCCGGAGCTGCTCTTCATCACCGGCATCCAGATCGGCCTGGCCAAGGGCAGGATGCGCACGGGGGCGTATGGCAGCACCACGCAGCGGACCTACGGAGTCCTGGGCGACAAGACCAACCTGGCGGCCCGCCTGATGCAGGCCGCGGCGGATGGCATTCTGTGCGATGAGGCGGTCTTTCAGGGCGCCCGGTCGCACGTGGCATTCCAGGCCCTGCCGCCCATCCGGGTGAAGGGCAAAGCTGAGCCCATTGCGGTCTACCGTCCCAAGGTGCCGGTGGGTTTTCCGGCCAGCCGGGAACAGGGCCTGCTGGCCCAATCCCCGGCCGCGATCCAGGCCTGCATCGACGCTCTGGCTCCCTCCGAGCAGCTCACCCTCAAAGTCGCCAGCGTCATCGGTCTCTCCTTTTCGGCAGATGCGCTGAGGGCCATCTACCCGGTCGAGTCGGAGAAGCCGAGCCTGAGCCGGTACCTCGCAGCGCTGGTGGGGGCAGGCCTGGTCGAGCAGGTCTCGCCGGCCGGAAAACCCACCGGCACCTTGGAATCGGCCTTTGCCTTCCAGGACCCCGCTGTTCAACAGGTGGCCTACGACTCCATGCTGTTTGCCCAGCGGCGGCCCCTGCACCACCTGGCCGCGGAATGGGTCGAGCGCACGTATCGCGAGGATCTGGCACCCCACTACGGCGGGCTGGCCCACCATTGGCGCCAGGCCGAGGAACCCGCGCGGGCCATCGAGTACCTGGAAAGGGCCGGCCAGCAGGCGCTGCGCGCCGGTGCGTACGAAGAGGCCGAGCGCTACCTCCGGCAGAGCCTGGAATTGGACGCCCAGTCGGCGGTTCTGAGTGACGGCTTTTACGAGCAACCCACCGCTGACTGGGAAGCCGCCCGACAGGTTGCCCTGGCGCGCCTGGAAAAGGAGCTGCCCCCTGAGCTAACGTACCACAACCTGAGGCACACACGCGACGACGTACTGCCGGCGGCCCAGCGCCTGGCGGCGATGATGGGAGTCGGACAGGACGAGATGCGGCTCCTGGAAACCGCCGCCGTCTACCACGACACCGGCTACACAATCCAGCGCCAGGAACACGAGCGACGGGGGGCAGAGATTGCCGCCCAGGTCCTGCCGGGCTTTGGATTCACCCCCGCCCAGATCGCGGCCATACAGGGGATGATCATGGCCACCCAGCTCCCCCAGTCACCCCGCACCCCCCTGGAGGAGATCCTGGCCGACGCCGATCTTGACGTCCTCGGCCGCGAGGACTTTCGGACGCGGAACCAAGATCTCCGTAATGAGCTGGCGGCCTCTGGCACGCAGATCGGCGACGAACGCTGGTTCGCCAGCCAACTCCAGATGATGCAGAGCCACCATTACTGGACGGCAGCGGCCCGAAGCCTGCGCGACGAACAGAAGCAGAAAAACATACAAGCCATCCAGAACCTGTTGGCGCGCTTGGCCAACGCAAACACAGACACGAACGTTTGAAACAGGAGCAACAAGCCACGGACATCCGAACGGAAACGATGAAGCGCTGCGAGCTGATCAGCGTAGCAGGACAGATCGACAGCGCCACCGCGCCAGAGCTGGACCGGACCCTCCAGGGACTTCTGGCACAGGGCAAGAGGAACCTGGTGCTGAACCTGCGGGAGACGACATTCGTGTCCAGTGCCGGGCTTAGGGGCTTCGTCGCGGCCGCGATCAAGGCTCGCAGGATGATCCCGCGCGGGGAGGTAGTCTTTTCCGAGGTCCCCCCCAGCCTCGTAGAGACATTCGATGTGGTGGGCATGCGCCACCTGTTCAAGTTCTTCGACAGCGACGTGGAGGCGGTGGGCGGCTTCTGAAACAGCGCCAGTACAAGATCAGTAAGCTCTTGACCAAGAAGGCGGCCTGAGCGAAACTGATAGACTGCCCGTGCGCCTCAGAGATCCGAGCTACTTCGGGGGTCTTGGCCGGCTCGAAATGGCAAGCCGCTGTCAAACGACAGCGGCCTGCCATTTGAGAATCAACCCTCACAGGGTCCGCTTGAGAACAGGGGATTCTCAGGCCCTACTTCTCTGCCCTCGCATGCGGCCGCGCTGGCGGTAGCCGCCCGAGTGCGAGCCCAAGTCGATCAACAACCCGATCCCCAGCCAAAGCCAGTCCAGGCCCACGACACCCCCCGGAAAGACGATAAGATACGCCAGGGTCGTCCACGGCACGAAAATGGCGCCCACCAGCGGCCAGACCCACAAGGGGAAGGTTAGATGGAAGCGCTGCGCCCACGGGTTGAAGGCCGGGTTGAAGCGCGCCGAATCCATGAGCCACCACACCAGAATGGCCAACCGCGGACCGAGCAGAAGCAGGGTGGTGATGAGACAGCACATGTTTCCCTCCTTGCAGTGGAGATGCCTCAAGGTTAGCACGGAATGTCCCGGCGGTCAAACTGCGCACGCCCCACTGATGGCAGGTGATACCTGGATGGTTTGGTTCCCGCAACGGTACGACTGATGGGCGCAGACGGCTTTCCGTGCGGGGACGGCCTGCCGACGGTCGCCTGCGGACCTGCCGGCCGGCTTCCTTGCGGAGTACCCTGTGCCTGCGCACTGGGTGGCAGTGGCCTGCCCGCAGTTCACGGCAGGCAAGGCAGGCCGGTGTTCCGTCCGGGCACGCGCCGGCTCGGCAACGTGATCGTCGCCCGGAATCTGAGCAGGATCTCACGAATGACTCAAGCCTTGGCTCGTCAAGTCGACTTGACCCACATGGCGAACCCGTGTATAATGGAAACCGACCCAAAGGGAAGGCGACAGGGATCGGTTACCCAACCAGTTCATCTTGTCTTTCAGTTCTGGTAGGCGTTTCGGCCTGGAGGCGGTGGCTCTGCCCAGGCCAGAGTCTCGCACAAAACACACGTCCGACTGGTACAGCTTTTGGGGTACGCCCCTCTTTTGTTGAGGCCGGCTTGCTTGAGGGCCGTGGGACCAAGAAAGGGCGAACTTATCTGCTCAGCGCAGGCGTGTACCGCACCCTGGGCCAGTCCCCTGCGTACGTGCGTGCCCGGGGCTTCGAGCCGGAGCAGATAGAGCAGCTGATCATACAATATGTGCGCGCCCACGGCCGCAGTACCCGGCGAGAAGCTGCAGACCTATGTCGCATTGGACCGTATCAGGCGACGCGCATGCTGCAGAAGCTGGTGGAACAGGGTGAGTTTGTTTCTCACGGAGAGCGCAAGGGTACCTATTACGCGCTTCGCTCAAATATATGAGCGCGCTCATAATAGCCGCCTACATGTGAGTCCTATCTGCGGCGCCAGCTTGTCGCCGACCTCACAGTTCCACTAGCAGATTATGTCGATGACGGATCAAAGCAAATCTACGGGTGTGAACTCAGGAAGCTCTTGACCAAGCAGGCGCCCTGAGCGAAACTGATAGACCTACTATGCCCCTCAGAGATCCGAGCTACTTCGGGGGTCTTGGCGGGCTCGAAATGGCAAGCCGTTATCGTCTGACAAGGGCCTGCCATTTGAGAATCATCCCTTACAGGGTCCGCTTGAGAACAGGGGATACTCAGGCCCTACTTCTCTGGCCTCGCATGCGGCCGCGCTGGCGGTAGCCGCCCGAGTGCGAGCCCAAGTCGATCAACAACCCGATCCCCAGCCAAAGCCAGTCCAGGCCCACGACACCCCCCGGAAAGACCACCAGATACGCCAGGGTCGTCCACGGCACGAAAATGGCGCCCACCAACGGCCAGACCCACAAGGGGAAAGTGAGATGGAAGCGCTGCGCCCACGGGTTGAAGGCGAGGTTGAAGCGCGCCGAATCCATGAGCCACCACACCAGAATGGCCAACCGCGGACCGAGCAGGAGCAGGGTGGTGATGAGACAGCACATGTTTCCCTCCTTGCAGTGGACTTTGCCTCAAGGGTAGCACGGAATGACCCGGCGGTCAAACCGCGCATTCCCTCCCAATACGAAACGCTACCCAGATGGGTTGGTTCCCTCAACTCTGCAAATGATGGGCGCAGGCGACAGCTTCTGCGGGGCCGGCCATCCGACCGCCGCCGGCGCCCCGAATCTACCTTCAGTCGCGGCTGCCGAGCTACAGGCCGCGTGTAATGGTCGCGATGAGCAAGAGTGCCCACCCCACGACCAACAGCCAAAAGCCAATCGCGGGGGTGATGACCGGAACGGACGCCACAGTTGCCAGAATGCCCACTATCCCGAGGATCAAGGCAATGATCCAGGTGATCTGCTTTGGAGCACTGCGTTTCATTTGTTCCCTCCTTTGCGCTATGTTTAGAAATCCTTTTGTTCGCTGGCTCTCCTGGCCCCGCGGCCGATTACCAGCCGTGGAGAGCCCCCCAACCAATACGCCTTCGTTAGAGCTTGAATCGAGCGCAGCGCGCTGCCTCACGGCTCACGAGCTTTCGATAGGACACATACACATCAGATAGCAATTCTGCAGAAGCAGCATCCCCACGAGCAAGCAGAGTGATGATCTGGTCACGCTGGACAAGCACGGGCTGTGCGCCGTCTCTTTGTGCCTGCGAGAGGGCCGACTCAACGCCTTTGCTCATTTCTGCCCGTAGGAAAGTGAAAAAGTCACTGGCAGCTTGACGGGCCGTCTCATAATCTCCCCGCCGCGCGTCAATGGCTGCGGAGCCAAGGGTATTCTGCATCTTGGCCATGCTTGATTGGCGCTCTGCCTCAGAAAGACTGCTGGAGCATTCGCGAGCCTTGAGCCACATGGGGACGAGGCCGCGCAGAAAGGCGACGAGCAGCAGGGCAACATAGATGAAGGCGCGCCGCATGCGGTGAGTGGCCTTGACCGGTTCGGATTTCCAGTTTCCGCTCATGGTGACTCTCTCGTAACTCCCCTATTTAGCCCCAAACCACGAACGCGCCAACAGACGCCCACGACCACATTGGGTGGCATGCTGTTGCGCATCCTGGCCACCCAGCCGAGGCTACCCCCAACGATGATCCATACAAGAGTTCATCATCTTGTGCTCCAAGGCCTGCACCAGCCTTGCGGTGCTGGTGCGGTGCTGGAATAGAAGGCCGGCACCGCTCCAGCGCAGACTACGCTCCCACGCAGACCCACCGTGGTCAGGCTTGGACTGCCTTTCCTCAACCTTTGCGGGTTTCGGACAAATGGCCCTTTTGCTCGTCGAGCATATCCTGACCGCGTTGCTGTAGTTCTCCAGCCCGCTCGCGTACGTCGTCCGTGATCTGGCGGGCTTTGCCGCGGGCCTGCGCCACCGCGCCTTCTACGCTTTTGACCGTCTGGCCGCGCAGTTCAATGCTTTCCTGCCGGATTTGGGCGCGCGTCTTCTTCCCCGATTGCGGCGCCAGCAACAGCATCGCCCCCGCGCCAGCCAGGCCACCAAACAGCTGTCCGGCCCCAAAGCACCATACACACTTTGCGTTGTTCCCGTTTCTCTGGTTATGATTGTCCATTCTGCCTTCTCCTCGTTTGCTCAATCAATCGCTGTTAGCCGCGAGTGGTGGTGTGTGTCGTGCGTTCCTCGCCGCCGCCCGGCGTCTGCTCACGCGTCGAGCGCGTGGACGTGCGAGCGCTTGGACGATTCGCGGCAATTAGGACCACGCGAACGACAACCCAAAAGAACAGCGCATAGACCGCCATGGCAATGAGTGTCGTCACTTCGAGGATCGTTCCACCGGATTTGGGCGTCCCTACCAATGCCGTGAACGGCGCAAGGAACGGCTTAGTAATTCCATAAATGAAAACGGCGAAACCGCTGTTCGGGTTGGCCGCAATCAGCTTCAATATGAAGCGGAGCCCCAGCAAAATCTCCAGCAAACCCAGAATGGCCCCAATGATCTGCGTGACCAGGCCCGAACGAAGCCGCCGCTCCGCCGCAACATCGCGTGTAACCTGCTCGGTCGCCGCGTAGCCAGGTTGCTGAGTGACCACCGTTTCTTCGCGGCGATCCACAGATACTTCATCAAGTCGTCGATTCTCAGACATGGTTCTCCTTTCTGATTTGTCCTCTCCTTCTTCTGTGTTTGGAAACCACCGGCTCTTCGTGCTTACAATCCTACTATACACGCTCAGCACCCATCTTACTATCAGCGGAAACCTCACAGCGCTGTAGGACGGAGGCTGACTTGTCTGTCAGTGCGGGTCTGATACGTCAGTTCATGGCCTCAGTGCTGATGTTGCCATCCTGGCGCTGCGGGATGTTCAGCGCCCCTTCCCCATCGAGTTGGCCAAGTGCGCCTCGCAGGGCCAAATGGGATGTGGCTTCGACCTCTTCACTTATGGAAGGATCGGCCATCCGTTTCATCAGTGTGCCCCTTGTATTTGGGCCTGCCGCTTCTCGTTGCTGCTGTTTGAGCCGGTAGTAAGACACGCTCAAGTGAGCGCCAAAGAGCAAGATGAGGCTGCTCAGATAGGCCCAGGCCAGGAAGGCGATAATGGCTGCCACTGAACCATAGACCAGGTTCGAGAGGGAGATGTAGGTGGAAACAAAGAACAGGAAGGCTTTCTTGGCTAGCTCCCAGAGAAAGCCGGCCCCAATCGCGCCGGGTAAGATCTCGCGCCAGCTAGCAGCTCCATGCGGGAGCAGCATGTAGAGCACCATGAATGAGGCAACATCGAGCAAGATCGGCAGTGCCAAACTGATACCACCCGCGATCGGGATGATTTGGTCGGGCAACCAGGGGCGGAGGTTGGAAATCATGCTGCTGGCAAACGACGCCAGGAAGAGAGTCGAGCCAACGAAGGCCAAGACAAATAGCATTGCCAGGCCGCGTCGCTTCCAGGCAGGGCGACGTCGCTCAATACCCCACATTTCATTCAGGGTGAGGGTCAGCGTGTAGAAAACGGTAGAGGCAGACCAGATCAGACCAACTAGGGCGACAATGCTGGCCGGTCCACGCGCCCGGACGATTTCGTCGATATTTGCACCAAACAACTGGCCCAGGGCCGGCGCGATAAACTCTAGCTTTTGTACGATAAGGTGCTGTTCCATCGCCGGGCCAAGGCTAAAGCTGGCAATAGCAATGCTCAAGAGAGTGAGGGGAAAGAGGGAGAAGAGGGCATAGTAGGCAATCGCCGCGGCCGCAATCCCCGAGTCAGGCCTTAGGGCTTCTTTGGCCGCGCCCGCCAACAACCCTAACCAGCCGTGTGTCTGCTCGTCAAGTCGATGCGCGCTGCGGGTACCCTGCTGCCAGAGCTGTGCCACATGTCTTGCCATTCTGGGTGCGGTCATCGTCTGTTTCTTCAGGGTGTTGTGGATACAGGTGGCCCACCTTCAACGGTAATAGGCTGAGGCGAGTGAAATGGCTCGGAACGTTCAGCCGGCAGAGCCGCTTGCAGAACTGGTTCAGCTTTCTCAATCAGACGGGTGAGCCGCTCCATGCTGCTGGTCACCAATGGCAGAGGCGGTTCATCCATCACCTTAATTGTAGCCCACACCAGTGCTTGCCGCTCCTTGAGGTCTGAAATCTGGGCCGCAGACCCCGAAACAGCACGGCGGCTGACCAGGATGCTCCACAGGATTTGGCATGCGGCTGACCAAGGCGGCGCTATGATGATGCCGACGAGACCAAAAGCGTCTGCCATGGCAATCAGTATGACTACGGTCAGAATGGGATTGTCCCACCTGCGTTTGAAAAGCCGTGGCTTGACCCATACCCCCAGGGCAATCAAGACCATGAGTGTATAGAGAGCCGTCAACAGGCTAACCTGCACACCGGTCAGCAGCCCCACCAAGAGCGGTGGAAGCACTGCCAGGGGCGCCCCAACCACGGGTATCAGGCATGCCAGAGCGCCAGTCAGCGCCAATAGCATCGAATATGGTGACCCGAGCGCCCAGTAACCAAGGCCTAATAGTAGCCCGGCCAGGAGACTCTGGACTACCTGGCCGCGTATGTAAGCGCCAATATCAAGCTCGATTGTCCGCCAAATATCACGCACTTGTTTGCGCTGCCCAGGTGGAAGCAACGAGAGCCAGAGTCGTTCAAAATGGATTTGGTTGCTGCTCCAATAGAGGCTCAAGAACAGAACGACGAGTACGCCGCTCACGACACCGCCCATGCCCTGCGTGAAGCCGAGTATGGCCGGCAGCACCCGCTGGCCTTGGTCGCCGGTAACGGCTTCGAATAGCCTATTCGGCGTTGGCAGCCATGCAACCAGCGCCTGTTGGAACGGGCCGCCCTCCAACCATTGTGGCAGCCTCCACTCACCCTGCACCGACGCAGCCTGGGCCATCTGTCGTACCTCACTGATCGCGGACCTACCGGCCAGGAAGAGGAGGAGGCCGATGCTGCCAAGGGCAGCCAAGTAGAGCGAAATCAAGGCCAGTCGCACTGCCAAGCCCTGCCTGGCCCAGTGCTTAGCCAATGGACGGACCGCTGCCGCAAGCGCAAGCGAGACCAGGAGGTAGACGACGACGATACGGAACTGCCACAGTACTACCAGTGCCAGCAACGTGGTCATGACCGCCGTACCGAACCGTACCAGTTGCTTCGTCATGATGCACCCGGGCCACTGGCCTGGGCCAGCAGAGAATCAAGGTCAGTAGCAATGGCCTCAATCTCATCCATGATCTGATCGGTCTGCTTGATCCTTAGATCCGAGCCCCCTTTCTTGAGCCGCGCCTGTTTGCGCAGGTCTTGGGCCAGGTCTCGCGCCTCATAGCGCAGCCGGCTGGCATAGTCGCGGCCGGCTGAGACCTCTGGCTCCGCCGCCTCTGGACCAAAGACGAAGCGATTGAGCAAGAGCTGAATAATGGCCGCTATGGGAATCGCCATAAGCACGCCGGCAATGCCGAACATAGAGCCAAAAGCGAAAATCGCCAGCAGGGAGACGAACGGATTGACTCCGACCGCCTTACGCATGACGCGCGGCACCAACAGGCTGTTTTCCACCTGCTGAATAACAACTGTGGCGACAATGACCCAGACCAGCTTGGCAGGCGCGATGGACAGGGCAACCAGCGCCGCAGGAATGGCACCAAGCAGAGGCCCAACCATCGGTACGGCCTCCAGCACGCCCGCCACGAGCGCCAGGACCAGGGCATTGGGCAAGCCGATGAGCAGATAGGCAACCAGCGCCATGATGCCTATGACCAGGCAGAGGACGCCTTGTCCGGCAATGTAGGAACCAACTTTGGTTTCCATGGCCGAAACAAGCTCGAGAATGGTCGCGCGCTGGCCCTTTGGGATCAGCAGCAACATTGAGCGGATGGCTTGCGGCCCATCGAGCGTCCAGTGAAAGGCCAGTACCAGAATGACTGTGGCAATAAAGATGACCTTGGCCACCAAGGTCACGTAACCAAGCGCCTGCCCTGCTGAAGCTATCATCTCCGGTCCCGTTTGCAGTACCGGCCCCAGGCTTGGTAGTGCCCTTGGGAGGAACTCACTCAAGCGCACAATCAATTGATTGGGATTGGCCACCATCCACTCGCGCAGGCTTTGGTAGTAGCCCGGCACTGCGGCAGCAATCGTTGTACCTTGCTCGACAATCAACGGAAAAAGTAACAGCAGAAAGCCGATAAGCAGAGCGAGCAGCAGCAAGTAGACAAGAATGACCCCCGCTATCCGGGGGAGTCCTCGTCGGTGCAACCAGGCTATGGCTGGCCTGATCACCGTGCCCATCAGAATGGCGACAAACAGGATGAAAACGACTTGGTAGAACCGATAGAGAAGCCAAAAGCCAAGGGCGACAGAAACGAGGACGAGGGTCGCCCACGCGACCCGCCGAAATGTCCAGTCGTCTAGCTGCAAAGGTCGATCGTGCGCCACACTGCTCCTTTCTCTTTCGGTACGATTGGGGACGGGCCACCCGTCTTCCACTACGTCGTTGCGCCGACTGCGCCCAGCTCGGGAAAGTCGCCTGCATTTACATGTGGTCAGTGACCTTCCGTGTTTCGCGCGGGCGGTAGGAGATCACCCACAAAATCTCCAGTAAACCCAGAATGACCCAAGTGATCCGTGTGACCAGGACCAAACGAAGCCGCTTCTCCGCCGCAACATGGCGTGCAAACTGCTCGGCCGTCGCATAGTCACGTTGTTGAGTGACCACCGTTTCTTCGCGGCGATCCACAGACACTTCATCAAATCGTTGATTCTCAGACATGGTTCTCCTGGTATTATGGATTCTGTGGGTGGTTGACACCACCGCCGTTTGTGATAAGGTATCTCCGCCCCACCAGGCGGCGAGGCCGGAGCCCGTTAGAAGAAGCGGGAGACGCACAGGTTGTCTGTCCCGTTCCGGCCTCATCGACGGGGACATCCGTTTTGAGGAGGTACCAGCCATGAGTCGGAAGAAACGCACTCACCTGCGGGGTGAGCGAGGACAAGCCTTTGCCGACAAGATGCGAGGCATTCCTGTGGAGCAGATCCTGTGCGTCTCCCTGGACATCCACAAGTACTTTCACGTGGTGATGATGCACAATGCCTTGGGCGAGATCGTGACGGCCCCGTTTGAGATTGACATCTTCCAAGCCGGGTTTGACTGGCTGTGCCAAGCCATCGACGAAGCGGTGGCCCGGACGAAGGCCCAGGTTGTCTTGGTGGGCATGGAACCGACCGGTCATTACTTCGAGAACCTGGCCCGGCACCTGCACCACGACCACAGGTCGCCTCGGCCTGTGACGCTGATCAACAGCTTTGCTGTCAGCAGAAACCGAGACCAGCAGATGATGCATCGCGAGAAGGACGATGACATCGATGTGGCTGCCATCGGGGACCTGTTGCGGCGTGGTGAGGGCACGCCGTTCCAGCCGATTGACGGCATCTACCTGGAGATGCAACATCTGGCTCGGGTGCGACTCAGCAAGGTCAAGATGCAGACCGCC
>Ga0315286_10006475_pt1 | contig 11401 bp, 11 predicted proteins | sample YL17G10_0_MG_FD_205038 | JGI IMG/M metagenome (GOLD analysis project Ga0315286, IMG submission 205038) | Sediment microbial communities from Yellowstone Lake, YNP, Wyoming, USA - YL17G10_0 | ecosystem: Environmental > Aquatic > Freshwater > Lake > Sediment | place: USA: Wyoming | collected...
ATGATGTCCACCATCCCGGGTGGCTGGCTGGCGGATAAGAAAGGAGAACGCGTCAACATCGTACTGGGCTTCATCCTGATCGGCACGGCGCTGGGACTGCTGGTTTCCTTGCCGACGACCAACCCCTGGCTTTACGGAACCGGATGGGGAATCGCCGGAATGGGGGTCGGGCTGATGACCCCGGCTTACCAGTCATTAATCAGCAAAGCGGTCCCAAAGAAGGTGCGCGGGACGGCGTTCGGGTTGTTCAGTTCCAGCCTGGGATTAGTCTCACTGCCGGCGCCATGGATCGGCGGGCAGATGTGGGAGAAGATCGGGCCACGCTCCCCGTTTATCGTTACAATCGTGGTCTCATTCCTGGCGACAATTCCAGCCTGGTTCAAGTTCAAGCTACCAAAGAAACCCGATGGTGAGAAATCCAACGGCAATGTAGAAATCTAGGTATATTAATTTGAAAGGAGGATCACATGGCAACCACTGAAGAACGCATGAAGATCTTGAAAATGATCGAAGAAGGCAAGGTGAGCGCAGAAGAGGGCGCCAAGTTGCTGGCTGCACTAGCCAGCGCCAACCGTCCATTAGGCGGGCTGTCGGCAAGCGGCGCCAAATGGCTGCGTGTACGTGTCACCGAAGTCAACACCGGACGCTCGAAAGCCACGGTGCAGATTCCGATCAGCCTAATGGAAGCCGGGATGAAGATCGGGGCGCATTTTGCTCCGGAAATCGACGGGGTGAACATGGACCAGTTGATGGAAGCCCTGCGCTCCGGCATGACAGGGAAAATCATTGACGTGGTGGACGATGAAGACGGTGAACACGTCGAAATCTTCGTAGAATAGAGGCAGAGCATGCCTGAGAACATCGAAAAGACGTTCAGCGTGGCTTCACCGGCGTGCCTTTCCGTCAGCAACATTCGCGGGTCGGTGGATATTCACCCCGGCGAGGGCAGTTCTGCGAGTTAAATTTGATCATGGCAAACTGTTGAAGCCTGAAAGATTCATAGCTATAATTACCGGGATTGGGTGATGACAGATCTTCCAATCTCGGATGTTTTTCTGTTATTACCATAATTATATAAACCATCCTGTTTGGAGAATAAATGGAAAACCCATCGACCCCACAACCAAAACGTCCTGCCGGCATGACCGGGTTCATCATCGTCTGGATCGGCCAGATCATCTCCATCCTGGCATCCGGGATGAGCGGATTTGGCCTGTCGATCTTTATGTTCCAACAGACCAAGAGCGCGACTGCCATGGGCCTGATGCAGGTCTCATTCATCCTGCCGTTCCTCCTGCTCTCCCCCATCGCAGGAGTGATGGTGGACCGCTATAACCGCAAATTGATGATGATGGTCAGCGATTTAGCGGCAGTGACAGCCACATTTGCTATCCTAACCCTGCAAGCCACCGGTCATTTGCAATTCTGGCACCTGTATATTGCCAATGTATTATTTGGATTGGGCAATACATTCCAGTGGCCGGCATATTCCGCTGCCATCAGCACGATGGTCCCAAAAGAACAATATGGACGCGCCAACGGGCTGATGTCGCTGATGGAAGCCGGGCCGGGTGTGTTGGCTCCCATCCTGGCAGGCGCAGTGCTGGCTACATCCAAAACCAACGGGTTGACCATCATCCTGGCGATCGATGTCGTGACCTTTTTCATCGCGATCGGCGCGCTCGCATTCGTTCATGTACCGCAGCCGGAGAAAACGGTGGAGGGCCAGAAGGAAAAAGGCAGCATCTGGAAAGAAGCCGCCTATGGATTTACGTATATTTTCAAGCGTCCCAGTCTGCTCGGCCTGCAGATGATCTTCTTCTTCGGCAATCTATTTGCCGGCATCGGTTTCACGGTATTTGCTCCGATGATCCTTCTGCGCACCGGCAACAATTCTGTCATTTTCGGAGCAGTAAACTCAGCGGCAGCCATCGGCGGAGTTGCCGGTGGAATCATCATGAGCGCCTGGGGCGGGTTCAAGAAGCGCACCCACGGGGTGCTGGCAGGCTGGATGGCGGCCGGGGTTTTTACAGCCATCTTCGGGTTCGGAACCGGGCTGGCTTTCTGGATCCCTTTCATCATCGGCTCGTCTCTTGTCGGCCCGCTGATCAACACATCCAACCAATCCATCTGGCAAGCGAAGGTAGCACCCGATATCCAGGGACGCGTCTTTTCGGCGCGCCGCCTGATCGCCTGGTTCACCCAGCCCATCGCCCCGATCATCGCCGGGGTGATGGCAGACAAATGGCTGGAGCCTTCGATGACTTCCGGCACAACCAGCCTGTCAACCATTTTCAGGAGCTGGGTAGGTACCGGACCCGGGTCCGGGATGGCGCTGCTGCTCATCTTTTGCGGCCTAGCTTCGACGCTGGTCGGTCTGAGCGGTTACTTTTTCCCCTCTATTCGCAATGCTGAGTCGATCCTACCCGACCATGACCAATTAGAGAAAGTCGCTGAGACCCCCGGATAGGCGATGAAATACCATCTCTGTCAAAAGGAAAATATCCTATGCGAGACAAAATACAAGAAGCCCTGAAACGCAGTAAAGCTGACTATACTGAAATCCGCATCGAAGAAAAAGAAACCACCCGCGTGATCTTCCGGGGCAAGGAATTGGAGGTCGCCAATGCAAACATCGATAAAGGCGGCATCGTCCGCTGCCTGATCAAGGACAAAGGCTGGGGGGTGACCACCTTCAATAACCTGGACGACCTGCTCAACAAAACGGACCAGGCCTATCAATGCGCCCAGGTCGGTTCCGTCCCCGAGCCGATCGAACTGGCCTCGGTCGAGCCGGTTGTTAAAATCACAGCGGTCGAGATGAAACGCGACTTCCGCGACATCCCGCTATCCGAGAAGAAAGCGCTAGCCGAACGCTACAACCAGGTACTGCTGGGACACAGTGACAAGATCATTGACACCCAGGCCGCCTATGTTGATTCTTTCACCCACCTCATCCTTGCCAACTCTGAGGGAACTTATATCGAACAGGATAAGCCCGCGCTGGTCATCAGCGCTTCCGCCACCGCCCGCGACGGCGACAATGTCCAGCAGGCACACGAGAGCCTGGCGAACACGCAAGGATTCGAGTACGTGCTCGACAAGGACGAACTGGCGCGCAAGGCAGCCCAGAAAGCTGTCGAACTGCTGGAGGCCAGACCGGTCAAAGCCGGGCAATACCCGGTGGTGGTCGACCAGATGCTGGCAGGCGTCTTCATCCACGAAGCCTTCGGTCACCTTTCTGAAGCGGACTTCGTTTACGAGAATCCAAAAGCGCGTGAAATGATGACCATGGGCCGAAGGTTCGGCAAAGGGATCCTCAACGCCTACGATGACGGCTCCATCCCGAACCTGCGCGGCACCACCCTCTACGACGATGAGGGGACCCCCGCCCGGCGCAACTGGCTCATCCGGGACGGCGAACTGGTCGGGCGCCTGCACTCGCGTCAGACCGCGGCCAAGATGGGAGAGAAAGCCTCCGGCAACGCGCGAGCCATCAACTACCGCTTCGCCCCCATCGTGCGCATGACCAACACCGCCATCGACAACGGCACCACCTCGTTCGAGGATATGATCAAGGATATCGAACTCGGCATCTACGCCTGCGACGCCTACGGCGGCCAGACGCAGCTGGAAAACTTCTCTTTTAGTTCCGGCTACGGTTATATGATCCGCAACGGCAAGATCGCCGAGATGGTCAAGGACGTGATCCTGGCCGGCAACCTCTTCGCCACGCTCGAAAACATCGACGCCATCGGGAATGACTTCAAATGGCTGAATACCGGTGGCGGCTGCGGCAAAGGCAACCAAGCCCCCCTGCCGGTAGGGATGGGCGCACCGCACATCCGCATCCAGAACGTTGTGATTGGCGGCGAATAACGGGAGGACGAAATGGATATTCTGACTCAACTTAAACAACAGGCCGAACAGGTCGAAGTCCTCAGCCTGCAGAATGAAAAAACCACGGTCGAATATGAAGCAAATCAATTGAAGACCTGCACCGTGGCGGAGACCAAAGGCACGGCGGTGCGCGTGATCCGCAAGGGACGCCTCGGCTTTGCCGCTTCTACCGATGATACTGCGATGGACAAGCTGGCCGCCAACACCCTCGAGTCTGCAACGTATGGGGACAATGCCTCCTTCTCCTTTCCAGACCCGAAGCCGGCTCCAATCGTCCGCACCTATGACAAGGCTGTGGCAGACCTGCCGATCGCGCGGCTGGTGGAAATCGGCCGGGAAATGCTCGACCTGATCCTGCCGGTTGAACCGAACGCCCGCTGCAACATCAGCCTGGAACGCAGCCTGATCTCTGCCAGCATTCGCAACCAGAAAGGCCTGGATGTTTCTTTCAAGACCTCCCCGCTCTCGCTCGGGCTCGAGATTGACCGCATCGAGGGCGATGACGTGCTGATCCTTTACGACCAACTCGGGACAACCGTCTGGGAAAGAGACTATCTTGATTTTGCACGGCGCCTGGTGGAAAAACTCAAAAAAGCCAGCACCATTACCAGTATTAAACCCGGCAAGATGCCGGTCTTGTTCGCGCCCACGGGGACACTGGCCCTCGGGCTGCCTCTCAGTCAGGGCTTGAACGGCAAGCAAGTCTACAAAGGCAGCTCTCCGATGGCAGGCAAAATCGGAGAGAAACTCTTCGACGAGAAGGTCACTATCATCGATGATGGCACAATTGACGGCAAGTTCGCCAGCGCCTCTTACGATGACGAGGGCATACCGCACCGCCGCAACATACTGATCGAGAAGGGCGTGCTCAAGAGCTTCATCTATGACCTGAAAACGGCATCCCAATCGGAGGTTGAATCGACCGGCAACGCTGCGCGCGGATTGTTCAGCCCGCCCGAACCCTCCTTCACCAACCTGGTCATCCAAGCCGGCGAAACTCCACTTAAAAACATCCTGGCAGGGATTGACGAAGGTATCCTGGTCGAAGACCTGCTCGGGATCGGACAGGGCAACATCATCTCCGGGGCATTCTCCAACCCGCTGGCGCTGGCTTTCAAGATCGAGAAGGGCGAGATCGTCGGGCGAGTCAAGGATCTGTCCATTGCAGGCAATATCTACGAACTGCTCAAAAACGTCGGCGCAGTCAGCAAGGAAGCGCAGTGGGTCTACAGCACCTTTTATGCCCCGTATATTTTGATCCCTGAGATGAACGTGGCGGGAAAGGCTTAATTTCTGGAAGCATTACCTGGCGAATTGTCTGCCAAGGAATGCTCTTTATAGACAATCGAGGGTTTCTCTCGGGAGGAACTGCTCCTTGAACCCCAGGAGATTAAACTCAGTGCCAGGATCATCAGCGTCAATATTGAACCCCTTTCTGGCGAGAATCCTGATCCAGGGAAGTATAGGAGAATCCGATGATTACAATCCGACCCTTTGATCTGCGCCGTGACCTTGACGCAATGGTGGACCTGATTGAAATTGTGTTTGCCGATGACGAAATCCGCCTAGGGCTAAGTTTCCGGGCTGAATTGCAATCAATCCGCAAACTACTACCCCTGAACCTCGTCCTAGGATGCGTTTCCGACACCTACCGGCATAACTTTGACGGATTTGTATGTGAAGACCAGGGACGCATCATCGCCCTGATCAACATCTTCCGAGCCGGGCTGAACAAAAAGTGTTGGGAAATCGGTAACGTCGCCACCCACCCTGACTTCCGTGGCAAAGGACTGGCGCGCCAGCTTGTCAAGCGAGCCATTGAACACGCGCGCGAGTATGGCGCTGGAATCTGTGTACTGGAAGTACGGGATGATAATCTACCAGCTTATAAATTGTACGAAAGCCTGGGCTTTATTCACTATGATTCCAATATAGATCTGAAACTCGAGACACTGCCAACGATCCAGATCCTGCCAATACCCGATTATTCCCTGAAACCAATGAAATTTGCCGATTGGCAGCCGCGTTACAACCTGGCATTGCGCGAGACCCCGCCCGCGGTCCAGGAGTTCCTACCTGTGAATATCAGCGACTTCCGCGTCACACCGATCGAACAGGTCATTCAGCCAATTACGATGGGTTTACAGAAAATCGATTCGCACCGCTGGGCGGCTGAAAAGGAGGGAACACTGGCAGGGTATATCAGCCTGGCTGCCCGCCGGACTCCCAAGTTGAGCCACCACCTGATCCTGCGGGTCGACCCGCATCACCAACAGGATTTGAACGAACCTCTGCTGACTCTGGCCCTGGATAAATTCCAGGCATATCCGCGCCAAATCATCCTGACCACGGTCCGAAAGGACAACCAGTTCCAGCGCAAACTATTCCAAAAGTATGGGTTTGAAGAGGTATTCGTGTTGCACCAGTTAGGGTTGAAATTGTCAGCGGAATAAAACCCCCAATTCAAAGCATATTCAGGTATTAAGAAAGAGGAGGGATGACGAACAAGTCGTCCCTCCTCTTTAACACTTTTTACTTCCTCAACAGCAACGGTCCAACCCGGTCAATGATCCAACCAAAGGATAATTCAGCCCACGGGACGACCTGCAGCCAGCGCGGGACGTATATGACCCTGCGCGGGCGTAGCATCAATTTCCAGATGCGCCAGGCCACATAATCAGCCGTTACGCCAACGTGCTCGGTTGGGACATGCCCGCCGTTTTCCTTCGAGAGGGCCACCTCCCCGAACTCGGTCTGCACCGGCCCGGCCCGCACCACGCTGACATGGACACACGTACCGGTTAACTCGCGGTACAGGGCGGAGGTGAAGTTATCCAGGAAGGATTTGGTCGCGCCGTACAGGGCTATGCCCTGGCTAGGGATACTACCTGAGATCGAGCCGATGTTGATGATGTGCCCGGCATCCCGCAAGCGCATCCGGCCCAGGAAGCCGATCGTCAACTGCGCCACCGCTTCCACATTTACTTGTAGCATTTCCAAGGCGGTCTTCCAAGGCATCTCATCCCCGTAGCCGTACCAGCCCAGCCCGGCATTGTTGACCAAAACATCGGCATCCCCGAAACGCTTGCTCACCTCCTGGAAGAGACGGGCGCGTTCGGACTCCTGCATCAGATCGGCAGGGATGGCATACGCCTGCCCCCCGCCGTGCCGGATCTCTGCGGCAAGCTCTTTCAACCGGTCGAGGCGGCGCGCCACCAGTACCACCCTCATTCCTTCACATGCCAGACGTCTGGCGGTCGCTGCACCGATACCGGAGGAGGCTCCAGTTACTACTGCGATTTTATTTTTCCAGTCCATCATTATCCCTGTGCCCTGACTGGCAACTTGCGGTTCTCAAAGATCCAACGCACCGTGTCAGTAATCGTCTCGATGGCAGGACGGGAGTGGTAACCCAGTTCACGCGCGGCTTTGGCGTGACTGATATTGGAATTACTTTGGAGCACTTCGAGTGAATAAGGCGTGAAACGCGGTTTGGCTTTGGTTCTCTGGTAGTACCAGGGTGTGAACCTGGCTGCAAACTCAGCCAGCGAGAACGGGATCTTGATACTGGCAAAAGCCTTGCCGGTCACTTCGCGCACGGTTTCCAGCAAATAGCGCACCGAGAGTTTCTGCCCGCTCAGAATGTAACTCTCCCCCCGGCGGCCGTGTGCATGGGCTGCAATCAGGCCATCGACCACATCGCGCACATCCACAAAATCGTACGCGCCTGCAACATAGAACATCGTGCGGGCTTCGGAGGCGCTGCGGATGACCTCACCTAATTCTGAACCCCGGAAATCGTACGGACCGATGACACCCGTCGGGCAGACGATGACCGCGTCCAGGCCGGCGGTCACAGCTTTTTGGACCTCGAGGCTGGCGGCGGCTTTCGACCTGTCATACTCGCCATAGGGATTGTTCTGGTCGAACCCGAGGGATTCATCCATCTCCACCCCGTGCGGAGCTCGGGCGATGGCATGGATGGAACTGGTGTACACCAGCCGCTGGACGCAGGCGCGGCGGGCAGCCGCGAGCACGTTGCGCGTACCGTCCACGTTGACCCGCCAGACAAACGGATTGCGTCCCGGCAGGATGGAAATGATACTGGCCAGATGATAGACGGTTTTCACACCGCACATGGCGGGTTCGAGCGAGGCCGGGTCGAGTACATCGCCGATCATCTGTTCAACATCCAATCCTTTTATCGGAATGGTGTCTTCATCGCGCCAAACCAGGGCACGGACTTTTTCACCCTGTTCCAGCAGCTTACGGATGAGTACATTTCCAATATGTCCGGTTGCACCGGTAACCAAAATCATAATGATCTCCTTTTTCCTTTTTCTTCATGTCCATTGCTGGGACAATATGTATCGCGAGGAGAGAGGCCGGGTAAGGGTTATTTAGCCAATCCATTCATCAAAATATGCATGCTGGCGCGGGCCGTCTTTTCCCAGTCAGCGCCGTGGGGATCTAGAACACCTTGCAGCACTAATCCCACCGCCAGGGAAAGGATGACTTGTGCGGCCACTTGCGAATCAGTTGGTTTGAGAGAGCCTTCGGAAATGCCATCTTCAACCAGTCTGGCGAATTGCTCCTGATAATGGCGATAAGGAGCGATGACTGCCTTCCAGATATTCTCATCGCGGCTGGCCTGCAACCAGAATTCCAGGAACATCGGCAAGCGGTCCTCGGCAGCTGCAAAAACGCCAGGCAAGAGATTGGTCAACTCCAACAACGTCTCCGGGATGGTGTCTTTGCGGGCCGCGCCCATGCTGATATCAATCATTTTCAGCCAAGCTTGCATCAAAGCCAGGAAGATAGCCTGCTTGGTCGGATAATGATGATAAAACGCACCCTTGCTGACACCAGCCTCGGCGCAGATATCATCCACGCTGGCGGCAGCGTATCCGGCGATGGCAAACCGGCGGACTGCCGCATCCAGGATGCGGGCGCGGGTCTCTTCACTGCGTTGTTGAGGCATGACTTCCTCCTTTTTTTATAAACAAACCGACCAGTCGGTATGTTTATAATAACCTTTCCCCCACCGAATGTCAATGAAAGGAAGTTTAGAATTAGCTTACAGGTTTCTCAGGTGCGTGAATCAGATTTAGATTCGTTATTTTCTTAGCAAAATCCAAACATCTTAACCCTTTTCCAAAAAATGTAAAATCCTGGTAATCCGGGAACTGCCGGTGTGACAGGAATTCCCAAAGACCCATAATCCTTCGAGGATAAGTTATAATTTTAGCCTTGGCGGAAAGTATCACCATCCATACAATACGAGAAATGCAGACATTGGAGATGGTTTCGTGAAGCTGGAAGTACGCAATGTGAGTCTGGAGTACCAAATGCGGAGGTCACAACAACGCATTTTGGCACTTCAAGACATCAGCTTTGGAATCGACTCAGGGGAACTGGTTGCCATCCTCGGTCCAAGCGGCTGCGGTAAAACGAGCCTGCTATATGTAATCGGCGGCCTCCTGCCCGCAACACGGGGTGAAATTCGTATTGATGAACAGCCGGTCAATCGGCCCGGCCACAATCGAGCGACCGTCTTTCAGTCCGCGGCCTTGATGCCGTGGCGGACGGTATTACGCAACGTAACGTATGGATTGGAAATCCAAAAGTATCCTATTGAACAGGCCAAGAAAAATGCCCGGGGGCTGATCCAACTGGTCGGGTTGACAGGGTTCGAAGAGAGTTATCCACGGGAGCTTTCCGGTGGCATGCAACAGCGCGTGAATCTAGCCAGAGCTTTGGCAACTTCACCGGAAGTTTTACTCATGGATGAGCCTCTGTCCAATCTTGATGCACAGATGCGCGAATTGATGCAATTAGAAATTCAGCGCATCTGGCTGGAAACTCGGAAGACCATCCTGTATGTCACCCACTCGATCGATGAGGCGGTCTTTTTGGCTGACCGGGTAATCGTAATGACCGCCCGACCGGGTAACATAAAAACCATCGTGCCAATAGATCTGCCAAGACCACGATTATTGAGCCATAAAAAAAGCCCGGACTTTCACCGTCTGCATGCCATGCTCTGGGACCTGGCAGAAGAAGAATTCATAAAATTGGGCGAGCCGGGAAGCGAGATGATCAAGTGAATCACCCGTCCGCGCAAAACAAAAAATCCGGGGCTCTTCGGCGTTTTATTCAAAAATACGAAAGTAGTTTTCTGGCTACCAGCGCGGCGCTGGCCTTCCTGTTATTGTGGGAATTATTACCGGATCTAGGTTTAATCAATCCTTTTTTTACAAGTTCTCCCTCTCGCATTCTGACTGCTTCACAATGGTTGTTCGCCCATGGCTTTTGGAAGGATATTCTTGTCAGTCTGGAAGAGTTTAGCGCTGGTATCGGCCTGGCGATTCTATTGAGCCTCCCGATCGGATTGATGCTGGGATGGTACCGGCGCCTGAATGCCATGTTCGAGCCATTCATCACCATGTTGAATGCGACTCCCCGGGTTGCACTGATCCCAATCATCATCCTTTGGCTCGGGATCGGAATAGAATCAAAAATAGCCGCCGTATTCCTGGGGGCGTTTTTCCCACTGGTCGTCAATGTGATGGCGGGGGTCAAGACGGTGGATGAAACCTTGTTGAAATGTGCGCGCTCGTTCGGGGCAAACGACCAGCAGGTTTTCAGCACCCTGGTCTTGCCCACCAGCGTTCCTTTTATCGTTGCCGGAATGCGCCTGGCCCTCGGACGCGGGCTGGTTGGCGTGGTGGTCGGAGAGATGCTGGCTTCCACAGCCGGGATCGGTCATATGATGACGCTAGCCAGTTCCACTTTCCAAATGGATAAGATGTTCGTTGGCTTAATTCTATTGGCCGGATTTGGATATCTGCTTACCGAATTCCTCAAGCGCCTGGAAAGGAAATACGAATCCTGGCGTTCCTAATCGTATTGGAGAATCCTCATGAGACACACTTTAATCGTATTCAGCCTGATCCTTGTATCCTTCGCCTCCGCATGCAGTCCCAGCACAGCCACGCCGACTGCAGTGGCCGGGACCGAAATACCGGCAATTGCATCACCTACTTCCATCCCGCCCACGCAAGCGCTCGTGCCGATCAACGTCTGCTACACTGCCACCACCGGTACCCAGGCCGTGACCTGGTATGCCTATGAACAACAGCTCTTCCAAAAGTATGGTCTGATAGTTGAGTTGACCTATATCAACAGTGGAAGCAAGGCCGTCACCGCACTGTTGGCCGGCAGCGTGGACATCTGCCAGTTAGCAGGTTCTGCGGTGGTGAATGCCGTCGCGGCCGGCCAGGACGCAGTCATGATCGCCGGACTGTACAACCTTTACCCCGCTTCCCTGATGGTCACGGCAGATATCCACACACCGCAAGACCTGGTGGGAAAAGCGCTGGCGATCACTCAGCCCGGTTCCTCCACGGATGTTGGCACCCGGCTGGCATTGGCGCAACTCGGATTGGTGCCCGACACGGACGTGGCCCTGCTCGCGCTGGGAGAGGAATCCATCCGTATG
>Ga0315286_10006477_pt1 | contig 11399 bp, 6 predicted proteins | sample YL17G10_0_MG_FD_205038 | JGI IMG/M metagenome (GOLD analysis project Ga0315286, IMG submission 205038) | Sediment microbial communities from Yellowstone Lake, YNP, Wyoming, USA - YL17G10_0 | ecosystem: Environmental > Aquatic > Freshwater > Lake > Sediment | place: USA: Wyoming | collected...
AGGGCCGTCTCGAGGACGCGATTGCCAGCTACAAGAAGGTGCTGGCGGCGGCCGACGCCACGCGCGAGCAGAAGGCCCGCGCCCAGTTCCGCATCGGCGCCTGCTACGAGCGCCTTGGCGCGGGCGAAGCGCGCAAGGCGTACGAAACGGTGGTGCGCGACTTTGCCGACCAATCGGATCTGGTCAGCCAGGCGAAAACGCGGTTGGCACGACTTCGTGGAGGCGAGACGACGACCGCCACCACCAGGCCCCACATCCGGCAGGTGTGGCCGGACAGCGGAGGTGCAATCTGGAACAGAATCTCGCCCGACAGCCGTTTTGTATCGGGCGCAGATAGAGTAACTGGCGACCTGATCATCCGTGAACTGGCGAGCGGGAACACCCAGCGCCTGACCAATATCCCGAAGGATCGATTGTTGCTGGAGTGGGCCTGCTTTCCGGTATGGTCGCGGGACGGGCGCTACTTGGCCTACGGCTGGTGGACACAAACTCGGCCGGCGGAAACGCCGACGACCCAGGCGCAGTTTGCCGCCGACCTGCGGGTCGCTGACCTCAGGGATGGGACGACGAGGATGGTGTATGCGGACGCACGGTCGAGGGTCGAGCAGGTTCTGGATTGGTCACCTGACGGCCGGTCGCTGCTGTACTTTGATGATGGCAGGCGTTACGGGTGTTCGCCCGCGCCGGAAGAGTGGTTGCAGGTCGATATCGCCACTGGCGCTGTGAAGAAGATGACCCTGCCGATCGAGACGGTCCGGCAAATCGCGCTGTCCCCGAACGGTCGCGAGGCCGCATTCGTCGTGCGACTGCGCTCAAAGGACGAAGGCGTCTGGCTGATGGAGAACTTCCTCCCGCCCACGAAGGGGATGGCAGCCGCCGCGAAGAAGTAGGAGGGGCTGCCCGCCCGGTCAAGATTGAGTCAAGCGCGCGCGTCCGCCAAGCAAGGCTGTGCTATAAGGCTATCGTCCCGATGCGCGCCTCACGCCGCTCTGACCGCACGGCGCCCTCGTCGCGACGAACACTGGTGCTGTTCGCGCTGGCCGTGATCCTGCCAGGCTTGGTCCTGTCCGCCCTCGGCTTCGTCACCCTGAGCCAGGATAGGAGCCTGGCCGACCAACAGGTCCGCGAGCGGCGCGACCTGCTCGCCGACCGGGCCGTGGCTTTGCTCGAGACGGCACTGCGCGGATGGACGTCGGCGTTGACAGCGTTCCCGCCCGACTCAATTCCAGACCCGGCCACCTTCCCGCCGCTGATCCGCATCGCTCTCGAGCAGTCCGATCTCGCCGTGTTCATCGCGAACGCTGCTGTCGGCGCCCGCGCATGGCCTGCCCGGCGGTTGCTGTACGACGTCGACGCGTCGGCCGCGGGCGCACGTACCTCGCATCCGATCCCGGCCGCGCTGGCGGTCGCCGAGCGCATCGAACTGGAGCAGCGCGACCTGGTTCGAGCCGCCGCCGCCTATCGCGCGTTCCCGACGGCCGCCGATCCCGGAACGCGCGCCGACGTGCTCGTCAGGCTCGCCCGCACGTACCGAAACTCGGGACGCGAAGACCTCGCCGCCTCTGCCTACCGCGACCTGGAACGTCTCGCAGGGGCGATTGTGGAGGGCATCCCTGTCGACCTGCTGGCAGGCTGCGCGCTCTGCGCGGGTGCACCCGCCGCCGCACGCGACGACTGCGCGCGGCGAATCTACGGTGATCTGGTCGACGGGCGCTGGCGACTCGACCGCCTCTGGTACTGGGCCTACTCGGGACAGGCGCGCGGCCTGCTCAGTCACGGAGCCGCCAGAAACGCGGACATCGAGAAACTTGCCGCCCGCGAAGCTGAGAAGCGCTCGCTCACGCGCGCCGTAGAAGCCGTCGTCTCCGAAAGTCGGGCAGGCGGGGCACCCGCTTCCACCCGCATGGTCTCGGTCGACGACCGATCGTTTCTGGTGTTCACCAGCGGGTCCGCGAGCGACCTGCGTGCGATCGTGCTCTCATCGTCCACTCTTGCTCAGCATGTGTGGCCTGTGGTGTTCGCCTCCCTCCTCAACGAGGTGGTCATCACGATCGCCGACTCCGCCGGGGCGCGGCTGTTTGCGTCAAGCAACGACGGGGCTGCGCCGGCGTCCGACCGACGACTTGCCGCATCGCGTCTCCTTCACCACGCAGGGCTCACCTGGAAGGTTGATGTCCAGTTACGCCGCCCGGACGTCCTGCTCTCGGGATTTCAACGGCGGCAGTGGCTCTACGTGGCAATGCTCGCCGTGATGATGGCCTCGCTGGTCGTAGGGACAACGCTCACGCTTCGCACGGTCTCGCGGGAGCTCGCGGTCGCACGTCTGAAGTCGCAATTCGTTTCGGCTGTCTCGCACGAATTCCGCACTCCGCTCACCGGCATCCGCCACTATGGAGAGATGCTGCTGCACGACCGCGTCGCGACCGAAGACCGAAAGCGCCACTACTACGGACAGATGGTAACCGCGGCTGAGCGCCTGAGCCGGCTGGTGGAGGACGTGCTGGACTTCGCGCGGATGGAAGAGGGCCGGCAGCAGTACCAGTTCAAGACCATGGAAACCACCCCGTGGCTGTGGCAAACGGTGGAGGAGTTCCAGGCCACGCTGGGGCAGGACAAGCGGCTGGAATTGACGATTCCGGACACCCTCATGTGCATCCGTGGAGATGGGTCGGCTCTGGCCAGGGCGATTCACAACCTTCTCGACAACGCCGTCAAGTACTCGCCTGGCTGCGACACGGTGTGGCTCGATGCGCGAGAGAACGAATCGGGGGTCGTCATCTCAGTGCGTGACAAAGGCATTGGCATTCCGGCCCGCGACCGGGCGCATATCTTCGATCGCTTCTTCCGCGGCCGCGCGCTTGGCGGTCCGGCAAGAGGCACCGGCCTCGGTCTCAGCCTCGTCCAGCACATCGTTTCGGCGCACGGCGGTACGATCGACATCGTGAGCGAGCCGGATCAGGGAACAACCGTGACGATCAGACTTCCGCGCGCAGGAATCTCATGCGCATCCTGATTGTTGAAGACGACGTGATGATCGCCGATGGGCTCAAGGACGACTTTGAGCTTGAGGGCTTCGCCGTGGACGTGACCGGCGATGGTGAGTCCGCCGAGACGATGGCACGGCAAAACGCGTACGACCTGATCCTGCTCGACATCATGTTGCCGCGGCGCGACGGGCTCGTTGTCTGCCGCAATCTGAGAGCTGCTGGCGTTGTGTCCGCCATCATCGTCCTCACCGCCAAGAGCCAGGAAGCCGACAAAGTCGTGGGCCTTGGCGTGGGCGCCGACGACTACGTGACGAAGCCGTACAGCCGGCTCGAACTGATGGCGCGGGTGAAGGCCGTGCTCCGGCGAACCAGCGAGGGCAAACCGTTCGATTCGGGCGTCTGGGAATCCGGTGGGCTCCGCGTGGATTTCCAGCGTTGTCACGCGACGAGCGCGGGGCAGCCGATTCGCCTCACCGCGACCGAGTTCAAGATCCTCAAGACGCTGTTCGAGAGTCGCGGCAAGGTGGTCACGATCGACGAGCTTCTTCGGCGCGTCTGGGGCACAGACGTATTTCTCACCGATCGCGTCATCTACACGCACGTCAACAACCTGCGGGCGAAGATCGAGCCCGACCCTGCCACGCCCGCGATCGTTGTCGGCGTGCGGGGGCTTGGATACCGGTTTGACGGATGATGCCGGCTGGCGCCCTTCCTGAGACCAATCTTGACCTGGATCTTGACTCGCCTTTGACGCGCCCTCACCGCGCACGCGATAGGCTTCCGAGTCAGGAGGCACCACGATGAAGAAATGGCAACGGCGGACACGGTTGGCGGCGTTGGTGATCGTCGCGCTCTGCGGATGCCTGGCCATCGCCAACGGCCCGCAGAAGACGGCGACGGCGCAGCAGGCAAGCGCGGACGCGCTGCTCGGGGCGGCGCAGTACTCGGAACAGATCGAAGGAAAGCTCGACGTCGCCATCGCGAGCTATCGCAAGGTGCTGGCGGCGCCAGATGCCACGCGCGAGCAGAAGGCGCGCGCCCAGTTTCGCATCGGCGCGTGCTACGAGCGCCTCGGCGCGGGCGAAGCGCGCAAGGCGTACGAGGCCGTCGTCGCCAACTACGGCGACCAGCCGAATCTCGTGGCGCAGGCGAAGGCCCGGCTTGCGGCACTGACCAGCTCGGCCGGTCGCGCCAGTGGCGGCGGCCCCGTCATTCGCCAGATCTGGGCCACAAGCGAGGGTGTGTCCTGGAACCGGGTCTCACCAGACGGCCGTTTCGTCGCGGGCATCGACGACGAAACTGGCGATCTTGTGACCCGCAGCCTCGCCACCGGCGAGATTCGGCGGCTGACCTCGATTCCGAAGGACCGCTGGGGGAGGGACTACGCGGACTCGCCGGTGTGGTCGCGCGACGGGCGGCAGATTGCCTACGGGTGGTACTCGCCGAAGAGACCTGCCGAGCCAGATCTCGTTGAGTTGCGTGTCGCCACTCTTGCGGACGGCACATCGAGGGTCGTTCCGACCGACGCGCGATTCCGGCCGTACTCCCCGGCGGACTGGTCTCCCGACGGCCGGAGCGTGCTCACGATAGTGGCGGATGCGTCCCCGAACATGCTCAGGTTTCACCAGGCGTGGGTGAACACGAGCGCTGGAACCGTGCGGCTGCTCGCCAGCGGTAACGCGGGCGACCGGATTGGCCCGGCTTTTCTGGCGCCCAATGGCGCATGGATCGTCTCCCGCATTCTGACTCGAGACGCGGGGTTCTCCATCATGGCGGCCGGGGGTGGACCGCCACGGACACTAATTCCGGCCCCATCCTCCGATTCGCTTGTCGGGTGGAGCCCGGACGGCACGCACGTACTGTCCATCTCGCGCGAGCGTGGATCCGACGACTTGATGGCGCTCCGGGTCGTCGACGGCCAGGCAGTTGGACAGCCCTTCCTCATTCGTGCGGTCCAGGCGTTTTCGTCACTCGGCATCGCGCAGAGCGGCGCGCTTCTTTGTCAGAGTGGGCCGCCACTCCCGCTCAACGTGTACCGTGCCAGCTTCGATGCGACCTCCGGGCGGGTCGGCCCTCCATCGAGGGCGGACCTCGCTACGCTTCACGAAAACGGCTCGGTGTCGTGGTCTCCGGATGGACGCCGGCTGGCCTATGTGAGCTGGGCCAAGGGCAAGTCATCGAGGACCTTGTCGATCTTGTCGGACGAGAATGCTCAAACCCGGTCCTTCAGCCTGCCGTTCAGCGCGATCAAGTGGGGGTGGCATCGGACGACGTGGAGCGCCGACGGACGCTGGGTATACGCAGCGGGCTACGATGACACCGAACGAGCAGGAGTGTACCGAATCAGCAGCGAGAGCGGAACGGTTGAGGACGTGCTGCCGCCTGAGTCGGGTCTGTTCCAGAAGCCCGGTCTTTCAGATAGCTTTGCGGCGCCGGCCGCCTGGTCGCCAGATGCACGCGCCGTCTACAAGATGGTGACCTACCTGAAGAATGGAGTCCCTGGGCCGGTGGGCATCGTCGAACACCGCATCGCCGACCATGCCGAGCGGGAGTTGTTCAAGAGCGGCACCACCAGGGCGGGCATGGTCGGCTTGGTTGTGTCCCCCGACGGGAGCCAACTCGCGTTCACGCTGATCGACTATGCGGACCCGGCCAACCAGATGCGCACGCTCACGGTCATGCCAACCGCAGGTGGTACTGCGAAGACCATCGCCACGTTGCCAAGTGCCGGGGGCGCGAGGATCAACTGGACGCCTGACGGCCGGTCGCTGATCTTCCCCGCTAGCCGCCAGGCGGCGCGCGGGGAACCGTGGCTGTGTGACGTAGCCACGGGAGCGGTGACCAAACTGGCAATGGCTCCAGACGTGCTGGAAATTGCGATGTCCCCCGGCGGAAAGGAGATTGTCTATATCGGGGGCCTCCAGGGGAAAGACGACGGCGTGTGGATGCTCGAGAACTTCCTCCCGCCCACGAAGGGGAAGGCGGCTCCGCCGAAGAAGTAGGATCGGGCGCTCGGCCACGCTGGAGCGTGGCGATCCCGGGAAAGGCGTCCGACGGGGCGGTGAACCGACGAGCGACGCCCGGGCGGTGTATGCTCTCCAGGATGCGGGTGGCCGGGCCGCGGCCCGCCCCGTCCATGCCATGAGCCAAGCCGATCCCAACCCCGAGGCCGTCGCCGTCATCGACATCGGCGCCAGCGCCGTGCGCCTGGTCGTCGCCGAGATCAGGCCCGGAGAGCGCCCGTTTGTCCTCGAAGAAGCGTCGCGCGGCGTCCTGCTCGGCAAAGACACCTTCTCGAGCGGGCGAATCGGTCCGCAGTCGATGGAAGCCGCGCTCAAGGCGCTCGAGGGCTTCCGCCGGCTGATGGATGTCCATGGCGTCGCGCGGTACCGGGCCGTGGCGACGAGCGCCGTCCGCGAGGCGGCGAATTCGGACACGTTTCTCGATCGCGTGCAACTTCGGACAGGCCTGCTTGTCGAAATCATCGACGGCTCGGAAGAGAGCCGCCTCACGTACCTGGCTGTCCGCGACCGCCTCAAGGGACATCCTGCCCTCGATGCGCCCCACACGCTGCTGGTCGAGGTGGGCGGCGGTTCGGCCGACCTGACGCTCGTCGAAAGTGCCAGGCCGAAGTACTCGGGCGTCTACGCGCTCGGATCGGTGCGCATGCGGCAGGGCCTCGCCGGGGCGCAGCGCTCCCACGAACGCAGCGTTCGCGTCATGAGCCGCCATATCGCGAACATCGTCGCCGACATCTGCAACGAGATGCCGCTGCGATCGGCGGAGCACGTGATTGCACTCGGCCAGGATGTGCGGTTCGTCGCCCAGGAACTGGTCGATGGGCCCGATGGCCGCGTGCGCGAAGTGCCGCGCGACGCGTTCCTGGAGTTCTGCTCGCGCGTCGAGAAGCTCACCGAGGACGAACTGGTTGATCGCTACGGGCTGTCGCCGGTGGATGCCGAGACGCTGGTGCCCGCGCTGCTCGTGTACCGCGCGCTGCTGGTCGAAACGGCCGCCGCCGCCGTGATCGTGCCGGATGTGTCGTTGCGGGCGGGCCTGCTGGGGGATCTGGTCGGGGCCGATGTCGACGCCAACCTGACCGATTTTGGCACGCAGGTGCTGGCCAGCGCCGAGGCGCTCGGCGAGAAGTACCGGTACGATGCCAGTCACGCCCGCACGGTGGCGTGGCTGGCGACGCAGCTGTTCGACCAGCTCCAGGAAGAACACGGCCTGTCGCGCCGCGATCGGCTGCTGCTCGAGACCACGGCGCTGCTGCACGATATCGGCCTGTTCGTGGGTCTGCGCGCGCACCACAAGCACGCGCAATACTTGATCTCGGCGTCCGAGATCTTCGGCCTCACCTCAGACGACAAGGACGTGATTGCCAACGTCGCTCGGTATCATCGTCGGGCGCTGCCGCAGCGATCGCACCTGCCCTACATCGCGCTCGATCGCCAGGACCGCGTGCGGGTGAACAAGCTGGCGGCGATCCTCCGCGTGGCCAACGCGCTTGATGCCGAGCACGCGCAGAAGATCCGGAACCTTACCGTCCGGCGCGAGGAGAACGGCTGGGTGCTCGACGTCGATGGCGCTGGCGATCTGTCGCTCGAGCGCACGGCCGCCGAAGCTCGGGCCGACCTGTTTCTGGACGTGTTCGGCATGCGACTGCTGGTGCGGGGCGCCGGGGTGCAGACATGAGCGCACAACGGGCGCGGAAAACGTCGAAGGCGCGCGCCGCGGCCGAGCGGCAGCCGGGGCAGTTCCTCAATCGCGAACTCTCGTGGCTGGCATTCAACGAGCGCGTCCTCGAGGAAGCCGCCGACCAGACCAACCCGCTGCTCGAACGGGTGAAGTTCGCGGCCATCACGGCGTCAAACCTCGACGAGTTCGTGATGGTGCGCGTGGCGGGTCTCCGACACTCGGTGCGCGATGGCGACGCCGATCCCGACGCGGCCGGGCTCACGCCATCCCGCCAGCTGGCCGACGTGTCGGCCCGCGCGCATCAGCTTGTGACGCGGCTCTACACGCTGGTGGTCTCCGAGTTGCTGCCCGCCCTGGCGCAGGAGGGCATGGTCGTCGCGCCATTGTCCGACCTCGACCAGTCGCAACGAGCGGCCGTGACGGCGTACTTCAGGGAGGAAGTGCTGCCTGTCCTCACGCCATTGGCGATTGACGCGGCGCGGCCCTTCCCGATGCTGTCGTCGCTCAGCCTCAATCTGGCGCTGCGGCTGGCGCCGGGCGAAGACGAGTTGGCTCCGCGGCTCGCCATCGTGCAGGTGCCGTCGCGGCTGCCACGCCTGGTCAGAGTGCTCGGCAGCGGCCCCAGGCCCTGGAGCGATCCCGCTCGCGGGGGTGAGGCGCGAACCGCAGGCACGGCAGAGCCGGTCACCTTCGTGTGGCTCGAGGCGATCATCCTCGCGCATCTCGATGCGCTGTTCCCTGGCCAGCAGGTGATCGAAGCAGCGGCCATCCGTCTCGCGCGCGACGCGGAACTCGAACTCGATGACGAGGGAGGTGGATCGTACGTCGAGGCGCTCGAGGAGGAGCTGCGCCAGCGGCGCCGCAACGACGTCGTGCGCCTCGAGGTGGAGGACGGCATCAGCGACGAACTGCTCGCCGCCGTCGCCGGTCAGGTGGATGCGGATGGGCAGGACATCTACCGCGTGGCAGGCCCCATCGATCTGCGCGCACTGATGACGCTGGTCGAACTCCCGGGGCTCGAGCGGCTGCGCGACGCCCCGCAGAAACCGGTGCCGCTCATCGATCGGCGCGAAGAAAGCCGCATTTTCGAGACGCTTGACGCCCGCGACCTGCTCCTGCATCACCCGTACGACGCGTTCGACCCGGTCGTCGCGCTGGTCGATCAGGCGGCCGACGATCCGGACGTCCTCGCCATCAAGATGACGCTCTATCGGCCGGGCACCGACTCGGCGATCATTCGTGCGCTCGAGCGGGCAGCCGATCAGGGCAAGCAGGTGACGGTGGTGGTCGAGTTGATGGCGCGCTTCGACGAGGAGCGCAACATCAAGTGGGCCCGCGCGCTCGAGGAGTCCGGCGCGCACGTCATCTACGGCATCCGCGGCCTCAAGGTGCACGCGAAAATCTGCCTCGTCGTCCGGCGCACGGCGCAGGGCATCCGGCGCTACGTGCACCTGGGCACGGGCAACTACAACCACCGCACCGCCAGGCTGTACGCCGACATGGGGTGGATGACGTCATCGCCAAGCGTCGGCGTCGATGCGTCGGCCTTCTTCAACGCGCTCACGGGATTCTCGGATCCTCCACGGATGCCGCACCTGGTGATGGCGCCCACGCAACTGCGGGAGCGGGTGCTCAAGCTGATCGAGCGCGAGACGCGTCGCGCGCAGGACGGACAGCCAGCCCTCATCCGCGCCAAGATGAACGCGCTCGTCGACGAGCGCGTGATCCAGGCGCTCTACCGGGCGTCGGGCGCGGGCGTCACCATCCACTTGAATGTCCGCGGGATCTGTACGCTTCGGCCGGGTGTCGCGCGGCTGAGCGAGCGCATCTCGGTCGTCTCGATCGTGGGGCGCTGGCTCGAACACACGCGCGTGTTCCACTTCCACAATGGCGGCGATGACCAGGTGTACCTGTCGAGCGCCGACTGGATGCCGCGCAACCTCGACCGGCGCATCGAGCTCGCGTTTCCCGTCGACACGGCTGACTGCCGCAAGAAGGTGCTCGACGCGCTGGACGTGTTGTTCAAGGACAACGTGAAGGGGCGGCGGCTCGATCCCGACGGCGTGTGGAAGGTGCCGTCTCGCCCGGCCTCCGAGGCGCCGTGTTCGGCGCAGCAGGCCTTCTACGAGCAAGCGCGGCGCGAGTTCGACCGGCGTGAATCCGCCTCGCCTGAGGCGTTCGAGCCCATCACCTCAAAGCCCGCACCACGCTGACGCCTCGTGATCGACGCTCGTTCGCGGCTCTCGCCAGGCGATGAGCCCTCACTCCCCGGCATCATCGCCCCCAGCCGGATGCGGACTCGCAGCGGCCAGCGGCCACACCCGATCCGTCACCCACGTGGGCAGCGGCGACCAGACCCAGGCGACCAGGAGGCTGGCCGCGAGGTATGGCGGCACGAGCCACCAGGTGATTCCCCCGAGCTTCCCGCCGAGCGTCATAGCCGTACCCACGACGAAGCGCAGCGCATCTTGAGCGATGAGAATCGAGATGGAATGTCGTCCGGCCCAGGCGAGCACTCGCCGGAGGCCCGGCACGGCCGACCCGGCTGCTGCCATGATCCAGAACCCGGGCAGCGCGGGGATGAGCGTCGCGACTGGGCCGACGACGCCCAGAATCGTCTCCGGCGCGTTCACTTCGTCGCTCGCCCACACCATCGCCAGCACGAGGAGAATCGCCGGCCCCGCCAGTCCGAGAGAAACGCCCCGCCCCGGCATGACGCGAAGACTCGTCGCCCACCGTGCTGCCACCATTCCCACGGCCAGCGGCGCGAGCCGGAAGGGGAGCAGGTACATGACAGCGGCGTTCGGCCCGAACGACGGGAAGGGATCGTAGCGGAAGACCAGCCATCGCCCGAGGCACGTCACGCCGATGATGCCGAGAAAGAACCAGACCGGCCCCAGCCGCGCCAGAAGCGCCCGAAGCGCCGGGAAGACGCAGTAGGCCTGGAGCACGAGGACCACGTACCACATCGACGGAGCGATCAGCTGCATGGTCCGCAGACCCTGGAACCGACCGACGATGCTGAAGGACCAGATCATGTCCAGCGGCTCGAGCCGATACGGAGCTCGGGACAGCAAGGATCCTCGCTGGAGCTCGGCGCCAAACGCGCTGCCGACGACGCCCGCGCGCAGGCCGGCGAGGCCAACCACCACGGCGAGGACGAAGAGGCTCCCCAGCCAGTAGCTCGGCAGGACGGCCCTCATCCGCCGCCTGAGAAACGCGGCCGCCCCAGACGGAGGGCGAAGCATGAGCACCAGACCGGTGACGAACAGGAAGAGATCGACGCGGAACGAAGGCACCGCCGCGAGCGCGTTGGCGGCGGTTGCCCACGCCGCTCCGAGATCGCCGGATCGAAGGGCCGAGAGGCACCGACTGGCGTACAGTTCCGCTCCCGGCACGCCACGGGTGTCGGCAAACAGGTGGAAGAGCGTCACCCAGAGCATCGTGATGCCGCGCAGAACATCGATCGCCGGCAGCATCGTGGGCCCCTTCACAAGCGGGCCTTGCCCGGGATCGAACGTCTGGTCGCGTGTCACGTTGGTCAACCGTCGCCTCGGATCCGTTCCGTCACCTGCTCGCCGGCATCGTCGAGCGTACGCGTGGGATCAGGATTCGAGTGTTGTAACACAGTATTGCCGTTTTCGGTGGCCCCGCGCGACAGCCCCGCGCGACAGCCCCGCGCGACAGCCCCGCGCGAGCGACGCTGCCGGC
>Ga0315286_10006479_pt1 | contig 11398 bp, 16 predicted proteins | sample YL17G10_0_MG_FD_205038 | JGI IMG/M metagenome (GOLD analysis project Ga0315286, IMG submission 205038) | Sediment microbial communities from Yellowstone Lake, YNP, Wyoming, USA - YL17G10_0 | ecosystem: Environmental > Aquatic > Freshwater > Lake > Sediment | place: USA: Wyoming | collected...
CTATTATTATGTACTATGTTTTCTTGTTATCAACATCTTTTAACCGTGTTATCTACACCCTGAGGCATTTCAGTTCAGGGTTACCTTTTCTTTTGAGGCAACTGGCTCTTTTGGTTTTCAGATGATTGTTTGCTATCTTTTCAATTACAAAGGAAGAATATTTAATCTAAACACTAAAATTTGTTTTATGCCCCTCGTACCATCGTACATTGAATCCCTCCAGCCATATAAACCCGGAAAACCGATTGAGGAAGTCAAACGTGAATTCGGATTGAAATATATTGTAAAATTAGCTTCGAATGAAAATCCGCTCGGTCCATCTCCAATGGCAATTGAAGAACTTCGTACACATATCAATGGATTGAATTACTATCCTAATAGCGGTTACGATCTGCGGATTGTCCTTGCAGAAAAATTCAGTCTGAAAGTTGATAACGTAATTGTCGGTAATGGCTCGGACGGTATAATGTCGAATATCATCAGGACTTTTCTTTGTGACGAGGATGAAGTGCTCACAACAGAGGCAGCATTCATCGGTTTTCAGGTTTTAGCACGTTCACGCGGTGTCCGATATCGAACGGTTCCCTACCGTAATTGGAGATACGACCTGCATGCACTCACCCAACAGATCAACGAGCATACGAAGATCATTTACCTTGCCAACCCAAACAATCCGACGGGAACAATATTTACCAAACAAGAATTTGATGATTTCTACAAGAAGGTCCCCGAGCGTGTTCTAATTATTTTGGATGAAGCATATTTTGAATATGCCCACGATAATCCACTCTATCCTGATTCGATGCATTATCGTTACGATAATGTGATAACACTTCGTACATTCTCTAAGATTTATGGACTTGCCGGTCTCCGAATAGGTTATGGGTTTGCACACGAAACTCTCATCGCTAATCTACTGAAGGTAAAATTACCATTCGAGCCAAATACACTTGCGCAAGCAGCCGCCGTAGGAGGATTACGCGACAAAAAATTCGTTCACCGCTCATTAGAGTTAAACTCACGCGGTCTGCCTTTTGTTGCGAATGCACTTAGAGAACTCGGACTGATAGTCGTCCCCTCGGAGACAAACTTCGTTATGGTGGCAATGAAAACCGAGGATGATATCAAAACGATTTATCAGGGATTACTTAAACGCGGTGTGATTATCCGACCGCTGAAAGCATTCGGTTTGCCGCATTGTATGCGAATCACAATCGGTACAGATGAACAGAATCAGTTTCTTATAGAAAAATTGAAGGAAGTTCTTAACAGAAAATAAAATGGACGGATGGCAAGAAGCGGCAACTTCCATCCTAATATTAGGTTAATGTAGTAAGAAAGAAGTTGAGGCTGACTGAAAAGTAAAAAAGGTTTATGTCATTACCGAATGCTTCAATCGGGAATCCAGAAATTTGCAAAATCTGAACATTGGACTCCCGATAATCCCGATGAAGTTCATCGGGACGGGAGTGACAGCCTGGACCTTTTTAGTCAGCCCCACTTTCATTATCTAATAGAGAAATGTTCCAAGAAAAATTCCACCGTTGATCATAATACCTTTACCACTTATTTCATCCGGTACGCCGATGATATCGTATTTATCATCAAGTGTCCATTTATTTACCATCATCCCATTATAACTTACTCCGAGGCGTAATCCCACCCATCTCAATACAGCGTATTCAATGTTCAGTGACGGCTGATAGATAAAAAATGAACCGGAGAGATTTCGAGTATATTCATCAGTGGGTCGAGTTCTAACATCACTTCCAAACTCTTCCCAAACCTTTTCCCACATTTTATCCGAATTTATATTGCGTGTCATCTTGATACTTGTACTGCCACCTCCAATCATTAGACCAAGTGCAATATCCAGTTGAGGGATAACGGGAATTGCATACTCAATTGTAACTCCACCAAATCCAACAGAAAGCTCAACATCCCGCCGAACACTTGGTACACCAAATTCTTGACCAGTTGTATCTATAGAGTTTTGGATCATAGATCCACCGGCACCCAAACCACCGATACGGAGATTTGGAACGACCATGATGTAACCATAACCCTGTCCCCCCAATAGAAGCATAGGATTTTTCTTGAACGGTGCAGCGTTCGAGTTTTTCAATATCTCATTTATCGGATCGAGATTAAGAAAAAGTAAATTCTGCGTGAATCCACCTGCACCACCTATTTTCGCCTGCGCATGACGCTGAGGCGGGGATGGAATCTCTTCTTCCTCCTGCGCTAAAATTGGTATTTCAAAAATGAATATAAGACCAACAAGATATATCAATAACCGATGCATATTTAAATCTCCTGTCCCAGAATGATAATAAAATTTTCTGGAAATTTATGAAAATATTTCTTGAGTTCCAAGAAAATTCACATTTATTTTATAAAATCGTTATATTGACCAAAATCTATGAACCAATAATGAAAATACCCCTGTTCCTTTTGCTGATCTCTACAATTTCAACAAGCACTTCTGCTCAATTGGCAAATCAGCCACGATCAAGATTTATTTTTCTTCCTGAAGGACTTAATTTTGCACCTCTCAGGGCGAATATTCAGGAGCCGCGGATTGGAGTTTTTAAATTCCTCGATGCAGGTGAGATGAAAGTCGATATCGGCAATACGATAGACGTGTTCGGATTTCAGATTCCTGCTAAAGGTATAATACTTTCTACCGGGATAGATTTTTTCGCATACGCTTTCACAACCGGCGCTCAGGGCCTCCGATTACAAATCGATGCGATTGATGGTTTCTTTGGTGGAAATCTTTCTTTCAGCAAGGAGTCGGAAAGAAGTAAAATCCAAGCTCGGTTGCGCATCCTGCACCACAGTGCACATCTTGTGGACGGACATTACAATCTGAACACAAATACATGGCTCGACAATCGAGGACCAATTCCTTTCACAAAAGATTTTGGTGAGTTGGTCTTAGCCCACCTGATATCTAAACCATTCGGCAATCTTCGATATTATGGCGGTATCTCATATGCAATCCTCGTTCGCCCTACCGATCTGAAACGTTTCGAATATCTTGGCGGTGCCGAAGTTTATTTCGATAATATTATTGATTCGGTGTTCAACAATCCGACCAATATATACCTCGCCTATAATTTATCGGTTAACGGAATGCCAAAGCATATCGGTTCGAATCAAATTCAGGTTGGATTAAAGTTTGGGAGATGGTACTCGAAGGGTCCGAGCATTTATCTCGCTTATTATTCAGGCAATCATATGTTCGGTGAGTATTTTAATAAGCGATTGCAAACGGTTGGTTTAGGATTTACGGTAGATTTTTTCTAAAAATTGATTTTAACCTTCACCCATTTGCTGGTCGCATGGTAGCCGCAGACTTTATGTCTGCGATAACGTCGCGAGTTCGCAACCTGAAAGTTACGGCTACCACCCTGAATCCCCCTACGTCTTTACAACCCAAGTTCACCAGAGATAGCTCTCATCGCATCGATTACAAACTGGATATGTTCATCCATCGGAACATTCAGTTCTTCGCAGCCCTGGGTAATATCTTCCCGGCTCACATTTGCAGCGAATCGTTTATCCTTCAATTTTTTCTTGACGGAAGAAACTTCAAGATCGGCAATTTTATTCGGGCGGATAACTGCGACCGCGCTGATGAAACCGCATAGCTCATCACAAGCGTAGAGGACTTTTGCCATTAATGTATCGCGGGGAACACCCGAATACGTCGCGTGTCCTAAAATCGCACGACGCACATCTTCGGGATAACCTCTCTCTTTTAAAATCTCTGAGCCCTTCATCGGATGATCGGGAGCGGTTGGAAACATTTCATAATCGAAGTCGTGCAACAAGCCAACAACAGACCACTTCTCTTCATCTTCGTTGTATTTTTTAGCATAGGCACGCATTGCCGCTTCAACAGCATACATGTGTCGAAGCAATGCTTCGTTTTTAGTGTATTCTTTTAAGAGTGTAAGTGCATCAGTACGATTCATATAATGTTCTTAGTTGTTGGTTATTTGATCATTGTGATGGATTTAAAGATTGTAAATTTTTGAGAGAATTGCAATTTGGGATGTTTGACATAGTCACGAATTTTTATTATACTATTCGGAATTGATATTGGTGATCATGAAAGAATTATTAATCCACTGGATGCAGCAATGTATCCACCAAAATCGGGAAAGACGTTCACTCGCATCCCAGTGTATCGGGATAATTCCCGCGCCTCGTTCAGGGAAGGGTGTAATGGATTGCCTCACCCATTTAAAATATCTAATTGCCATTGAGGGCGGTAAAGGGAGCAGTGATTGATGGAGAAATTACTACGTCCATTGGTATTTCTCACCTACCTTACTTTGACTATTCTCAATCAATGTGATGGCCAATCTGACAAAATTTCCGTAGAAGCGGGCTACTTTAACTTTAATCCCAAGATGGAAAAGCTTCAAAGTTTCCTAGATTCAAAATCTATTCCCAAACTTAAGTCAAACCATCATCTTTATTTTTTGAATATTCCAGTTTATTTATTCGACGACAATGGTGGAAAGCTAGAAAAGTTTACTGTTTCTATTTTTGAAAGTTGGGATGCAGAAAATGGTGATAATGTATACCCGGTCAAAATCCAATGGATCAAGCTATTGCTGGGTGTATCATATACTCGGTATTTTCTCCCAGAATCAAGAGTAAATCCTTTCCTCGGAGGTGGTCTTGGTATTCATTTTTCCAAACTCGACTTTAAAAATCAACTTTGGTCGCGCGGTTTTGATTTTAATGTGTTCACTGGTATTGAATTGGATATCATTAGGCATAGATTCTTTACATTGTATTTTTCGACCCAAGCTGGCTACAAATTGACTATCTCAGCACAAGACTTCGAAAGCACTAAAGTGATTAATCAGTTTGGTAATGTTATTTATTATGAAGTAATTGACCAATTAAACTTCGGCGAGGAGTTTTCAGGACCATTTTATGGTCTATATATCGGGCTTATTCTCCCTTTTTGAAGATACTCAATCAAGGGTATGACCTTATATTATGACTGCACAAATAAGGATATATCCTAATGAATAAACTCAATAAAAAGCTCTCAATTGCACTCATCAAAACCTGGGTCAATCCGATGAAACAGCCTCTATTGTCTGGTTTACGTTAACGAAAGCGAGAATTATATCCGGATAATATCAAAAACAGTTAACCGCGTCCTAATTTTCATACTGCTCACGTTCGTGCTCCTACCTTGGGTCATCATGCGTTTGCTATCGAAGTTTCCGCACGACCTGATGACGTACATCGGCATAGCTATCATCATCCCCTCCTTTGTACTTTTGCTTATTGCGTTTCATCAACTAGGAAATTCTTTCGCGGTGAATGCGCAGGTAAAAGAACTCGTGACAAAGGGATTATATGCAAAGATCCGTCACCCGATGTATGTCTTCCAGCTACTGCTGTTTCTGGGATTAGCAATGGTTACACGTGACGTCATCGCGTATGGGTTTTTTGTTTTTGCGCTCGTCTTTGTGATTTGGCGGGTCCGCAGGGAGAATCGTATTCTTGAAGAAAAATTCGGCGACGCATATAGGACATACCGCGAACAGGTGTGGTTCTGAATTGAAACAAAGAAATTACTGTTGTTTTGGTAAAGGGCAGCTGCACAAAACAGAATCTAAATTGAAAGTAATTAATCGAGACTTCTGAATTATTCTTTTTTGTCATGTTGATCCCGCTTCAGCGGGAGAAACATCTCGATTCTAAAGTATTTGAGACCCTTCACTTCGTTCAAGGTGACAATTGGAGAGATTTTTCAGAAGTCTCTAATCGTGATATTTTTCTCCTGTCGTATGCAAGCGAGAGTTGTAGAAATCAGAAAGTTTGATTATGTTTTATATGAAAGGAGATAAAGATGGCTTCTACAATTGCACAAATGACTAAAAAAGAGTTTACACAAATTCTTTCAGCCGTAGTCGAACAAAAATTAACTGAACTGCTCGGTGATCCGGATGAAGGACTTGTATTAAAAGAAAATATGCGTAAACGTCTGGTTCGTCAAAAACAAGCGGTCTTAGCCGGCGAACGCGGAGATAAAATATGACAATTCAGCAGATAGAAAAACAGGTGTTAAAATTAGATGCTAATTCTCGTGCAAAGCTCGCAAGCAAGTTTCTATCAAGTCTTGACGAACTTTCCGATGTAGAAAATGAAAAATTGTGGGCAGAAGAAGCAGTTCGTCGACACAATGAGCTATCAAACGGTAAAGCGAAATCCAGATCAGCGGAAATAGTATTCAGGAATGCACAAGCGCGATTGAAATGATTCAAAGCTGATTAGACAAACCAACCCTACCCTCAGCTCAAATCCCCCAACACAGGTCTCACAACAATCTCATCAACAACTACATCATCAGGCATCTGGTAAACCGAGAGGATTGCCTCAGCAACACTTTTTGCTTTCATCATGCGGTAGGAATATTTTTTACGCATTTTTGGATTCCACATGTCTGTTGAAGCGGCGCCCGGTAAAACATTAACTACTTTTATATTAAATTGGCGCACCTCTTCGCGCAAAATTTTTCCAAGCGCAAGTAATCCCGACTTCGAGGCAGTGTAAGCTGAGGACCCCTCGATTGTTTTTATTGCAGCATCCGAAACGATGTTGATTATCCATCCATTTTTTCTCTTAATCATCCCGGGAAGCACTGCTTTAATACATTCTATCGGACCATTTAGATTCGTTTGAATAATATTATTGAACTCACCTAACGTAGTGTCGATGAAAGTTTTGAATACCGTTATCCCGGCATTGTTGATGAGAACATCAACCTGTCCAACTTTCTTTTGAATTTGTTTTACAACTAATGGAATTGATTTCTGACTCGTTACATCAAGTGGAAAGACATGTGCCCTCCCCCCTAATTTAATGATCTCTTTCGATGCGGATTCTAACCTTTTTCGGTTTCTGCTTGAAAGGCACACCTCGCATCCAAGAAATGCAAATTGTCTTGCAATCTCTCGACCAATTCCGCGAGATGCACCGGTTACCCACACAACAGGACGATGAATAATTATCTCTTCCCTTTTCTTCTTCATGTCAATTTACTGCTGATAAGTTTAAGAAATTCGTTCCGGGTTCTTTCATCATCACGGAACGAGCCGAGCATGGCACTTGTTGTTGCAACCGAATTCTGCTTCTCCACACCGCGCATCATCATGCATAAATGCCGCGCTTCAATAACTACCGCAACTCCATCTGGCTCGAGCGTTTTGAAAAGTGTATCGGCAATTTGTTGTGTCATTCTCTCCTGAACCTGAAGCCGGCGGCTGAATACTTCCACTAATCGGGGTATCTTACTTAAGCCGACTATCTTTCCGGTTGGGATATAAGCGATATGCGCCTTTCCGTAAAACGGGAGAAGGTGATGTTCACACATCGAGAAGAAATCTATATCCTTCACAATCACCATCTCGTCGTACTTTTCTTTGAACACGGCACCGTTCAGAATTTTCTTCACATCCTGCTTGTGACCGCTGGTTAAATATTCCCACGCTTTCGCAACTCGGCGCGGCGTCTGAATCAATCCTTCTCTTTTCGGATTTTCACCGATCAGAGTCAAGATGGTTTTTACCGCTTCTTCAATCTTCTTGTTATTTTTATCTTCCATCATTCACCTCTATACTCAGCAAAATTGTTTGTCGTTTCAGATACTTTGATAGAGTACAATTTTCCTGCTTCGATTTTGGATCTCAAGATTTTCCAGAATGCCATAGCTAGATTTTCCGCCGTGGGTAAAACGCCTTTTAAGAAATCTACATCAATGTTAAGATGTTTATGATCCACTTTATCAATAATTTCTTTTTCAATGATCTCAGAAAGTTTTTTCAGGTCAAGTATCATTCCTGTATCTTTATCCGGCTCACCGGCAATAGTAACTTCGATTTCGTAGTTGTGTCCGTGACCATGCGGATAAGCGCACTTACCGTAAATCTCGAGGTTCTTCTTTTCGGAGAACTTCGGATTCGACAAAACATGTGACGCGCAGAAATGCTCTTTTCTTGTTAGGTAAATCATTTATTTTTTCAATGCCTGATAAACTTTACCAACGAGTTTCGCACCGGGTTTGAGAGTTTTATCACCCTCTTCCCATTTTGCGGGGCACGCCTCGTTCGGATGTTTTGTAAGATAGACATTTGCTTTTATCTTGCGAAGCAATTCGTCAGCATTACGCCCGACGTCGTTATAATTAATCTCCGAACTTACAAGTACTCCATCAGGATTTATAATGAAAGTGCCGCGAAATGCCAAACCGCCCTGCTCATCGTATACACCAAACAATCGAGAGATATTCCCGGTTGGATCAGCACCCATTTGGAACTTCACATGCTTCAAAAGTTGTTCAGCTTGTATCCAACCAAAATGTGTATGTTTAGTATCTGTGCTTACAGCTATAACTTCTACACCTAATTCTTTGAGTGTTTTATGAATATTTGCCAGATCAGCCAATTCAGTTGGGCATACAAATGTGAAATCCGCCGGATAGAAAAACAGCACCGTCCACATTTTCTTTTTCTTGATCGATTCCAAAGTTATTTCAGAAAAATCGTTTCTGTTTGGATCAAAAGTTTCTAATTTAAAATTAGGGACGTTATCCCATATTCTTAATTGTGTATCATCCATTGATATTCCATTGTGTTTGTTATTGATTTATTCTAAGACTCTTAGTATCTCCTCAACATGTCCATCTACTTTGACTTTCGGAAAGATGTGTATTAACTTTCCCTGCTCATCAATGATGAATGTCGTTCGTTCGATACCCATGTACGATTTTCCCATAAATGATTTTTTCTTCCACACGCCATATGCTTTGATAACTTCTTTCGACTCATCACTCAACAGTGGAAAGTTCAAATCGTATTTCTCGATAAACTTATGATGCGACTTCACCCCATCCGCACTTATGCCGAATACAACCACGCCTTTCTTTTTGACTCGTGCAAGATTATCGCGGAACGAACATGCTTCCTTAGTGCAACCGGGTGTATCGTCCTTTGGATAGAAATAAAGAACAACCTTTTTTCCTTTAAAATCGTCTAGAGAAATTTCTTTCCCTTCAGTCGAGAGAAGTATAAATGAAGGTGCTTTTTCGCCTATTTGAAGTGATGCCATTGATTTTTACTAATTGATTTATTCAATTATTAATTTTCAGTTGAATTAATTTTATTTTATTTCACTTACATTTATCTTTAAAGCTTGTGCCACACCTTTTCCATATGCTTCATCAGCTTTCAGACAATTTCCAATATGTCTAATCTTTATTTCCTTCGGAGCATCACCCATAGCTCTTGCTGTATTTTCAAAAAGAACCTGTTGTTGGGCTTTGTTCATTAGACGAAAAAGATTCCCAGCTTGTGAATAATAGTCTGTATCCTCTCTATGATTCCAATGGTCTGCAGCACCTTCAATACTTAGGGGTGGTTCCTTAAACTCAGGTTGTTCTTGCCACTCACCATAACTATTAGGTTCATAACCCAGAGTTGCACCGTGGTTGCCATCAACTCTCATTTGTCCATCACGATGAAAGCTATGAAAAGGACATCTCGATGCATTAACCGGAATCAAATGGTGATTGACACCCAGTCTGTAACGCTGTGCATCGCCATAAGAGAATAAACGTCCTTGAAGCATTTTATCGGGAGAAAATCCAATACCAGGGACAATGTTAGCCGGGTTAAAAGCCGCTTGTTCGACTTCGGCAAAGTAATTTTCCGGATTGCGATTAAGTTCCACGATGCCCACATCAATAAGGGGATAATCTTTATGTGGCCATACTTTCGTAAGGTCGAAAGGATTATACTGAGTTTTTGAAGCATCTTTTTCCGGCATTATTTGTATAGACATTTTCCATCTCGGAAAATCCTTCTTTCCAATACTTTCAAATAAATCTCTTTGGTGGCTTTCTCTATCTTTTGCAATTATTACTTCGGCTTCCTGATCGGTAAGATTTTTAATACCTTGTTGAGTTTTAAAATGAAATTTAACCCAATACCTTTCGTTTTTTGCATTAATGAAACTAAAGGTATGACTACCAAATCCATCCATATGGCGATAAGAATAAGGTATTCCGCGGTCGCTCATAGTAATTGTTACTTGATGAAGAGCTTCTGGAAGTGATGTCCAAAAATCCCAATTGTTTTTCGCACTTCGCAAATTTGTTTTTGGATCTCTCTTTACTGCATGATTTAAATCAGGAAATTTAAGAGGATCTTTTAAGAAAAATACTGGGGTATTATTTCCAACCAAATCCCAATTACCTTCTTCTGTATAAAACTTGATTGCAAAACCTCGAATATCGCGTTCTGCATCTGCTGCACCACGTTCTCCTGCGACAGTAGAAAATCTGACAAACAGATCAGTTTTTTTACCAACCTTTGAAAATACTTTTGCCTTTGTGTAATTCGTAATGTCATTTGTAACAGTAAAGGTTCCATAAGCTCCTGAACCTTTAGCATGCATTCTTCGCTCAGGAATTACTTCTCTGTCGAAGTGAGCAAGTTTTTCGAGGAACCATACATCTTGTAAAAGCATTGGTCCCTTTATGCCGGCTGTTATGACATTTTGATTGTCAACAACGGGCGCACCAGAGTTGTGCGTAAGTTTCTTTTTCTTTTCCATAGTTTGACTCCTTTATATTAAATTTTAAAACGAAGCCAATGCTTTATTAATTTCATCGTAGGGTGGTTCTACCCCTGGATTTTCCGTTATCCATAAGTATTTCACGATTCCAGCTTTATCAAGCACAAACACTGCACGCTTAGAAGTTGTATAACCTTGTACACCCGCAAAATTATCGTGTACACCTGCGTACTTTTTGGAAACCTCGCGAGTGTAATCGCTAAGAAGCGGGAATGTCAACTTGTTCACATCCGCGAAGCCCTTATTCGCGAACGGTGAATCGACACTGATACCCACAACTTGTGCACTCAGACTGTTGAAATTTGTCATCGCATCACGCAAAGTACATAATTCCTTATCGCAAACACCGGTGAACGCTCCGGGATAAAATGCTAAGATAGTTTTCTTGCCAAGAAATTCATTTAATGACCGTTCTTTTCGTCCGGTGTCAACCAACTTAAAATCTGGTGCTTTTGAACCAATTGCTATTGCCATATTGTGCTCCTTTTCATATGATAACTATATTTTAGAGGTTTGTTTTATACGATTTGATGATTGAAATGGGGATAAGATTCAACAGAATCCCCATAAAATAGCCATTCTAAAATAGGAAATACGATTCTGAAAATCAAGATAAGTGGTTGAAACATTTTTTTACTTTTATACCGATCCATTGGTTTCTATCTAGAAGGCATCTCTTCGGGAAATTTAACTTTTGATCTAAATACTTTCGAAAATTTTTCCA
>Ga0315286_10006481_pt1 | contig 11397 bp, 8 predicted proteins | sample YL17G10_0_MG_FD_205038 | JGI IMG/M metagenome (GOLD analysis project Ga0315286, IMG submission 205038) | Sediment microbial communities from Yellowstone Lake, YNP, Wyoming, USA - YL17G10_0 | ecosystem: Environmental > Aquatic > Freshwater > Lake > Sediment | place: USA: Wyoming | collected...
TCTTCGCCCGGATGGAGCGATTCATCCTCAGGAACTCGCACTCCGTCATCGTGATCTGCCCCGACCTCATGGACAAGGTCCGGGCCGAGGGCTTCGGAGACAAGGCCATCCTCATCGAGAACGTCCTGGACTTCCCCGCACCGGAGACCGCTCCGGGGGAGGTCGAGCGCCTGAAGCGCGAGCTGGCCCCAGGCGGCGAAAAGATCATCCTGTACGCCGGGAACTTCGGACCGTATCAGGGCGTCTCGCTCCTCGTCGAAGCCGCGGTCCATATCCGGGAGATGGCCGTCCTCGTCCTCCTCGGCGGGAGCCCGGCCGAGCGGGCGGAACTCGAGAGGAAGGCCGCCGGGCTCGGCGTCGCGGACCGGGTCGTCGTCCTCGACAGGGTCGCTCCCACCCGGGTCCAGCTCTATGTGCAGGCCGCCGACGTCCTCGTCTCACCCAGGATGACGGGCACGAACACGCCCCTGAAGATCTATTCGTACCTCAAGTCGGGGAAGCCCCTTGTCGCGACGCGGCTCCACACACACACACAGGTCCTCAATGACGCCATCTCGGTCCTGGTCGATCCGACGCCGGAGGCCATGGCCGCGGGCCTGGAATTCGCCATGAAGGAGCCGGAAGCGAAGAAACGGGCCGCGGCCGCCGCGGCGCTCGCCGGGAAGGAATACACCTTCGCGGCCTATCGGGACAGGATCGTACGCTCTCTCGAGATGGCCATGAAGAACTTCGGGAGATAGGAGCCTTCGGATGCAGGCGTTCGTCACGGGTGCGTCCGGATTCATCGGGACCCGCCTGGTCCGCCGCCTGGCGGCGGAGGGCCGGAGGGTCATCGCCCTCGACCTCGCAACGCCGCTCTCCCCGGCCCCCGGCATCGAAGTCGTCGTCGGCGACATCCGGGACCCCGGCCCCTGGAAGAACGCCCTTGCCGGGACGGATGTCCTTTTTCATCTGGCCGCCGCTCTCGGCGCCTCCCGCTTGTCCGGGGCAGCGTTCCTGGAGATCAACGCGGGGGGGACCGAAGCCGTCCTCGAGGCGGCCCGGGAAGCCGGAGTCGGGAAAACGGTCCACGTCAGCTCGGCCGGCGTCATCGGCGCGGTCAAGCCCGGAGCGATCGCCGACGAAGACACCCTCCCCAACCCGCGGAACGACTACGACCTGAGCAAGCTCGAAGCGGAGCGGATAGCCTTGGACTTCGCGAGGCGCGGCATGGAGGTCTTCGTCGCCCGGCCCGGCTGGGTTTACGGACCCGGGGACCGTCGGACGTTCAAGGTCATCAAAGCCATCAACGACCGCAGATTCGCCCTCGTCGCCCCGGACCGCGGGCGGCAGACCCCCGTTTTCATCGACGACCTGGTCGACGGCCTCCTGCTCGCGGCTGAAAAGGGACGGCGCGGGGAGATCTATCACCTGACGGGCGACGAGGTCCTCACGGTCCGCCGCATGGCCGGCCTCATCGCGGAGGCCTGCGGCGTTCCGACGCCGCGCCTGCGCATCCCCGTGCTTCCGGCGAGGCTGGCCGCCTGGGCGCTCGAAAAAGCCTTCGCCCCGTTGGGCAAGGAAGCTCCGCTCAATCCGTCGAGGCTCGCTTTCTTCCTGGATCCCAAAGCCCTGTCGAACGCCAAGGCCCGGCGCGAGCTCGGCTTTCGGCCGAAGGTGGATTTCCGGACGGGGGCGGCCCGGGCCGTCGCCTGGTACCGGGAACAGGGCTGGCTATAGGCCGACCCGGTCCCGGGTTTTCCGTTTTTTAATCGAAAAGAACGCGGCGAAAACCGCGGCGAGACCGAGAAGTGCCACGAACAGCTTTTTCATCTTGATACGTTCGCGGGCGCCAAACGCCGATTTGCAATTCTTTGCAAATCGGTGTTAAAGCGCCGCTCAGTATTAACCCTGAGCATGCTCCGGGCTTTGCAGTCCTCATGCGCTTCGCGAATGAGGACTGCAAAGCCCGGGGAGTCGACTGGGTTGATTCCCATCCCACCAACGGAATCCGACAAAACAGGATTGGCACAGAGATCCGGGACTGTCAACCCCTCGACTTCCCGGTCCTGACAAGACCGGGGCCGGGGCCGGGCTTCCCAGTCCCGGTCCTGGCAAGGCCGGGACCGGGGCTTGTTCGGGGTTAACCCTGAGCCTCGCTTCGCGCTTCGCGTCCCCGGCGAACGGGTCAAATTAAAGAAAGCTTGAGGTTCGCGGTCAAGGTTCCGGAGCTTGTCCGGATCCGGGGTCGCGGCGGTCGAGGATCTTGAGTTGACGCGCGCCGCGGGCGAAGGAAAATTCGGGAACAGGCCCCGTGACCACGGACCCCGCGCCGACGACGCTCGTCCGGCCGATGGTGACGCCGTCGAGGACGAGCACGCCCGCCCCGAGCCAGACATCGTCGTCGATCCGGATCCCGCCTTTCGAGAGCGACGGCTGGAACATGACGGGCGTCGCGAGGTCCGCGAAGCTGTGATTGCCGCCGGCCACGAGGTAGCAGTTGCCGGCCAGGAAGCAATATTTCCCGAGGCGCACCTCGGTCTCCGAGAGGATCGTGCAGTTGGCGGATACGTTGCAGTAATCACCTAGATATATCGAACCTTCCTTGCAGCTCAGGATGGCGTTCCGGCCGATGTACCCATGCTCCCCGATGACGATGCCCTCGTTCGCCGAGCCCTTGGCGTCGAGGACCGCGTGGTCGTCGACGAAGGTCCCGGCGCCGATGCTGATCTTGTGGGGATGGCGGATGGTGATCCCCTTCCCGAAGACGCACCCCTTCCCGACCGACTTGAAGAGGCGGGGATAGAAGACCTTCCGGAGAAAATAACCGAAGGCGCCCGGGGCGTCGGAGACGCACGACACAACGAATTCGTACTTGAGGAGGCTCCACAGTCCCTTCCGTCCGGGGAAGATCTCCGAGTACTTGGCGGCCATGGACCTGTCGCCGGCCATGAGCTCCTTATGGATGCTGCCGCGGAATTCTTCGTTCACGCTCCACCTCTTCCGTGATCTCGGCGTCATTATAACACGGGGCCGCGTCGATTGTCTTCGGGGGGGAAATATGGCATAACTAGGGGCGGAAACGCCGCTATGACGAGCCCCATCAAGGACGACTGCGCCCATTTCCGCGGGGACAAGCCCTGTCGGTTCAAGCGCCTCTGCGGGGATTGTCCCGAATACGACCCTCTCGGCACGAAGACGAAGGTCCTCGTCCTCAAATGCCGGGCCCAGGGCGACGTCCTGAGGACGACCGCCCTCCTGCCGGGCCTCGGACGGAAGTACCCGCAGAGCCACATCACCTGGCTCGTGGATGGCGAGAGCGTCGACCTCCTGGCGGGCAATCCGCTCGTGAACAGCGTCCTCCCCTTCGGGCTCGAGTCCGCCCTGTCCCTCGAAGTGCGCGAATTCGACGTCCTCGTCTGCCTCGACAAAGAACCGGAGATCACAGCACTCGCGACGAAGGTCCGGGCCGCACGAAAGTACGGGTTCGGGATGAACGCCCATGGGAACCTCACGGCCCTCAACGAGGCCTCGGACTATGCCGTCCGCCTGGGGATCGACGACGACCTCAAGTACCGGACGAACCGGAAGACCTACCAGGAAATCGCCGCCGAGGCCGTGGAGATCGATTACGCGAGGGACGAATACGTCTTCGAGCTCGGGGACGAGGCCCGGCGGAAGGCCCGGGCATTCATGGCGGCGCACGACGTCGACGCCTCCCGGCCGGCCGTCGGGCTCAACACGGGTGCGGGAACGAAATTCGAGACCAAGCAGTGGCCGGCGGAGCACTACCGGGAGCTCGTCCGCGGCCTGACCGGTGAGCTTGGCGCGAACGTTTTCCTTCTCGGCGGGCCGAGGGAAGAGGCGTTCAACTCGGCTATCGCCGCGGGCGCCCCGCCCCGGGTCTACAACACGGGCAACGATCATGCCCTCCGCGACTTCGCCGGCTTCGTTTCTCTTATGGACGTCGTCGTCACTTCGGATACGCTGGGCCTGCATCTGGCCATCGCCCTGAAAAGGAAGGTCGTTGTCCTGTTCGGCCCGACCTGCCCCCAGGAGATCGACCTCTACGATCGCGGCGTGAAGCTCTTCACGGGCGCTCCCTGCGCGCCGTGCTACAAGCAGACCTGCCCGGATACCGTCTGCATGAAGGGGATCCGGCCGGCCCGGGTCCTCGAAGAGGTCGGGCGCCTCATCGCCTGAACGCCATGGCCGACGACCGCCGCCGCATCGTCGTGATGATCCCGACCTACGACGAGGCCGAGAACATCGTCGGCCTCGTCCGCGAGATTCTCGCCCTCCCGATGGATGCCGACCTGGCGGTTCTCGTGGTGGACGACGATTCCCCGGACAGTACCGGGCGCATCGCAGAGACGCTGGGCCGGGAGGACGGCCGCGTCCATGCCCTTATCCGGACAAAGAGGAGAGGCCGGGGAGCCGCCGGCCTCGACGGCTTCAAGGCCGCCTTGGCGCTCGGGCCGGACTTCGTCGTCGAGATGGACGGGGACTTTTCCCACCCTCCCCGGACCATCCCGGAACTGGTCGCGGCCATGGACCGTTACGATGTCGTCCTGGGTTCGCGTTTCGTCCAGGGAGGCCGGGACGCGGACCGGAGCCTCGTCCGCAGGCTCATCACCCTCCTTGTCCGCCTGTTCATCCGGAAGAAGTTCCGTTTCCCGGTGAAGGATGTTTCCTCGGGCTTCCGCTGTTTCCGGAGGGAGGTCCTTGAAGCCGTCGACCTCGACGACTGTATTTCGGTCGGTCCGTCCATCGTCCTCGAGGTCCTATACAAGGCTTCTCTCCGGGGCTTCCGGCTCGGCGAGGTCCCCATCATCTTTGTCGACCGCAAGAAGGGGAAAACCAAGCTCGATCTCCTCACGCTCGTCGAGACCCTGGTCGCGGCCCTGAGGATCGAGCGCCGCTACCGCCCGGGTCCGAAATGAAGAGAACGCGACGTCACGCCCTCGGCCAGCACTTCCTCGTCAACCGCTCCGTCCTCGACAAGATCGTCCGGACGATCGCGCCGGAGGCATCCGACGTCATCATCGAGATCGGCCCGGGGAAGGGTGCCCTGACCTTCCTCCTCGCCGAGCGGGCGGGCCGCGTGATCGCCGTCGAGAAGGACCCGGCCTTCATTCCTCCCCTCAGGGAAAAGGCGGGCCCGAACCTGACCGTCGTCGGATCCGACATCCTCGAGACCGATCTCCGCGGACTCCTGGCCGGCACGAGCGGTTCCGGGAGGGCGAAGCTCGTGGGAAACCTGCCCTATTCCGTGTCCTCGCCCATCCTGTTCATGGCCCTCGATTCCTGGGCCCTGTTTGCGAAGTGCGTCTTCCTTGTCCAGAGGGAGGTCGCCGAAAGGGTTTGCGGCCGGCCGGGCACCAAGGACCATTCGCCCATCTCCATCCTCCTCCAGAATCGCTTCGATGCGCGCATCGAATTTCGCGTCTCCCCGGGGTCTTTCTCCCCGCCGCCGAAGGTCGATTCGGCCCTGCTCTCCCTGACCCGTCGCGAGACACCCTTTTTCCCGGGCGCGGACGAGGCGCCGTTTCGGAGCTTCCTCCGCGCCGCCTTCGCCCACAGGCGGAAACGGCTCGCGAAGAACCTCGAAATGAGCGGCATCCCCCGCGCTCGCATCGAAGCGGCCTACGGCGCCCTCAGCCTCGTCCATAACGCCCGGGCGGAGGAGCTGCCTGCCGGCCGCCTTGTCGCTCTCCATGCCGCGCTCGAGGGCCGCGTCGCGGACCGTTAGGCCCCGGCCGCGAACCCTCCCTTGCGGGGGGCCCGCGGAGTTGATAGAATCAGGCGCTCATTCGGCAGGCGGCGGGTCCGGGACCCGGCCCGCGGACCGACCCATGGCGTATACGGACAAGATCACGAAACAAGGCGCTCCCCTCGCCCTGAGTATTCTGGGTGGCGGGATCGCCGGGCTGTCCGCCGGACATTTCGCCCGGAAAAAGGGTCTTCGTTTCAGGATCTACGAGGCCGGGGAAACCGTCGGGGGCAATTGCCGGACCTTCGAACACGAGGGGTTCTTCTACGATTCCGGGGCGCATCGTTTCCATGACAAGGATCCGGAGATGACCCGGGAGCTCCGGGACCTGCTCGGCGACGAGCTGGGGGAGATCCGCGCGCCCAGCCAGATCTGCCACGAGGGCCGCTTTATCGATTTCCCCCTGTCTCCGTTGAACCTGGTGCGGAAGCTGGGGGCGGCGACCCTGACAAAAGCGGCCTTCGAGCTGGTCCGGGCCCGGCTATCCCGCCGCGGTCCGCGGGACGATTTTGAAGCGTTCGCCCTCCACACGTACGGGAGGACGATCGCCGAGCTCTTCCTTCTCGGCTATTCCCGGAAGCTCTGGGGGATGCCGCCGGAGAGACTGTCTCCGGTCATCTCCGGCGGCCGGCTGAAGGGGCTCACCATCTCCGCGTTCCTGTTCGAGGCGTTCGGAGGAAAACGGAAGAGGACGCGGCATCTGGACGGTTCTTTCTATTATCCCCGGCACGGCATCCGCGTCATCCCCGAAAGGCTGGCGGAATCCTGCGGCCGGGAGAACATCCTGACGGGTTCTCGAATCACCCGGGTGTTCCACGACGCCCGAGGGATCCGGGCCGTCGAGGTCAACGGCCGGGAGCGCGTCGCGACCGGCGGCGTGATCAACACGCTCCCGCTGAGCGTGTTCGTGGGACTGCTGGACCCCGTTCCGCCCCCCGAGGTCCTGGCCTCGGCCGGGAGGCTCGGGTTCAGGGACCTCGTCCTGATCGCCCTTTTCCTCGACCGGCCCTCCCTCTCTAAGAATGCCTCGATCTATTTCCCCGACGCCGGGCTCCCGTTCGCGAGACTGTATGAGCCGAAGAACCGGAGCCGTTTCATGGCGCCCCCGGACCGGACGGCCGTCGTCGTCGAATGCCCCTGTTTCCGCGACGACGCGGTCTGGAGCGCTCCCGACGGACGCCTCGTCGACACGGTCCGCGGCCACCTCGCGCGGCTGGGCCTCATCCGGGAGCCGGAGGTCCTCGGCGGGACCGTTGCCCGACTGGAATACGCCTACCCCGTGATTGAGAGTGGGACGGAAGCGAAGACCCAGGAGATCTTCGGGTACCTCGAAAGGTTCGAGAACCTGCGGAGCTCCGGGCGGGTGGCCCTCTTCGAATACATCCACATTCACGACATCATGAGGATCGGCCAGGAGATCGTGGAGGGGATGTCGCGCGTCGACGGGGGTAGGCCCCTAGGCGATCCCGAGGAGCTTGAACAGCCCCTTGACGTTCATCCTCCATTCGTGGGGGTTCAGGGTGAAAAGGCGGCTCAGTAGGTAACCCGGCCTCAGGTAGAAGGACCGGTACGCCTTCCTGAACATCCCCCGCAGTTCCTCCGTCGACAGCCTCGTCGCGTTCATCGTGAACGTGTCCGTCCTCAGCCGCTCGGGGTCCGCAGCGTCCAGGAACCAGCCGTTGCGCAGGGCCATCCCGTGGAGCTCGGTGCCAGGGAACGGCGTCAGGACCTGGATGTTCGCGTAGTCGGCTCGGAGGCTCCTGGCCAGGTCGATCGTCCTGAGGATCGCTTCCCGCGTCTCGCCGGGGTTGCCGATCATGAGGTTCGCCACCGTCCGGATGCCCGCACGCCGCGTCACGGCGAAGGTCTCGCGTATCTCCGGGATCGTCGTCCCCTTCTTCAGCCGGTCCAGGACATCCTGGTCGCCCGACTCCACGCCGTACTGGATGATTCGGCATCCCGCCCGGCGCATGTCCTCGAGCAGGGGGAGCGGCATCCTCCCGACGTGCCCGTTGCAGGACCAGACAATGTCGAGCTTCTGCCGGACGAGGAGCGCGCAGAATTCCCGGGTCCGTTCTTGGTCCAGTGTGAATTCGCTCTCCTTGAACATGATCTCCCTGATCCCGTGCTCGCGGACGAGGAGCTTCACTTCCTCGAGGACCCTCCGCGGGGATTCCGCCCTGTACCGTTTGCCGAGGACGGCGGACGTGTTGCAGAAGATGCACGGGAACGGACACCCACGGCTGGTGATCATGGTCGTGAACGGCCTGCGGGCGGCCAGCGGATCGAAATACTTCCGCAGAGGGAGAAGGTCATAAGCCGGAGAGGGGAGGTCGTCGAGGTTCTCCGTCAGGGGCCTCCGGGCGTTCCGCATGACCGCGCCGTCCTTCCGGTAGGCGACTCCGGCCACCCCGTCCGGGCCCCGGTTCCCGCGCAGCGCCTCGACGAGCTCGACGATCGTCCTCTCGCCTTCGCCGAAGACGACGTGGTCTACGGACCATTCCCGGGCCGTTTCCATGGGGAAGAGGGACGGGTGGACCCCGCCGAAGATGATCTTCGCCTCAGGCCGGAGGCCCTTGATAGCCCGGGAGATCCGCAGGGCCGTTTCGAGGAGCGGCGTCGTCAGGCTGATGCCGACGATGTCGGGGGGATGAGAGCGCATGGCGTTCCCGACGTCGGCCATCTGGTCCTTTGAAAGATTGGCGTCGAGGATCCGGACGTCCCGGTGCCCAGCCGCCCGCAGGGCGCCCGCAACGAAGGCCAGCCCCATGGGAGGGAGGGCGGCTTCCTGGAAGAAATTGTCCTCCAAACGGGGATGGATGAGAAGGATCTTCATCGCGGGAGTATTCTTACATCCGCGGGCCGCAAATATCAAGGATTCCCGACGGCGCCCCCGGGCTCTTGACACCGGTCCGGAACGGACGCTATGCTCGTTCCATGACCAAGCGCGAGTACTACCGGCGGCTCTGGGCCATTTTCCGGGCCTACAGGAAGAGGGAGACGGTCCTCCCCTATCTCCCCATCCGGCTCTGGATCGAACCGACGAGCTTCTGCAACCTCAAGTGCGTCATGTGTCCGAACAAGGACCTCGACCGGAGGGACAAGGGTTACATGCCGCTCGAGCTCTTCCGGAAGATCATCGACGAGGCCGCCGGGTTCGTCCACGAGGCCAACCTCATCCACCGGGGCGAATCCCTGCTCCACCCGGATTTCTTCGAGATGGTCCGGGCCGCGAGCGCGGCGGGGATCGTGACCAAGCTCCACACGAACGCCACCCTGCTCGACGAGGATAAAGCCCGCAAGCTGATCGAAGCCGGGCTCCATCAGCTGACATTCTCCTTCGACGGCTATGACAAGGCGACCTACGAAAGCATCCGGGTCAACGGCACGTTCGAAAAAACCATAGAAAACATTCGCGGCTTCCATCGTGTGAGGAAAGAACTCGGGGCGAAGAAGCCCCGGACCATCCTGGAGCTCATCAATTTCCCCGACCTCTACCGGAACGTCGGCCGGAAGGAGAAGAAGGCGTTCCTCGAGACGTTCAAAGAGTTCCCGCCGGACAGGGTCCGGATCAAGGACATGCACAACTGGGCCGGCGAGATCGGGGGCCCGAAAAAGGGCCGGAAGTACGCGCCGTGCACGTTCCTCTGGGCATCGCTCATCATCTTCTGGGACGGCCGGGTCCTCCCCTGCACGCAGGATTTCTTCGGGGATCTCGCGGTCGGCGACGCCGGGAAATCCACATTGGCCGCGATCTGGAACGGCGATCGCATGGCCGAGCTCAGGAAGAAGGCCGGCGCCGCGGACATCAGGGGCCTAACGCCCTGTTCCGCCTGCGACCGGCCCTGGCGGAACACGTTCCTCGGCGTTCCCAGCGAATACGTCTGGAAGCTCCTCCTGCGCCGGATGCCCTGACCCGGCGCCAAATTGACACCCCTTTCCTGGCCGTGCTATATTCTGTCCGGAATATGAAGGTTTTGAGCCTCGCTTCCCGGTTTCTCGTTCTCTCCCTGTGCCTCGTCTCCGCGGCGGCCGTGCAGACAATTTTCCCGCCGCGCCTCGAGGAGGACCGGACCGGTGCCCTGCGCGCCCTCTGGCTCGAAAGCGATGGGGAAAAGAGCTCGATCGTCCTAGGCCGCTCCGTCGGGGACTCGGTCGAAAGGGACGGCGTCGTGGCGGTGACGAACGGAACCGTCATGTCCCCCGATTTCGACTTCGATCGCCTGAACAGACCCTGGATCGCCTGGATCGATCCATCCATTACGGATCCCCGGGTCTGCGTCCGGGAGCCCGTCATGAACCGGACATGGAGGGTCAGCCCTCAGTCCCTCCTTTCCGCCTCTAGGGTCAAGGTCCTGGCCGGCGGCCCGTCGGGGGCCTGGGTCTTCTGGACGGGTCGCGACTTCGGCCGGGACGAAACGTTCTTCTGCCGTTTCGACGGGTCGGCCTGGTCGCCCGTCGTCCGACTCCACCCGGACACGGCCTCCCCCCGGATCTTCCTGGACGCGGCCCTGGACCCGGCCGGGCGTCCCTGGATCGTCTGGTCCCAGTACGATGGGGAGGATTATGAGGTCTTCAGCTCCCGGTTGGAAGGCGCCGGCTGGGGAGGCGAGGAGAAGCTCACGGACGACCCCGGCTCCGACGCCTGGCCGGGGCTGGCCTTCCTCGGGGGCCGGCTCCCTGTCGTCGTCTGGAGCAACGTCCGCGGACAGACCTCTTCCCTGCGTGCCCGCGTCTTCGAGGCCGGTGCCTGGGAACCGGCATTCGAGATCCTCTCCGGCGGAGGCGAGGTCGCCGAGCCCCGGGTGTCGACCAGCAAAGGAAGGCTCGTCATCTGCTGGAGGTCCGGCGGGGAGATGCGCTCGATGACTTTGTCCTATGACGAGCTGAGGTCCCGGCGCGCCCCCGCTTCGGAGGCACGTGACGCCGGCCTCGCCGAGCCCGGTCGGGACGAGAACGCGTACATCGCTTTCGGCGACGAGATCACTTATGGCTGGATCGACGCGGGCCCCGCAGCCGAGCTCGGCTATGTGCCAAGGCTCGAAACGCTCCTTACAGAGCGTTTCGGCCTTTCGACGGTCGCCAACGAGGGCGTCCCCGGCGAGACCACGGTCAACGGCCTGGGCCGGATGAGCGACGTCCTCGCGAGGAACGCCGGTCGCTATCTCCTTCTGATGGAGGGATCCAACGACGCCGTCACCGCGGACCTGTCGCTCGACGCGAGCGCTTTCAACCTCGAGCAAATGGTCCTGAAGTGCGTTGCCGCAGGCGCCCTTCCCGTCCTCTCGACCATCATCCCGAGGAATGACGCCTACTGGGCCGACGCGTTCTTCAGGAAGCGGATCGTCGACTTCAACGACGAGGTCGCCCGGGTCGCCGTGAACCTGAGGCTCCCGTTCGTGGACATGTTCAATACGTTCCTGGACTTCCCCGCGGCCGACGGCGGCTGGCCTTCTCTTCTCTCCGACCCCGCCCACCCGAACGAACGGGGCTACGAGGTCATCGCTCGGACGTGGGTGGAGGCGATCGGGAGGATCCCGTTCCCGCCTGTCGATGTCACGGTCCGGCGGTCGACGGAACGGTCGCTCCTCGCCGAGCGAAAGATCAATTTCCTGACCTGGCGCCACAGCCCCAAGATCCGAAAC
>Ga0315286_10006484_pt1 | contig 11397 bp, 10 predicted proteins | sample YL17G10_0_MG_FD_205038 | JGI IMG/M metagenome (GOLD analysis project Ga0315286, IMG submission 205038) | Sediment microbial communities from Yellowstone Lake, YNP, Wyoming, USA - YL17G10_0 | ecosystem: Environmental > Aquatic > Freshwater > Lake > Sediment | place: USA: Wyoming | collected...
TTTCCTGGCCTCGCTGCTGTCTCTGCATCCGTGGTTGATGGAAAGGCGACGCGCGTGGCTGGTGCTTTCGATCGGATGCTGGGTTCTGGCGCTGGCGTCCAAAGAAGTCGCGGTGATGCTGCCGGTCGTCCTGTTCGCGTATGACAGGCTGCTGCTCTCGCCCGCGGAGGTCAGCACCCGGAAGCGCCTGGCACGGGTCTACGTGGCCATGCTGATCTTCGCCGCCGCGGCGGGCGCAGCCCGTTTGACGGTCTTCCTGGCGGTGGAGAACGTCAGCCGCGCGAGCCTGGTCTGGGCCAACGCGCTGGTCGGCCTGGACGTGGTGCGGCGATACGTATCATTGATGGTCCTGGCCGGGCCCCAGTCGATCTTCTACACCGCGCAGATCGTAACGTCACCCCTGCGTCCGCTGGTCATCTTGAACGCGCTGTGGATGATGGCGCTGGGCATCCTGGCGTGGAGGGTGCACCGGCGCGCGCCACTCGTCACGTTCGGCATGCTGTGGTTCGTGCTCATGTTACTGCCCTCGGTCACGATGCTGGTCCTCGACATCGGCGAGCCCATGGCCGAACAGCGGGTGTACCTGGCAGGCGCCGGGTTTGCGATCGCCACAGGCGCCGCCTTTAGCCGTCTGAGCGAATGGTCTCCCGGTCGCTGGATGCCAGCGCGGGTGCTGGCCTTGGTGACGCTTGGGATCTTCCTCATCGTCCTGGCATCCCGCACGATCGCCCGCAACGAGATCTGGAGCGATCCGGTTCGTCTGTGGCAGGAGGCGGTCGTCAACGCACCAGACATCTGGGTGCCGTACCGCGGACTCGGTGATGCGCTTCGGAGCCGTGAAGACTATCGCGGCGCGATCCAGGCGTACCGCGAGGCGGCCCGGCTGCGGCCGCAAGAAGTGGATACGCACATCGTCCTCGGCGTCACGTTGATGCTGACCGGCCGCGTGCAGGAAGCCTACAACGCCTTCGCCAAGGCGACCCGGTTATCGCCCGGGCTCGTACAGGCCGAGACCGGCCAGGCCATCGCCGTGCGTCTGCTCGGCCGGAACGACGAGGCGCGCGATCGCTTGCTCAGCTTGGTGAGGGCCCACGCTGATGCCGTGCTGCCCCGCCTGTACCTGGCCGAATTGTACGAGCAGCAATACAGTGATCCATCCACGGCCCTGCGCCTGTGCCGCGAAGTCCAGATCCTGGCGCCGCAGACCCCGGGTGTGGCCGACTGCATCAGCCGGAACCAGAAGCGGGCGAATGAACTCGGAAGAGGGTCGAACGGGCGATGACGCAACAGCACAGATCGTCTCTTCGCCTCGTTGCCATCATTGCCGCCTACAACGAGGAAGACATCATCAGGCCGGCGCTTGCGCACCTCGTTCAGCAGGGAGCATCAATCTACCTCCTGGACGATGGGTCGACCGACCGGACGATTGTTATTGCGCAAGAGTTCGCTGGCAAGGGGCTGATCGGCCTTGAGTCGTTGCCCCGGGCTGGCGCCGAGGACGGGGCTGGGCGTTTCTGCTGGTCCAGGATCCTTGAACGGAAAGCGCAACTCGCGCACACCCTCGATGGCGAGTGGTTCATCCATCAGGATGCCGACGAGTTCCGGGAGAGCCCGTGGCCTCACCTGTCGCTTCTCGATGCAATCCAGCTTGTCGATCGCCTCGGATGGAATGCGATCGATTTCGAGGTGTTCAACTTCGTACCGAGCGTGGACGAGTACCGGCCGGGCGATAACCCTGCGATGACGTTTCGACGCTACCACCCGGCGGCGGCCTACGATCGTCTGCAGATACGGTGTTGGAAGAAGACGAACGAGCCCGTGGACCTGGTGACGACCGGCGGTCACGAAGCGGTGTTTCCGGGGCGGCGCGTGTTTCCGATCCGGTTCCCCATGCGGCACTACCCCATCCGGAGTGCCGCTCACGGCGAGCGCAAGATCTTCCGGGAGCGCAGGCCTCGGTTCGATCCGGAGGAGAGCGCACGCGGATGGCACGTGCAGTACGACCAGTTCGTCGAAGCGCGCCCAGTCCTTCTGGATTCGGCCTCCGCGCTTGTGTACGACCCGGAAGCGATCAGCGTGGCGTTGCAGGTCAACAACCGGCTCGTGGCGGCGGCGGGCCGGTCCGTCGCGGCAGATGAGCCGAGCACGCTTGCAGAGCACGTCACCCAGGTTGAGGAGGCCCTGGTGGCGCAACGCCTCGACGCGGGCCGCGCGAGCTCGCTGGCGGAACATCTCGACCGGCAGCAGCGGGAGAACGAGCAGCTTCGGGCCGAGCGAGATGATGCTCAGCGCCGGCTGGCGGAGGCCGTCGCGGCGCAACTCGTCGAAGCGGATCGCGCGAGCTCGCTGGCGGAACATCTCGACCGGCAGCAGCGGGAGAACGAGCAGCTTCGGGCCGAGCGAGATGACGCTCAGCGCCGACTGGCGGCGGCGGTCGCGGCGCACCTCGTCGAAGCGGATCGCGCGAGCTCGCTGGCGGAACATCTCGACCGGCAGCAGGACGAGAATGAGGCACTTCGGGCGGATCGAGATGACGGCCGGCGTCGGCTGGAAGAGGCCCTCGTGGCGCAGCGCGCCGAGGCCGGCCGCGCGAAGGCGCTGGCTGAACACCTCCACCGGCAGCAGGACGAATGTGAGCAGCTTCGGGCGGATCGCGATGACGGCCGCCGCCGACTGGCGGCGGCCCTCGTGACGCAACGCCTCGAAGCGAGCCGCGCGACAGCGCTGGCTGATGACCTCCACCGGCAGCAGGACGAATGTGAGCAGCTTCGGGCGGATCGCGATGACGGCCGCCGCCGACTGGCGGCGGCCGCCAGCCACGCCGAGGAGTCGGCGGCCAGGCTCGAGGCCGCGACGCTGGAACGGGACCGGCTGAAGCACGATGGGGCGAGCCTCGCCTGGCGTCTGGAGGACATGTACGCGTCGAGGAGTTGGCGTATCACGGGCCCGCTCAGGGCTGCGTGGCGGCTGCTCGGAGGGAAGTAACGTATGCGTCCGGCGACGGCACCGACGGTTTCGAACTTTGACATCTGGGGGATGCTCTGGACGCTCGTCCGCACGGACTTCAAGAGCCGCTACCACGCGACTATCGGGGGGTTTGTGTGGGCACTGCTCAAGCCGGCGTTGATGTTCGTGGTGCTGATGTCGGTGTTCTCCCTGATCTTCGCGTCCACACCCCACTACCGGCTCAACCTGATCGTCGGACTGTTTCTGTGGGATTTCTTCGGGGAGGCCACCAAGACGGGATTGACATCGTTGCAGGCGAAAGGCTTCTTGCTGTCGAAGGCGCGCTTCCCGTCCTGGATCCTGGTGGTGGCGTCGCTCTCAAATGCCGCCATCACGCTCTGTGTCTTTGTGGTGACGTTCCTCGCGTATCTCGCTGCGGTCGGACGTGCACCCGGTGCCGCGGGCCTGGCGCTCTTCCTGCTCTACCTGACGTTGTTCTCGCTCATCGTGTCCGGCTTCTCGCTGGGGTCGAGTGTTCTGTTCCTCCGGTACCGCGATCTGAACCAGGTGTGGGATGTCATTGCGCAGGCGGGGTTCTTCATCGCGCCGATCATCTATCCGCTCGACATCATTCCGGAGCGCTACCACATCTACCTGTATCTCTGGCCTCCGACGCCGGTCATTCAGTTCTCGCGGGCGGTGCTGATCGACGGCGGCTTTCCCACGTTCAAAGCGCACGTGTTGCTCGTGATCATGGCTGCCGCCGTCTTCGCCGGGGGCGCGGCGATCTTCCGAGCCTACTCGCCGAACGCCGCCGAACACCTGTAGGGGAATCTGTGAGCGTGATCGAGGTCCGGCAACTCGCCAAGTCGTTCTGGATACCAAGCGCGAAGCGCGAGACCGTTCGCGAGCACGTGCTCCACTTCTACCGGCCGCGCTCGTTCGAGCGCCTGGATGTCCTGCGGTCAGTCAGCTTCGACGTCGGCGCCGGCGAGACGATTGGCATCATGGGGCGTAACGGATCGGGCAAGAGTACGCTCCTCAAGATCCTGTGCGGGATATACCAGGCCGACAGCGGATCGCTGCGCGTGCGGGCGCCCGTCACGCCGATTCTCGAACTTGGCCTGGGCTGGAACCCCGAACTGGATGGCGTCGACAACGTGATGCTCATCGGGACGGCGATGGGACTGCGGCTGCGCGAGGCGAGGGAATCTCTGGATGAGATCCTGACGTTCGCGGGGCTGGAACGGTTCGCCGGCATGCCGCTGAAGCACTACTCGAGCGGCATGGCCGCGAGACTGGCCTACTCGATCGCGTTCAAGGCCGTGCGCGACATCCTGGTGCTCGACGAAATCTTCGCCGTCGGCGACCAGGAGTTCCGGGCCAGGTGTGAGACCCGGTACCGAGAGCTCAACGCCGCCGGACACACCGTCGTTCTCGTCTCGCACGAACCGCGCGTCATTTCCACATTCTGCGACCGGGCCCTGCTGCTCGAGGGCGGGGCCATCGTGCTCGACGCGTCCGGCGCGGAAGTGGTCACGGAGTACGGCAGACGGCTGAGCGCGGGATAGGAGATCCGGGAACGCACTCCGTCGCCAGCGCGCTGTCCCGCCAGAATGCGAACGCGGTCAGGCTTGGCCAGCCCCTTTGTGCGCACGGTCATAGGCATCGCGCAGGGACCATACTCTGCGGAGCAGAGCTAGAGCCTGCTCTCGGCCATCCTCATGGTCTCGAATGTACGCGGCGTTCTTCGCGACTGCTGTCCGGCGAAACGCCGGGTTGGAGGCATACTGTCGGATAGCGTCGACAGCCGAGTCAGAATCCTCCCGCTTCGCAAAGAGGGCGGAAAACCCGAGCCGCTCCATCGCCCTGTACTCGGGCTGATCACCGAGGACCGGAGCCCCGCCTGCGCTGGCGGCTTCCAAGATACTCGCCAAGGGACGCATGTCGAGCTCGCCCATGAGCGACACGTAAATGTCAGATATCGACATCAAGGCGGCGCAGTCCGCCAAGGGGAGATCACCGTCAATCAAGGTGAATCGTGACGTCAGACCTTCCGTGGCGAGTCTCGCTCGCGCAGCCTCGACGAGACGTTCTGTACCGGCTCCGCCGAGGAGGACGAAGTGGGAAGGAGGCCACTCCCTGGCAAATCGGCAGAATGCTCGCAGCGCCACATCGGAGCCCCACGCGGGAAAGAAGCGACGCACGTTCATGACGACGAGATCATCCGGGTCGATCTTGAAGCGTGCGCGGATGCGGACATTCTCTTCGGCCGTCGCGCGCTGAAATCGCTCTCTGTCCAAAGCCCAGAGACCGCCGTAGTACAGCCTGTCGTGCGGAACGCCAAACCGTGACTGGATGTGCCTGCCCGCCAGGGAAGAGCCTGGAACGACCAGATCCACGTTGCGCAACGCGTACTTCACGAGTGCGAACGCGACGCTGGTTGTCTCGCTGTACATGTAGACGTCGCCCCCCCACGGCATGAGCAAGCGAGGGATACCGCGGCAGAGGCTTGTCGCCAGACCATACGCGAACACCTCCTGACCACAGATGAACTGCGGACGGAGGGCGCGCACGAAGCGCGAGATGCTCAAGGCATCCACAGTCCACGGACTGGCGAAAGGTCTATATGATGTCTCGGAACCCATCGCGGCTTCGTATCGTTGTCGCTGCCGGGCATAGATACGAGACTCGACCTGCCAGAGCAGCCATTCCAAGGCAGAGTACACCCTCTTTCGGAGTGGTGACTCTTGTCCGCCACTCGACATGACCGGCGTGCCGTCCTGCAGCATCGGGTCTCCATGCCATCGCCGCGTCACGATTCTCGCGTCGATGCCGAAGGAGCGCCACAGCGCCGCCAGGTGCCGGGGGAAGAGACTGTCCGGATTGCCAATGATGACAACCGGCCCTTTCGTGCTCGGAAACCACTCTCTGGGATCGGTCGTAGGAGCAGCGCCACGCTCTTCCGTCATCGCACCAAGCTATCACGTCCCCACACCCGCCAACACCGTCTCCTTGTCGCCTTGGAGGGAGCACGCAATGTGGCGACACCGGGACAGGGCCGTCGGGCTGGCGCTGCCGGTGGCCCGCAACCGTCGGCTGTCCCGCGCGGAACGGAGTCAGGCCACCAGGAAACGCCGCTTCAACTGTTCATAGAAGCAGTCGTCCGGGAATGTCGCGTCTTTGTCGACGTACCTTGCCGACCACATCTGATTCCAGAGATGAACACCGTACACTTCCGTCCCAAGAACAAACGTGTGCGCGGGGTCCAGCATCTTGCTCCACTCGTAGAACGGGATTGGGCAGAAGAACGTGTGCGGTCTCATACAGGCATGCACGCGAAGGGCGTCGACGCCAGCCTGCAGAAGTCTCGGGCCGAGTTGGCCGAATGTGACGTTCGTCGTGTCCACTCCCTGGCACTCCTGCCATGCCCAGGCCATAAGCGCATCACCGGCCGGCGCCTTGATCACGGAGGTGGACACGATCAACTCCTGCGGGGGATCGGTTCGTTCCGACGCCCAGAGCCGATCATCAACCAGGTCGAAGGCACGCAGGCAGACGACGTCTGTGTCGACCCACCATCCGCCCCTCTCGAGCAACAGCTTGTATCTGAAGAGGTTTGAGAACGCCGCATGACTTCCCTTGGCGAAGCCCGCGCTGTAAGTGAATATGCGACTCTCGGACAGGATTTCGTTGCCGTCCTTGACAACGGTCCCAGGTGGCAGGCCTTCTACGTTGTCGTAGCAGTAAAGGTGAAACTCGTGACCGTTCGCGAGAAACGACCGGATCGCCAACCGCTCCATGATGGAGAGCCGACTGCCGATCCAGAGGCTCTGTACAACGCGATCCCTCATAACTGGCTCGCTATCCCAGCTCTATCTTGAACCCTCTCTTGACGCCCTCTTCGAATGGGAAGTTGTGTCTCAGCAAGTACTCTCTGAGGGGGGCTTTGTAGTGCCTGTTCTTCGCATCTGCCGAGAGCCACAAGAACTCCTGGACCACGTCAGTGTCCAGGTACGGGTACCGGTTCTCGATCCCAAATGCGCCCGCCGCGTACTCTTCCTTGGTCAAGTAGCTTTCCTGGCAGCTGAAATTGAAGTTCGCCCAGAGGCGCAACTCTCTCGGAAACGTTCCCTTCAGTTCAGACTGCTGCGGCCACGGCGAGTAGTCACTCAGGATTTCATCGGCGCCCTGACCCGACAGCGACACCCTTCTGCCCTCCGCGCTCGCGACTTTGGCGATTGTGGCCACCCCAAGAGTGGCACCGTCGTCAAGGACCTTCATGGAGGTCAATTCGCCGTCGCAGACGATTGTGTACCGCTCGTTGTCGATGTTGTCGCCAAGCCACTCAACCAGGCTGCTATCCGGTACAAAATACTCGTGTGTGACGAGTCTGTGCCTGGCGGCCAGTATCTCCCGGCTTTCTTCACCAGCAAAGATGTAAGCCTTGAAGTCTATACCCTTGTCGAGGAGGGCACAGGCAATGCCCCCGCTGTCATACCCGCTTGATAACCCGATGAAGCAGTTCTTCTTGGCTCGTTTCGTGATCGCCCGCTCGAACGCCACAATCCAATCGTCATATGTGTCTTTCCACTGGTCCAAGGCCCAGTGATGCACTGGTGTACGTTCCAGCACCGTGCCGTCAAAGCCCTTGATCAGTATCTCGTTGGGCCTGGCTTTCTCACCCCCTACGCCAGAACGGTAACTGGCACACTCGATGCCGTTGATGAACAAGGGTTTCGTCTTGAATGGATCCGTAGCGAATATCGCGATAGCGTTTCGAAAGTCGTAGAGAGCTACGGCGAACTCTCCGTCGAGGTGTCTCGCGAAGGTAGCTCCGTGTTGCCGGTAGAGCGGTATGAGTACTTCTCCATCGGTCCTGGAATACGACTGATTGTAGATTTGCCCGTTGTAAAGACAAACGACATCGTCGTCGACGAACGGCTGAGGAGTGAAGTCTCCAGTCACAGACAGAAGGTTATGGACGAAGGTGACGCCCGACCGTCGGTACACGTTGGTGCAGTCTGGGCCTCTGCGGCTGATTCTGGAATTGTCGCCGTTATCCGTATAGGCCAAGAAGCCACACATGAACTGCCGCTTTCCTCTTCTCTGGCGTCGCCCGAACCTGCGCGGGATCGGACTCTCTTAACAGATGGTACCCCACATCGCCCGGTCCATGGCACTCGGCGGAGGCGCATTCCGGACGTGGCAGCGGAGCGGATGTCTCGGGAATCACGCGGTCGTTGGCATGGTGCGGTACGCACTCATGGCAGGAACACGTGGGCCAACCGTCTTCACGGTCTGACTGGACGCGTCGCAAGATCCTCGCCCTGCCGCTCGCGGCGGCTCGCGGCGGCAGTGGCCGCCGCGACTGCGTGCGGTCCGCGCTTCGACCGCACGGCGTTTGTCGTACCTGCGCGGTCGGCCGTCGGTCTCTTTCCCGCTGCCGACTACCGGGTGGGCTTGGCGGACGTGATCTACCGTGATCTTCAGACGTTGCGGGTCGACGTCCGAGGCAGGCGCGTGTTGCTGAAACCGAATCTCGTGGAATACGAGAGCGGCTCGTGCATCAACACCCATCCGCTCGTCGTCGCCGGCGCCGCGGTGGCGATGCTGCGCGCCGGGGCGGCGTCGGTCGCGGTGGGCGAAGGCCCCGGCCATCGCCGGGACATCGAATACCTGCTGATTTCGAGCGGCCTCTACGACCAGCTCAAGGAACTGCGGATTCCGTTTGTCGATCTCAACCAGGACGATGTCAGTCCGGTGAGGCTGGGAAGCTGGTTCACCGGGCTGCGGAGCATCGTGCTGCCAGCGTCCGTCCTGTCGGCGGATCTGTTCGTCTCGGCGGCCAAGCTCAAGACACACCACTGGGCGGGGATGACCTGCGGGATGAAGAACCTGTTCGGCATTGTCCCCGGCAGTGTCCACGGCCGGCCGAAGAACTTCCTGCACGTCCACGGCATTCCCGAATCGATTGTCGATCTGAATGCGACGGTTCGGCCCGGCCTCACGATCGTGGACGCCGTGGTGGCCATGGAAGGCGACGGACCGATCATGGGCAGTCCCCGTCCCGTGGGCTTCATCGGCATGGGAACCGATGTCGTGGCCGTCGACGCGACCCGTGCCCGCGTCATCGGCTTCCCGCCAGCCTGTCGGCGCCGTTTCTCGGCAACCTCGATGATGCGCGGATCGATCAACGAGGTGAAGCGCCGGCCCGGTACCGAACGCGATTCGCGGTTGTCGAGAGCTTGCGACACCTCAGAGACGACTCAGAACCGGGATCCTCGCGTCGGCGATCACGCCCTCATGAAGTGAGTGCTCGCCCTGCGGCATCTCGACCATACGCGACAGCTAGGCGTTCGAGAGTGGATTCTCCAATGACGTGATGTCGATCGTTAGCCCTGGGTGGCGGCGGCTTGTAGTGGCCTCTTGTAGACTCGCGGGGTGTTGCTGGCGGGGGACGCGAAGGGGGTCGCGTAAGCGCTTGGCGAAATAGCGACTCCAGTTCCTTCTGAGGGGCGTGCTCAGGCACTATCAAATTCCGGTTGGCTGGCTCCGGGCGCATCTTCTTTGTAGGCGTGAGCGGCCGACTCGCGCCCGCCGTGCGTGCCTGCCGAGCGTCGTGCTTCTGCGAACGTCCAGTCGTCTTCGCCATGTCATCCCACCTTCGCCACGGCCGCCGCCCGATGCTCAGCCGCAAGATGCGCGTAGCGCAGCGTCATCTTGATGTCGGTGTGGCCGAGGAGTTCGCGCACGGTGTTCAGGTCAACTCCGGCTTGCACCAGTTTCGACGCAAACGTATGTCTCAGGTCATGCACGCGGAAGCCGGCGATGGGCGTGCCCTTGACGCTCTTGAGTATTTGCCTCCAGGCGGTCTTGATGTCGGTCAGCGGCTTCCCTTCCTCCTTACCGGGAAACACGTAGGGGCCGGAGTCCGCGTGCTCGGGCTTCCAGGTCTTCAGCGTTTCAAGGACGGTCTTGTTCAGTGGCACGTGGCGCGTGGTGTCCGTCTTCGCGATCTCCCCCTTCACCGTCAGCATCGCAGCGGTGAGATCCACACCAGCCCAACTCAACGCGCAGGCTTCGCCAAAGCGAAGCCCAGTATGGAGTAACGTGAGCAGGAGCGGAGTCACGTGGTCAGTGTAGGTGCGGTAGACGGGCCGTTCGGGATAGCCTCGTTCTCGTAACCACTCATTGTGATGCGCACGGGCGTCTCGTCGGGCGTCGTCGCGTGCCGTCAGCGCCGCCAGGAGGCGAGTCTCTTCGTCGGGAGACAGGAAGCGTAAGCGGCCGATGCGATCCACGGAGGCCAGCTTCAGGCCCGCGAGCGGATGCCGATCCAGTATGCGCCACTCCACCGCTTTCACACGGCGGGGGTCAGTGGTTCGAATCCACTAGCGCCCACCACTCAACAGCAATCAAATCAATAACTTGAGCGGCCTGTGCGCTGGAAGACCGAGAGGACCATCAGTGCTGGTGGTCATATAGTGGTCACGGGTGGCCCCGAGCAAGCCGAAGGCGTTTGCCCCACAGCCACCGCGCCGCCTCACCCCCACAGGTCGGGGCACTACGGATGTCTCGCATCGAGGGACACCTTGAAGCTCTCAGACGGCGACAAGTAGAAGGACCGCATCGTAGTGTCCGGAGTGCCGTGGGCGAAGATCTTGCACTCAAGGTAGGTACGGCGATTCTGCCCGGCCACGCCGGCGGCTTAGGACTGGTCGCGGCCGCCCTTGGCGCCCACTGGGACCGGCTGGACGAGCAGCGCTTGCGAGACTAGGCAGGTCGGATCGGGAACTCGGCCGCAGCGAAGCGATTGGGGTTCCTCATGGAGACCCTTGGCCTGGGCAACGCAGAGGCCGTTCGGATGGCCGTGACGTTCGGGACCGGCTACCCACGCCTGGATCCCGCGCTGCCCGCCCGCGGCACGCACAACCGACGGTGGGGCCTGCTGCTGAACGTGCAGGTGGCACGTTGATCTCGACGGCGGAGCTGCATCGTGAGGCAACCACACAGAGCCTCCGGTTCGACCAGGTCGAGAAGGACCACGTGATCCTCTGGGTCCTGAAAGCGATGACTGCGTCATGGGGCGGATCAACCAAATGGGTCTTCAAGGGCGGGACCTGCCTGCGACACTAGCTACTACACGGGCTGCAGGTTCTCCGAGGACATCGACTTCTCCTGCAGCGGCGACTCGGACAACGTGAACGCGAGCGTGTCGAGGCTCGAGCACGCGGCGCGCCAGGTGCGCGACGACTCTGGCCTCGCGCTCTCGGTCAAACCCGCGAAGTGGTCAGCCGGCCAGGAACAACTGGAGATTGGCCTGAAGTACTCGAGGGGCGGTGCCAGACGGCAGGGGTTGCCCGCGGTTATCGTGCATCTCACGTTCGACGAACCAATCATCACACAGACAACCAGGCGCGACGTGACGCCTCCCTACTCCGACCTCGA
>Ga0315286_10006485_pt1 | contig 11396 bp, 8 predicted proteins | sample YL17G10_0_MG_FD_205038 | JGI IMG/M metagenome (GOLD analysis project Ga0315286, IMG submission 205038) | Sediment microbial communities from Yellowstone Lake, YNP, Wyoming, USA - YL17G10_0 | ecosystem: Environmental > Aquatic > Freshwater > Lake > Sediment | place: USA: Wyoming | collected...
TTTATACACTACCAGCCTTATGGGCGAACGATGGCAGCAGGGGACGACCGCATCAGGAGATACTACCTCTTCAGAGCGGTCACGTCATTCTCTCTCTGGATCCCCTTCTGGACCCTCTGGGCGAACAGGTACTTGGATAGCCTCTTTCTGCTCACGATAGTCGATGCGGTCTTCTGGTCGACGATGATCTGCTTTCAGTTGCCTGCGGGCCTGCTGGGAGACAAGTACGGCCGGAAGCTGGTGCTGTTCGTTGGCGAGGCAATGTTCGCCACCGGAGTCCTGGCCTTTGGATTGAGCACGGAGTTCTGGCAGTTCCTGGCATCGAACATCCTGTGGGCCATCGGAGTCTGCTTCTTTGTCAGCGGCGACACACCGTTCCTTTACGACACGCTCCTGGAGCTGAAACGCTCGAGCGAGTTCATAGGGGTGATGGCGAAAGCATGGGCGGTCATGGCGGTCATGAACGCAGCTGCGTGCGTTACCGGCGGAGTCATCGTTCAGTACATCCTGCCGGACAGGCTCGACCTCACCCTAATCATAAGCGCGTTCGTGGGTCTCACGGGTTCCTTCACCGTCTTGCTTCTGAAGGAGCCCAAGGTGGATCGGACCAAGTTCGGTTCGTTCAAGATCCAGCTGAGCGTCGGATGGAACCACGTGAAGAAATCGAGGGCCATCATCGTGCTGATCGCGTTCCAGATCATCGTCGAGATCGCATTGTATGTCATGGCCGTCTTCAGATCGGTCTACATGAACGATGACCTGAACCTGGACTACTTCTATATCGGCCTGTTCATAGGTGCGTTCACGATCGTCGGGGGCGTAGTGGCGACCCAGGCAGGTAAGATCGAGCAGAGGCTGGGCGAGAAGAGCTCACTGCTATTCATTCTCTTGTCAATCGTCGGCTCGTTCGGGATCGTGTTCCTCGTGAAATCCCCAGAGGCCATCATCATACAGTTCGTGATCTACTCAGTCTCGATACTAGTCGGAACCATCACGAGCGGCTACATCAACCAAAGAGTGGACTCGCAGCACCGGTCCACAGTTGTTTCAATCGGTACGCTGCTCTTCACAATCGTACTGGCCCCGGTCGAGATAGGATTCGGGTTCTTGGCCACCGCGTGGGGGACAGGGGAGAGCCTCTTGATCCTTGCCCTGTCTATCCTGCCCATAGGGTTCTACCTGTTGACGATCTGGAACAAGGAAGTCGACATCTCCAGGAAGAAGACCAACAAGCTTCGGGTTCTGAAACAGTTCTGAGGAGATGGTCCTCCCCAGCAATCGCCAAGAAAAAGGCGGGGGGAGAACAGAGTTGGGAAAACGGCACACAGGCTGATAAATGTTATCATAATTGATATTGATAGAGGGCAGGAAGAGTATCAAGGGGACTTGCCCAGCGACTTCTCCTTCTCGGCCACGATCAGCCTGGTCTTTATGACGCTGTCCGGGTTCAGCGAGATGCTGTCTATCCCGCACTCAACGAGGAACTCGGCAAACTCGGGGAAGTCCGAAGGCGCCTGGCCGCAGATGCCGATCTTCTTCCCTTTCTTCTTGACCTTGTCGATGACCATGCTGATCATGTGCTTGACCGCTGGGTTCCTCTCGTCGTACAGGTGAGACACAAGCTCGGAGTCCCTGTCCAGCCCGAGCATCAACTGCGTGAGGTCGTTCGACCCGATGGAGAACCCGTCGAACACCTCGGCGAACTGGTCCGCCATGATCACATTGCTCGGGATCTCCGCCATCATGTAGACCTCGAGACCGTCCTCGCCTTGCTTCAGCCCGAACTCCCTCATCGTGTCGATCACTTTCCGACCTTCCTCGGGCGTCCGGCAGAACGGGACCATGACCTTGACGTTGGTAAGGCCCTTCTTCTCGCGCACGCGCTTGAGGGCGGCGCACTCCAGCTTGAACGCTTCCCTGAAATGGCCGGTATAATACCTGGATGCGCCTCTCCAGCCGATCATCGGGTTCTCCTCGGTGGGCTCGTAGAGGCTGCCACCCAGCAGGCTCGCGTACTCGTTCGTCTTGAAGTCGGAGAGCCTGACTATGACGTCCCTCGGATAGAACGTGGCGGCTATCTTCCCCACGCCCCACGCGAGCTTCTCGACGAAGAAGTCCTCCTTGTCTTCGTAGCCGTGGGTCTTCTCTTCGATCCTCTCGACGACCTTTGCGATCGCAGCGTCGGTCTCGCCCCTCTTCTTGAGCTTCTTGAACTCTATGAGTGCCAGTGGATGGATGCCGATGTGGGATGCGATTATGAATTCGAGACGTGCCAGGCCAACACCGTCGCACGGTATCCTTCCCTGATTGAAGACGTGCTCCGGGACCCCCACGTTCATCATGATCTTCGTCTTCGTCGTTGGGATGCTCTTGAGGTCCGTCCTGTCGATCCTGAACTTCAGGATGCCGTCATAGACGATACCCTGTCCCTCGGAAGTGTCGGTCGTCACCTGCTGTCCGGTCTTCATGGTCTTCGTGCCGTTCCCCGTGCCGATTATGCAGGGGATGCCGAGTTCCCGGGACACGATGGCCGCGTGGCAGGTCCTGCCGCCCCTGTCAGTCACGATGGCGGACGCGATCCTCATGATCGGTTCCCAGTCCGGGTCCGTCTTGTCCGTCACGAGCACCTCGCCTTTCTTGAAATCAGATATCTCATAAGCGCTCTCGAGCACCTTCACGATCCCTTGACCGATCTTGGCTCCGACGGCCTCGCCACGCGCGATCACCTCGCCCTTCCCTTCGAGCACATATGTCTCGAGGACGTTCTCGATCGCCATGGCGTGGACGGTCTCCGGCCGTGCCTGGACCACATACAGGTCGCCCGTGATGCCATCCTTGGCCCACTCGATGTCCATCTGCTTGCCATAGTGCTTCTCGATCGCACATGCCCATTCCGCGAGCTTCTCGATCTCATTGTCATCCAGGATGAAAGACTGTCGATCGGCTTCAGTCACTTCGGCGTCCATGATGCCGATCCCCTTGGTCGCGTAGACGAGCTTGTGCATCTTGCTCCCGAGCTTCTTCTCGATGATCGGGTCTTCGAACTTGCCTATGGATGGCTTGAAGACATAGAACTGGTCGGGGTTGCATGCACCCTGAACGATCATCTCGCCAAGGCCCCACGAGCCGGTGATGTAGACGACGTTGTCGAACCCGCTCTCGGTGTCGAGGGTGAACATGACCCCCGAGCATGCGAGGTCGCTTCTTACCATCCTCTGGACGCCCACGGAAAGGGCGTTCTCGATGTGCTCGAAGCCCTTGTGAGCCCTATAGGCGATGGCCCGGTCCGTGAAAAGGCTGGCGAAGCACTGCTTGATGGATTTCATCACCGCCGCTTCGCCTCTCACGTTGAGGACGGTCTCGTGTTGTCCTGCAAACGAGGCGCCGTCCAAGTCCTCCGAGGTAGCGCTTGACCTGACCGCGACGCTCGGATTCGGCATGTTGAGTCTACGACCGAGCTCCCAGTAGCCATAGCCGACCTCGCGTCTGACTTCCTCCGGGAACTCCGATTCGATGAACATCTTCCGGATCTTCTTGCCCCTGTCTGCCACGTCTGCAGGGTTGTCGGAATCGAGGTCCTTGAGGGCGTCCTTGATCCTGTCCTCAAGACCGTTCTGATCGATGAATTCCTTAAATGCTTTCGTAGTGATGGCAAAACCCTCGGGGACTCTGACGCCCATCTTGGTGAGGTGTCCAATCATCTCGCCCAGCGATGCGTTCTTGCCGCCGACCTCGGCGATGTCCTTCAGACCCACCTCATTCAACCAAAGCACACGCTCGTTGGTTCTCTTGGATGAGATGTTCTCCCCTTCGAGCATTTTTGCCACGCCCTGAACAGGTTAGGCATCGCGTTCGCACATAGGATGAGCCCTGCACGGCGACAAGGCAACCAACGTGCCACATCCAGCGAGCCGCTGAGAACAGTCCCAAGTGCCCCCTATGAGACGGATGGATGATGTCTGGGGCGACTGACTGCTCACAACGATACGGGATAAATGTCCCACTCTTAATAACATTTCTGGGGTACTTTTTGCCACCGGACACGCCAGCGACATAATCCACGAACCGAGAGTGTTTGAGATGCACGTGTTCGCTCAATCGCCCAATGCCTTGAGAAAGGAATTAATCCACGACTGCGTTCCGCACGCGAAGGCTGCGGACTTGAAGCTCGCGATGCTTACATACAGTACCAGACCGCGTGGCGGAGTTGTCCACGCCCTCAAGCTGGCGGAGAGGCTATCCGCTATGGGAGTCGACGTCACCCTGTACTCGCTGGCGCGCTCAGACGATCATGTCGGGCTCGGTGGATACTTCCGGAAGGTCTCCGTGCCATTCAAGGTAATTCCATATGAATGGCACCCAGATCTGATGACCAGATTGAACAGGATGATAGAGGCCTACACCGGGAGCCTTCCGAGGGATGTCGATTTGTACCACGCTCAGGATTGTGTTGGCGGAACCGCACTCACGCGGATGAAATCGCAAGGGATGATCTCCTCACCCATCTTCCGCACGATCCATCACATCGACGACTGCGCGGAACCAAGCTTGCTCGAGTTCGAGAAGAAGGCCCTGGCATCCGCAGAGCACAGGTTCGTGGTATCGAGATACTGGCAGGACGTCCTCCGGACGCAGTATGGGTGCGACTCGATGGTCACGTACAATGGGCTGGATTTGGAGGACTTCAGCCGCCTGCCAACCCGCAGGTCCAGGACGGCCAATGTCCTTTTCGTCGGCGGGCTCGAACCGCGGAAGGGGCTCGAGTACCTCGTGCTCGCGATGGAACAGGTGGTGCACGAGATACCGGACGCGAGACTCGTCGCTGTTGCCAAGACAGGATTCGGGGGGACCGACGACTGGCACTTCTTCGAGCAGCTCGCCGGCAAAGCGGGCCTGATGGACAACGTTGATTTCCGGGAGTCGGTAAGTCAGGAGGCGCTCCTCGGATTTTATTCTGATTGTGATATATTGGTCCTCCCTTCAAGGACCGAAGGCTGGGGTCTTTCTCTGATGGAGGCGATGGCTTGCAAGAAGCCCGTGGTGGCGAGCCGGGTCGGTGGAATCCCTGAACTGGTGCGCGACGGAACGGATGGCATATTGGTAGGGGCAGGGGACGTCGCGGGGCTCTCGCGGGCGATCTTGAGACTGCTCAAGGACCCCAATCTCCGACGACTTATGGGCGGGGCCGGATGGGAGAGAGTCAGCAAGTACTCGTGGGACTCGACTGCGCGCATCGTCCTTGAAGAGTATCGACGCGTTCTTCAGCTCGATTGATCCTTCGAGCATGGACACGACTCGCGGCCTGCGGACCGATGACCATTTTGGAACATCCATGCGAGTGCAGATAATCCTGGCAGAAAGGAGCTCTTCGAAAACCATTTCGTTTCATCTGGCGATGACCTAAAATATCCGCTCCTTCCTTGCATTTTGAGTTCGAGCTGGAGTCCCAGCGCATTCAGACCGAGAAGGATAGTCCTCTAGCTCCTGCTCCCAACGAAAAGGGAAAGAAGAGAACCATGGAAAGGGGAGGTGGCATATGGGACACAGGATCGTGCTGACAGCAGACAGGACATTGATGTCCAGTTACAATGGCAGCATGTTCGTGGGGTTCGCCGCTTGCTTCCCCCGGGTCCTGCCAAGATGGCTGTACACGAGACTGTTCTGTCCACCCCCGGACCGATGGTCGAACACGGTCAGTTTGGCGCCTGGAGGACTGAGGATGATCGAAGCGGTGCTGGTCAACTCGGGGATACCCGCCGAAGAGATAGCAGTTGCGCATCCTGAGAAGCTGGAAAGAGTTGTCGATCGCTCGACCAAGGTGATCGGGATCTCGACTTCCGACCCGCTCGGCCTTGGACCTGCCTCGAGCACCTTCTCAAGCCTGCTCAGAAAGGAGAGCTACACAGCATTCTTCTTCAGGAGCCTGATGGAGAACCCGGTCCTCAGGGCCTCGGGTGCGAAAATCATAGTTGGAGGCCCGGGAGCCTGGCAGCTGCAGGGCGAGACCACTCGGAAGAACCTAGGCATCGACTGCCTCGTCGAAGGGGAGGGCGAGCTGATCGCTCCAGGGCTGTTCAACGACGCACTCGAAGGGAAGCCGATAGCCCCAAGGGTGTTCGGAAGCACGGTCCCCGTAGACCAGATACCACTGATGAAGAACGCCACCGTCAACGGGAACGTGGAGATCAGCAGGGGGTGTGGCAGAGGCTGCGATTTCTGCAGCCCGAACATGAGGACCGTGAGGCACATGCCGCTGGAGCGCATCCTGGAAGAGGTGAGGATCAATCTCAGGTCGGTTGACAGGATCACCTTGCACGCCGAGGACGTGCTGAGGTACAAGGCGAAGGGGATGGTGCCGGACAGGACCACCGTCGCTGACCTGTTCGAGAAGGTCGTTGCCTTATGTGACCATGTCTGCCTGAGCCACCTCGCGCTCTCGTCCGCTCTAGCGTGCCCGGGGCTCATCGAGGACATCAGCCGCTTAACCGGGGCGGACAGTGGCAAGATAAAAGTCTATGGTCAAACCGGCATCGAAACGGGGTCGCCAGCACTCGTCAGCAAGCACATGAAGGGAAAGGCCAAGCCGTTCGAGCCTGAGAACTGGCCCGAGGTGGTGAAGGAATCGTTCAAGCTCCTACACGACAACAACTGGGTACCTTGCGGCACCCTCGTCATGGGCCTGCCGGGCGAGAGGGCCCAGGACGTCGAGATGACCATCGACCTGATCAGGGACCTCAGGCCCTACAAGAGCCTGATCGTCCCATTGTTCTTCGTCCCGCTCGGCGAGATGAAGGAGGACGAGTTCTTCAGGGCCGAGGCGATGCTGCCCGAGCACTGGATTCTCCTGGCAGAGTGCATCGAACACGACTTCCACTGGGCACCGGTCCTGATGGAGGAGCTCTTCTCTCAGGACAAAATGAGCGCAAGCAAGGCCGCTGGTTTCAAGCTGGCGAACTGGTACATGCAGCATCGGGTGAGGAAACACCTGGACACGATGAAGGAAGGCAAGGACCCGCGGGATGAAGGTCCGCCATTCGACATCCATTCGATGGCGTTCGAGAGCCCGAAGCTCGAAGCGTAGCGGCTAAGCGGCCTTCCCTTCGGCTTTCTCTCCCTGACCTGTCCCGGCGACGAGATATATCGCCAACATCACCATGACCGCTCCTGCTACGGCTGCTGTGCTCAGGGTTTCCCCGAGCCAACCTATGGATATCGCGAGAGCCGTCAGGACCTCGACCAGCATGATCGTGGCGGACGCCGTCGCGGACACGCCCTCGAGCCCCATCGCCCACAGGAGCGTCGCGATGGAGGTGCAGAACAGACCGAGGTACACTACGGCCACGAGACCGAGCGGCTCGAAGGAGAAGTCCCCGCCACCGGTGAGGAGCAAGTAAATGGCCGGAATCGTCAACCAGAGCGCGCATGTAGCTATCGCCGCCGAACTGATCTCGACGCCTGTGTGCTCGGACAGCAGCTTCTTGTTCAGGATAATGAAGAACGCCCAGCTCCATCCCGCCACATAGACGATGATGTCGCCGAATATCTGACCCTGTTCGAACCTGAGCTCGTTGTTCAGCGTGAGCAGGAATGCGCCCCCGATGCCGAGCATGATGCCTGCCGCCTGTATCTTGCCAAGGCGTTCGCGGAACGCGAAGTACGAGATGATCGCGACGGCCGCGATGTTGATGTCCACGAGAAGCGCGGTCTTCGATGCGGTCGTCATCGTGAGACCGATGTATTGGAGCATGAACCCGCCAGCGTTGAATCCTCCGATCAACCAGATTATCGGTTTCTTGAATATCGAGAAGGAGATGAGGCGGAACGTCGCGACGACTGCGATCGTGATCGCGGCCGCGACGATGAACCTCAGCCAGAGGAAGAAGACATCGTTCCCGACGTACCTGAGGCCAAACTTCGTCCCTGGGAAAGAAGTGCCCCAAACGAGACTCGCGAAGACTGTCAGGTAGACTGCACTTCTCCAGTCCCTGGATGCCATCGGAACGGTAGAACGCGGCGAGGTATTAGAACAAATCGGGAGTCTACTTCGGCGGTTCCTTCGGAGGTTCCTTCGGAAGGTCCACGTGGAAGACGCTGCCTTTGCCCACCTGACTCTCGACCCAAATCCTGCCTTGGTGCGCCTCGATTATGCCCTTAGCTATTGGCAGGCCGAGCCCGAGTCTGTCGACCTGATGGGAGAGGGCATTGCTCGTGACGATGTGGAACCTGTCGAAGATCTGGCCCAACGCCTCGAGGGGTATGCCCACGCCGTTGTCCTTGACCCAGACATGGAGCATTCGACCCTCGTCCCTGGCGCTGACCTGGATCCGCCCACCCTCTTGAGTGTACTTCAACGCATTGTCGACGAGGTTGCTGAAGACGTCCTTCAGCCTCCGCCTGTCAGCCATGATCAACGGGAGCCGGCCATCGACTTCCATCTGGAGCGTCTGTTTCTTGATCTCGGCGTCGTGCATCCGACCCTCGATGATCTCACCGAGTATCGCATCAACCCGCACTGGTTCCAGATGGATCTGCAGCGAACCCTTCTCGAGCCGGCTGACATCCAGCATGCTTTCGACGAGCCCGTAGAGCTTGTCGGTGTTGGCCTTGATGATCTTCAGGCGCGAGGCGAACTTCGGCTCAAGCTTGGAAGAATATTCGGATTCGATGAGGTCTATGTAACCTCGCATCACTGTCAGGGGTGTCCTGAGCTCGTGAGAGACGATGTCGATGAACTGGGTCTTCATCTTCGTCACGCGCTCCAACTCCTCATAGGTCTGCGTCAGCTTCTCGTAGGACCTCTCAAGTTGGTTCTGCAACCTCACCTTCGACGTGATGTCCATCGCGACGAAGAGCACGCCCTGCAGGTCTCCGCTCCCAGACTTGATGGGGGTGACCTTGACATGCAGGTAGAACGCCTTGTCGGGTCGCGGGACCATGTGGACGTCGGCCTTCTCCCCCTCGTGACCCTCCATGCCGGACATGATCAGCGCGTCCAGGCCCGATTTTGAAATCACAGACAACTCGAAGACGCTTGTTCTTATCAAGTCGTTCTCGGAGGCCACATCGAATATGGTCATCATCTGCTTGTTGACCGAGGTGAATATGCCCTTCGAATCGCACGTGAATATGCCTACTGGTGCCAAGGCAAGCATGCGCTCGGTATCCTCTTTCGCACGTCTGACCTCGAGCGATGCGCGAACGCTCTCGACGACCATCGAGATGTCATCGGCAATTGCAATGAGGAGTTCTTCAAGCTCCTTAGTGAAAGATGTGCTCCCTTTCCTGTTACCGACTATCAGGTAACCGAGGAACTCGCTTCTGAGAAGAATGGAACACGCGATCACTTGCTCGACCTCGAGTGCCTTCGCGAGCGCATGGGCGCTGGCGGGGAGTTCCGTCTGTGAGTCCACTCTGAAGACGACCGAGCGGTTGGCTTCCGACATCCTTTTCCTAAAAGCCGCATCGAAATCAATCGATGGCATCGGCACTTCCCGAGCGGGCACACCGACCGAGCCCATGAACTTCAGCTGAGAATCGCCTTTCTCGACGAGGGCTATTCCGGCATAGTCCGCTCCGGATATCTCCTTGAGCTCAGACGCTATGATGAGGAAGGCCTCTTGGTCTGACTTTATGTCCCTCAGCTTCGAGTTGAGCCTGTTGATGGTCTCAAGAACCGCGAGTCTCTTGCTCGTCTCATCGCTCAATGTCGTGACCTTCCCAAGGACGATGCCCCATCTCTCAACGCCCGGCCTGCCTTTATGAACTGCTTACGCGATAGATAAGTTGTTTGTCGGTCATGGGTGAAATCAATTGTAAGGTTTAAGCGGCACGCAGCCGATGGGGACCTTGATGGTGCTTAGAAGCTTCGGCGACAAGAAACCCATCCTGGGGTCAGACGTTTACGTCGACGAGGCCGCAACTGTGATCGGCGACGTCCACCTTCATGATGGCTCGAGCGTCTGGCCGGGAGCCGTCATAAGGGCGGACGATGCAAGCGTAGATATCGGGCGATGGACCGCGATGATGGACCTGTCCTTCGCCGAGGCTCCGAAGGGGAGACCGGTAGTCGTCGGGGATGGGTGCATTGTATCTCACGGAGCGCGGCTGCATGGTTGTTCGATCGGAAACGATTCTCTTGTCGGGCTCGGTGCGATGATCCTGGACGGGGCGACGGTGGGGGCGTGCTCGGTAGTGGCCGCAGGGACCCTCGTTCCCCCCGGGACGAAGATACCCCAGGAATCGTTCGTATTGGGCACCCCGGCCAAGATGATCCGGCAAACGAACGCCTCGGACCTGAAGTGGCTGCATGATGAATTGAAGCTGATCGCCGCCAAGACGAAGATCTATCAATCCTCCCGCCCACCTCCCATATAAAGATACGGCATTCATTTGCGGAGGGTTTAGACATCAAACACCTCTGTTTTATATATCGCGAGTTGCATAGCAAGATTGCATAGGGTGCGCCGAGGGTAGGAGGAATCCTATCTGTGCCAACGAAGGTGTGACAAATGGAAGTGCATTTCGGGAAGCCAGTTGTCGCCCGCGTACGTAAGTGCAGGCTCGTTGTTGTGAAGAACAAACGCGGCCACGATGAGAACGAGGACAACGAATCAAGGGTGCCGACAGCGTAGGGTCTTTCGGGCTTGGATCAGACCTCTTTTTCGGTGCCTTTCAGCGCTTGCCGTCATTGCGTCAGATGCAATCGGCCAGATTCTCGTCCTTTATATACTGAGGCCGAAAAGGATATTACATAAGTAAGTCATTATCGAGGTGGAAGGGATAAAAATGGTTTCTGGACAACCGCCGATGCAGCAGCCGTACCAAATGTACCAGCCAGCGTATCAACCGCCCCACAGGTCGCCAGGAGACATGATGAAATCGATGTTCCTGTCGAACATGATGCTAGGACTAGCCGTCGGAATAGGGCTACTTCTGATGTGGATTGGAGCGCTGATATGGGGGTTCTCGACCGACCATGACGTGCAGAACATGGGAATTGCACTCAGATCGTTCGGGGTACTCGCCCTTGTAGGAGCGATGATGCTGGGTGGCCTGGTGAGAGATGACATCGAGAAGTGGGTCAGAGTCGTGCTGATTTTCAGCGCTTCCGTGCTTCTCATCGCCATCGGATTCTGGAATGGATTCTGGTGGGCATAGGCAAGACGGTCTAGGCACTGACTCGATTGGAGACCGGCCTCAAACCCCTTCACTTTTCAAGTTCTTTTCCAAGTTTCTCCTCGACCGACCTGATCTTCGAGTCTAGCGTGGCCTTCACGCCCTTTCGATCATCTATCTTGATCGTCGTGACGGTCCTTGGCGCCAACTCCATCATCCGCATGTGACATTTCTTGATAACCGCCATGACATCGTCGTAGTCGCCCAGGATCACAGTTCCC
>Ga0315286_10006486_pt1 | contig 11395 bp, 9 predicted proteins | sample YL17G10_0_MG_FD_205038 | JGI IMG/M metagenome (GOLD analysis project Ga0315286, IMG submission 205038) | Sediment microbial communities from Yellowstone Lake, YNP, Wyoming, USA - YL17G10_0 | ecosystem: Environmental > Aquatic > Freshwater > Lake > Sediment | place: USA: Wyoming | collected...
CGGGATTGATAATGAGGGTTTCAGGGCAAATGACCCATTGGATGATACCTATGCCTTATTACAAAACATGTCGTCAGTTATTCTGAAAAATCAGGGCAAAGGAACAATGAGAGGAATATTAGTTGATACAGTTTCAAGATCCATGGAATTAGAATTGGGTGAATACCAGATAAGGGCTGAACTTGCAGGAGAGAGGAACCTGGGTATCGCCGGAGGACTTATAATACAAGCTGGCAGTCAAGAATATATCGTTGCCGGCAAAGGGCTTGATGTCTTCTTTATGCCGAAAGATACTTCGATGCGTGTTGCAATTGATGCAGTTGATGAAGGTATTTTTAAAAAAGGGGAGTGGATACCTGAAAGAAGGTTAAACGGCGATGAAACACACGCAAGTACCTGGGACGGTACCGGGTTAAGACTTTCCGATAAAAAACCTAGTATTCAAAAAATTTCTCTTTACAATTATAAATGAACAAGACAATACCTGCATTAGCTAATATTGATTAGAATTCAACCTTCAAAAAAGTCGTTTCATCTGTTATTTATCCTGTTTCACCTTTATTCTAAACAATTTCTTTCTCCATGATTCGTATCTTTGAATTCTATGCAGAAAAATGCCACTAAGAGTTATTTCACTATCGCATTGCTATTGGCAATAGCAATTGGCATAATGATCCATTTCCAGATGGTAACAAGTTTCCTGTTTGGTGATGGTGGAGGCCGGCATGGTGGCCGATTCATAGTAAGCTTTTCCCATCTTGGCTCAGAGCTTTTCATTACATTTCTGGTGGCACTGTTAATGTTTACTTTAAACTATTTCATTCTCAGACCTGTTGAAAAACACAGAAAGTTGGAGCTATTGACTATTGTTCTTGCTGTTATTTTTACAATCATCTCTGTTTTTATCCTGAATCATTTTTTCTATTCACTTCTAAATTTGGTCGATCCTGAACCTCGTCCAAGAGGATACCGGGATGAATTTATTTACAGGAACTTTTTTGTTTCCGGGCTTGTAATTGGTTGTATACTGATCATACGTCTGATTTATCAGAAACAATCCATTCAGATTGAAAATGAAACACTGAGAAGCGAAGCTATCCAGCGGCAGTATGAATCTCTTAAAAACCAGTTAAGCCCTCATTTTCTATTTAATTCACTTACAGCTCTTAAGACATTGATTACCGAAGCTCCTGACACTGCGCAGGACTATGTTAATAATCTTTCAAAAGCACTTCGATATACATTGAGAAGCAATGAAGAGCAGCTGGTAACACTGAAAGAAGAGATGGATTTCACTGAATCGTATCTGTTCCTGATAAAACTTCGCTTTGATACCAGTCTTATCGTTAAAACTTCAATCAGCGAAAAATATTCAGGATACAAACTTCCTCCTCTTACAATCCAGGCCCTTGTTGAGAATGCTGTTAAACACAATGAGATAAGCAGGCGCAATCCGCTTACACTCAATATACAAACCACTGAAAATGCCAGTCTGGTTGTATCTAACAACATACAGGAAAAGATCACAATGGAGGAGGGCACCGGTTTAGGCCTCACAAACCTTTCGAAACAGTTTCAGTTACTTCTTGGTAAGGATATTATAATAAATAATGAAAACAATGAATTCAAAGTCGAAGTTCCTCTGGTTAGTCCTTAATTAAATGAAAGCATTAATTATTGAAGATGAGGTTTTAGCAGCAAAACATCTGCAGTCTGTCCTTAATGAAATCGGAGAGATTAAGATTATTGCAGTACTGGAAAGTATTGCTGACACTATAGAATGGTTTAAAACAGATCCTCAGCCTGAACTGATCTTTATGGATATTCATCTTGCGGATGGATCAGCATTTGAAATTTTCAAACATGTAAATATTACCTGTCCTATAATTTTTACAACTGCCTTTGATGAATATGCCCTCAAGGCTTTTAAGGTTAACAGCATTGATTATCTGCTTAAGCCAGTTGATGTCATTTCAGTAAAGGGGGCATTTAAGAAACTGGAAATGCTTTCCCCTAAAAGCAGCACTCGGAATGAGTTTAAAAAATTCATCGACTCATTCACAAAGGGCTTATCATTCAAAACACATTTTTTAATTCCGGCAAAAGGGGACAAACTGATTCCTCTTCAGGCCGGTGAAATTGCTTATATTTATATTGACAACGGCTTGTTAAAAGCAGTATCATATGAGGAAAAGTCTTTCAGATTTGAATATACTCTGGATGAACTTGCAGAAATACTGGATCCACAAAATTTTTTCCGGGCCAACCGTCAGTATATAATATCCAGGAAGGCAATTAAGGATATTGATCTCTGGTTCAACAGCAGGCTTTCAGTCAACCTTAAGGTGCGGGTTCCTGAAAAAATTCTTATCAGCAAAGCCCGTATTCCAGAGTTTAAAGCCTGGTTTGCGGGGAATAGCCTTTAATACAATTAATAGCGAGATTTTATTTTAAGACCTTTCGGTAATTGAATGAAATCTCAGCATGTTTATTTGCCATTTCACACTTCTTTTCTTCAGCCTCGCCAACAATTTTTATTTATATGTCTTTTTAAATTATAGATTTGTTTCAATAGTTAATGGCCATTTTTGGTATTAAAGTGATAGATAATTTTAAAATTGAAATTTATGAAATCAGCTATTAAGCAATACTTTCTGTTTGGAGTAATCATTTTAATAACAATTAACGCCCTGTCGCAGGAGAGAATTGCTATTCTCAGGATACACGGGGAAATAAAATTCGATGGGATAGTTGATGATGCCTTCTGGAATAATATTCAGCCACTCCCGATGGTAATGCATACACCCACTTTTGGCAACCAGCCTTCCGAAAAAAGTGAAGTGATGATTTGCTATGACAATACATATTTATATGTTGGAGCCAGACTATTCGATTCCAATGCGCCGGATATGCTCATTTCATCAAAGAAACGTGATGAATCTGAAGTTTCAAGCGAACAGTTAATGCTGATCTTCGACACATTTAATGATAAAGAGAACGGTCTGGGCTTTGCAACTACTCCAACAAGCTTAAGGAGTGATTTTACAATTTCAAAGGATGCCATGGGTATGGGCGGAGATCCGCACAACGGCCCCTTTAACATGAGCTGGAATACTTTCTGGGATGTGAAAACTACAAAAAATAATCAGGGCTGGTATGCCGAAATCCGAATCCCGTTTTCAAGCATGCGTTTTAAAGAAATTGATGGGAAGATTGTAATGGGATTGATCTGTTTACGCAGTATAGCCCATAAGAATGAAGTCGATGTTTTTCCTGCAATTCCGCCAAACTGGGGGGAATCAAGTGCTTACAGACCATCAAAAGCACAGGAAGTTGTTCTTGAGGGACTGAAGTCCAAAAAACCTTTTTATATAGCTCCTTATGTTATCGGTGGCACCCAGCAGGATTATACATTAAATGAAGCAGGAACTGAGTATGTAATGGATAAAAGTCCGAAACTGAATGCAGGACTTGATATAAAATATGGTCTTACCAATAATTTAACAATGGACCTGACAGTCAATACTGATTTTGCTCAGGTTGAGGCAGATGATGAACAGATCAACCTTACCAGGTTCTCTCTGTTTTTTCCTGAAAAGCGAACATTTTTCCAGGAGCGTTCAAGTGTATTTACTTTTGATTTTGAACCGGGAAGCAGCCTCTTTTACAGCAGACGAATAGGTCTTCATGAAGGAGAGCAGGTTCCCATTTATGGTGGGGCCAGGATTACAGGTATGGCAGGGAAATGGGATATAGGTTTCATGGATATGCAGACCCAGCCTATTAACCAGTCTGAAGGTTCAGCTAACCCGCTCACATCAGAGAACTTTGGAATACTCCGTTTAAGGCGTCAGGTGATCAATGTAAACAGTTATGTAGGCGGGATTGTTACTTCACGTATTGGAACTGATGGTTCGTATAATACTGCCTACGGCATGGATGGAATTTTCAAAATGTCAGAAAATGATTACCTGAACCTTAAATGGGCCCAGGTTATTGATAACTCTTCTCAGAATAAGATGTTCTCTCTTGATCCGAGTCGATTATATCTAAACTGGAGCAGATTTAACCAGAAAGGATTAAACTATGATTTGACCTGGTCGAGAAGTGGGAAGGATTTTGATCCGGAAATCGGATTCCAGATGCGTAACAACTACACACATTATTATGGAGGTGTGGGATACGGATGGATTCCCGGAGAAGAGTCAACAATTCAGAACCATGGTGTCCGTTTTGGAACAATGGCATTTGCTGACAATCTGGATAATTCTGTCCAGTCATTCGAAACCGAATTATTGTATGATCTCAGATTTAAATCTGGTTATAGCGGCATGGTTGCAATAAAGCATACCTATGAAAATGTCACGGATACCTTCAGTTTTTCAAAAGATACCTATGTCCCGGCAGGAGAATATGGATTCAATCAGTTTGAAACTCATCTGAATTCGCCTGAAACAAACCAGTTTATCCTTGGACTCGATTTTTTCGGAGGTTCCTTTTATGACGGGAACCGTTTTACTGTTGGACTAGAGCCATCATGGAATATTGGTTCGAGTCTTCAGCTGGGTCTTGAATATGAATATAACATCCTGCGTTTTAAAAGCCGCAACCAATCATTTAACGAGGGTGTTGCAGGGTTCAAAGCTCTGGTTATGCTCACTACGAAGTTGTCGGCCAGTACATTCATACAGTATAATAGCGCTGAAAATGCTGTAATATCCAACTTCAGACTCCGTTACAATCCACTCGAAGGAAACGATTTCTATTTTGTATTCAACGAAGGACGAAATACTTACAGGGATATAGAGAATCCCAGGTTGCCATTATTTAGTAACAGATCTGTCTTGTTAAAGTACACCTACACGTTTACTTTGTAGGGAGAATCAGGATCTCACTTATGCTTTTTTGCCATACGAATGCCATACGTAAATATATTTTTAAATAGTATATTCGAAACTGAAAAAATAATTCATGAAAATGAAAAAATTTAATCCGGCAAACAATATTCAGGATCTGCTGCAATTCGGGGAATACGGTGACGTAAATCCTTCAATCACCGATTCTGCAACATTTACCTTTCTACAGGCTAAAATGATGGAAAACACTTTTGATGGCACCACTGAGGGATGTTTTCTATATTCACGCCACTGGAATCCCAGTAATAAATATCTTGCTGACGCTTTAGCTGCCATGGAAGGAACGGAAAGTGCATGGGTTACTGCGTCAGGAATGGCTGCTATCACCTGCAGCATTTTCCAGATATGCAATTCGGGAGATCATATTGTGAGCAGCATTACCACTTATGGCGGGACATATGCATTCTTAAAAAATTATTTAGTAAAATTTAATATTGAGGTCTCTTTTGTTGACATTACAAATCTGGCTGAGGTTGAAAGAGCAATCCGGACTAATACCAGAATAATCTACACTGAAACAATGACCAACCCGATGCTTCAGATCTCTGATATAGAGGAGCTGGCATCAATTTCAAACCGGCATAGCGTAAAATTAGTAGTAGATAACACTTTTACACCGATGATTGTTGCGCCCGCACTTCATGGGGCACACATAGTTGTACATAGTATGACAAAATTCATAAATGGAAAGAATGATTGTGTCGCTGGTGTAATCTGCGGGGACCACGAATTTATTAATTCTTTGTGCAGTGTAAACGATGGTACTGCAATGCTTTTAGGTCCTTCGCTTGAACCAATTCGTTCTTCTTCTATTTTAAAAAACCTGCACACACTTCATATTCGCATGAAACAACATAGTTACAATGCGAACTATCTTGCTGAAGAACTCTCTGGTATCGGGTTGAAGGTAAATTATCCGGGGTTAAAAGACCATCCGGGTCATAAAACCATGAAAAAGATTATGAATGAGGAATTTGGCTTTGGGGGAATGCTTTCTATTGATATGGGGACCACTGGAAAAGCTAATGCATTGATGGAGCTCATGGAAAGTAAGGGAGTCGGATATCTTGCAGTGAGTCTTGGTTATTTTAAGACACTATTCAGCTGCTCCGGAAAAAGTACCTCATCAGAAGTACCTGAAGATTTGCAGAGGGAAATGGGAATGAGTGAAGGAATGGTTAGATTTTCGGTTGGCCTTGACAATGATATTGACAGAACATTTCTAATCATGCAAGATTGCTTAAAAATCTTAAAATTCATATAAACAATTTACACCTTAAGGTTAATTGATAAAGGGAGTGAGTTCATTAGATACTGGTGGATTACTCTCTCACTTCATTCGGTTGTGATCCCCGTAGAGGCCTTTGCACAGACAAACAGCAAATTAATAAATATAAAAGTCCTCCTGACAGGCAACTATATCGAGATTATCGGTGAAGCCGGTGCCCTTTTAAAGGTAATTTTGCCATGGAAAAATAAAACAGCTACAATGAATCGAACCGACAAATGTCTTGCCAAGCTGGAGCGCATGAACAAGTCATTACGACATGAAGAACCTGACAGAGTTCCTATCAGCGACTTTTTCTGGGGCAGTTTTATAAAGCAGTGGAGAAAAGAGTTTAACCTGCCTGAAGATGCCAGTCCGTATTATCACTACGACCTTGACTGGATCGTAACTACACCGAACATGGACCCATTAATCCGACCGTTTGAAACCATTCGGGAGAACAGGGAGGAGGTTGTAATAAAAACGGGGTTTTTAGCTACTCTGAGGAAAAGGTTTGATTTTCCGATGCCTGAATTTATGGTTTTTGATATTGATACAATCGAGAAACTGGAAGCATTTGAATTTGATGATCCGGCTGACCCCAGGCGTTTTTTTACAGCAGGCGACAACCAGATTGCGGGAGTTGGCGATGGATTTGAACGTAACACACCTGCGTGGATGAAAACCGTAAGAAAGCTGTATCCCGACTTTCCGGTTTATGGAAGTATTATTGAATGTTCGGAGTGTTTAACAAGACTTATCGGTCAGGAAAATGCCCTCTTCTGGATGGGCATGTACCCCGACCGGCTGGGGGAATGCATCAACAGGATCGGGCAGTTTTACCTTGATTGCACTAAAGCGCAGATTACGGCTGCCGGCGGGTTGCTGGATGGCTTTGTAATCTGGGGTGATGTAGCCTATACACATTCCATGCTTTTCGATCCGCAATACTGGCGCGAGTATTTCAAACCCTGGGTGAAGGCTATGATAAATGAATGTCACAAAAACAACCTGCCGGTGATTTATCATGGTTGCGGAAATGTAAACCTGATTTTTGAGGATTTTATCGGAATGGGACTTGATGCTTACAATCCGTTAGAGGTTAAAGCTGATATGGATGCTGTCCGTTTGAAGAAACAGTATGGCGATAAAATTGGTTATTGCGGAAATAATAGTATTCAGGTATGGGAGACAGGCGATAAAGAATTGATTAAGCGTGAGATCTTGAAAAAGTTGAATGCAGCCAAACATGGAGGCTTTATTTTTCAGTCCGACCATTCTGTAACAAGTGATGTTTCAGGTCAAACTTATGACTATATTGTAAAGCTGGTCCGCGAATACGGTAAATATCCTTTGAACCTGGGTGAATTTGACATGGAAATGTAGTGAAATAGAATTAATTCAATTGTTTTTAAGAGTAATTTTGGCCTGCAATTTCGTGTTTATAATGATGGTGTCGCTTACCGTCTTAATACGCGTTTTAAGAATGATATTTTAATTTATGATGAAGAAGCCTCATTTAATCTGACGTATGATGACTCCACCTATTTTCCTCAGATTACCTGCGATACCAACGGTGACCCGGAAGTCGATTGCTTTAACACCAGTTTCGAGGAATTATATATGGCCAGTTGATTGAATCAGATATTGTTTACCGATTGGGGGGAGAGCAAGTACCGGAAGATGTAAGTTGGCTTAAGCCAGGAAAAAGTCAATCGGAATGGTTATATGACAACAGCATCTACGGAGTAGATTTTAAGTCGGGAGCAAACACAAATACTTACGGGTATTACATTGATTTTGCTTCAGATTTCGGCATGGATTATGTTCTGTTTGATGCCGGCTGGTCAGATCCCCGGGATATCTTCAAACTAAATCCGGATATGGACATGGAAGTCCTGGTAAATTATGCTCATAAAAAAGGGATTGGTCTAGTCCTATAGACCTCCGCCTATGCGCTTGACAGACAAATGGAACCCGCATTGGACTTGTTACATTAATGGGGAATAAAGGGGATTACCTTCGGCTATCCCTGTCGGGGAACCTTAGAAAGACAAATTGGCCCCTTCTTTTTTTACTAATATAGATAAAGTGTAAAAGTTTCCATATTATCGTTTTTCTGATTACCTTTATGACTTACTTTAACCAGATTAATTAACCATTAAAAACAATTAAATTATGTCAGTAATATTAATAGGAATTGTAATTTTCCTTATAGGATTTGTTGCTGCCAAAGTTGACCCGGCTTTGAGAGCTTACAGATCGTTGATTAAAACAGCCGGAGTTATTGTCATTCTGATAGGAGTGTCTATCGCATGTGTTATTCAGGTTGAGCCGGGACAGGTAGGTGTACAAAAGCTGTTTGGCAAAGTGAATCCTAATATTCTTGAAAGCGGATTAAACATTATTAATCCATTGGTGCAGGTTGTTATGTTCGACGTCAGAACAGAAAATTACACCATGTCGGGAGTACAGGATGAGGGTGCAAAGCAGGGAGATGATGCAATTCGTGTTTTATCGGCAGATGGACTTGAGGTAATTGTCGACCTTACCGTTTTGTATAAAGTTGTCCCATCGGAAGCACCCCGGATTCTTCAAGAGGTCGGAATAGATTACCGGAATGTACTGGTTCGTCCGATCTGCAGAACAAAGATCAGAGATAACGCCGTTTATTACGATGCAGTTGCATTATACTCCACCAAGAGGGATGAGTTTCAATCCAGGATATTTTCAACTATTGAATCAAATTTCAAAGAACGGGGGCTCATGCTTGAACAACTTTTGGTAAGGAATCTTACACTGCCTGCGTCAGTAAAAGCTACTATTGAATCAAAAATAAATGCTGAACAGGATGCACAGAAGATGACATTTGTTCTGCAGAAGGAAAGACAGGAAGCTGAACGAAAAAGAGTTGAAGCACAGGGTATTGCCGATTATCAGAAAATATTAAGCACAGGACTTAGTGACAGACTGTTACAGTATGAAATGATTAAAGCTATTTCTGCTTCACCCAATAGCAAACTTATTTTTATGACTAATGGGAAAAACCTTCCCATTCTGGTGGATAGTAAATAACCTCGTTTGTAATACAGAAAATAAGCTGGGATTATTACGTTAATAATAATTTGTCAGATGAGTACACTCCTCTTTGCAGGGGCGAGCGTATAGAAATACCCCTGGGGGCTATTTTAAAGAGGAACTTTAAAAATTTTCAAACTTATACGCAATCTTGCCGTTTTTCACTCCTATCTGAAAATAACCCGCATTACTCAGTCCATCTTTCAGAGCATCCATTATGATATACGTGGTTAATCCAAACAATACAGCATCCTGTTTATGGTCGTGCCCGGTAATTACCATATCCACCCGATGCTTAGCGAATAATTCTAACAGAAGTTGAACTTCTTCAATTAATGGGTTGGTACTATCTGTATGCCTGGAACGAATTAAATTGTTGTGAGTAAACACCATACAATGACGATAGTTTGGGCGCAGCTTTTCCAGTATATTAATCAACCACTCCAGTTGCTTATCTCCTAAGGTCCCCCCGCCTGTATCTAAACAGATAAATAGATCCGTGGCAACAGGTGTTTTTATTGTAAAGAAATAGCTGGAAGAACCAAACCTGGCATAGAATTCTTCCCATCCGTTGGAAAACATGTCGTGATTGCCAGCTATAAAAAATAATGACAATGAATCCTGTTGAGGCAGGTGCTGTTCAAATACAGTATAATCTTTTTCGAGACCTGTTGTCAAATCGCCAGCCATCACAACTGCTGAAGAATTTGTGGCTTTAGCAATGTAAAAGAATCTATCCAGATTCTTTGTACTCCCTACATGACTATCAGCCATTGATAATAAAGTATAATCATCAGACAGAACAGCGATTTCACGGTTTGAATGATTGCTATTCCATTCCCTGGATTGAGTAAACCTTTGATTTACAGTTTTTGCCTCATCATCAGGTTTCGTACATGCCGTACAAATTAGAAATAACGCTACTAATAGCGAAAATCTATTTTTCAATTGATGTTCCATATTATTCCAGTTCTAAGGAAAAACCCAAAATAATTCAAATTCAAATTAGTTATACCGGCAGTTTTGTACCAGGCCTGTGCAAACAATTTTACCGGTGACTTTAATTTATAAAAACCCTGCAAATTGAAAACAGGGTTTGTTTCCTGATTTATAATATAATGGTCAATATTTGTAACAGACAATCCAACATTCCACTGTTCATCTGTTGGCTTAAGGAAAAAGTTGAAAGAATACATCAGATTAAATACTTCATGAATCTTTGTTGAATGCTTATCCGAATCATAGTCTTTAATAGCCTGTTTTGTAAGTGTATAAGTTCTGAAATTTGTACCAAGTTCCATACCAAATCGTTTATGTTTCATCTTAAGTAAGGTGCCCCAGTTGGTTTCCTGCAATAAATCATAGGGGCGTGTCAGGACAAAGAAACCTTGCAGCTCGAGAGGAATCCGTTTAGTCAATAAATTCCTTGAAATATTGATGGTATATCCCGAGAAGCCATAATTATTGCTATTCTTTAAGTCAAGCTGAAACCCTGTTCCCACCCTATTCTTTCCAAACTTATAACACCCCATGGTTGCTGATTTAATAAAGAGTCCCTTTGATGTATTATTCTTGCCTGCATCGGTGTAAATTGTTAATTCGGGTTGAGCCATCATATTTATATCATATAAAAAAAGAAGAGAAATAAATAATACTTTTAAACTCGTTTTTGGAAACATGGCGACTGTAATTTGTTCATTAATAGTATTCTAATCCAGTTAATTTAATAACTCCAGAGGATATTCAACAATCAGGCCAATCCGTATATATATATGGTATTCAGATATATATAATAAAATGATGGATTGATGTTAAATAATTATTGTAGCGTTTTGCTACAATGCATTGATCCAGAACGCTACAATTATTATCTTTATGAATATTTGTGTATTAACAGTTAAGAATCATTCATATATCGTTTATGAGATCAGATAGGTCTGGTAACATACTGGTCGTTGACGATGATAACGATGTTTTATATACAGCCAGGCTTGTATTGAGGGGACTTTTTGCGAAAGTTGATACACTTGATCGTCCAGGGTTAATACCTGAATACCTTAAGGCGTGCAAATATGATGTGATCTTACTGGACATGAATTTTACCCGTGGAAATACCACCGGGAAAGAAGGGTTA
>Ga0315286_10006488_pt1 | contig 11394 bp, 9 predicted proteins | sample YL17G10_0_MG_FD_205038 | JGI IMG/M metagenome (GOLD analysis project Ga0315286, IMG submission 205038) | Sediment microbial communities from Yellowstone Lake, YNP, Wyoming, USA - YL17G10_0 | ecosystem: Environmental > Aquatic > Freshwater > Lake > Sediment | place: USA: Wyoming | collected...
AGGACGGTTGACATGATTTTCACACCTGCAAAGGCGGCGGTGATATATGCGACTGAGCAGGTTCCAGCGCTCTGGAGTACCACTCAGGCCATCGGATACGGAGTCATATGGATCGGCATCATCACGATGTTCGTCGGCGTGTGCCTGGCGTTGGTACAGGAAAACTCGAAACGAATGCTGGCATATCACAGTGTCAGCCAGATGGGATATATTGTGATGGGTATTGGATGTGCAGCCTATCTTGGCTCCGAAGGGGCAATGGGATTTGCTGGTGGTCTGTACCATATCGTCAACCATGCACTGTTCAAAGCATTGCTGTTCCTGACAATAGGCGCAGTCTATTACAGAACGCATGAACAGAACATGTATAAGCTGGGCGGATTGTGGAGGAACATGCCGATCACTGCAATGTGCTGTTTCATTGCGGTCATGGGCATATCAGGCATACCAGGATTCAATGGATATGCGAGCAAGGTCTTGTTGCATCATTCGTTAGTGGAGGCATATGAACTTCATGGTGACATCCTGCTGTTCCTTGGGACAATCATATTCAAACTAGTGGCTATCGGCACGATCGCTTCGACTCTGAAGATGTTCATATTTACATTCCTTGGCAAAAGATCAGAGAGATATAAAGACGTTATACCGGTTCCACGGTCAATGCAGGTTGCGATGCTCGCTGTAGCAGCTGTGATCATACTGATAGGTATCAGACCTGACCTGATGATGCAAATGTTCATAGTTCCGGCTATGGGTGTTAATACGTATTCTGCATACAGTCTGGACTATCTCGCGAAGTACGGGTATGATACAGCCATGTTTTTCACGCTCCCTAATATACTGGATGTGGGCGTAACAATGCTTTTGGCCGGTGTGATATTCATCGTAGGAATAAGGGCTGGCTGGTTCCATTTACATCCACCGCTCTGGATTTGCCCCAACTACTGGTATGAGCGGATTGCAGCCGGCTTCGTATGGTTCTGCAGGAATCCGGTCTCGACGCTTGCCATCGGTGTGGATATGGCTTTTGTACAGATAGTACATGGCCTGATTTGGACCGGTAAATGCACATATGCAATAACGCCACATGGAGTGGATAGGTTATCTGTGGCGGCGGAAAAGGCATCCAGGCGTGCCGGGGAGAGGATGGAAGGAATAGAACGTGGAGAGATCGCAGTGGACGTCAAGAGCATAGATTTCGCCATGTTCATTGTGGCAGTGATGCTGGTAATATACCTCGCGAATATGGCACTGGTGCATCTTCCGGGAGTCATCTGAAATTGCACTGCCAGAATACGCTCGGCACGATAGGTAAAACAGGAGTTAACAGAGATATTGTATCGAACAACCGGAGCGTCAGCCGCCCCCGGCCATCGTAAGAAACACAATGATGACCGCAGATATGAACAGCAGATATTCAAAGACCGCCATCGATACGCTGTACCGGTTCCTCAGCCGGTTCGATGAGGACCGGTTCGTCTCCCTCATTACCGCTCTCCTGAACTCCTGCTGTGTGCGCAGGAAACGGCGGGGACGGAGTACGATCCTCGTCGATGGTACCGCCATCACCCTGGACCTGAACGGGTTCCGGAAGATCTACACGAAGGACCAGCTGGAGAGCCAGGAGTTCCGAGGGGGATACTCTCCGAGCCAGGGCCACTACATCGGGTACAAGCTCACCCTGGCCATCGAGTACCCGGTACTCCACCCCGTCTGCATCCTCCTGCATCCGGGATCTCCCCACGATGCTCCCCTCTTCGAGGAGAACCTCACCGAACTAAAGCGCCGGAGGGCAATCCGGATCAGGGATATGGTGGTCTGTGACAAGGGGTACTGCTCGTAGGGGAATTACATCCAGGGTATCCTCCGGTTCAGCATCATACCGATGATATTTCCAAAAAAGAACTTCTCGGTGCAGAGACTCCTCAGAATACTGAACTATCCGTCGTCCATTTTCGGCCGGTCCGATACACCTGACCTGATCTGCAGATACCGCACCCTCGGCCGGGGATTGCTCCGAAAGCTGCAGGAGCAGGACCGGTTCCAGGAGATACGATCCCGTATCGAGGATGTGTTCAAAGCGGCAAAGAATGCGTTCTCCCTGAAGAGAATTCACCGCTATACAACGAGATCCGTGACGAAAACCGCCTGTCTGAATGTACTTTTAACCGGACTCGTGATATCGCTGGGATTCCGCTCAAAGGAGCAGGTACAGCGCTTGGCTGAATGGTGAGATCGAGGGGGGCTAAAGATAGTATTTTTCACGCCATTGACCATGGGACGACACTATATCGTTTTGAATCGATAAAAAACCGGCTCGGGAGAAATGATGGACGGGGGAATTCAATTTCCCCTATCCTCACAGGGGGGAGGGAGGCAGGAGGGGGCCGAGCCCCCTCCCGATCCTACCCCACACGAGGATATCCCTTTTGCCGGATAATTCTTCCCGTTTTCCCGTAATCTCTCTGAAACCCTGATGTCAGTGATCATGGAGTAATTTTGAGTGGCTCAACTGGAACGATACCCAAATATTTCATGGGAGCCCGGTGATTGATCTGCTTTGGATATCCTCATTGTCAGCGTGAGGGGCATCGGCAAGAACCACCTGGCACTCGCCATCGCGCATGGGGTTAACGTGGTCATCAGTGACCGGAACGATGTTCGGTGCAATGAAATCCTGGAACACCACGATGTCCTGGCTGTTGCGGGGGACGCCCCTGCCCACGAAACCTATTTATCCACCATTGAAGATGTAGGTAACAGAGGTGGGACATGCCCGAGATAACCCAGGACGAACGTGGGCGGAGGATCTTTGCAATCCAGAAGCAGAAGGCCATGGAATCGGCGGTGGAAAAGATACGGGAGAACATGAGGCTCGACTGGAAGGTCTTCTCATCATCTGATATCGGGATGTTGGAGTACATACTGGGGGAGGTATGGGTCTCCATGGAGCGGAAGGACTGGGAACAGTGTGCCTTCACCCTGTTGACCAGAAAGGATCTGGAGAGGATCATACACCTCGGAAAGGAGGCAAAGAGAAAGGAGAAGATCGAGAGACTGGCTGTTGAAGAGGTGATGGGAGTCCTGAAGCGGGTGATGTAAGGGGGTGCGGACGGGAAGGCCGACCGGCCCCAATTACCATCACCAGGGTTGGTAGTGACCGAAAGCTTCCCCTCACAGGCTCATGCCCTGCACACCGTGGACCCTGACCCAAACGTCCAACGGGTTACGCCCGAGCCTTCCTCTTCCGGTCGATGATCTTCTTCACCTTCTTCAGACGGTAGAGGTCCTCCCGCTCGCGCTCGTCGATGGTGTTCTGGATGTACTTTTTCTGCCGTTTGAGCTCGGGAATGAGCACCTGCTCAAGCGCATTCACCCGTCTCCTCGTCATCTGAATCTCCCCGCCAAGCCTCTTTAAGGCGGTTTCTGTCTCAGCAAGCTCTATGACGAGGTCCAGTTCCGCCTCGAACTTCTCCGCCGTCTCGTCTATTCTCCCCGAAATGCCGATGATGGAATACCCCCGCTCGAAGATGGACTTGGCAAGTCTCTTCTTCTCGATCACAGGCACCGGAATTCCCATCACATTCTTTCCACTGATATCCAGGGTGAGCCCCCTCCGGGTGGCAAAGGATGCGGATTTCAATGTGACCGAGTCATCCACTGCGAGGGCAACGAGCAGCGAACGCTGCGCCGCATCGGAGAGGACCTCCAGCTCCTCCCGTGATTTCGAGACCGAATCCATGATCCGGAAGAACTCCTGGATCAGCGCATCCATCTTCTCCCGCAGGAGGTCACGCCCCTGCTCTGCGAGTCTGATCTGCGCCTGCTTCTTCAGGAATTCCATCCGTGTCGGGTTGACCTGCTCCGTCATTCCTTCCTCTGCACGGGATGATACTTCTGGATGTACTCCCGCTTGATCCGTTTCAGCTCTTCTTCGGGGAGCATCGTGAAGAGGTCCCATGCAATCGATAACGTCTGCTCGATGGAGCGGTTCTCGTCTCCCTGGGTGATGAACCTTTTTTCGCATTCGTCGGCAAACTTCAGGTACTTCTTGTCCAGTTCGGTGAGCGCCTCCTCGCCGACAATCGCGACAAGGCGTCTCAGGTCCCGGCCATAGGCGTAGGATGCATAGAGCTGGTCTGCCACATTCCGGTGATCCTCCCGGGTCTTCCCCGGCCCGATCCCCAGGTTCATGAGCCGTGAGAGGCAGGGCAGCGCATCGATCGGCGGGTCCGCCCCCCTCCGGAAGAGGTCGCGAGAGAGCACGATCTGTCCTTCGGTGATGTAACCCGTAAGATCCGGCACCGGGTGGGTAATATCGTCGTCGGGCATGGTGAGGATCGGGAGCTGGGTGATCGACCCCTTCTTCCCCTTGATCCTCCCCGCCCGCTCGTAGATGGAGGCGAGATCGGTGTACATGTAGCCCGGATACCCCCTCCTCCCCGGAACCTCTTCCCTCGCAGTGGAGATCTCTCGGAGGGCCTCGCAGTAGTTGATCATGTCGGTCAGGATGACGAGCACATGGAGGTTGTGGGTGTATGCAAGGAACTCTGCCGCGGAGAGGGCACAGCGGGGGGTTGCGAGCCGCTCGATCGTCGGATCATCGGCGAGGTTCATGAAGAAGACCACCCGTTCGAGGGCTCCCGTCCGTTCGAAGTCCCTCATGAAGAAGGAGGCCTCCTTGTAGGTGATTCCCATAGCAACGAAGACCACCGCGAACTGCTCCCCTTCACCACGCACCTGGGCCTGCCGGGCAATCTGGGCGGCGAGCTTGTTCGCCGGAAGTCCCGCGCCCGAGAAGATGGGGAGTTTCTGCCCCCGCACGAGGGTGTTCAGTCCGTCGATGGCGGACATGCCGGTCTGGATGAAGTCGGCGGGTTTATCCCGTGCGTACGGGTTGATCGGCATTCCGTTGATGTCCAGGCTCGCCTCGGAGAGGATCTCAGGGCCGCCGTCCCGGGGCTTCCCCACGCCCGAGAAGATCCGCCCCATCATATCGATGGAGACATCGATCCGGAACGATTCCCCGGAGAATTGGACTCCGGTCTTCTTGGTGTCGATGCCGCTCGTGCCCTCAAAGACCTGGACGACCGCAATCTCCTTTGAGATATCCAGCACCTGGCCGGTCCTCACTTCACCCCCGGGGAGGATGATCCTTCCGATCTCCCCGAACGAGACCCCCTCCGGGGCCTGGACGAAGATCAGCGGGCCGGAGACGTACTGGATGGTCCTGCACTCCTTGGTGGCAAGGCTCTGTGCTCTCATCGTTCCGCCTCCAGAGGGGATATAGCCCGGTCGATCTCCTCGATGAGGGATTTGATCGCTCCGAGATCGGTCTGCTCCTTCATCCTCCCGATCTCGGCCTTTACGGGGAGCTTTATGATCTTTGCCAGGGGGATCCCCCGTGCCATCGCGGTGTTCGTCCTCTCGTAGAAGGAGAGGATCACCCGGAGCATCCAGTACTGCTTCTCCATCGGGCAGAAGGAGTCGATGTCATCGTATGCGCTCTGCTGGAGGAAATCCTCGCGGAGCATGCGGGTCACCTCCAGGATCGCCTTTTCGCTCTCGGGCAGGGCATCGGGACCCACGAGCTGGACGATCTCCTGGAGTTCCACCTCCTTCTGGAGGAGATACATCGTGCGATTGCGCAGGTCCTTCCAGTCGGGGTACCCGTTCTGCACAAACCAATCGAGGATGCTCTCCAGGTAGAGGGAGTAGCTCTTGATCCAGTTCACGGACGGGAAGTGCCTACGGTACGCGAGGCTCGTGTCCAGTGCCCAGAAGGTGCCGACGATCCGCAGGGTATTCTGGGTGATCGGTTCGGAGAAGTCCCCTCCCGGGGGTGAGACCGCGCCCACGACCGTGACCGACCCAGTCCTGCCTTCAGATCCGAGGCACACCACCCGCCCGGCACGTTCGTAGAAGGCGGCAAGCCTCGTGGCAAGGTACGCGGGATACCCTTCCTCGCCCGGCATCTCCTCCAGCCTGCCTGAAACCTCGCGGAGCGCCTCGCCCCATCTCGATGTCGAATCTGCCATCAGTGCCACATCATAGCCCATGTCCCGGTAGTACTCGGCCATCGTGATACCGGTGTAGATGGAAGCCTCCCGCGCGGCGACCGGCATGTTGGAGGTGTTGGCGATGAGGATGGTCCTCTGGATCAGCGGCCGCTTCGTCCGGGGATCGATGAGTTCGGGAAACTCTGTAAGCACGTCGGTCATCTCGTTCCCCCGCTCCCCGCAGCCGATGTAGACCACGATCTGCGTGTCCGACCACTTGGCAAGCGTCTGTTCGGCCACCGTCTTTCCGGTGCCAAAGCCCCCCGGGATCATCGCTGTTCCTCCCTTGGCCACTGGAAAGACCATGTCAAAGACCCGCTGGCCCGTGATCAGGGGGAGGGTCGGGTCCTGCTTCTTCTGGTAGGGCCTCCCCCTCCTCACCGGCCACCGCTGCAGCATCTGAAGTTTGGTATGATCATCGAGCACGCAGACCGTATCGGTGACGGTGAATTCGCCGGTATGGATCTCGGTGACGGTGCCCTCCATTCCTGGAGGGACCATGACCCGGTGTTCTACGTGGTACTCCGGCACCGTGCCGATGATGTCACCCGCCACCACTCTGGCCCCTTTCGCAACTTTTGGGGTGAAGATCCACTTCTTCTGCCGGTCGAGCCCCGGAAGCCTGATGCCCCGCGTGATGAAGCTCCCGCTCTGCTTCATGAGCGCGGGCAGCGGCCGCTGGACACCGTCATAGATGGATGAGAGGAGCCCGGGCCCGAGCTCCACCGAGAGGGGGAGTTCGGTGTTTACCATCTTCTCCCCGATGATAAGACCGGAGGTGTCCTCGTACACCTGGACCACGGCCTTCTCCCCGTCTAGCCTGATGATCTCGCCGTTCAGCTGGTCACGACCGACCTGTACCACATCGTACATCCTCGACCCTTTCATCCCGTGGGCGATGACCACTGGGCCCGTTATCCTTTCCACGATTCCCTCAATCATCCCTTCTACCTCCGCAGCACGATGTTGTACCCGATTGCCCTGCGCAGCATCCTCTCGATGTAGCTCGTCCTGTCGATCCCTCGCACCCGGGACGGGATCGGGATGATGATCGGGCGATAGGTCTTCTGGATCTTCTCCATGAGCTTCTCATCCAGGGACCCCATGAAGTCCTGGTTCACCGCCACAATGCCGGTATCATCCCGGAGAATCAGGGATGTGATGATCTTCCTTGCCTCATCGAGGCCTGCCGCTTCGAGGACATCCACCCCCGCAAGCCGGAACCCCGGTGCACTGTCAGGATCGGTGACCACGACGAACTTATACATACACGAGCTCCTCCCGCAGCTCCTTCTCCAGGATTTCGACCGTCTTACACCGGGCAATGATCCTGATGTTCGTCACCTCGTTGTACTTTGCCCACAGGTAGCCCACGGTGATCGCGATGGAGAGGGGATCTCTCAAGAACATGCTCTCCCCCTTTCTTATCAGGTATTTGTCTAGCTCCTTCTCAATGACCGAGATCTTCTCCTGGATGAAGACCTCCTCGGGAGTCTTGGTCAGGAACTCGTAGGGTGTACCCTGGAGTAGCTGTATCGCCGCTCTGACACTACCGGCCTTTGCGAGGGACAGGAGCTTGTCGATATCGAGGGCAATACCACCCTCGATGAGATAGTCCCCTACCTCCTTTACCGGTGCCTTGTCGCGAATCATCTTGAGTACAGACTTGATGTTGGTGACGTCAATCTCAATGGCAATCATCTGGCGGATGATCTGATCGTTATAGGACACACCCTTCACCAACTCTAGGGCATGCTCGTAGTAGAACCGGTCGATCGCATACTCAAGAACGGCCAGATCATGGTTCTCTAAGTATTCCTTGAAACTCCGGATTAATGGCCCGGCATAGTCGATCTCCCACATAGCAAGGAGGTCTATGACTGCCTTGACATCCGGCTGCTTTACCAGCTCAATGAGCGTTGCTTCATCGAGTTCTCCGGCCGGGACAAGGCACTCCATGATCTCAGGTGAAGGGACATGGATATTCTTACCCCGCAGGATTGTTTTTAAGTTCTGGACATCCCACCGGGTCAGCAATATCCTGATGTAGATCTCAGATTTTTCGCCCTGCGCGAACCCGAGAATTTTTCGAAACGCATTGGTAAAGTCCTTCCTTAAGGCAACCTCAACACAGAGGATTCCAGAATACTGAACGCTCGCCTTCTCTATCTCTTCCCGGTACGGCGTCCTCTCGAGCTCGGCAATCATGGAATCAAGATCAGGTTTCAGAATCAGGTTCTCCAGCACGGTATGTGCAAGAAGCCGGCTCTTCATGGCCCTGATTCTCGCGTTCATGTATCCATAATCCACGCTAAGCACCGAACAGAGTTGAATATATCTCGGATTTCAGAACCTTTTTCGCCTTCTCCAGCCTCGAATCGAAGGTGTTGTAGATAATGTATCTCCCGTCCTTTGTGGTGACGTTTAATCCACCCGCGCACTCCAGATCGGGCATGATCTCGCAGTTCTTCTGAAGATCTCTCAAGAGCTTCCTGCAGAGCGCTTCATCTCTCTGATCGATGTGGACTATCACTTCCTCAGCCTTCAGCTCCTGCAGTGTTTCCAAGAGCAGCGCCTTCAAGCTCTTCTCATACTGTGGATCCACCCTCGTGGATACCAGTCTCTTTCCGGCCTCTTGGAATGCTCTCTGAAAAATCCTGTCCTTCTCCACTATGAATTCCATCTGGTTCTCTTTTTTTGCACTGGAGATCAGGATATTCTTCTCGATTCTCACGCGCCTCCATGCATCCTCCAGAGCCGCCTTCTGTTTTACCCCTGCTTTCTCTCCCGCATCCTTCTTTAACTCCACCCCCTCTTTGTCGGCCTTCTCCCGAATCTCCCTGATCTTTTCCTCCGCACTCACCTCCACAGCCTCGATCAGATTCTCAAACGCCATGGTACCACCCGTGAAATCGAGGGATCCTCTCACCTCGATATACTCTTTACCTCGTTCACTTTCGTAATCCACCGCCGAAAGGGTCCTCTGCCACATCCCAAGGCTGTGAGCATTGCTGTACCCGTCGTACGGTCACTACAGCATGATCATGATCATGGCAGCGACCACGAACCCCAGAATCACCATGGTCTCAGGAATTGCCACCAGGACGACCATGAAACCAAATGTCTCAGGTCTCTCTGCAATCGTCCCTGCGCCCGCCGTACCTATCTTCGACTGTGCCCATGCTGTCCCGATGGTACCCACTCCAAACGCTATCGCAGCCCCGATAGGTATCGACCAGTCAACCACAATTACCACTCCGCTTGTGACATCAATCTCGAATGACCTTCATTTTCTCAACAACCATCCACCAATAACTATTCCTGGAAGACTGCTGTGGGAAAATCTCGCGGTCATACCATATGATGGATGAATCATCCTCATTCATGTAATTTTCCATTGTGAGGTGAACGATTCCCCTTCCGCCTGAAATCCAGGATCAACAGACGGACGGAACAATTATCCTTTTTCCTACATTGGTCACTCCCCTTTCTCCTTTTTAAAGGGCGCATACAGCGTGCCTCCCCCCGTGAAAAATTTGGAGTTGAACTCCACCAGGTGGAGACGCAGGGAGTGCAGGAAGGGGCTGAACATGGCCAGAGCGATATTCAAGATATGCAGCAGGGCAGCGATCAGGATGCCTACCAGTGCAACCTTTATGGAGCCCCCCAATTCATTGGCGACAAGCGCCAAAATGACCGATGCCATTCCTATTGCCATGATTCGCGCGTAGGACAGGATGTTTCCAACGGTACCCATAATCTCAAAAACACCGAAGAATCCCCCGCCATAGATAATCAGGGGAATTGCGATGACGATCATCGCCACACCGACATTGATGAGGATGTCGGGAACCATGCCTGCTACCGCCCCGATGACGAGGAGAAGCCCGGAAATCACCACGATCATCCCGCATTTTTCACAGACATGCTTCTTACTCCTTTCTGTGACGGCATTGAGGATGCCCAAAACAAGGCCTGTAAATACGTGGATTACTCCGACAGCGATCGCAAGCATGAGCAGGGGGATTATCGCCTCGACCCTGTTCCAGGTCACGCCCATCAGGTGGACCGGGTGGATCCAGCCCATCATCTCACCGAAATTCCCGAGAAATTCGCCGTACAGGAACCCAAAGAAGATACTGGGGAATGAGCAGATGATCAGGATATCCATCAGGTGCTGTAACCAGAGCTCTTTCTGATACCTCTTCTTCAGGATCACCGCAAAAACCAGGATGGCGATCCCGTACGCGATGTCACCCACCATGATACCAAAGAAGATGGGGAAGAAGAGTGCCATGACAGGACTCGGATCAATTTCTCGGTATTTTGGTGGGCTGATCAACTGCATGAGGAACTCGAAGGGTTTCACAAACCAGGGATTGTCATAGAACGTGGGTGCTTCTTCAAACTCTTTTGGACTCACCTCGAGCTCGGTCACGATCACTCTCTTCTTGAATCCCTCCGTCAAAGCAGCATTGGTCCGCTGCAAAAACTTCCTGGGAACCCATCCCACAATCATGAATGTATAGTCAGTCTGGCCGAATTTGCTGATGGCGCCAATTTCCTCATTCCTGTCCTCAAGGACCCGGCGCAACACTACCAGTTCTTGGTACCAATTGGCAGAGAGGTGTGAGAGCTGAATATTTATTTCTTTTATCTCCTCCATTCCTTTCCTTTTCTTCTCGTCGATCAATTTTAATATTTCTTGGAATGGCTTACCCAGATACTCAGGGGGGAGCCGGACCTCATTGACATTCTGCGAGAAGATGAAAGAGTGAACTGGCTCTGAATACCTCTTGTTGAAGATCGTGACCGCCGCAATTGTTGTTTCATCGATATCTGCGGAGATCAATTCAAATTGGTTCTTGGTGATTTCGACGAGTGTGCTCCGGACGAGCTCCAGAACATCCCGGAACTCCCGCTGGATGAGGAGGACGGTTACTTCGAACCCCTCCAGAACGGGTAACTGGCTCTCCAGAGGCTGGATTTTATCAATAATTTTCTCGTACTTATTCAACGCCGCGAGAGTGAACTCCAGGTCGCTCTTCTTTGCGGCAAGATTCTTGGTTGTAGATTCGAGCTCGGTAATCACTTGATTGGTTTTCTCGATGAGTCCTTCATAGCTCAACCCGCGCAGCTCTTTGGATATCGTATCCTGTCTCTTTTTATCTTCCTGAATCTTCGGAAGGGCAAGGAATATACCTCCAATCTTGACCAATAAACCGGATACATCCGACGCCTTATCAACCACCATCCTTCTCAAAAGCGTGTCACCGGGTGAGATACTCCGAGATACATCTTCCAGATGAACGGTGCCGGTATGGTAGAGCACATC
>Ga0315286_10006489_pt1 | contig 11387 bp, 10 predicted proteins | sample YL17G10_0_MG_FD_205038 | JGI IMG/M metagenome (GOLD analysis project Ga0315286, IMG submission 205038) | Sediment microbial communities from Yellowstone Lake, YNP, Wyoming, USA - YL17G10_0 | ecosystem: Environmental > Aquatic > Freshwater > Lake > Sediment | place: USA: Wyoming | collected...
CTTGATCGGCTTGGATATCGATTTGATCGTCCCGCCGAATTCATGCCCTTGTATTTTCGGCGGGGATAGAACCGGATTCTTGCCGAGATACACATGCATGTCGGAACCGCAAATGCCCACGCTGTGCACCTTGATTACCGCTTCACCGTCCCTGATTTTACCGGGTTGATCGATCTGCTCATACACTATTTCCTCGATTTTATTCAATTTTACCTGGAGCATGTCCTTTTTCCTTTCTCCGTTAAATAGTGGCTGTCATGAATTAGGGTTGATGACTATCTTGGTGGTTTCTTCACTCCCGAATATCTCAAAGGCATATGCGAGCTTTTCCAACGGCATCCTGTGGGATATCAACGGTTTAAGCTTGATTCTCCTGTTTGAAATCAGGTTGATCGCCCTGGCGTGGGTAAAGGGATTGTTCGTGGATCCGACGACTTTGATCTCATTATGGTTTATCTTAAACGGGGACAGCGCGAGCCGCCTGTCTTCCGGAGAACACCCGAATAACAGGATTGTCCCGCCCTTCTTAACCAGATCCTGGCTCATCTCTTGCGCCTCCAAAGACCCCGAGCACTCGATGACAATATCGACTCCGGCCGGAAACAGCCTTTTTATTTCCGCCTTGATATTCTGCGCGGACGGGTCCAACAGCAGGTCGGCCCCCAGGTCCCGCGCGATCTTTCTCCTTTTTTCGATCGGTTCTACCGCTATTATGGCGCCGGCGCCTTGAAGTTGGGAAAGCTGAACCATGATATTGCCGATAATCCCTGCTCCGGTTACCAACACCGTATCGCCTGCTTCCAAACCCGCTCTCTCGATGCCGTGCACGCAGCATGCAAGAGGTTCCACCAACGCTCCTTCGTCATAGCCGATAGCAGGGTCGATCTTATGAATATTGGTATCCGGAACAACGGAGAATTCGGCGAAACCTCCGTTTTCTATCACTCCTAACGAGACAAGATTATCGCACAAATGTGCTTTCCCGATTTTGCAGAAAGCGCACTTGTTGCAAAAAATGTTCGGATCGATGACAACCCTGTCTCCTACTCGCAGGTGTTTGACATTCTTTCCGATCTCGACTATGTCTCCGGAGTATTCGTGCCCCAATGTTAAAGGCGTCTTGGCGTAACACAACCCGTTGAAAATAAGGTTGTCCGTGCCGCATATACCGCAGGATTTTACCTGCACCAATACCTGATTGGCGCCGATTTCGGGCTTCGGAATATCTATTATTTCAATTTCTTTCCTGCGATAAAACATCGCCGCCTTCATCTACGTGTTGTCCTTTTTATAAATTAGGGGAGGGAAATACCGCATCCCCCCCCCCCCCCCATGTCTGCTTCGATTACTCTTCAAAAAGCGCCATCGCTTCTTCCTGTGCCGAGTCCATTGCCTTCTTTGGATCCATATTCTCGTAAAGAACCTGCTCGTAGTAAGAATACCAGATTTTCACCAACTCCGGCAGTTTCTCCACGTCGATTCCCGGCACATTCATCATCACCTGATCCGTGTGCTCCACGTAATTCTTGAACCAGGGTCTGGAAGCGAGCACTTTGTTTAAAAATGCCTTGTCCTGATAGATGTCTTTTCTGGCGGAAGACATCGTGACGATGTCAACAAATCTCTTCTGCTGTTGAGGATTACACATAAACTCGACATATTTTGCCGCTTCTTTCGGGTATTTTGTCTTGCTGCTGACCGACATTCCCTCGAAAAACGTAGCCACTCTCTGTGTCGGGAATGGAAGATTGGCGGTGGCGAAATCGTCCTTCACGGCGGGGTCCCAAGACACGGCGAGGCCATACATCCATGGTCCGTCGATGAGCGTTCCCACCTCCCCGACGCCGAACATTTTCCTGTAAGTGCCTTTGTCCGTTTCTTTCGGCATGTAGCCCGCGTCGAACAGCTTCTTCAAATATGTCACGGCCTTGATGACTTCAGGAGAGTTCAACGTCGGTTTGCCGTCTTTTGCGTAATTGCCGCCCAGACCAAACACCCAGATGTACATATCATACTGCCCTTCGGTCCAGTTGCCGGGTAAAATCATCGATGCGTAGGGGTTAACCCCGCTGCTCTTGAGCTTTTTGCACATGGTGATAAACTCATCCGGCGTCTTCGCATAACTTGATATTCCCGCTTTTTTGAAGACGCTCGGCCTGTACATAGGCAGGTAAAAACCGTAGTTGGTAATCATCAGATAGGTTTTCCCATCGTTCCCGCAGTTTACAACACCCTCTGTTTGTATGGAACTCCAATTCTTTTTTACGTCGGGCATGTTTATCAAATCGTCCAGCGGTAATATGGCCCCGGATTGGATATATTTGCCCAAGTTGTTGTTTGTGAGCGCAAAAATATCAGCCGGGTCGCCGGCGGCGATGCTGGTATCGATTTTATCCCAATACTGGTCATAAGGAACCTGGTAGCCGTCGATTTTTATGTTCGGGTTCTGTTTCTCAAATTCCTCTGAACCTCCCTTGATCCATTCTTCAAATGTCGTTCCATGGCCCCAGAACCAATGAGGAACCCTGAGCACGACGGGCCCTTTTTTTTCAGCGCCGAAAACGACAAGCGACGTCAAAGACAATAACATCGTGATAACGAAAATCTTTCTCCACAGCTTCATAATCTTCTCCTCTTAAATTAAGATTTATTTTAAATAACATATGGACTTGCCGGTTTTATCACCTCCCTTTCCTGGATTTACACTCGCGCCACTATTACGTCACAGTTCATGCGCGCAAGTTCCGCTGCAACATCCTGCATTACCTTGTCATCGGTCACAATATGGTTCACATCGGTGAGGTTGAACCATTTTGTCACGGAGTCGCTTCCCACTTTCAACGAGTCGACGAGCAAAAAGGTTTCTTTCGATTTTTCACGCATCTTCGACTTGATAACCTGTTCATCGGGAATAAAAATATCGCTTATCCCGTTTGCAACGGACAATCCGGAGCACGACATGAACAGCCTGTCCGCGTTGAAATCATTTATAACCTCCAATGCATGTTTTCCGACATAACAATTGAGATCCGTGTTGAGCACCCCTCCCGTGGAAACATAGCTGATGTTTTTCGTATTTAAAAATAAATCCGATAAGAATGCGCTGTTCGAGACTACGAGAATTTGTTTCTTTGAAGACCTCACCAGCAATTCGGCGAAATAGTAGACAGTAGTGGAATTATCCAAAAACAAACAGTCATTGTCCTTGACGTATTCCAGGGCTTTTTTCGCGATACTTTTTTTTAAATCGACGTTTACGTTTTTCCGCGCGTTGAAAAAATCCTGATCGACCTTTACAGCGACCTTGCCGTAGGATTTGTTTATTTTTCCTTCCTGCAGCAGCTCGTTCAAATCTCTGTGCAAAGTCGAAATCGATATGTTGTATGTGTCTTTTAACTCATCGATCGAGCACACTTTACTGTTTTTGATAAACTCATAAATTTCAGCTTTTCTCCGGTGCTTGAGCATTTTCACCATTAAACCATAATTTGAGAAATTGTCAAGCAATTATTTCATTTATTAATAAATTCAAACGCGGATCGATCAAATCACCACATGAAATTTTCCGTTTATCCATGAAAAGCACTACTATTCCAATACAATAATGACCGCATCCGGTCAGTCATCGGGGGTTTTTACCATGAAGAGTTTCACTCGGTCCGAAGAGCTGTACGAGGAGGCACTGAAGCTCCTCCCGGGAGGGGTGACGACCGCGCGCCACCCGTCGAAGTTCTACCCCGGCAACTACCCCATCTTCATGAACAGGGGCAAGGGGAGCCACGTGTGGGACGTGGACGGGAACGAATACGTCGACTGGATTCTCTCCTTCGGGCCCATGATCCTCGGCCACGCCCACCCTCGCGTCGAAGGGGCCGTACGAAAAGCCCTCGCCGACGGTTTCTGCTTCACCATGGTGCACCCCGTGCAAAACGAGCTCGCGAAGCTCCTCACCGAAATCATCCCCTGCGCCGAGATGGTGAAGTTCCTCGTCGGCGGCTCGGACGTCACCGCCGCCGCGATCCGTCTCGCCCGAATCCACACGGGGCGCGACAAGATCGTCCGCTGGGGGTACCACGGCTGGCACGACTGGTGCTACGGCGGGGGGGGAACGGACCGGGACTTCGTCGGCGTGCCCGAGGGGATCAGAAAAGACATCCTCACCTTCCGGTACAACGACCTCGACTCCCTCGAAGAGGTCTTCAAGCAGAACCCCGGCGGGGTCGCGGGCGTCATCATGCAGCCTTTCGAGGCCTCGAAGGAGTGGCCCAAAGAAGGGTTCCTGGAGGGAGTGAAGCGGGTCACCCACGAGAACGGCGCGGTCCTCATCTTCGACGAGATCAGGACGGGTTTCAGGATGGCCCTCGGGGGCGCGCAGGAGTATTTCAAGGTCGTTCCCGACCTCGCGGCGGTGAGCAAGGCGATCGCGAACGGCTATCCCGTCTCCGCGATCGTCGGAAAGCGCGAGATCATGAAGCACGCGGCGGACACACGCCTATCATCCACATTTCTCGTGAACTCCTTCCCCATGTACGCGGCGATCGAGACAATCAACGAGATCAGGGAAAAGGACGGGATCGCGTATATGTGGAGGATGGGTGAGAAGCTGATGAAAGGGCTTGCCGACATCATCGCCGACGTGGGCGTCGACGCGCAGGTCATCGGCGCCCCGCCTATCCCGATGCTCGTGTTCACCGGTAATAACGACGCGCGCCGCGAAGCCTTGAAGAAGCGGTTCTACATCGAGACAGCCCAGCGGGGGGTGCTCTTCCACCCGAACCACTGCTGGTTCCTCTCGATGGCCCACACCGAAGGGGACGTTCAAAAGACCCTCGAGGCGTCGCGGGAGAGCATGAAGCTCGCGAAAAAAGGCGCGTAGCCCGCAAGGCCATCGAGTTCATCGAGCCGAAGGACACCCTCTTTCTCGACTCCGGAACCACGGTGCTTCAGCTCGCCCAGGAGTTCGAGGGGATCAGGATCCACTTGGCGGCGGTCTGACTCGAATCGCAGGTGTCGTTTCTCCGCCGGAGCTCATGAGATGCCTATTTTCGGCCGGGATCGATCACCATTTTCACAACCTCGCCTCTCTTCATCATATTGAGCGCATCCTCGACCCTTTCGAGCGGGAGCTCGCCCGAGATCAACGCCTGCGTGTCGATAACGCCGCTTGTGATAAGCTCGTAGGAGCGCTGGGCGTCGAGCGGAGTCCCGTGAAAGGTGCCGTGCAGCGACAGCTCGCCGTAATGGATGCCGTATGTGTCCAGGTCTACATAGGTGTCTTTTTTAAGCCCGCCGAACCAGAGGACCCGCCCCCCCTTCCGCACGGCTTTAACCGCCGTGAGCCAGGCTTCTTTAGTGCCAGCGCTCTCAATCGCGACATCGACGCCGCGTCCGTCCGTCATGTCCATAATTACCGAAACCGGGTCGTCACGGGTCGGGTTGATCGTCTTGGCGGCACCGAGCCCCGCCGCGACCGACAGCCTCGCATCGTGCAAATCGGCCGTTATGACCTTTGAAGCCCCGGAACGCAGCGCCATCTGCGTGTGCATAAGACCGATCGGGCCGACACCGATTATCGCCACCCGTTCTCCCGGTTGTATTTTTATTATTCGCTGCCCGTGCACCACGGAAACAAGCGGCTCGAGAATCGACATCCTTGCGTAACTGATGCCTTCGGGTATTACAAACGTGTTGAGCCGCACGATGGGACCGGGAACGACGATATACTCGGCGTAGGTGCCGAAATTGAACAAAAGGTCGTCACACAGATTCTGCTGCTCGTTTTTACAGTAAAAACATCTCTGGCAGGGAGCCGAATTGTGCGAAACGACCCTCATGCCGGGCTTGAATCCCTCGACATCCGAACCGACCTCGACGACGTCCCCTGAAAATTCGTGGCCGAAAAGACACGGGGGTTTCAGTAGATGATAGCCGCGTTCGTAGGTTTTTAGATCGGTTCCGCACGTTGTCGCAGCCCGGACCTTTACCAGGAGCTCTTCGGGCCCGATCCGGGGCAAAGGGACCTCGCGTACCTCCAAATGCTTTGGTGCCACATAGACAACCGCTCTCATGGAAGTCTCCATCGGATATGATCCTTCGATTGGTACAAGATAAGATACGAAAGACCGATCAGTCAATTACAGACTACGATTGATCTTCGTTGGCGGGGCGATTTCTTTCGCAGTTGCGTGAATCGCCGCGATGGTGATATAATCATGCGCAGGAGCACACATAAAAGAAGCGACCGGAGCGAAGGCGATTCACAGCGGTTTTCGAGCCACCTGTGACACAACCTGGCTCAACGAGAACGGCGTTAAAAAAAAGGAGGGTCCGGGAATGAACGGCAGGATAGAACGGGTATTGAGACAGATCGATGAAAATGAAATCGTGGAATTCGTACGATCGCTGATACAAGCCGAAACGGTTGAAACGGAAGCCCCCATCATCCCTCTCCTGGAACGCACGATGAAGAGAATGGGGATGGATGTTGAAGTATACGATACCTGCAACCCCCGGATGCCTGAAAAAAAGAGGCCATGCCTCCTCGGAACGCTGCGCGGGAAGAGCCCGAAACCCTTACTCTGTTTCAACGGGCACACGGACGTAGTGCCGGTCGTTTCCCCGTCGGAGTGGAAACACCCTCCTTTCAAAGGCGTTGTTGAGGGTTCCAGGCTGTATGGGAGAGGGGCGAGCGATATGAAGGGGGGTTTGGGATCCATGATAATGGCCGTCCAGGCGCTGGTGAAGGCAAAAATCGAATTGAACGGCACGCTTGTCATTGCGGCGGTACCCGGCGAGGAGACGGGCGGATGGGGCACGGATTCGATGATCGAACGCGGGGATTGGGATGCCGCGATCATCGGGGAGCCGAGCGAGCTGTACGTGTGCCCCGCATGCAACGGTATCACGACCTTTTGGGTTGAAGTCACCGGAAAGTCTTCTCACGCGAGCATGCCTGAGAAAGGAGTGAACGCGATCGACAAGATGCTCGCGATCCAGAATGCCTTTGCGGCATACAAGGAAAAGCTCAGCAAAAAAGAGCACCCCTATACCGGTAAACCGGCCTTTGTCTCATGCATCGTCCAAGGCGGTTGGAGAAGCGTGGTAGTGGCCGACAAGTGCAGGCTCCACGTGACGACTCATTTGATACCCGGTGAAACGACGGAATCGAGACTTTCGGACGTCATCGAAATTCTCGAAGACCTCAAAAGAAAGGATCCCGAGCTTCGGTGTGTATTAACGGATTGGGAAGAAAAACCTATCGCGCTTCCTCTGCCGAAAACCGGCCCCAAGCGCGCGCCATTGGACCCGACGGAGATTCCGGTAGATGAGCCGATCGTGCAGGCGATGTTGAAAGGAGCCGTCGACGCGTTGGGAAGGCGGGTGCCGCTCGGAGGAGTGCGGTACGCCTGCGATTCGCCCTATTTCGTCAACAAGAAACGGGTCCCCGCACTGGTATTCGGGCCCGGGAACATCGAACAGGCCCACACGGAGGATGAATGGGTCGATATAAAACAACTGACCGATGCCGCGAAGGTGTACGCGGCCGGTGCAATGGCCTTCATGGGGTACTCATGAAGATAAACGTCCTCACTCCCCGTTCATCTCCACGACGATTTTCAAGGATTCCTTCGCTTTCCTTGCGAGCTGAAACGCTTCACCGACCTGATCGAGGGGAAACCGGTGGGTCACAAGCTTGCCCGCGTCGATTCTCCGGCTCCTCATGAGCTCCAGAGCAGCCCGTGTATCGAACGGGGATGCCGAGTAACTGGTCACGAAGGAGATTTCATTGAAAAAAAACCTGTACAGGTCAAAAGGAAACATGGTGCCCGGAGGAAAGGGAGCGTAGAGATACACCGTGCCGCCCTTCTCCGCGATTTCCATCCCCTCCTGGAGGGCTTCGTGTTTCCCCGCCGAAACGATTACGATATCGGCGCCTCTGCCCTCGTTGAGATCCTTGATTCGCTCCTTGACCGATTCTTTCTTAAAATTGATCACGTGGTCCGATCCGAGCTCTTCGGCTTTTTTCAACCGGTAATCCACGCAGTCCACGGTGATGATCCTTGTAGCGCCGTAAAGGCGGGCCAACTGGACATGCGCCAATCCCATGAACCCCGCGCCGAAAACGACGACGGTATCACCCCTCCGCACGTTCGCCCGTTCAATCCCCCTGATGCAGCACCCCACCGGTTCGATCAACGTCGCTTCTTCGAAGGAAATGTGGTCGGGAAGCTTTAACGTGTCTTTCTCAACGTTCAATTCTGGAGCGATAATATACTCCGCGAAACCGCCCGGGTATATGGCTGTTTCCTTGAAGGTCTTGCACAGCGTATAGTAGCCGCGCGAACAATAATGGCAGACAAAGCACGGCACATGATGATGGACGAACACCCTGTCCCCCACTTGGAAATCGCGAACGCCTTCACCTGTTTCTACGACGACGCCCGCGGGTTCGTGTCCGATAAACATCGGCGCCCTCGGTTCCATGTACCAGTCGGTCAAATCGCTCCCGCATATTCCGCACGCCTTGACTTTCACCTTCAATTCGCCCTTTTTTACGGCGGGCAGGGGTACCTCCTCGATCCTTATCTCGCTGCTGCTGTAATACCGTGCTGCTCTGATTTTATCCATCTTCACATCCTCGAAGAAAACAATTTAACGGACGCTTCGTTTGCGGGCCGGGTTCTTACGCCGCTGATTTGTCACGATCCTGGAGGAATTAGCGGTCGGTACTAAATGGGTGACGCTCTATACAACGATTTTCCCTGTTTCCTTGTCGTAAATTCCTATTTTATCGTGCGACAGCTCTACCCATAGTTTTTCTCCGGCTTCCACATCCGGAAACGTGCCCACCGCTTTCAGCTCGTTGTGTTTATCCTTTGACTTTAGAAACAGAATTCTCACGCCCTCGCCTTTTTCCTGCACATCCAGACAATCAAAGAGAACGCGATCCTTCTTCTTGGTCTTGCCGATATTGAAATTCTCCGGCCTTATCCCCAGCTTAAACTCCTTGTGCTTCTCGAAATAATCCCGGTGTGCCGGATAAATGGGGAGCGAAAAGTCATGAAAATCCATCCTCCCGCTTTTTACCTGCCCCTCAAGGATGTTCATCCCCGGGGACCCCATGAAGTACCCGACGAAAAGGTGGGCGGGCATTTCGTAGATCTGTTCCTTCGTGTCGAATTGAAGGATCTTTCCGTCGCTCATGACGGCGATCCTGTCCGAGAGCGTCAGCGCCTCCGATTGGTCGTGGGTGACGTAAATGAATATCTTCTTCTGCTCTTCCTGGATCCTTTTTATCTTCGTTCTTAACACGACCCTTTTTTCCGCCTCTATGCTGGTGAGGGGCTCATCCAGGAGGATGATCTTGGCATCCTTGATCAAAGACCTCCCGAGCGCTACGGTTTGCCTGTCGGCCGGGCCGAGCTTGTGGGCGGGAGCGTCGAGGATCGAATCGAGTTCGAGAATACCGGATATTTCCCGGACACGCTTCTCCTTGTCAGCCGATGAAACCTTCTCTCTCCTGATGGGGAACATGAGATTGTCGTACACCGTCATAGGGTACACGACCGGAGATTGAAATACCATGGCGATGCTTCTTTCCTCGATAGGCACGTTCTTCATGTTCTGACCGTCGAAGAGAACCTCCCCTTCGTATTCAAGGAGTCCGGCAATTATCTTCAACAAGGTCGTTTTTCCGCACCCCGAAGGCCCCAGCAACGAATACCTTCCTTCCTTTTCCATGAGAATGTTCACATCTTTGAGGGCCCAAGTCTTGCCGCCGTCGTAGGAACAGCTGACCTTTTTCATTTCTACGGTTGCCATTATTCCTTACCCCTGTATTTCATGATAAGCTTACCGCTTGTTTTTCCAAATATAAAAATATCTTCCGGGCGCACGAAAAGTTGCAGCGAGCCGCGCGGAAAATCTTTCGGGAAGGGAAAATAGCCGTTTACGCGCATTCCGTCGTACTCCAAATGAAGGACGGTTCCCGCCGGTGTCACGTCCGCAAGAGTGAGATTAAAGGTCAGCTGCATCATCTTTTTTTCTTTCTGAAAGTAAAATATATGAGTCGGAAATCCGAGAATATACCCACTCTCACGAAGCTCGCCTTTCAAGTGCGTGACATTTAAAATGATTTCGTCGGATACACGCAGGTAGAGCTTGTCTTGTTTGCTTTGCACCGTGCATTCAAAGAGGTTCATCGGCGGGGAGTAGAAATTTTTAGCAAAGTCCAGATTCGGCGGGTTTTTATACGAATCTATCGTGTCACCCTTCCACAGGAACTTACCGGAGCAAATGAGGATGGTTTTTTTGCTCATGGAGAGCACTTCTTCATAATTGGGAGTCGCGTAGATAAGAACCACTCCTCTGAAATTCTCGGCTTTCAGTATTTCCTTCAGCTCGTGGGTCATGCCTTCCCGCAATTTGTAATCCAGCCCCGTGAGGGGCTCGTCGAGAAGGTATATGTCCGCGTCTTTTACCAGAGCCCTTCCAAGGGCGACCCTTTGCACCTCGCCTCCGCTCAACTCATGGGGCAATTTATTCAGCAGGTGCTCGATGCGCAGGATCTTCGCCTGTTTCGTGACCCGTTCCTTTATTTCCCCCAGGGGCCGCATTTCAGCGCGAAGGGGCGAGGCGATGTTCTCAAACACTCGGAGATTCGGATAGAGGTTGTACCCCTGAGAGATCATGGCGATCTTCCTGTCTCTCGGCCTGACCTGTGTCAGCTCTTTATCACCTAAAAACACTTTTCCCTTATCCGCCTTCAGCGTCCCCGCTATGATCTTCAATAAGGTTGTTTTTCCGGAACCAGCGGGCCCAAGGATCGCGGTAAAGGTTTCGTCTTCGATTTCTAGGGATAAGTTATCGAGCACCTTTTTCCCTAAAAATGACTTCTCGACGCCTTCGATTCTCAAGATTGGCATGCCGTTATCCCCATATCATGATCGCAAGCAGTAATACGACGGAACCTGAAAAGGGTACTGCAACCGAAACCCCGGGTATGAGCAGAAGGGAGATCAGGTTTATGTAAATAAGCGCCATCATGCCCATGAAAAACCTCAGGCCGAGCGTTGTTTCCATTCGCAAGAATCCCCTCCTCGGCACCAGCTTAAACTTCACATTGATGAACGCGTTTATGGGTATGACGGCGATGAAGATCCCTATCCCCAAGAACACCTGCCATTGAGCGTGGACCCATTTCAGCATACGTTAACCCCTCCTCGGTTCACCATCACAACCTTCTCAGCGGGACGAAACCTCGCGTGAGGTATTTCTTCGTAAAAAGCACTAAAACGATACCGGGTATGATGGATATGGCCCCTCCCGCGGCGGCCATTCCCCAGTCGACGCCGTATCCCAGGCGCATGACGGTGACGGTGAGCTGC
>Ga0315286_10006492_pt1 | contig 11383 bp, 10 predicted proteins | sample YL17G10_0_MG_FD_205038 | JGI IMG/M metagenome (GOLD analysis project Ga0315286, IMG submission 205038) | Sediment microbial communities from Yellowstone Lake, YNP, Wyoming, USA - YL17G10_0 | ecosystem: Environmental > Aquatic > Freshwater > Lake > Sediment | place: USA: Wyoming | collected...
ACGAGTGGCTCGCTGAAGAAAGCGGGGGACTGACGGAGCCGATATTCAAGATATATGAGCGTCTGGCGAAAGGGGATGTCGGCCTCATAATCTCAGGATATTCATTCGTCTCGCGATGCGGAAAGGGCTCCCCGGGCCAGCAGGGCATCTATGACGACGGATTGATTGATGGGTACAAGCGTCTCTCTCAAGTGGTCCACGAAAATGGGTCCAAGCTGTTCATCCAGATAGTCCACTGCGGGAGGAGTGCTCTCGTCAGCACGGACTGCCCTGCCCCGATCGCACCGAGCGCATTGCCCATCCCAGGGACAAAAATGAGTTCGAAGGCGATGAGCGACGGGGAGGTCCGCGGGATGATCAAAGACTTCATCAAGGCCGTTTCGAGGGTGAGGAGATCCGGAGCGGATGGAGCGCAGCTACACCTCGCGCACGGATTCCTCCTTAGCGAATTCATTTCGCCTTATCTGAACCGGAGAGAGGACGACTGGGGAGGGGACACCGAGCGACGGACGAGAATCGTCGTCGAGATACTCCAAAAAGCCAGGATGGAAAATCCTGGTTTCCCGATAGCGGTCAAGATGAATGTCACGGATGGTGTCGAAGGGGGGATCGACCTCAAGGAGGCGGTGAAGATCGCCAAGATACTCGACCGGGAGGGCATTGACGCGATCGAGACGAGCGGGGGGATCGACGAGGCTCCAAAGGAGATCACTTGCCAGAAGGTGACAAGACCGGAGGAGGAGGCGTATTTCAAGGAGTTCAGCAGAGAGATCAAGAGAGCTGTCGGATGCCCTGTGATCCTGGTCGGAGGGCTTCGGTCGCTCTCCGTGATGGAGGGCATTGTCTCAGAAGGCTACGCCGACATGATTGCACTCAGCCGCCCCCTCATAAGGGAGCCTAACCTCGTCAAGAAATTCATGTCTGGCAAATTTTCGACGGCAAAGTGCGCCTCGTGCAACAAGTGCTTCGATATCGATGGCGTTAAATGCAATCACACGAAGGTTTAAATCGCATGTAACTGTATTACAAACAGTTTCTGGGTGTACTCTGAGGGCGATATCATCCTCGGGGAATAGACCTAGACAATGTGAGGGGTAAAAATGGCATCAAAGAAGCTATTGGATCTGCTGAACAAATCAATCGCGCGCGAGATACAGGTCTCGGTCCAGTACATGTGGCAGCATGTCATGTGGGCCGGTCCCGAGCACTATGCGGTGAGCGACAAGTTCCAGGAGATCGCCGTCGAGGAAATGAAGCACGCTGAGAAGATCGCCGACAGACTGTGGTACCTCGGGGGAATCCCGACAACGAAGCCGACGGAGATCAAGGTCGGTGGAGAGCTCTGGGCGATGATCGACAACGATATCAAGGCCGAGCTGGAGGCAATCGCCCTCTACAAGCAGGTCATCGCGGTCGCGAGAGCCGATAAGGACAACACGACCAAGTTCATCTTCGAGGAGATCCTCGAACAGGAAGAGGACCACCACGACTTCTTCACCTCCGTGAAGGAAGGTAAGAGGAAGTAAGCTGGCATAAGGGGAGCCGGTCTGGACGGCCGCCTCCTCAAACAATCTTTTTTCCATCAGATATTTTTGAAAGTCATAGTGCTGTCAGATCCTAGAATCTTTCGAATTTCATTCAAGTGCCGAATAGGAACGCATTAATATTTTGCCGACATCTGAGTAACGAAGTGCTGGGCTTTTTTCAGTTCTGGCCGTTAAGAGGTGAAACAAATGAAAGCATTAGTTGTCGGAGCATCCGGCCAAATGGGAGCAATGACCGTCCGCGACCTCGTGGATTTCTACGACGCGGAAGTGATCGCAGCGGACCTGAACCTTGAGAGAGTGAAGAACGTCGTCAAATCGACGAAGAGCAAGAAATCTGAGGCAATCAAGCTCGATGCGAGCGATTCTCAGGCGCTGAAGAAAGCGGTGAAGGGCGTCGATGTAGTGCTCAACTGCGCCTGGTACGAACTCAATATGAAGATCATGCCAGCTGCGATAGAAGCAGGGGCGCACTATACAGACCTAGGCGGATTCTACTTCGAGACGATGAAGCAGCTGAAGCTTGACAAGAAGGCCAAGGACGCGGGGGTCACATGCGTCCTGGGGATCGGCAGTTCCCCCGGGATAACCAACCTCTGTGGCATGGCAGCGAGCAAGAAGCTCGACAAGGTCGACACGATCAACATCTACTGCACCTGGGGGACGAAGGACAACCTCGACGACGCCATGTTCCCCGCCTATTCCGTGAGGACCGTGATGGATGAGCTCACCCAGGAGCCGATGATCGTCGAGAACGGGAAGCACAAGCCGGTCCCGCCGATGTCGGGAGAGGTCGAGGTCGTCTTCCCTGAGCCGGTTGGAAAAATCGTCGCGGGATACATCAAGCACTCTGAGACGGCGACCATGGCCGAATATATCGGCAAGGGGACAAAGAACGTCTCATTCAGGATAGGCTTCCCGCCGAACGACATCAGGACCTTCAAGACGCTGGTCCAGCTCGGCTTCGGCAGCACGAAGAATATCGCGGGCGTCTCCCCGAAGGACTACATCACGACGATGTATCTGAACGCAGTCACATCGGGAAGGGATTCGACCGAGGTCATCGACGAGTTCGACTACTTCAGGGTTGACACAATCGGGAAGAAGGACGGCATGCCAGCCAGGATCACGCACTACATAAACACCTGGAACGACAGGAAGAGGGGCATCTCGTCAGGAAGGGACACCGCGACTCCCCCGTCCATCGCAGCCGCCTGGCTTGCCGGCGGGAAGATCAAGAAGCGCGGAGTTCTTCCCCCAGAGGGGTGCATCGACCCAGAGCCGTTCTTCTACGACCTCGGGAAGAGGAAGATCCTCGTCGAAGAGGAACACCTGGTCTCGTCGAAGTTCTATTGAGAAAACCTGTGGCGGGCTCAGCCCGCCTCCGAAATTTTTTCCTTCTTCTCGCCGTTCATCTTCATGCCCTCTCCGACCGCCTTCTTGTTGGTGAGGAAGAGCCCGACGACCACTCCGAACGCCATGCACACCGCGGACATGAGGAAGATCAGGTGGTAAGCGTTGTCAGACGGGATCGTCATGCCAGTTCCTGGGATGAGCACTGAGTTCGTCGATATTATCGACGCAGCAATAGCCGGCCCGACGACGGAGCCGGCCGTCCTGATGACCATATTCATTGCAGTCGATATCCCCGTCTCGACCCTGGGCGTCGAGATTATGACCATGTTGATCACGCCGACCATGGCGAATGAGTTGCCGCCCCCCATGATCAGGACGCCCATGATGACCTCTTCCTGCGTGGAATGGAACATGAAGAGGAACAGGAAGCCCAGGATGGACATTACCATCCCGGCGACGAGCGGCCATTTCGGTCCGTTCTTCTTCACGATGAAACCGACGATCGGACCGAGGAACAGCGTCAGGACGGACATCGGTAGACTGAGCAGCCCGATGTGAGTGGCATCGAGATGGAAGTTGAATCCTGCGAGGAATGCGATCGTCTGGAAGGACGTGAAGAGAGCAAAACCGATCAGGAATCCGATTATGTTCGACAGGGCGATGTCGTGCTGCTTCAGGAGCGAGAGCCTCACCAGCGGATCCTTCGCTTTGGTCTGCCAATAGATGAAGCATGCGAGCAGGACGACCGACAGTCCGAGGAGTGTGACAACCAGGGAGTCCGTCCAGCTCCTATTCTGAGTCTCCGTGATGCCGACGAGGAATGACAGGAGGGTCCCGCCTAGCAGGGCACCTCCGACATAGTCGACCTTGGCTTTGAGCCGTACGGGGGATTCTCTGACCTTCCAGGCGACGATTATTGTGAACAGGATAGCGAACGGCACTATTGAGTGGTATGTCCATTGCCATCCGAAGGTGTCGGTGACATATCCCCCTAGAAGGAATCCGACAGCGGTGCCGACCCCGAACATCGCCGAGATCACCCCTTGTGCGACGGCCATCCTCTCGACAGGGAACTCGTCGCGGATGATCGAGAATGCGAGAGGGAACATCGACATCCCTATGCCTTGGAAGGCGCGGAAGCCGATCATCACATATATCGAATCGGATAGGTCTCTGGAGAAGCCGGTCAGGGTGACGGCGATCGAGTAGATGATCATGGCGATGACCAGCATCTTCTTCTTCCCGTAGATGTCGCCCAGCTTGCCGAAGATCGGGATCGAGACGGCTCCGACGACCAGATAGATAGTGATTATCCATGAGGCCAGCGAGGTCTGAGCGGTGGTGAGCCCGTAGGCGTTCATTATCTTCGGAAGCGAGGGGAGTGCCATCGACTCGACGTACATGACCATTATCGCGATCGAGGCGAGTAGCAGCAGAACCATCGTCGGGTATCTGCCGTTCTTTTCGTCCTTCTGATTATCCATCTGATGACCCCCCATCCCGGAGAAGTGTTGGAAGTTCGTAGTCAGAACCGTTATTTAACCTTTCCAGCATTATCGTTACCTGAGTAATGAGAATCATCAAATGCCAGTAGATGAATATCAATCTACGGAGGAAAAAAGGGAATAATCGATATAACTATGTGAAGTGGACGAGTTTTCCCCGAATTCGGAGAGATCGATATGAGGATTGAGAAGGATTTTCTTGGGAGCAGGAAGCTGCCGGACGAGACATACTACGGGATTCAGACTCTGCGAGCCGTTGAGAATTTCCCTGTGAGCGGAGTTCGGCAGGGGCCAGAAATTATAGTTTCTTATGCGTGCATAAAGAAGGCTGCCGCAATCGCCAATATGAAGCTCGGGACGCTCGACGAGGTGCGAGGGAAGGCGATCGTCAGAGCGACGGGGGAGATCATCGACGGCAAGCTGGCAGATCAGTTCCCGATAGACATCTTCCAGGCCGGGGCCGGGACATCGACGAACATGAATGTCAACGAGGTGATCGCCAACAGGGCTCTCGAGATCCTCGGAAGGCGAAGAGGAGACTACGCCTACCTCAGCCCGAACGACCATGTCAACCTCGGCCAGTCAACGAACGATACATTCCCTTCTGCCTCGCATATCGCAATCGCATCCGCTTCCAAACGCCTGATCAAGGCCACATACGATTTGGCTGATACACTCGATTCAAAGGGAAAGGAATTCAAGAATATCCTGAAGTCTGGCCGCACGCACTTGATGGACGCGCTCCCGATATCCCTGGGAGACGAGTTCCGCGCATATGGGGCCGCAATCGAAAGAGCCGCGGAGAGAATCGAACTGAGACAGGGGGAGCTGAGGGAGCTTCCGATCGGCGGGACTGCTGTCGGCACTGGGGCGAATGCCCATCCGAAGTTTCGCGAGACCGTGCTCCAGGAGCTCTCGAAACTATGCCGGATGAGCTTCATTCCGCCCAGGGATGCGTTCGAGGCGATGCAGAGCCGCGCGCTGATGGTCGCCTTCTCCAGTTCGCTCAAGGAGCTCTCTGTCGAACTGACAAGGATGGCGAACGACCTGAGGCTGCTCAACTCCGGCCCGACCACGGGATTCTCCGAGATAGTGTTACCGGCAGTGCAGCCGGGATCGTCGATAATGCCCGGGAAGGTGAACCCGGTCATGGCGGAATGCCTCAACATGATCGCTTTCCGAGTGATAGCGAACGATTCTGCTGTGACGATGGCCGCGCAGGCCGGGCAGCTGGAGCTCAATGTCATGACCCCAATCATGACGCACAGCATACTGGAATCCGTGAACATCCTTTCGAACTTCCTCCCAGTGTTCCAGAAGAAGTGCGTTGAGGGTATAGTGGTGAGCAGGGAGTGCTGCAAGGACTATCTCGAACGCAACTCGAGCATGGCGACATTCCTCGTGCCCAAGATAGGCTACGTGAAGGCGGCCGAGGTGGCGAAGGAGGCGATGAGGCGGAGGAGACCAGTGGTGGATATCGCCCTAGAGAGGAAGCTCATCACAAAGAAGGAAGCGAAGGACCTTTTCGACACCGAGCATCTCATGCCGAACAGACGGAGATAGGCTCCTTTCGGTCCAAGCCAGCCTGATGGAATGTTTAATATGCTATACACACGATTCCATCAGCATGCCTGCATGTCCTAACTGTGGCAAGGAGATGGCACCGGGGTTTCTCGGGACCGAGAGGATTTTCAGCGACGTTTCCTGGTTCAAGGAGAAGACCATGTTCGGCACCGGAGGAGAGTCCCTTGACATCAAAGACAAGATGGGGATGATCTACATCGAAGGGTACCGGTGCGCAAGCTGCAAGACACTGCAGCTCAAGTACTGATAGGACGTCAGCGGGAGGGGATTTGCTTTGGAAGAATATCATCTCCGCAGGAAGGACAAGGCGATCGTGGACAGAAAGAGGATGCTCGACTTCCTCGAAGGCCAGAAGCTGGTAACAGTAGCCCTGTCCAAAGACGGAAAGCCGTACCTTTTCACCGCAGACTACGGGTTCGACAGGAAATCGAAGAGCATCTTCGTCCACTGCGCGAAGAAAGGGAAGAAGGTCGATTACATTGAATCGAACCCCGTCGTCTGGGGGCAGGTCATGGAGGACCTCGGCTACGTCCAGGGGGAGTGCGATCACAAATACAGGACGGTGCAGTTCAAGGGGAAGGCCGAGCTCGTCACCGATCTTGAGGAGAAGCGGAAAGCTCTGAACATCATGATCGATCGGCTCGAGGACGAACCCGAGAAGGGGAAGAGGGAGCTCATAGACAAGAGCGGGCTCAAGAATGTCCTGATCATACGGATCAAGATTGTCGGGCTGAGCGGCAAGGAGAGCCTGCCGAAGAAGAAACGGCCCTCACCATGAAGGCTCATTTATTTGCACTGGGTTGCTCATTATCCGGCAGGGCCAATCTTTGCATTCGTCGCAATATCCGATCCCTTTGCGCTTTGCGCACTCGACGCGTTCCTTCACCCAGGCGTCCTTCCTCCGACAGAGCTCGTCGAGCCCGACCTCGTTGAGCTCCTTCATGTTGCGCACGACGTCGATGTACCAGACGCTGTCCTCCAGCCTTCTGGCCCTGAAGTAATCGAATAGGCTGCAGGGGAACTCGTCGCATTCCATGCAGACCTTGTGCTTCTTCGAGCCTACGCAGAGAGCGATCTTGCACTCCTTCGAATTGCACTTCGCCGCACCCTCGTTCGACCTGCAACCTTTGCATTGTCCGTCGATGAACGCCCTGCACTCGCCGCAGTAGATACCGCATGGCGCCAGATAGTTCCACTTATCCTTCGCCGTCAAACTCGCTCCTCGGCCCTGAATGTCGATGAAAATCATAAGCCTTCTGATGGCAAGATGCTTATTTGCGTTGCTCGATTGACTCCTGCATGGCCGCGAAGGACAATACGAAGGAAATCGAGAGGATCGCCCTTTCCAACGGGATCGATCTGGTGGGCGTCGCGGATCTGAAGAACATCAGCGGGCTCCGGACGTACCCGAGGGACCTGCTGAAGGGCTACCGCTACGGAATTTCGATAGCCGTCAGCCTGGACAAATATGACGCCTACGACATGGAGGTCGAGGGGGAGATCTCCTACCGCATCCTGAGAGCGGCCTGTGCGCTCATTGCGAACCATATCCGGAAGGGTGGATACAAAGCAATGATTCCTGACCTCGACGACCCAGTGAGGTGGAAAGGGCAGCTGTACTTCAAGAGCCCGCTCTCTATGAAGGCGGTTGCAAACGCCGCTGGTCTCGGATGGATAGGGAAATCCGCGGTCTTCGTGTCATATGATTATGGACCGAGGGTCAACCTAGGAACCGTGGTCACCGACATGCCGCTGACCGTCGGCAAGCCTTCGAAGAACCAATGTGGGACCTGTTCGGCTTGCGCGAAAGCGTGCCCTGCCGGAGCGCTGACCGCGACAACTTTTGAGGCCTACCCTAAGGACCTCGGTAAGGTCCTGAAGAAGGAGAAATGCAACGAATGGCTCGAGAGGCCGGAGAACAAGGTTCACGGCATATGCTGGGAATGCATCCTTTCGTGCCCGAAGGGCAAGAAAACTCGCAGTAAAGCAACCCTAAATCACCGGAGAGTGTAGTCCAGCTTTTAAGATCGAATGCCTGACCGATAAATCGCCAGCAAGCTCAAGCATCGCTGATATGGCCAATAGGGCTGTCGCAATCGTTCCCAGCGTCCCGGTCTGGTGAACTAGGGTCAGGGCCAGCGGCACAGCGAGCCCCGCGATTAGGGCCAATCCTATGAAGAAGATCGCGGTCCTGCTCATGAGCAGCCTGTGGAGAGATTCCTTCCCCGTTAGGTCTGATGTGTAGAGATTCATCAGATAGAGAATTACTAGAGCGACCATCGCGCCGAGAAGGAATCCGTCAATGGTCACGAGATCACCTAGCGTGTTACCGGTGCCTGTGGCAACTATCATTGTCAGCGAGGTCATTGCCACGCCACCGGCTATCGCATATGTCAAGAACATCACTGGCAGCAACATAGTGTGCCAGGAGGATATCGACTTGCATGAGTTCATGACGAACCCGTCGTATACCATTACTATGAAGGCAGCGGCGATGGCTGTCCAGAGAAATACATTGCTAATCGCATCGGTCGTGTTCCAGGGAATTCCTGTAATCCCGAACCATGGCGCCACTGAAGGGGCAAGATAGGCGGCACCAGATACGATTAGGATAATCATTGCTATCAGTCCCCTGCTGATCCAAGAAGACCTTGGCCTCATGAACAGTCGGAAGAATCTCGCGGGCCGTCCTAGATAAACGAGGTGAGCAGCACTCTTGCCTACCGCCACGAGTATCATGCCGATGACTGCGCTTTGAGCACTAAATGGGAAATCTTTGAAGATCAAGGTAGAGACGACAAACTGGCCCGCGCCGATGCCGCCGATGAAAAGTGCTATCAGCAGCGCTCCGTCCCTGACCTTCCTGCGGCCGCCGAACCCCCACTCGAGCTGCGCTCGCGGGGCGCACATCATCTCCTTTTGCGCTTCCGCACCCTTGATGGTGCTTCGAGACTTCGCCTCGGCTTCCTTAATATTCTCAGGAATGCCCGAAATCGGGGTCTTTTTTGGATTGCCATCTTCGCTAACAGTCGCTTCGGCCATGTTCTCACCTCGCCGGCAGATAGTACACGCATGGGTCCGTGCCTAGCTCCTCCTTCAACCGGAACCCGTGCTTCTTCTTGATCAGCTTCGACACCTCGCTGTCCGGGTCGTCGAGGTCCCCGAAGGTCCTCGCCTCCGCGGGGCAGGCCAGCACGCACGCCGGCAACAGTCCCTTCTCGACCCTCTCGACGCAGAAAGTGCACTTCGTCACGACGCCCCTGTCGCTCTCCTCCAGCCATTTCTTCTTGGAATATTCGGCGTATTTGGAGGAGGGTTCGTCCTTGCCAGTGAAATAGTCCTTCCATTTGTCGACGAAGTACCTCGCGCCATAGGGGCAGGCGACCACGCAGTACCTGCAGCCGACGCACTTCTCATGGTCGACGACGACTATGCCGTCCTCCCTCTTCACCGTGGCGCCGGTGGGGCAGACCTTCTCGCACTCCGGCTCCTTGCAGTGCATGCAGATGACCGGGATCGGCTGCCTAGTTGAATTCGGATACTTGCCGCTCTCGTTCCTGAGGACCTTCGCCCAGAAGACCTTCGGCGGGGTGTGGTGCTCCGCCTTGCACGCGACGACGCACCCGAAGCATCCGGTGCATCTCTTCAGGTCTATGACCATTCCGTACCTGACCAACTTCCACACCTCACTTGTAGATCTTGACTGCGACGCAGATGTCCTGTCCGAGGCTCAGCGGGCAGGTGTGCTCCTTGTCGACCTCGAGCAGCTCGTTGAAGAACACGCCTTTGCCCTTCGCGATCGGCTGTCCTCTCGCCCAGTGGCCTGCGCACGCGGCGATTCCCACGTGGTCCGGCCGAATCCCTTCGGTGAGATACACGCGGCCCTGCGTCTTGTGCCCCTTCGTGTTCTCGAGCCAGACGACGTCGCCGCTCTTGATCCCTTTCTTCTTCGCCGTCTCTGTGTTGAGCTGGATAGTATAGGTGTAAGGGTCTTCCTCGGAGATCTCGTTCAGCCAGGGATTCTCCATCGTCATCGAGTAGGTGTGTATCGCAGAACGCCAGTAGAACGCAAGGAGATCGTATTCCGTGCCCTCGGTCGTCTGCGTGGTATGCGACGGGCAGGGGTGGTAGTCAGGCAATGCTGAGTGGAAGCTCCAGTCTACCAGGTCCGGCTCGCCGTACTTCTCAGCGACAGCCCTGCTCTTCTTCCCGGCCTTGATTATCCATTCGAGGTAGACCGGCACCCTGACATCGTTGAACGCCCGCCAGTATACCTCCTCGACCTTCTTCGGCCATTTCACGTAGCCGTGCTCTTTGAAGAACTCCAGGCCCTTGTCGTCGCCGAACTTGTCCCGGAGGATCGTGTCCATTATCTTGTCGAACCTCAGCGGCTCCTTGGGGTCCCATTTGTTCTCCGGCTTGAGCTCGCCGCCGTACGCCCTCCTCACCCACTCGTTGAGCGCGTTCTGGTAGTTCTCCCTGAGGCCCAGGCGCTCGGTCAATTCGAGGATGACGTCGACCATCGGCCTCCGCTCAGGCTTCGGCTCGACGGCGGGCTGCCTTATCGCCCATATCCACTCGCCCAGCCCTGAGCCGTGGCAGGAAACTCCTACGCTGGGGAACGTCGTCGAAACGGTGTACCGCTCGAGGTAACTCGTGTCGGGGAGGACGAGGTCCGCGCAGGCCTCCTCGAACTCCGATGTGAAGATGTTGAACGAGATGATGAACCGGAACTTCTTGAGGAAGTGCTCCAGCACCTGCGTCGGGTTGCCGACCGACATGATCTGGTTGCTCGCGAAGTTCAGCATGACGTCCGGCCGGTAGGGTATCTTGAACTTCTGCCAGAGCTCCTCGTTGTTCTCCCACATCATTATCGTCGTGTAGGTGGGGATGTAGAACATGTCCTGCAGGTCCAGCCTCTCCGGCGGGTCGTGCGGGTCCTTCGGCGGGTATGGAAGGTGCGAGTAGGGCCAGCCTTGAGCAACGAGCAGACCGTCCTTGTCCGGCGCGACGCCGTAAGTCAGCCTGCCGGTCCCGGGGTATCCGAGGTTGACCGGTGGTCCGAACGCGAGCGCGCCGCCGGGCATGTCGCCCGAGCCGATGATGTGGTTGAGCAGATCGAGGGAGACGCACTGCCACGCCTGGTTGTAATGTCCTCCGGCACCTCTGAAGTAGATCGAGCAGGCAGGCCTGTAGGGCAGCTCGTGCCCGTCGACCATGATGGTGCTGCCGATGCGCGCCTCCTCCCCGAAATCCTTGGCGACGCGCCTTATCGTGTCCGCTGGGACGCCAGAGATCTTCGAAGCGTATTCGGGCGTGTACTTCTTGACATGGTTCTTAAGCATCTCGAGGGAGGTCTTGCACCTCACGCCGTTCGCTTCGAACTCGCCGAAT
>Ga0315286_10006495_pt1 | contig 11381 bp, 6 predicted proteins | sample YL17G10_0_MG_FD_205038 | JGI IMG/M metagenome (GOLD analysis project Ga0315286, IMG submission 205038) | Sediment microbial communities from Yellowstone Lake, YNP, Wyoming, USA - YL17G10_0 | ecosystem: Environmental > Aquatic > Freshwater > Lake > Sediment | place: USA: Wyoming | collected...
GGTGCCACGCCCACGGTGCAAGGCCTCCCCGCAGGGTTTCCGCAGACTCGTGCGGATTGGAGTAGTCTCCTGATACGCTACCGAGAAGCAGCTCTAGCGGCTCTAGCCCCGAGGACATGACATGCCCGCGCACGTATCGAAATTAAAGCCTCAGACATTGCACAGCGTGGTCGCAGGCCCTGCGCCTACGCCGCTACCCGCACAGGTAGAAGGGCTGAGCCACGCGTCGGTGCAGAGTGCAGATACGGAGCTCTGGCATAAGTGGAATGGGTCGAAAGACCCGTATGACCTAGAGCATCTTGTGAATCACCTGGAGCCCCTGATACAGTCCCAGGTAAACCAGCGGGCGGGTACGCTGTCTCGAGACATGCTCGTCACGCAGGCGAAGGTGCTGACGGTCAAAGCCATCAGGAACTACGACCCGTCGTTCAATACCAAGCTGTCCACGCACGTAACTAACCAGCTGCAGAAGCTGAGCAGGGTCAACTACGCGCATCAGAATGCCGCGCGTATACCTGAGCACACCATGTTGCAGTTTCACAGCTACAACATCGCCAAGGAAGATTTCAAAGCAGAGAACGGGCGCGACCCCACTGCACATGAGCTCGCGGACTCCCTCAAATGGAGCCCCAAGAAAGTAGAGCAGTTTCAGACCCAGTTTGGACGTTCTGAGCTGCTCGAGTCCATCGACACACCCGCGGGCATGTTCATCGCCGCTACCCACGACCCACGTGTTGAGTATGTGTACATGGGCATGTCTCCGCGCCAGCAACACATTTTCGAGTACACCACGGGCTACCACGGCGTGGAACGCCTCTCCAATACGGCGATAATGAAGAAGTTGAGCATCACTCAGGGCGTGCTGAGCTACGAGAAGAATAAACTTCGGGATATGCTCAAGGACGTGGTGTGAGCTACCCGCCTGACTACCGGAGCCAGCTTGGACTGACTCCTGAAACGAACGACCACGGTGTTGCGGATGACTTCGGCATTCGCACCACGGGCGAAGCTCTAAGCGACGCTACTCTCGACGGCGGGTTAGAGCAGCAGATAGCTGCAGTGCAAGACATTCTAGCGGGCAACGCTGCCGCGTATCGTAATCGCCGGGCGGCTATAGGCTTAGACCCTGACCATCTCCGCGTAATCTCAGACGTGGGCCGGGACCAGCTATTTACGATGGGACTACGTCGTCGTGGTGCCACATCGCCCATATTCAGGTACTTCCCGCCTAAGGCCGGTAACGGCACGGAAGAGAGCCTGCGGCGACTGAACAGTGGGGACATACGCTTTGTTGTTATGCATAGTTTCGGCCGTGACTTCGACAGCCGCGCGCTTAGCAATGGCGTGCGTACCGTTTCTATTGATCCTCTTACGGGACATAATCCCCGACGATTCCTGAACGGCGTACGCAACGTGCTCGACCCAGTGGCTCGTACCGCTGCGGGTGGCGGACGCCCCGCTGGCGCAGCGATTCATCACGCGGTCTCATTGCGCGGGGACCTGATTAACTCGGTGTCGTGGGACACGCGCTGTGTTCACGGTGAAGGCGGCGGCTACAACCTTCACATAAATGACCACTCAATTGGTATTGAACACGAAGAGTGGATGGCAGCGCCCGCCCCCTCACGCGGGCATCGGGTGGAAACTAATTTCCGCGAAATAGAGGACCATGGGCCGTACTCGGAGGAAACCTACTCTTGTGACGCGTTCATACTCAAAAAGCTAGCAGCCTATACTGGGTACGATTACACGCGTTTTCTAGGGGCTAACGAAGTCTGTCGTCAAAATATTACCAACAACGTGATTGGTTGCTTCAACCACGCGTCCACATCAGGGCACGCCGACCCCGGCGGGGACTACTTCCTGCCACCCGAGTACGAGCTGAGGGTCACCGACTTCCGCTCTATGGCAGAGACTAGAGACCGGACGGGTGCGTGGCAGCGCCGGATGGAAATCTGGTATGCCGATGCGCCCGATGGCACGCGCGTTTCGGCCTACGCGCGTATCTTTGAGAAGGTAGGGCGGCTGCGCAGTTTCAATCTACAGACCGAGGTCTTTGATCCGACTGTCGGTGGCGGAGTAATTACGGTAACCCCTACGACGCCGTCCGGCACGTATACGCGCGTTTTGGCGGAGGAGTCTGCTAGGGACCGGTTGTCGGGGATGGACCGTGCTAGTCGCCTAGCCTCCTCTTCGAGAGTAGGCATATACTCCGCGGCTGACGATTCCTCGGGGGCAGTACAGCTAGCCCTCGCCAGGGCGTCTAGCCGTCTGGGCAGCATCGCAGATCACTCCCTACAATTGCCCGTGGTCGTGAACGCCCTGGCATTCGACTTCACAACGGGGCAGTGGATAAGTTCTACTAGCAGTGTAGTAGCTGCTGACGTAGATACTGACCCCGGCAGCGGCCCAGGGCCCTCTGCGGACCTAGACCCATCTTCAGTAGGCTAAGGAGGTTTTCATGGCAAACCGCTTTGACATCCACATACAGGCACTGCCGCAAGCTGAACAGAAAAGCACCTTCAAGTTCATGTCTTGGGGGTTTGTGGGCTCCATCGGCGTTAAGGGCTTGCAGATGCTCATTAACGACTGGCTGAAGTGCTTCCTGACCCCGCGGGGCTCAGACCCCGTGGACCTAGCGTACGGCACGGTGTTCACCAACCTGATAGCGTCCAACGTGCCCGTTCAGGACGCGCGCGATGTCACGTTGCTGGCCATAGAACAGTGCAATAGCCAGATCGCCGCCTTTCAAAAAGGGGACACTACGCTAACATCGAGTGAACGCTTAGGAAGTGCGACTCTAACAGGCTTCGTAATAGACAATTCAGCGCCGGGGTTTAGTGCCACGGTGGAGCTTCGTAACCAGGCAGGAGAGCGGCTCGCGTTCAATCTTCCCGCGTTCGCCACTACCTGATAAGCTCACCGGGGTCCCATGGCCATCGAAATAAGCGCTACAGACGTTTCCGATGCTACGACTTTCCTTGAGGAGCTACTCACGGAAAGTATCCCTAACGGCCGGTTCACTAAAGGAACCGCGCTTAGGGACTTAGTAATCAACGCGCTCGCGTTTATCTTCGCGCAGATTCGCAAAGACAATGGCGACGTCAAGGCGATGCAAAGCCTATTGACCGCCCCCAATCTTGCAACGGGTGGTGACGTTGACCGCGACCGTGCGGTGACAAACGCCGTAGACGCCATCCTCTCTAACTGGTTCCTAACTAGGAAGTCCGGCTTCTTCGCTCGAGGGCTGCTGACAATCCAGGTGGCGAAGAAGCAAGACTATCTGCTCCCGGGCAATAACCGCTTTTTGTTTGACCGCAACCGCGCGTTCTACCCCGACGTAATTGACCCCACCCAGACGGTTATCATCACGGCCGCGGATTTACGCGCGGTTCAGGCAGCGGATGGCACGGTAACGGGGTACACGTTTCAGCAACGGGTAATAGCTGCACGTACCGGGGCTGCGTACAACGTCCCTCCCACAACCTGGCTAGCAGGACGGCAGTTCAGCCCCTTCGTACAGAAGATCTTTAGTGTCGAACTTTTTGGCGGGGGTAAGAACCAGGAAACGTCCACCGAAGCCATCGCGCGGTCTAATAACGCCATCGCGGTACGTAACCTAATTAACCCGCGTTCTCTCAGCGCTACACTGCGCGAGAAATATTCGAACATTCGTAACATGGTCTCGATAGGCATGGGCGAGCCCGAGATGCAGCGCGACTTAAAAGTAGAAACTGCTTCAGGCATCAACCTGCATGTAGGCGGATTTTTCGACGTGTATCTAGATCTTCCGCGGACCACCACGACTTTCGAAGGTCAGCTTGGAGGTAGGTATACGCGGCCCGATAACGTCATCAACGTGTTCCGTGACAGCCTAATACCGGACTGGACGACCACGGCGGTTAGACTGGCAGACGTTCTCCGAATCAGCGCGGGCCTTTCAGATGTGCCGCGAGACTACGTCATCAAAGAGATTCTACCAACAGAGCTACGCGTAAGTACGGCCAACCCCTTTTCTGAGGCCACCGACGAAACGCCCAGCACGGTAAGCTATTACATCTACCGCCCTGTATTCGGGCCGGATATTCAAATACTGCCTGTCATCGGAGTCAATATCAACGGGCAGACTAGCCGTAAAGTGCAGACGGCGAACAAGCTGACGCTGCCTGGCGGAGCTCACTACGACATACTGGACGTCGCTGTAATCGACCCGGATCCGGGTGACCCCAATATCAACCTGGGGGATGGTTTCGTACATTTTCCGATCCGTACCCCTGACGCGCCGCTACCCGTGGTTTCAGCCGAACACCTCGAGTACCACGTACAAAACAATGATCCGCCGTCGGCACAGTCGATGATTTCTTTCGAAGAGCTTTCGCTAATTTCCACATATAACCTAAAGACTGTACGCGTTAACTACGAGACGGTCGTGGGCCTCGGCGCCATCCACGACTTCCTTCGAGACCGCTTTGAGCGCGTTCTCTGCGCAAACGCTTTAGCCAAAGGGTTCATACCCGTCTATCTTTCGGCAGTGATACCCTACCGCATTAGACCCACCGCAGCCATCGCGCCGGACGTGGGCGCGATGCGCACTGCGGTTGTAAACCTGATAAACAACTTTGACCCTAACGACGTCATCGACGTTTCGGACCTCACGACTACCGTCCGTGACGCAGACGCTAACGTAGGAACGGTCTTTGCGTTTGACATTTCTTACAAGCTGATAGCCCCGGACGGGCGCGCGTTGCAGTATCAGACATCGGATCTAGTCACCTTAGATTCGTCCAAACTGGTTATAGACACCGACTTCCTAAACAACACGCTCAACAACCCGCTAGCGCAATGCATAAGTGACCGTACCGTGCGCTATATGACTAACCCGGGGCGGATCTCTTTCGAGGAGCGTTGACGCGTGGCTAACTACAACAGCAACGCGCGGAGCTTCCTGGCGGGGCTATCCGATTTCTGGCTTCTCTATTTCAAAGAGATAGACCAGCTAACCGAGCTTTACCGAGGAACAGAGATTCTAGTAGGCCAAGCCTACTTAGACCTCATGGGGCTGTTGCTGAACGCTAGCGTCAAAGACACGTTACTGTTCAACAAAGAGTACTTCAAGCTGCTGACCATTCGCGAAAATGACCTCCATTTCGTGAAGGGCAGCGCTGCGGAATCGGATCGCTTCGTGTACACGCTGCCGGATGACATCGTCCTGGTGCGGCACATGAACAACCGCATCTTTCTGCCTACAGAGTCGCTGGACAAAGACGTCGAGTACTTCGTCAATGACGATGACCGAACGTTAGAGTTCAAATTCGACCCTATGAATGCGTACCTCGAGACCACCTACGGAAGTGGCAATGGGGCGCTCAGGCTGCGCACACGCTACCGTGGTGCGGCGGCGCAGCTAATCCGCGTGTGGTTGAACGATACTGGAGCGCCGCTGAGCATAACGGCTTCCGGATACGACATCACGATAGTCTACGACGGCCCTGCTAATACCAACACCACTACGGCTAAGTCTATCGTTGCCCAGATAAACACAGACGTGTTGTTCAAGGATCTGCTGTTTGCAGAGGTTGCCGGGCTGGGCACTGGAACAGCCCCGCCTCCCGGCACCGTGGGGCTAGCTCCGCTGGGTAAATTCTCCGTCAACCCACTCGACTTCTTCGGAGTGCGGAATGTAGACGTTCTGTTCGGCGGCCAGCTCACGGCGGCCACTGTGACAAACTGGGTAACGCTGGGAGTCCAAAAGGGCGATGTACTGCGCTTGCTGTCTGGGCCGACCGTTGGCAGCCCCGAAGACGCCGAAATTAATCTGGTGCGCGAGGGTGCGCTGTACCTCAAAACCGGTGGGACCCTGGCGGCCACTGCGGGCGGGGTGCTCGACTTTGTAGTGTTGCGCAAACCTGCGAATGACGAGTCTGTTTCGGAGCCTATTGCAGTCAGCGGCGTGGTTACGCAGTCCGGCATAGACGGAGCCGTGACCGCCGCTACACGCGAGTTCACCTCCCCCACGGCGGTATTTTCGGATGTGCATCTAGGAGAGGTCGTAGAGCTGCTAGGCGTACAGAACCTGGGCTACGGCCGCATCATTGATGTAGTCAACCCCAATACGATCGTACTTGGGGTGGGCGCTGCCTTCAATGAAGGGCCTATCGGCTGGAACCTGCTAACAGTACTTGATCCTGCAAATATCAATACCGACGGCAACCTCGTAAATAACCTAGATGGCACTGCTACATTTACTGCGCTTAGCGCGAGCTTCGTCAACATAGACGTAGCGGGAACAGTGCTGAAAATATTCCGTGGCGCCGCTCTAGAGCGCTATGAAATTACAGGATACACATCGCCTACCGTGGTTACTATCGCCGCGGCTGCGACTGTAGCAAACGGTGCGGGGCTCACCTGGGGCTGGGCGAGGTTCAAGACGCCGCCTACTACTATCATTTTCAGCCCGCCTGCCGCGTGGCCTAACGCAGACTCCTTGTCTGTCGTAGCGCGGCGTGAAGTCGACGACCAGATAGTCCTGTTAGGGCGTGACTACCGCGTTGACTACGCCACAGGCATCATATCTGCCATCACCGTATGGCGGCCCGCCGCGGATAATACCGCTACGTATACGTTCCGCTATGCCGTGGTGGAGAACATCACCCCTCTGCAGCTGGGCGCCGACGGCACATTGCTCTCAGGTAGCCCTGATACTTTCTCTTCCCCTACCGCAGCGTTTACACCCGCGCACGTAGGGTCTGTCATCCGCGTGCTAGGCTCCGGGTTGTTACCTCCCGTCACCAATAACCGCACGTTCGTAATAGCCTCAGTCATCAGCCCAACGCTGGTGACACTCACTTCGGCGCAGCGCGTAGTAACGACGGTAGACCCTAACAACGGAGCGCTGTCATGGCAGCTGCTGCGGCGAGGGGTGCTGGCTACGCAGCAAACTACGAGCGTGGCGCAGTCTGCTTTCTGGTGCCCGGACATCCTTGTAGACCGCTTCTCGCTCTACAACACGTACGGGTACTTAATTGACCGCTACGAGCGCTCGTCGGAGGCGTACCGCGCGCTCATACGCGGTATCTTCCAGCTGTTCATGCTGGGGCCTACGCTCGAGCGGTTTGAAGCGGCAATCAACGTTGTAGCAGGACTCCAGGTCATCCGAGATGACGGGGAAATCTTCCTTGGGTATGACAACGGCGCCGAAGCCACGGGCATAGACGGGTTTCTGGATTACACATCCCGCGAGTTTACGGCGGCCAGCGCTACCTTTGTATTCGCGGATATCAATAAGTATCTGTACATATCGAGCGGCGCCAACGCTAACAAACTATTCAAAATACAGAGCATCATTAGCCCTACTAAGGTGCTGTTAGAGACGTTTCCCAGTACGGACGGGCCCGTGAACTGGGAGCTTACGAGCACCGCTGAGCAGACCGTTAGTACCTCTAGAATCGATTACGTTTTTGACCGCCAAGTACCCCTACGCCCCGGGGTAGTTGACAACGCCAACGTGGGCGTAAAGATCTTCCGGGCCTTCGAAGTTCTAACGAGTGTATTCGAGTGTACCGACTATGTAGAAGACCCTACGTGGTGGGAGCTCATACAGATCCCCGCAGAGCTGATGCCCAATCAGTCGGGGTCTCGGCGGCAGTCTTCTACAACGCTCTACGAAAACGTAGTGGATCCCTCCGATGAAGGGCGCTTGGGTGACCCGGGCTTCTACATAGGTGCGGACGACGAGGGCTACGTACCGCCCAGCAGCCTGATACGCAGCGGTATCGCGGACGGGGTTACTACGGGGGACCCGCTATTCCCATACTCTAACAACGTATTTTTTGACTCTGCCTCGGGGGCCTTTACCAATGCAGACGTCGGAAACTACCTAAATATCACGCTTGGTAGCTTCCTGATCGAAGCTAGGGTCAGCGCCACTCGCATAAAAATACAGTCGTTCGTAGACGTGCCGGACCTCAACAGCTTGCTGTGGGAAATTCGTACAGGCACGCTGCCTAAGCGCCACAAAGCGGCGTTCGTGATTCTGGACAAGGTGCTCAAGCACCATCTATTCGACGTTAAGTTCGACGCGGCGCTACTCCCTCTGCTGAGCATCACAGTCTTTAAAGACCTACAAGAGCTGGTGTTTGTGGCTAAGCCCACGTACACGTTCATAGCCTTGACCCCCGCGCTGTTCTTCTCGGAAGCGCTTCGCGTCACCGAAGATTTTGAAGAGACTGCTATTCTCGGACTTGGGGGAGGCGCGGGCGAAATCATAGCGCTCAACGAGAACCCGCTCACTGTCATCGGTAGCAGCTGGACCATCGGCAACTGGTTCCGGTACGTAGACAAGACAGGCACTTTTGCGGCACCCACCGCAACCGTACCGGCAGTGCTAGGCGCGCCAGCAGTAGGGTTCGAATTCTACGTAAACAAAGCGTACGTTACGCCTACGGATTTCACATCAGGTGGCGCGCCCATTCAAGTGGGTGGGCTAGTAGAAACCAGTAACAGCTTCCCCGCCGCAGGCGCTTCTATCACTGTGGTTCTTGGAGAGAGCTACATAAACCTTCCGGCAGCCTCTCTCATAGACGCGTATATCGGATGCAGCATCGAAATTACCGGCTCGGGCGCGGGGAATAACGGCACATACACCATTGGCGCTGTAGTATCTGACGCGCAGGCGCGTGTCTTTCGGTTTCCCCTCTTAGTGCCCGAGGCCGGACTCACGTGGCAACTAGTCTCGACCGGAGGGGTTCAAGGCAAAGTTAGCGCGACGGCACAAGGCCAAGTCATCTTCGAGGATCTCACCGGAGTGCACACCTTGGCTACTAGCGTAGGTGACCGCATTAGGCGGCCCTTCGTGCAGTACCTAAGCAATCAATCTTGGCGCGTCCACAGCGTCATAGACGTCACTCACGTTTACTTGGCAGAGGATAGCCGCCTTATTCCTGTGGACGTACCCGTGACAGTTACCTCCGGGGTGGTGTCGCCTGTAACCATCGCGGACATCATCTTCTTGCCACAAATGGCGCTCGCCACTCGAGTAGTAACAAACTACGCCACGTCCCTGCGAGAACGCTATTACCTAGAGTTCACCTCCGGACCGGACGCGGGAACACGGTTCTACATCGGCACCTACCAGTCCACGAACGCTGTGATTTTGCTAGGCGCCGTCACAGACACCGCGTCAGACACCGCGATCTTCGGTGTGGAGCGGTCCCCCGTGGTAGTCGCTGAAACCAGCGACTGGGAGCATGTACGCGATCAGATTCTGTTCGAGGCCGCCGGGGGGACCCACAACACTATTGACTTGAGCGCAACGCCCCCTCAAGATGCGAATCCATTGGTGAATTACGCTGCTTACGGAGTGCGAGAGCCCATTGATCCTACGCTCAGCGTATTTGCTGCCAATGCGGGGGATACCTACTACCATATAGGCATGCCCGACCCGCGGCAGCACCGCGGTAAGAAGCGTACCGGGCGCGACGTAGACATGTTCGAGTCCCCGGTTCAAATCAAGGTGACGCCGTGAAGCTAGAACATGAGTCCAAGATCAATATCCGTGGGGATTTACGGATCATCACGCGAGCTAGCGACACGCGCGACATAGTCGACATCTGGGAGCGGAAGAACGTAATTACGTTCATAGCTACGGACACCCTCGTAAAACTGATGGCGCCGAACGCAGTCTTCGGGCCGACAGTGCAACAAGAGTCCCAGATTAAGTCCATGCGGTTTGGAACCAGCAACGTTACGCCGCAGCGTACTGACTTGAACCTGGCCAACGAAGTAATCCCCGCTCGCAAAGAGTTATTCGACGCTAATCGTCTTGTCGGTGCAGCGGGCACCGTAGAGTTTACGGCGACCCTTGGTGCAGCAGATGCCAACGGGTTTACTCTGCGTGAAGCAGGGTTGTTCACGCGCGGCATCACCGATAACCCTGCGACGACTGCGGGAGAGGCAATTTTCTCTAGACAGGTTTATCCCGACCAGGCCAAGTCTGCCGCGATAACTCTCGAATATCGCTGGCGCATCACTTTCACGGTTTGAGATAAGGAAGCCGCTCAAATGACTCAGCAACGCCTTTTCACCGATTACACGAATCTTGGAGATTCGGGTACCGACGCACCGGACGCCATTCAGCCGGTGCTCGACGGCGAGCCTGCTACCGCAACGGTGTTTCAGCGACCGTCCGAGAATCTCCGTAGCCGTACGGAAATCTCTAGGGATGCGCACCGTGCGCACTGGTACTACCGCGACTTTGCCACGGGCGCGTGTGTCATCGAAGGCGCTACCGGGCACAGCATTTCGTGGCCGGGCCCCACTACGGCACCCTTCCTGAGCACCGGTATAGTCACCCAGGTCGGTGACCTTACAATCCGGCCGTTGCTCACGCCGCGTGTGTCCGCCAAGGGCGCGCTCACGATCGGCACCGTTGGCTTGAATGAGGTTAAGTACGAGGTTACCGCCTCGGGCTATGCGTCTCGAGGACAGGACCAAATCTTCGTTGAGCACCGGGATTCTCTCGGGGCCGCCCTCACCTGCGCCATCAGCGTAGGGCCGGTGAAGCGGGTCCTGGTCGTTTTCGACTCGACCAATCCGGCGCATATTGCGTCTGCCACCGTAATCGCGGTCACTGCCGCAATTGCAGTGGATACTGATCTCGGTGTAGGCGTAGGCGCCCCGTATTTCAAAGCCACTACCACAACCGTGGGAGGCCTGGCCATCTCTGCCGCGGCAGAAACCTTCATAGAAGGCACTGCCGACCAAGAAGCGCATCGCATCGCTTCTGGCGCGCTCACCGCCTTCACGACGGCCAACCCCCTGCAGGAGGGCGACGCGGTCGGCGTTTGGTATTACGACCTCACACAGGAGCCGCCGGGCATCCTCACCCCCGGGGGTCGCTGGGAGTCTAACCCAGATCGCGGCACGTCTACAGTGCCTGGAGCGTCGTTCTTCATCACTTCGACGGACCCGCAGAAGATCCCCGGAGCTGTCGCCCTTTTTAAGGTCGTCAACGGCGAGCTCGTCTGGTTTACGGGGGACCGTTATCTTCCGGGTACGTCAGGTCCCATAGGTTCAGTGTCTGGCGGGTTGCTCATCATCAACGACGCGCCTTTCAGCGGAGCACCTACCAACATCATCAACGGTGGTATCGACAAGCCGCTGCCGTCGCCGACGGTACAGAACGCGCTCAACAGCATCGACGTGCGGCTGGGACAGTTGCGTACTGCGTGGACGTGCACCGACGGAGTGTCTAGTGCCGGGGGACACTTCAGCGGCGTATCTGCAATTCAGAATGCTATCACGGCCATGGCGGGTGTTCCGGGCACTCTCCTTGTGCGTCGAGGGACGTACACGTTGCCGAACGTCTATGCGTTCCCCACTGG
>Ga0315286_10006496_pt1 | contig 11380 bp, 10 predicted proteins | sample YL17G10_0_MG_FD_205038 | JGI IMG/M metagenome (GOLD analysis project Ga0315286, IMG submission 205038) | Sediment microbial communities from Yellowstone Lake, YNP, Wyoming, USA - YL17G10_0 | ecosystem: Environmental > Aquatic > Freshwater > Lake > Sediment | place: USA: Wyoming | collected...
CGTGGAGGCTGGCCTTCTCATCCCATCTCAGGCGCGACACCAGTTCTGCTGCTTCTTTGTTTCTGCGTGCGATACACTCCACCGCAGCAGCACTGCAAGGAGGAGCCAATGGCCGCCAGCCTTCCCCCCGCGCCGCCGAACCCGCCGTCGATTCCGCCGGGACCGCCACCTCCGCCGCCGCCACCGGCAGCCCAGCCTGCACCGCTGCCGTGGGAGCAGCCGGGCTACCCGGCCGTGGAGGGCCTCTACGAGACCGCCAAGTTGTTTCTTCTCAATCCCGCCGAGGGTTTCGCCCGCATGTCGATCGGTGGCGACCTTGGGCGGCCCCTGCTCTTCGCCGTCGTCCTCGGGTGGGTTGGGATCATCGCGGGACAGCTCTATCAGCTCCTGATACCCGGAATGCCGTGGCGCTACTTCCCCGGGATGGAGCACTCGATGCAGTACGCCATGCGACCCCTGTTCACAATCGCCATGATGGTGTTGGCGCCGGTTTTCGTCCTGCTTGCCGTCTTCATCTGGTCGGCCATCCTGCACCTGTTCCTGCTGATCGTCGGAGCGGGTGGCAGCGGCTTCACGGCTACCGTCCGCGTTGTCTGCTATGCGGGCGTTACCCAGGTACTGCAGGTCGTGCCGCTGTGCGGCGGAATCATCGGCTCCCTCTGGGCAATCGTCCTCGAGATCATCGGGCTGGCAACGGCACACCGCACCAGCCAGGGCAAGGCCGCCGTCGCCGTGCTGCTGCCGATCGCGCTGTGCTGCTCCTGCGCCGCCGTCCTTGCCGTGGCGTTCGGCGCCGCCATCCTTGCCGCCGTCGGCGCATCGCGGTGACGACCACCGGCGCCTCGCCGGGTGAAACCGCCGCACCGCGCGTCTCGCGCTGGCGACCGCTGCACCGTGAGGACCGCCAGCTCGCGATGCTATGGGGCGTCGGCGCGGTCTCGTCGTTGCTGCTGCGGCCGGTTTGGCTCGCGCTCGCGCCGCTGCTGCCGGCGTGCCCGTTTCGCGCCCTCACCGACCTGCCCTGCCTGTCGTGCGGCACCACCCGGGCGGCGGTGGCGCTTCTCCACGGGGACGTCGTGCGGGCACTGGCGATCAACCCGCTGGCGACGCTGGCCGGCGTCGCCTTCATCGCCGGCGGCCTCGTCGCCCCTGTGTGGGCGCTCGCCGGCCTCCCGGTGCCGCGGCTCGCGACGCCGGCGCCGCGGTCGCTGCGGCTCGCCCTCGTCGCCGCTCTCCTTCTCGACTGGGCCTGGGTGATCGCAACCCGCTAGTCAACAGCCGGCGCGCCTGAGCGCAACGCCGCGGCCTCCAGGCCACTCCGCGCCGATCCCTGAGCGGCGCGCGCGTGCCAGCTCCGACATTTTGCTCGCGGTGCGGCTCTCGAGCGCCGCGGCGCACGCAATGCGATTCGCATATGCGGAGTTACCCGCTTTCAAAGTGTCCGAGCTGGCAACGTCAACCGCCAAACCTGGGGAAGAAGCAAAGAAGCAGTACGAGCTACGCCGTCGTCCTCGATCCCGGCTTCACAACCGGGGAGCCGGCGTGGCACATTGGGCAGGACTCCGGCGGGTAGGTCGGCACCTCGACGGTGAGCAGCGCGGTGAACGGCAGCGGTGCGAACGGGTTCTCGACCCCCGAGCGGTTGACGATCGCGCCGACGCCGACGACGGTGCCGCCGTACTGCTTGACGACCTCCATCACCTCGCGGGTCGACCCACCGGTGGTGACCACGTCCTCGACGACGAGCGCGCGCTCCCCGGGCTCGATCGTGAAGCCCCGCCGGAGCTGCATGACGCCGTCCGCGCGTTCGGTGAAGAGAAAGCGCACACCGAGGGCGCGCGCCGCCTCGTGACCGATGATCACCCCGCCGAGCGCGGGAGCGACGACCACCTGCACGCTGCAGCTCTTCAGACGGGCGGCGAGCTGGCGACCAGCCGCCTCGGCATGGGCGGGCTCGGCGAGGTAGCGAGCGCACTGCAGGTAGCGCGGGGAATGCAGGCCGGAGGAGAGCTTGAAGTGCCCCTCCAGCAGCGCGCCCGCCTCCTTCATGTCGTCGAGGGTGATGCCTCCCATCAGTCCTCCCGCTTCAGCCCGTACGCCTCGATCTTCTTGTAGAGGTTCGAACGCGGTGTCTGGATCGCGCGCGCAGTTGCGGCGACGTTCCAGTGGTTGCGCTGCAGCATCCGCACCAGATAGGCGCGCTCGGCGCGCTCCTGGAACTCCGCGAGCGTACCGGCCGTGAAGGCGCCGTCGAGATCGGGATCGCCGCCCCTCGCGGCCGCCGGTACCAGGTCCACGGAGCGGATCTCGTCGTCGATCTGCATGATCACGGCCCGCTCGATGACGTTCTTGAGCTCGCGAACGTTTCCCGGCCAGGTGTACGTTTGGAGCTGGCGGAGCGCCTCGGGCGTCCACCGCTTGCAGCGCCGGTTGTACTCCTCGCACGCCGCCTTCGTGTAGTGATCGACAAGATTCGCAATGTCCTCCGGGTGCGCGCGCAGCGGCGGCGTGCGCAGCACCACGACCGCAAGCCGGAAGTAGAGGTCCTCGCGGAAGCGCCCGGCCTTCACCTCGGCGGGAAGGTCCTTGTTGGTGGCGGCAATGACGCGGACGTCGACGCGCCTCACCTCACCCGCTCCGACCGGCTCGACCTCCCCGTCCTGGAGCACGCGCAGCACCTTGGCCTGCGTGCGCAGCGACATGTCTCCCACCTCGTCGAGGAAGATCGTGCCGCCGTCGGCCTGCACGAACTTGCCGACCTGCCTGCGCACCGCGCCGGTGAAAGCGCCGCGCTCGTGGCCGAACAGCTCGGACTCGATCAGCTCCTCGGGGATCGCCGCGCAGTTGACGCGGATGAACGGGTTGCGCGCGCGCGGCGAGAGATGGTGGATCCGCCGCGCCACCAGCTCCTTGCCGGTGCCGGACTCGCCGGCGACCAGCACCGTGGCGCGTGCCGGCGCCACGCGGGCGATCTCCTCGCGGAGCGCCTGAATGTCGGCCGATGTTCCGAGCAGCGGCAGCGGCTCGTCGCCGCCCTTGAGCTTGCGGTTCTCCTCGGCGAGCCGGCCGCGCGCGACCGCGTTGCGCACCGTGAGCAACAGCTTGGCGCGCTCCGGCGGCTTGTCGAGGAAGGCATCGGCGCCCGCGGCGAGACACTTGGTCGCAGTGAACTCGTCACCGTGGCCGGTGAGGATTACGATCGGGACGTCGACGCCGCGGCCGCGCAGGTTGTCGAGTAGTCCGAGCCCGTCCATGCCTGGCATCTTGATGTCGAGGAGAACGGCATGCGGCGGCTCGCGGTCGATGCGGTCGAGCGCGGCAAAGGCGTCGGCCGCTTCGCTTACCTCGAGCCCGGCGCCGATCAAGATCGCGCGCACCACCAACCGGTTGGCGGCGTCGTCATCGACGATGATTACACGGCCCGTACTGTCCACGATTTGTGAGTTTACCGCAGCCACGGAATTGAAAAGCGTGATCAGTGGTCAGTGGCCCGACCCACCCACCCGGATGCCGCCGGGCGGACGAGGGCACTGACCACAGATCACTGACCACTGACCACGTCCTTCTGCTCTCAGGGCAGCTCGACGACGACCTTCCCCGTGCTTCCGCGGCTCTGCAGCAGCGCGTGCGCTTCGGGCAGGCGGTCGAAGGGGAAGACGGCACCGACGACGGGTCGCAGCACCCCCTCGGCGATAAGTCCCTCGAGTCGGGCGAAGCGCGACTGCAGCTCGGCGGCGAGGTGTGGCACCAACGAGAGGTTGAAGCCGGCCAAGGTGCGGCACGGTGAGACCAGCAGGCCGGGCAGGATGAGGCCCATACGCAAGAACTCGATTGCGGCTTTCAGGTAGCGAATGCGCCGCGCCCCGACGCCGGCGGCGAAGCCGTAAAGCACGTAGCGGCCGTCAGGACCGAGCGCCCTCCACCCCGGCCGGAAGAGCGCACCGCCGACCGAGTCGAGCACCACGTCGATGCCGGATCGGACGGCATCCCGATACTCCTCGTACGCGCACGTCTCCTGTGCGCCGAGTCTGCCCGCCAGCGCCCGCTTCGCTGGAGTCGAGGCCACCGCCAATATGCGTGCGCCGGCGTGCGCCGCGAGCTGCACCGCCGTCGTGCCGACGCCGCCGGCGGCCGCGGTGATCACCACCCGCTCGCCGGCGCGGATGCGGCCCACCGTGAACAGCGCGTGGTCGGCGGTCAGCCCGGTTACCGCCAGCGAGGCGCCCTCGGCGAACCCCATCCCGGGCGGCAGCGGCCGCAGGTAGTTCGTCCGCACCTTGACCAGCTCGGCGTGGCCGCCGAAGATCGGCACCGCTGCGACGCGCGTGCCGACCGGCGGGCCGGCGACGCCGTCGCCGAGCTCGGCGACCTCGCCGGCAACCTCCATGCCGACGACCACGGGCGGCTGCGGCACGTTGGGGTACACGCCGTGGCGGGCGGCGCAGTCGGCGAAGTTGAGGCCGATGGCGCGCACCCGCACCACCGCCTCTCCCGGCCCGGGACGCGGATCAGGGAGCTCGACGAGCCGCAGCACCTCGGGCGGCCCGTACCGCGGTGCCACCCATGCTCTCATCCCCCGCCCACCCACCCCGGGGTTCGGGGCTCGGGACTCGGGGCTCGGAGCCGACCGAAGGCACCACGAGACTCGGCGGTGTTGGATTGTTGCCGAAACCCGAGCCCCGCGCCCCGAGCCCCTGCCGTCACGCTTCCTCGCCGCCCGAAGCGACGCGAACCAGGCTGGGCAGCATCGGGCGGAGCTTTCCCTCGATCTCGGCCGCCATCTCGGGATGCTCCTTGAGGAACGTGCGGGCGTTCTCGCGCCCCTGCCCCAGCCTTGTCTCGCCGTACGAAAGCCACGTCCCCGACTTCTGGATGACCCGGTGCTCGATGCCGAGGTCGAGCAGCTCGCCGGCGCGGGAGATCCCCTCGCCGTAGAGGATGTCGAACTCGGCGACGCGGAACGGCGCCGCCACCTTGTTCTTGACGACCTTGACCTTGGTGCGGTTGCCGACGACCTCCTCGCCCGACTTGATCGGTCCGATCCGCCGGATGTCGAGGCGCACCGAGGCGTAGAACTTGAGCGCGCGGCCGCCGGTAGTGGTCTCGGGGTTGCCGAACATGACGCCGATCTTCTCGCGGATCTGGTTGATGAAGATGACGCACGTCTTTGACTTCGAGACGACGCCCGTGAGCTTGCGCAGCGCCTGGGACATGAGACGGGCCTGCAGCCCCATCGTTGCGTCACCCATCTCACCCTCGAGCTCGGCCCGCGGCACCAGCGCCGCCACCGAGTCGACCACGATCACGTCCACCGAGCCGGAGCGGATCAGCGTATCGGCGATCTCGAGCGCCTGCTCGCCGTTGTCGGGCTGGGCCACGAGCAGGTCATCGACGTGCACACCCAGCTTGCCGCAGTACTCCGGATCGAGGGCGTGCTCGGCGTCGATGAACGCCGCGAGTCCGCCGGTGGCCTGCGCATTGGCGACCACGTGCAGTGCCAGTGATGTCTTCCCGGACGACTCCGGCCCGTAGATTTCGATCACCCGGCCGCGCGGCAATCCGCCGACACCAAGCGCCGCATCGAGGCCCAGCGAGCCGGTCGGGATCACGTTGACGTTGACCGCTTCCTGCTGGCCGAGGCGCATGATTGCGCCCTTGCCGAACTGCCGTTCGATCTGTGCGACCGCCGTCTCCAACGCCTTCAGCTTGTCCTGGTTGATCTCAGCCATTCGACACCTCTCCCTTGGGGCTACGGCGTGGACGGGTTGGCCGTGGGGCCACCTTCGAATGCTAGGCGGGGCGGTGAGGCAAGTCAAGAAGAACGGGGCTCGGGGTTCGGGGCTCGGGGCTCGGGGACCGGGGACCGGGGACCGGCAAGGCAACACTACGAAGCTGGCAGCTCAGGCGATGTCGCGCCTGAGCGCAACGCCTTGGCTATCGGATCACTCCGCGCCGATCCCTGAGCGGCGCGCGCGTGCCGGGTCTCACAGCTTGCCCGGCGCCGGCGCAGCCGCCTGCGTTGCCAGAACAGTGCAGCTCAGAGGCCGAACGCGCGTGAGGCGCAAGGTGTGATACCCGGCAACGTGTTTGCATGTGTGATCGCAAACGCGACCCGCAAAGGGCGCCTACCTACGCGTGCACTTCGCCTTCGGGCGTGAACCGGTAGCCGACGCCGCGCACCGAGTGGATGTACTTCGGGCGGCGGGCGTCGGGCTCGAAGTAGCGCCGCAGGCGGACGATGAAGTTGTCGATGGTGCGCGACGACGAGCCGTACTTGTACCCCCACACCCGCTCGAGGATCAGCTCGCGCGACACCACCTGCCCCTGGCGCTCGACCAGCAGCTTGATCAGCATGCACTCCTTTTCGGTGAGCTGGATGTCGCCGCGGGCGCCTTTGGCGCGGAAGGTGCGGAAGTTCACCTCGTTGCTGCCGAAGTGGAAGATTCCGCGCTCTGCGACCGGCGTCTGGTACCACTCCTGCCGCCGCAGGATGCCGCGGATGCGCAGGACCAGCTCCTCGAGCAGGAACGGCTTGGTCATGTAGTCGTCGCCGCCGTGCCGCAAGCCGGCGAGACGGTCGGTGTCGGTGTTGCGCGCGGTCAGGAACAGCACCGGAACCCGATTCCCGGACTCGCGCAGGCGCTCGCACAGCTCGAACCCGGAGATGCCCGGGAGCATGACGTCGAGGACCAGGAGATCGTAGTCCTCGGCGCTGACCCGCTCCAGGGCGGTCTCGCCATCACCGACCACGAGGGTATCGTACCCCTCGAACTTCAGGTTGTGCGCCAGCGCCTCCGCCAGGTGCTTCTCATCCTCGACGATCAGGATTCGACTCGACATGGTCCACCTCGCTCCTTGGCTAGATTCATCCTACTCCGAAAAGTCCTCTTCGGGGAGAATGCCGGCGCCGGGCAGCACCAGCCGGAACGTCGCCCCGAGCCCTCGTCCCCCACTCGCAGCGGTGAGCCGGCCGCCATGAGCGACGGCGATCTCACGCGCCACGAAGAGCCCGATCCCGGTGCCGGGCGTACGACGCGTGATCTCGTCGTTCGCCCGGTAGAACGGGCGGAAGATGGTCTCCAATTCCCCGGCCGCAATACCGATCCCGTTGTCGGAGACCTCGAGTATCGCCTCGCCGTGCTCGATCGCCAGCCGTACCGTGACGTGGGCCGGCTGTCCCTGGGCATACTTGAGGGCGTTCTCGAGCAGATTCGAGACCACGATGCCGAGCGCCTCGGGATCGAACGAAGCCTGCACGCCGGGGACGATGTCGCTCTCGATCTCGACGCCACGGGCCGTGGCGCGCCGCTCGGCGGCGACGACCTCCTCCTCGACCAGTTGGGAGAGATCGCCGAGCGCGATGTTGAGGCGGTGGCCACCGCCGGTGTAGCGGGTCACCTCGAGCACCTTCTGGATGAGGTCGCCGAGACGGTCGGCGTCGGTCAGGGCGTTGGCAAGGAAGCGCCGGCTCCCCTCCGGGTCGGCGCGCCCGCGCAGCACGGTCTCGAGGGCGACGCGGATGCCGGCGAGCGGCGTCTTGAGCTCGTGGGTGATGGCGGAGACGAAGTTCTCATGCTGGCGCTCGCGATCGCCCTCGCGCCGCAGCGCAACCCACAGGAGAAACACCGCGCTGATCATCGCCGCCAGGAAGAAGGTCCCCTCGAGGACAACAAGAACCACATGGCGACGATAACGGACGAGAACGTCGTTCCAGCGCGTCGAGTCCGGCGCCACCGCCAGACGATCGAGCGGTTTGACGAGCGCAACACGGGGCAGGCTCGTTCCGTCAACCGTGGCGTCCACCAGCCGCATGCTCGGCGCGACGATGGCGAGCCAGCGTCTGGGGCTCTCCGGATCGAGGTACACCAGCGCGGCACGTCCGCCGCCGATCGGCCACGAGAATGCCGGCCTGTCCTCGTCCTCAACCCACCCGACCTGGGGTGGGCCGCTGCGCTCGACGACCCGGACCTCGGGGAACGGGTCGCCGGTGGGCGGTATCACTCCGGGCGGCAGCTCGAGGATCCGCGTTGTCGCCTTGTCGAGCCGGATCGCGACCGTCAGCGCTGCGGCTTCCGCCTGGGAGAGGATCAGCTTTCGTTCGAGCACCAGACGATCCTGGTTCTCGCGCAGCGACTCGACGACCCACCAGGTGTACTGAGCGTTGAGGACCACAGCGACTACGACAAAGATGACGAGGTGCTTGAGACCAAATCCAGGCTTTCCACGCACGTGCTTAGTATACCGGGCGGGTGCCGCGCCATTCGGTACCGTCGTGTTGACACCCACGAGACCGCCGCCCAGAATCGCGGTGATGGGTGAGAGCGGGACCATGCTGCTGCGTGGAGGAATGGTCGTTCCCATGACGGAGCGAGGCGTCGCTCTCCCCGCCGACGTCCTGCTCTCCGGCGGCACGGTCGCTGCTGTCGGCGCGCGGATCGAAACCCCGCCGGGGACGACAGTCCTCGATGTCTCCGACTGCCTGGTGCTGCCGGGTTTCGTGCAGGCGCACGTGCACGTGGTGCAGAGCCTCGCCAGGCACCGCGCCGAGGGGCTCGACCTCCTCCCCTGGCTCGCCGGGCGCATCTGGCCATACGAGGCCGCGCTCACCCCCGCGGAGGTGTCAGTGGCCGCCCGCCTGGGCATCGCCGAGCTGCTCTGCGGCGGCACCACCGCGGCCATGGATATGGGTACGACCCACGACCAGGACGCGATCTTCGCGGCCGCGGCCGATCTCGGCATCCGCTTCGCCTCGGGAAAGTGCCACATGGACAGCGGCGTGGGTGTGCCGCACGGGCTGCTCGAGGATTGCGACGCGTCGCTGGCGACGGCCGAGGAGCTGGGAAGCCGCTGGCACGGCCACGCCGGAGGGCGGCTTCGCTACGCCGTTGCGCCGCGATTCGTGCTCTCCTGCTCCCCGGCGCTCCTCGCGGGGGCCGTCGCGCTGGCACGGCGGCGCGGCTGGCAGCTTCATACCCACGCCAGCGAGAACCCCCGCGAGACGCAGCTCGTGCGCGATCTCACAGGGCGTGGCAATGTTGCCTTCCTCGCCGATGCAGGCCTCGCCGGCGACGACACCGTGCTCGCCCACGCCGTGCACCTCGACGACGAGGAGTTCACCGTGTTGGCGCGCACCCGCACCGGTGTAGCGCACTGCCCGGGAGCGAACTTGAAGCTCGCCTCGGGAATCGCCGACCTGCCGCGCCTGCTGCGCGAGGGAGTGCGCGTCGGGCTCGGCGCCGACGGACCGCCGTGCAACAACCGGCTGTCGATCTTCCACGAGATGTCGCTGGCGGGCACGCTCCACAACCTGCGCGGCGGCGCCGCCGCGGTCGACGCGTGGACCGTGCTCGAGCTCGCCACCTGGCGCGGCGCGGAGGCGATCGGCCTCGGTGGTCAGGTCGGGCGCCTGGCGCCCGGCTATCGCGCCGACGTCGTTGTGCTCGGGATCGAGAGCTGGGCGATGGAGCCGGCCGGCGATCTCGCGGCGATGATCGTGCACGGTGGCGGCGAGCGCGACGTTCGCCACGTCTTCGTCGACGGCCGCATGGTCGTGCGCGACGGCGAGCTTGCGACCGCCGACGGCGCCGCGATTCGTCGCGCCGCGCGCGCCGCTGCCGCCTCGCTCGAACGCCGCCTGGGGTGGGCATGATCTTCAAGGGAAAGCCCCGCTTCGACCAGCTCGATCAATTCCTGGCGCGCCGGGAGTACGGCCTCGCCCTCGAGGCGATCACCGAGGAGATCAAGCGCCGCCCCGAGAACTTCAACTTGCTGCTGCGGCAGGCCGAGATCCTCGGCCAGGCCGGCGATCGCGACCAGGCGGTCGAGGTCTACCGCAAGCTGGCGCAGCACTACACCGATCAGGGGTTCTTCGCCCGCGCCATCGCGGTGACCAACAAGATCCTCCGCCTCGACTCCACCCGCCAGGACGTCACCCGCGAGCTGGCGAGCCTGATGGCGGCGCAGCAGGTCTCGGAGCGCAACGAGCACGAGCGCCTTGAGCGCAGTGTCGGCGCCGTGCCGACCTCGAGCGGCAGACACGTGGCGATCCCCGAGCCGGTCGCTGCCGAGAGCTCGCCGGCCACGCGTGCGCCGGGAGCCAAGTCCGCGCCGCCGGCCGCGGGGAGTCAGCCGGAAACGAGCCCGCAGCAGGCGGAGAAGGAGCGCGAGGCGTCCCGCTTCTTCGCGGCGTTCCCGCAGTCCGCGCTCGAGAGCCTGCTCACCTCGACGTGCGTGCGCACCTTCGCCCCCAAGGAGGTGATCGTCCGCGAAGGCGAGCCGGGCACGTCGCTGTTCCTCATCGAGAACGGCACCGTCGAGGTGCACACCGTCGACCCCAAGGGCCGACGCCTGGTCCTCGCCGAGCTGGGGCCCGGCGAGTTCTTCGGCGAGGTCGCGGTGCTCACCGGCCGGCCACGCACGGCGACGATCCTCGCCAAGGAGCCGGTCACGGTCATCGAGATCACCCGCGAGGACCTGGAGCGGATCGTCGCCACGCACCCCGAGGTCCGCGAGGTCCTCGAGCGCTTCTACCAGCAGCGCGCCCACGCTACGGTGGATGCGATGCTGTCGCACCTGCGGAAGACGAATGTCTGAGGGCGCCTGCCCGGTTGCCCGCCGCTTCCTCGCTCTGGCGCGTCGCAGCCCCGAAACCGCCGCCCTCCTCGGCGCCGCCGGCGAGACGATCGCCACGCGCGGCCGCCTCGCGGGCGAGGCTCTGGACCTCGCCGCCGCGGTGCGGCGCCATGTCGGCCCGAACCCCGTGGCGGTGCTTTCGCTGTCGAACTCGGTCGAGCTGGTACGGGCCTTTCTCGCCGCCCGGCTCGTCGGCGCGGTCGTGGCGTTTGTCGATGCGGCGGCGCCGGCCGACGAGGTGATGCGCGGCGCCGCCGCGGTCGGCGCTGCCCTCGCGCTTACCGCTCCCGGACGTGCCCCCGGCGACGACGTCGTCGGGGAACGTGGCGGCGTCTGTCTGACGCGCCTCGGTTGCGCGCCTGTCGCCGTCCCGGCGGCAGCCGCGGCCCTCAAGATGACCTCGGGCTCCACCGGCGGGCCGCGCGCCATTGTGGTCAGCGCGCGGGCGCTCGCCGCCGACACCGTGCAGATCATGCGTACGATGGACGTGCGCGCGGGCGACGTCACGCTGGCGGCGATCCCGATGACCCACTCGTACGGAATCGGCTCGTGCCTGCTGCCGCTGCTCCTCGCGGGCACGCCGCTGGTGCTGCCCTCATCGCCGCTGCCGGCCGCGCTCGCGACCACGCTTGCGGAGGCGGGTGTCACCCACTTCCCTGGCGTCCCGGCGATGATCCGCACGCTGGCGACGCTCGCCAAGCTTCCACCATTCCCGCGGCTGCGGGTGTGCCTGACGGCGGGCGCCCCG
>Ga0315286_10006497_pt1 | contig 11379 bp, 4 predicted proteins | sample YL17G10_0_MG_FD_205038 | JGI IMG/M metagenome (GOLD analysis project Ga0315286, IMG submission 205038) | Sediment microbial communities from Yellowstone Lake, YNP, Wyoming, USA - YL17G10_0 | ecosystem: Environmental > Aquatic > Freshwater > Lake > Sediment | place: USA: Wyoming | collected...
CGATGGTCACGTCGCGCTCGTTGTTGCCGTCCACACACTTGTCGTCGCCATAGTCGTCGGGCGTGCCGTTGTCGTCCCAGGTCTCGCAGTCGCTGCCGGCCAGGAAGGTGTGGTTCAGGCCGTACATCAGCCGCACCAGCGGCTCTTCCTTGTCCAGGTTGTTATCGATGGCCGGGTCTTCGTAGACGGTCGCCGTGTCGCTGCCGTGGTCCTCGCGCACGTTCAGCCCGGCCAGGGTCCACGCCTCGTCGTAGTAGGTGTGCACCACCTGGACGTTGTTGTATTGGGCGTACTTGGAGCATTGGTTATCCTGGTACTCTTCGCAGACGTCCACCAGGGCCTGCACCACCCACACCAGGCGCACCTGTTGGGCACTTCCCCACGAGGCAGCGGCCCGGTAGATCATCTTGCCCTGGAAGGCCACCCGCTTGCCTCCCTGTTCTTCGGTCACCACGCGCAGCGGCACGTAGACGGCCTTGTCGCCGGCGTCGTTCTTTTCCTGGACGGTGATGCCATAGCGCTCGAGCTCGGGGTAGCAGGTGTACGACTCGCCGTCTCGCGCACAATCCTCGGTAGGGGGCAGGTTGTCGGGCGCTCCGGTGATCTGGATCTCGAGCATGGGCACAAGCTTGACGTCGCCGTTGTCGTTGGGACTGGGATTGAGGGAATCGTCGAGGTCGTAAAACGTCTTGCCGTCGGCGTCCTGGATTTGCCCCTGCCGGTCGCCGTCGGGCCAGTCCATGACGTTATAGGCATACCACAGGTGGTCGGGATTGGTGGGGATTAGTTGGAACTCGGCAAAGGTGGGCTGACCCTCGTTCAGATTGTCCACGATCAGCTCAAAGGGCGCGCCGGACGTGTACGTGGTGGAACCTTTGTAGTAGGGAGCGAGGTCCAGGTCGTCGGGCACCCCGTCGCCGTCGTTATCCAGGTCGAAGAGGTCGGGCGTGCCGTCGCCGTCGGTGTCGTCGGGCAGGCCGTCGTCGTTCTGGTCCAGGTTCCACTCGCGGCCGTCGCTGATGCCGTCCTTGTTGGTGTCCACCTCCAGCGGATTGCCGTACCAGGTCTTGCCGTTGTAGGTAAAGCCGGTCACCTCGACGTTGTCTTTGACGTCGTCGCCGTCGGTGTCGTCCGAGTCGGGATCGGTGCCCAGGGCGCACTCGGCGCCGTTGGTCAGGCCGTCGCCGTCGTTGTCGGCCGCGTCGTTCATGTCGCAGTCAGACTCGTCTCCCTCGCCCCCGCCCGCCGACTCGATGCGCGGGGACGCTGCCGCGAACGGGCCGTTGAGAGAGGGATCCGGCGCGGCGGCCTGGGCGGCGGTCGAGGCCAACGCAGCGGTGACGGGGCTGGCGTTCGGGTTCCAGTTGGAGGTAGCGGCGGCCTTTTGCGCCTCCTGCTGCGCCTGGCTCTCCTGGTTCAGCGCCTGCTGGGCCTCGGCGCGCGCGGCCTGGTCCTGCGTAAAGGCATAGGCCCTGTCGCTCTGCAAAAGCGGGCTGATGACGATGGAGAGGATGACGGCGATTGCCACGCCGGTATACAGCGATCGGGACCGGCCCTGGATCACCAGGGCGACGCAAAAGGCGACGCCGAAGAGGATCAGCAAGGATCGCCCCAGCCAATCGGGGAAGACGAATTTGGCAGGCGCCGGAGAGCCCGTCAGGCCTGCGGCCTTGGGTGAAGCGGCGGCGGCTCCAAAGCCGGAGAACTGGACGGTTACATCGGCGGAGGTCTGCTGCCCGTCCGAGGCGGGTGCAAACTGGATGTGCAGGATTTGGCGCAAGGGCAGGCCGTCGCTGCCCACCCACAACTCCCCGCTGCCGGTCATTTTGGCGTACTCGGCGGGGGGCTCGAGAGACATGCCGGGCGGCAGCCCGTTCTTGCCGGACAGTGAGCTCTCCATCTGGTCGCGCACGTAGGCTGCGTAGCGAGACCCGTCGATCTGGAAGGTGTAGCGGGTAAAGGGTACGCCGGCCTGCTCCTGTGGCCCCTGGTCCACGACGTCGCGCGCGGCAGCGAGGAACGCCATGAAATCGCCCTGGGGAGCAAAGGCGCCGGCAAAGTTGGGTATCTCTTGCCAGTCGCCTGCGCCCTGGCGGCCGTAGGCGCGGTCGCCCTCGATCCGCACCTCGACGCCGGTGCCGGGATCGAGCACGCTTCCGCCCTGCGACCAGAGGGTCAGGTTGAGCAATCGGGCGGGCAGGTCGGCCTCTCCCTCTAACAGGTAGCGCTGTTGGCTGCTCTCACGACCCACGTTGAGGATGGAGGGCTGTGAGATGACGGTCTGTTTGATGTCGGCACTAAAGCGGTAGCTGCCGGCACGGCGGGCCTGTTCCCAGGCGCCGGCCGGGCCTTGCGCCTGCGACGCTCCGGCTCGCAGCGGGAGGATCAGGATAGCGACCGCCAGGCAAAGGGCGGACAGCCCAAGACAGAACGGCTTAGACCAGCGCCATCGAGCGACTCTGCTCATCTGAGGTTCCTTTCTCTCGGTAGAACAATTGGTCAGTGCTGCAATCATCGGTGTTGCTGGTCGTGGGCCTCTTCGCGACCACCGCGAGCGGCACGTGGGTTCGTGCCGCGAATGGCAGGCTGCGTGGCCTCAGGGAGCCTCGGACCCCGAAACAGGCCGCAACCCGGTGATCTGCACCTCGACCTGCGAGCGCAGATAGTCGAACAGGCTTTCCAGGCTGCCGAATTCCCTTCGTTCGCGCGTCATGACCTGTTCCAGCGACGCACGACGGTTGGGTATCCCACTGCGTTGCGTCGGCCATAGCCGGATCAGATAGGCCTGGTATGCGGTCTGCGGTGTGCTCGTCTGTCGTGCTGTTTGCCCTGGGTTCTCGCTACATTCGCTCATGGGTCGGCCTCCTGTAGTCGCCTATCGAGTCCACATACTCCGACGTTCGGAGTGGTGAGCCATGAGAAAGCTATTTTGCACAGCGTGCCGAGCTGTGGTATCATGCAAGTGGTGGGCTCTAGCTGGCCGGTTCATAGTATACAATATTGGCGTGACATAGGTGTGACATGCACGACGAGGCAAGCACTGAATCGTTCCAGTCGAGTTCGCCGCCGGCGCGGCTCACGATGCGCCTTCTCGGTCCTCCCCAGGCCCTGGTGGATGGCCAGGTCGTGTTGGGACTCCAAACAGTCAAGCTCCTTGCGTTGCTGGCGTACCTGGCCGCTGAGAATCGCCAGGCCCACACACGAGGCGCTCTGGCCGCGCTCTTCTGGCCCGAGCAGCCGGAGGCCAAGGCCCACCAGAACCTGCGCCAGGCCCTTTCCCGGCTGCGCCAGGCAATCGGCGACGATCGGGCCGAGCCCCCTCACCTTCTGGTCGACCCTCAGTCGATCCAGTTCAACTGCCAGAGCCGCTTCTGGTTGGACGTCCTGACCTTCAAAGGGCTGGTGGACGGCACGCAGCGTCACCCTCATCGCCGTCTTGCCGCATGCCCCACCTGCCTGTCGCGGCTCGCCGAGGCCATCGACCTCTACCGAGGTGAGTTCCTGGCCGACCTGCGCCTGGATGCCGGCGAGGCTTTGGACGAGTGGTTGCTCATGCAGCGCGAAGAGCTGCAGCAGCGGGCTGCGCGCGCGCTCGAGGCCCTGGCGGCCGCTCACCTGGCACGGGGCGAGTCCGAAGTCGCCTGCCGCTACGCCCGGCATCTGCTGCATCTGGACCCCTGGAACGAAGCGGCCGAACGCGTGCTGCTGCGTGGGCTGCTGTCGAGCCAGGGACGCAATGCCGCGCTCCGCCAGTACCAGGCTTTCCGCCGGCGGCTGTCCGGCGAGTTGGGCGTCGAGCCGGAGGACGAAACCCAGGCGCTGGTCGCAAAGATCCGCGCCGAGGCAGGGGCCGAACTTCGGCCGCAGGCTCCGGCAGGCCCACTGCCGGCCCCGGTCACGCCTTTCCTTGGCCGCGAGCACGAGGCTGCCCAGATCAACGACCGCCTGGGAGGGTGCGAGTCGCGACTGCTCACGGTTTGTGGTCCGGGAGGCAGCGGCAAGACGCGCCTGGCGCTGGAGATTGCCAGGAAGCAGGCCGGGCTGTGGCACGATGGAGTGTGGTTTTTTCCCCTTGCCGAGTTGTCGACACAGCGAGACCTGGTGGAGGCGCTGGCGTCCGCACTTACGACCAGGTCGGGCGGACCCTCAAAGCCGCTGGATGCGAGAGCCCTGGTCGACCGTCTGCGCACGCGGGAAATTCTGCTGATCCTGGACGGCTATGAGCGCCTGGCCGGTGAACCTGGCCTGCTACTTGACATCCTTCGCGGGTCGCCCGAGGCACGACTTCTTGTCACTTCGCGCGTTCGGCTCCGGGTGAGGCACGAGTGGGTGCTGCCGTTGGGCGGACTGGATCTGCCCGTCAAGGGAATGGCCTCGGTGTCCGAGGCGGGGCGCCACAGCGCTGTGCAACTGTTCGTGGCCAGCGCCCGCCGCGTGGTGCCCGACTTTCGCCTGACGGCGGAACACCTGCCGGCTATCAACCACATCTGCCATCTCGTGGGGGGATTGCCCCTCGGCATCGAGCTGGCCGCAGCTTGGGTGCGGATCGTGCCTCCCGGCCAGATCGCGGCTGAGATCGGGCACAGCCCGGAGCTGATACGCGCGCCCGGCTTAGAGAGCCCCCAAAGGCATTACAGCCTGCGGGGGACCTTCGAGTATTCGTACAACCTGCTGACCGAGGCCGAGCAGGCCCTGTTCCGCGGCCTGTCGGTCTTTCGCGGCGGGTTCACAGTCCGGGCGGCCGGCCAGGTCGCCGGGGCGACGTTGCCCAGCCTGGCTTCCCTGCACGATGCCTCCCTGCTGCAGGCTCTGCCCTCGGGGCGGCTCGATCTGCACCTCTCCCTGCGCGAGTATGCTGCCGGAAAGCTGGCTGCCCGGCCCGAGGAGGAGCAAGAGATCCGGGAGAGACACAGCCGGTTCTACCTGGCCTTCCTCCGTCAGAGGGAAGAGACGCTTCGGGGGGACGTCGCCAGGGAGCCTGTGGAGCAAATCGACGTCGAGCTGGACAACGTGCGGGCGGCGTGGCAATGGGCTGTCGCCGAGGCCCGCCTCGACGCGCTTGACGCCAGCCTGGAGTCCCTCTCCCTGGTTTTCAGCAGTCGCGGCCTTTTCCAGCAAGCTCTTGACGCGTTTGCGGCGGCGGCGGCGCGTGTCTCGGCGCTGGCTGACCTGGACGCAGCGGCGCGGCGACTGGCCGGCCGCCTGTTGGCCGAGCAGGCCAGCTTCCTGCGGTACCTGGCCAGCTACCCCGAAGCCATCCAGGCCGCCCAGGCCGCGCTCGGCCTGGCGCAGGCCAGTCAAGGCCGGCGCAGTGAGGCCCGGGCTCTCTTTGTCTGGGGAGAAGTGGCCTGGCGGCAGGGGGAGCATGAGCCAGCTCGCAGGCACCTGGAGCGAGCACTGGCGCTGGCACGGGCAGTGCCGGATGGACAACTGGATATGGACTGCCTGAACAGCCTGGCCGGGGTCTGCTGGCGGAAGGGGGACTATGCCGGGGCACGGGCACACCTGGAAGACAGCCTGCATCTGGCACTGCGGGCAGGCGACAAGCGGCAACAGGGCATAATCCTCGGCAACCTGGGCGTCGTCGCAGTGGAACAGGCCGACTTTCCGGCTGCCGCCGGCTACTACGAGCGAGCACTTGAGAAAGATCAGGAGACGGGCGACCGCGACGCGGAGGGCGTCGCGCTCGCCAACCTGGGCAACCTGCGGCTGTACCTGGGCGCGTACTCCAAGGCAGAAAGCTATTACCACGAGGCGCTGGAGATTCACCGCGAGACCGGTGCCCGTGACAGCGAGGCCTGGACCCTGGGCAACCTGGGTCTGCTGGTCCACTACCAGGGACACGACGACAAGGCGCTGGCGTACGGCCGGGAGGCGCTGCGGATGGCGCAGCAGATTGGCGACCAGTCCATGCAGGCGGCGGTGTGGATGAATCTGGGCCACGCCCTGCTCGGATGTGGGCAGTTGGAGGAGGCCACCACGGCCTACGGCGAGGCGGTGGCATTGCGGCGCGCGCTGTCGCAACCCAACCTGCTGACCGAACCCCTGGCCGGCCTGGCCGAAGCGGTGCTGGCCCAGGGCGATGTCCCCCAGGCGCAGGCACACATCGAACAGATCCTGCGCCACCTGGAGGGGGGAGACAGGGCCCTGGACGGGACGATCAATCCGTTCCAGGTGCGGCTTACCTGCTACCGCGTGCTGGAGACTACTCACGACCCCCGCGCCCGGGACACCCTGACCACGGCTTACTCCCTGCTGCAAAAGCTAGCGGCGAGGATCGCCGAAGGGGAGCTGCGACGCTCGTTCCTGGAGAACGTGGCCGCTCACCAGGAGGTCGTCCGCGAACACGCACTCGCACATGAGAGCCTCCCTTGCTCATCATCAGATCCGCCCGCTTGCTGAGCGACATCCGCGAGATCGTATGGGCGTTGACAGCAGACTGCCCGGATATCTCGGGTCGGGCTCGGCAGGTCGCTGGGGTCCTCGGCGCTATCGCGACGAGGAAGTCTCATTTGCGGCGAATTCCGCAGCCGCTGCCAGGGCTCAGAACGGCAGAACGGTTTGCACGATGGTCCGCAGGGGCGGAGTGGCTGAGCAATCCTGGGCGAGCCGCAGAATCTTCGCTCGAAGCGGCCGTGGTTCTCACTGGCTGTGGCGTGCCGTCTCTCCGAGCTTACAGCCCCGCCGTTTTGGCGATATCGTGTACCTTCGAGGTCCCCTGCTATCACTTTAGTCGAGCATGTTGTACACTGTATCTTCCTGGCAACCCTGTGCATTGCGCAAGAGAGCCGCTGTGCTGACATCGTACGGAACGTATCCATGGATCCAACCCTTGGGGGAGCCAGGAGGATTCCGTCCGTGATTCCAACAAAGCGAGGAAAGTCGGAAGTGGAGGGCATTCCTGCGTGGTACACCTCCCTGGGGCTGGGCACCACCGGCCGGCCGCAGATCAGCTACTGGGATCTGACCAACGGCGACCTAAAGTACGCGTCCCTGGTCGAGACGCCGCCCGCCGCCAATCAGGTCTATCTGCCCCTGGTTCTGCGTACAGGTTGTCACGCATCGGCCGGGGGTCGGACTGCGCAGGTCCATGAGCAGTTGACAGGCGTGCGGCTTTGCTCCGAATGCCTACCATTCAGCGCGGCACCAGACACTGAGAGAGGCCCAGCCGCCAAACGACGACGCAGGAAGCACCCACCGTCAGGCACCAGCGGACGGGCGGCTACCCACCCGCTGATGCCTTGGTCAGCATATGGTGATTCCTACTTGGGTACCTTGCTCAGCGGAATCCCGAGCGCCTTGGCCACGCCCTTGCCATAGGCCGGATCGGCCTTCTGGCAGTTGCCGATGTGGCGGATCTTGACTTCCAGCGGCGCGTCTCCCAGGGCGCGGGCGGTGTTGCCAAAGAGGGCCTCTTGCTGCTCGGGCTTCATCAGCCGGAACAGCAGGCCGGGCTGCGCGTAGTAATCCTCATCCACCCGGTGGTCCCAGTGGTCCGCTGCCCCCTCCAGGCCAAGGGGCGGCTCGGCAAATCCATGTTGCTGTTGCCACTCGCCGTAACTGTTAGGCTCATAACCGAGCGTGCTGCCATAGTTACCGTCCACCCGCATCGCCCCGTCGCGGTGGAAGCTGTGATAGGGACAACGTGAGGCGTTGATCGGGATCAGGTGGTGATTCACACCGAGCCGGTAGCGCTGCGCGTCGCCGTAGGAGAACAAGCGCCCCTGCAGCATCTTGTCCGGCGAGAAGCCAATGCCGGGCACCACGTTGGCCGGGTTAAAGGCCGCCTGCTCCACCTCGGCGAAATAGTTCTCGGGATTGCGATTCAGTTCCAGGATGCCGACCTCGATCAGGGGATAGTCCTTGTGGAACCACACCTTGGTCAGGTCGAAGGGGTTGTACGGACAGGTGGCTGCGTCCTTCTCCGGCATCACCTGGATCAAGAGCGTCCACTTTGGAAAATCTCCCTTCTCGATGCTTTCGTACAGGTCGCGCTGGTGGCTCTCCCGGTCCTTGCCCACAAGAGCCTCGGCCTCCGCGTCCGTCAGGTTCTTGATGCCCTGCTGGCAGCGAAAGTGGAACTTGACCCAGAAACGCTCGTTCTGGGCGTTGATGAAACTAAAGGTGTGGCTGCCAAAGCCGTGCATGTGGCGATAGCTGGCGGGGATGCCCCGGTCGCTCATGACGATGGTCACCTGGTGCAGGGCCTCGGGAAGGGAGGTCCAAAAGTCCCAGTTGTTGCGGGCGCTGCGCAGGTTCGTGCGCGGATCGCGCTTCACGGCGTGGTTCAGGTCGGGGAATTTCAACGGGTCGCGCATGAAAAAGACGGGCGTGTTGTTCCCCACCAGGTCCCAGTTGCCTGCTTCGGTGTAGAACTTGATCGCGAACCCACGGATGTCGCGCTCCGCATCTGCCGCGCCGCGCTCGCCGGCTACAGTGGAAAAGCGCATGAACAGGTCGGTCTGCTTGCCGATCTCCGAAAAGATCTTGGCTTTCGTATAGTGGGTGACGTCGTGGGTGACGGTAAAGGTGCCGTGCGCTCCAGAACCTTTGGCGTGCATTCTCCGCTCGGGGATGACCTCCCGGTCAAAGTGGGCCAGTTTTTCCAGGTACCAGACATCCTGGAGCAACATCGGGCCGCGCGGCCCGGCGGTCAGGACATTCTGGTTATCAGGGACCGGCGCCCCGGCGTTGGTGGTCAGCTTGTTCTGTTTGTCTTTCATGATCGTCTTCCTTTCTGGGTCTGCTTCAGTTGACAGCACGCTGCTGTTAGAGGTTGGTCCCATTCTCCGGACCGCGCATCGGCCAACAGGAGGTGGACACCTGGCGGCTTCAAGCCAGGGGGGGCGCGCATTGCTCAGCCACCATACGCCCAGGCACATAATAGCTCGATCGTGGCCGGATGTCAAATGCTAGCAGCGTAGCCGGGGAGGGCGCGTGCGTGAACCTTTCACGCTTCGCGCTTGACGTTTCACGTTTGCCGCCCCAGGTTTGCCCTCCACCCGTAGTTATGGTATAATCCCCTGGCCCCAACCCAGGGGCGGCACGCAAGGAGGACCATGCCCAACATCCTGATCATCGACGACGAAGTGGGGATGCGCGAAGGCTGCCGCCGGGCGCTGATCCGCCAGGGGTTCAAGGTGAGCACCGCGGAGCAGGGCGCCGAGGGCCTGCGCCTGCTGCGCGAACAGCCCTTCGACCTGGTGCTGTTGGACGCCATGATGCCCGGCATGAGCGGACTGGAGATCCTGGACCGCATCCAGGAACGCGAGTCCGACGTGATGTGCGTGATGATCACCGGCTATGCGACGGTCGACCTGGCCGCCCAGGCGATGAAGAAGGGGGCGCAGGGCTTTTTGCCCAAGCCTTTCACCTCCGACGATCTGCTGCGGGCGGTGCACGGCGGCCTCGACGAGCGAGCGCGGCGGCTGAACCAGCGCGACCAGACGGCAAAGGACGAGGAAGCGCTCCAACGAGAGCGCGCCCGCCAGGAGCAGGCCAAGCTGGACGCCATCACCAGCCGCTTCCTGCTGGTGGTGGTCCACGAGCTGCGCAACCCCGCCGGCGCCATCAAGAACATGCTCCAACTCATCCGCGGCGGCTACGTGGAGGACGGCGAGCGGGACGAGTACCTGGAGAGGCTGGATCTGCGGGCCGGCCAGTTGCTGAGCATGCTCGACGACCTGCTCGAGTTGGCGTGCCTGAAAGAGGTGCAGAGCCCCTCCCGGCTTGGGCCGGTGGCCGTGGCCGGCGTGCTGGAAGGGGTGGTCAGGCAGCTCCGCCCCAAGGCCCAGGCGAAGGGGCTCGACTTGCAGCTTCAGATCGAGGCGCAGCCCACGATGTTGGCCCAGCCGGCCCACCTCCACTCGCTGTGGCACCACCTGATCGACAACGCCATCTGCTACACCCCGCGCGGCCAGGTGCGGGTGACACTGTCGGAGCGGCCAAGCCGGATGGAGAGCACGGTGAGCGATACCGGCATTGGCCTGTCGTCCGAAGACGTGTCGCGCATATTTGGGGAGTTCTACCGTTCCGAGCAGGCCAAGGCGCAGGTCCCGCTGGGCACCGGCCTGGGGCTGGCCATCGTCGACCAGATCGTCAAGACCTATCTGGGCACGATTCAGGTGGACTCGACTCCCGGCGAGGGGAGCACGTTCACGGTGAGCTTGCCGCTGACAGCGTAGGAGATGCTCATGGCAGACATGCAGCTTGCACAGATTCTCGACCAGATCCGGGAGCTGATCGCAGCGGGCCAAACCGACGAAGCGTCAGCCCGTTGCGTTCACGTGGTACGCCGTTTCGCCTATCACGTGGAGGCCACGCGCCTGTTAGGCCAGGTGTCCCTCGCACAGGGCGACTTGCCTCAAACCGAGTATTGCCTCAAACGCACGCTGGCAGCGGACCCCAACGATTGGCGCGCCCGCGCCATCCTCGGACGCCTTTACCGGGCGCAGGACCGTTTGGCCGAGGCCCAGGACCAGTGGCAGCGTGCCCTTGAACTGAACCCCGGCAACGCTGAGGTGGCACGGGAGCTTGCCCTGCTCGGGCAGGGCGACGGCCTGGAGCAGACCCCTGCGGCCTACGGATGGGCCTACGCCCAGAGCAGTCAGCACGACCGGGCCATCGCCCAGTTCCGCGAGGCTCTGCGCCAGGACCCGGACCGCCACGACGTGCGCACGGGGCTGGTCGAGGCGCTGTGGCACGAGGGCCGGCGGCTCGAGGCCGTGGAGGCCGGACTGGACGTGGTGCGCGCCCTGCCCCTCTGCCTGACGGCGAATCTGATCCTGGGGCAGCTTTTCCTCAGCAACGGGGAAGATGCGCAGGCAGAGGAATGGCTCGCCACGGCACGGGCGCTGGACCCCGAAAACCGGGCCGCGCAGCAGTTGATGGGCGCGGACTCCCCCCTGCCGTTCCGCGAGCTGACCCTTCGCGAATTCGGAGACGAGGCCACACCGGAACCGGAGGCAGGGGAGGTGCAATCACCCGTCGAGGGGGTTCCCGGCGTAGAGGGAGAAGCCACGAAAGAAGCTGCGGGCACGACGGAAGGGGGCGCGCAGTTGCAATTGGAGGCGGCGGCGGTCGGTGGGCAGTGGGCCCCGGGTCAGCCGCCAGGATGGCTGGAGGATCTGCCCCAGGAGCCGGTGGCGACCGCGGCCGAGGGGCTTGCGCCCCTGGCTCTCCCCCCGCAACTCGCAGAAACCGGGGCGCCCCCTGTGGAACCCTCTCCAGATTGGCTGGAGGAATGGCAGGCAGCGCCGGAGGGGGCTGTGCCGCTGCTGGCAGCCGAACTCCTGCCCGCCGAGGAGGTCCCCGACTGGCTGGAAGAGATGAAGCCGCCACAGGCCGAGGAGGTCGCCGCGCCGGCAGCCGAATCCCCTG
>Ga0315286_10006498_pt1 | contig 11379 bp, 5 predicted proteins | sample YL17G10_0_MG_FD_205038 | JGI IMG/M metagenome (GOLD analysis project Ga0315286, IMG submission 205038) | Sediment microbial communities from Yellowstone Lake, YNP, Wyoming, USA - YL17G10_0 | ecosystem: Environmental > Aquatic > Freshwater > Lake > Sediment | place: USA: Wyoming | collected...
GCGGAACTGGCCGGTGTCTTCACCACCGGCAACGCTTCGCTGCGCGTGGCCGGCTTCGCAGATTCGGCTGACGGCAGGGTCTTCCGCTTGCGCTTTTCGCCCGCCACGGCTGGCGCCAGTTACCGCTATGAACTGACGTTGAAGGGCAGCGGGATTGACCGCCGCTTCACGGGCTCACTGCGCTGCGAGCCTTCAGGTCGCGACGGCCCGGTGGTCCTGGACCCGGCGCGGCCCAAGCACTTCATGTACGCCGGCTCGCGGCGTCCGTTCTACCACCTCGGCTACACCGCCTATCATTTGCTCGACCTGTCCAACGACGACGCGCAGGTGGACGCGACGATTGAGTACTGCGCACAGCACGGCTTCAACAAAATCCGCTTCCTGCTCACCGGCTACCCACGCGACTTCGACCGGCGCACCAGCGCAGATGTCGAACACGGCGTGGACGCCCCCTGGAAGGCCCCCAACTACGGCTCCAAGCCCGGCCAGGTGAACCCCCTCCCGGCTTGGCTGGGCCGGCCGCACCGATACGACTTCACACGCTTCAATGTCGCCCACTGGCAGCGCGTTGATCGGGCGGTGCGACGGATGCGCGAGGACGGCATCGTCGCCACCTGCATCGTGACCATCGAGAAGCAGGACCTGCCCAAAGAGTATGGCCGGCTCACGGAACATGAACTCCGCCTCTACCGCTACGCCGTGGCGCGGCTCGCCGCGTTCGACAACGTCTGGTGGGACTTGGGCAACGAGCACAACGAATTCCGCGATGCGGCGTGGGGCAACCGCATGGGCGCGCTACTCAAGGAAGCCGATCCGTTCGACCGCCTTGCCTCCGCCCACGCCTACGCGGACTTCTTTTACGGCGATTCCGCGTGGGCGGACTTCATCATCACGCAGCAATACGGCGACGAGCAGCGGGTGCATGATTGGGCGCTCAAGCATCGGGCCATCCCCAAGCCCTATGTCAACGAAGAATACGGCTACGAGGGCGGGGCGGACAAGCCGGGGCACGGCCAGAACAGCGATTGGACGCGGCGCTGCCACTGGGCGATGGCGATGGCGGGCGGCTACGCGACCTACGGCGATTGGAGCGGCGGCGTGAGCTACTTCTACATGGGCGAGCCAGGGCCGGGCAAAGCTGCGGTCCAGCTCAAGCACCTGCGGGCGTTTTTCGAGGCGTTGCCTTTCCGCGACCTGGCACCCCACGATCACCTGACGAGCCGCGGCTTTTGCCTGGCTCGACCGCCTGCGCACTACGTGTTCTATTTCCCACCCGGCGGCACGAGCGACATTGACCTCGGCGACGCTCCAGTCCAACGGCTCGCCGCGCGCTGGTTCGATCCACGCACCGGCCAATGGCAGAACGGTCCCGGCTTGCGCTCCGGCAAGAACACCGTCAGTGCGCCCACGGAAGACGACTGGGCGCTCCTGCTCGCAGGGAAGGAGAAATGAAAGTATGACAAACCCCTTAATCAAGTGCAGCCCCTTGGTCCTATCCCTTGTGGCGTTTGCCACCGTGCTCCCGCCCCCCGGCGCGGCCCAGTCGGCCGCCGAAACCAGCGGCGGCTGGCTCAAGTACACCAACAACCCCGTGCTGGGCGGGCAATACGGCACCTGCTTTGATAGCTCGGTGTTGAAGGAGGGCGACACCTATCGGATGTGGGTTTCGTGGCGGCCCAAGAAGAGCCTGGGTTTGGTCGAAAGCGCCGACGGCCTTCAGTGGAGCGAGCCGAAGATTGTGCTGGGGCCCAACCCGGACACGGACTGGGAGCAGGAGATCAACCGGCCGGTGGTGCTCAAGCGCGGCGACACCTATCACCTGTGGTACACCGGCCAGGTCTGGGGCAAGGATCGCGCCCGCAACCGTTCCTGGATCGGCTATGCCACAAGCCAAGACGGCGTGAACTGGACCCGCATGAGCAAGGAGCCCGTGCTGACGGCGGACTCACCCTGGGAGAAGAACATCGCGGTCATGTGCCCGCACGTGATCTGGGATGAGCCGGCGAAGGTTTACCGGATGTGGTATTCGGGCGGCGAGCAATACGAACCCAATGCCATTGGCTACGCGACCAGCCCGGATGGTCTCAAGTGGACCAAGCACCCGGACAATCCGATCTTCATCGCGGACAAGAACGGTCCGTGGGAGCAGCACAAGGTGACGGCCTGCCAGGTGATTCGCGAGGGCGACTGGCACCTGATGTTTTACATCGGTTTCGCCGACGAGCATACCGCCCAGATCGGCCTGGCGCGGTCGCGTGACGGCATCACCGGCTGGGAGCGCCATCCGCAGAATCCGATCATCCGCGCCCGCGTGAACAACGAGGCCTGGGACTACGATGCCTGCTACAAGCCCTACGCCCTCTTCCATGAAGGGCGCTGGCTGCTCTGGTACAACGGGCGCAAGGGAGGCGTGGAACAAATCGGCGTGGCCACGCACGAAGGCCGGGAGTTGTGGCCGAAGCAAGCGCAGGTCAAAGGCCCGACCTCCTCCGTTTTGCAGCCCGACACCTTCAAACACTACGTGGATGCGTTCAACCGCGACGACGAGGAACTCTATGTCCAGCACTTCAACAACGCGGCGGCGTGGGACTTTTTGCGCGACAACATCCCGCTGTTCGAGTGCCCGGACAAGGAGCTGGAGGAGATTTACTATTTTCGCTGGTGGACTTATCGCAAGCACATCAAGCAGACGCCTGACGGTTTCCTGATCACCGAGTTCCTGCCCAAGGTCGGCTGGGCGAAAAAGCACAACACGATCAATTGCCCCGCCGCTCATCACTTCTACGAAGGCCGCTGGCTGCGCGACCGCAGGTATCTCGACGACTACAGCGTGTTCTGGTTTCGCAAGGGCGGCGACCCGCGGAGGTACAGCTTCTGGGCTGCTGATGCGTTGCACGCCCGGTACCTTGTGAACCAGGACAAGGAACGGCTCTTCGACCTGCTGCCCGACCTGATGGACAACTACCGGAACTGGGAGAAAGAACGCCAATTGCCCGACGGCATGTTCTGGCAGGAGGACTGGCGGGACGGAATGGAAGTGGCCCTCGGCGGGACGGGAATCCGACCCACCATCAACAGTTACATGTATGGCGACGCTCTGGCGATTGCGAAGATTGCCGAAACGGCGGGGCGCCGCGACCTCGCGGACGAATACCGGGCCAAGGCGCACAAGATCAAGCAACTCGTGCAGGAGAAGCTCTGGGACACCGAAGCGCAGTTCTACAAGGTTATCCCTCGGACCAAGGACGGCAAGGTGTCACCGAGGGTCGACGTGCGCGAAGTGCTCGGTTACACGCCTTGGTATTTTGGCCTGCCCGATCCGGCTCAAGCCGTGGCGTGGCGGCAGCTCATGGACTCGCAAGGGTTCCACGCGCCCTACGGCCCGACGACCGCCGAGCAGCGGCATCCGAAGTTCAGCGTTTCCTACCAAGGTCACGAATGCCAATGGAACGGCCCGAGCTGGCCGTTCTCCACGGCTGTCACCCTGACGGCACTGGCCAACCTGCTCAACGGGCCGCCGCAGGATCATATCCGTCCGCAAAACTATTTCGACCTCCTGAAAACCTACGCCAAGTCCCATCACCTGAAGCGCGACGATGGCCGGGTGGTGCCGTGGATCGACGAGAACATCAATCCCCTCACGGGCGATTGGATCGCGCGCACCCGGCTCAAGAGGTGGAAAAACGGCACCTGGGATCCCGGCAAAGGCGGCGCGGAGCGCGGCAAGGATTACAACCATTCGACCTTCTGCGACCTGATCATCAGCGGACTGGTCGGCCTGCGCCCGCGCGCGGACGAGGTGGTGGAAGTCAACCCGCTGGTGCCGGCAGGCGCGTGGGACACGTTCTGCCTTGACGGCGTGGCTTACCACGGCCACACGCTGACGATCCTGTGGGACAAGACCGGAGAGAAGTACGGCCGCGGCGCCGGACTGCGGGTGCTGGCTGACGGACAAGAAATCGCCCGTGCTCCGCAACTCCAGCGCGTGAGTGGCAAGCTGCCTGAACGCTTTTGACTTGGACCGTCATGAATACGTTACGCGCAACTCTTCGCCAACCGCGGCTCACCCGCCGTACCTTTCTCAAACACTCGGTGGCCACAACCGTCACGCTGGGAATCGCGGCTGGACGGGCCGCAGACCGTGCGGAGAGCGGCCAGCCTGCGGCCCACACGGGGAGCGACTCACCCAGCCAGACGAAAGTGATCGACTGTCACGCGCACTTGGATCATCGCAGCCGCTCGACGTGGGAAGCGGACGACCGCAAGCTGATCGAAGCGGCCGATAAACTGGGGATCGACCAACTCTGCTGCTCCATCCTCACGCCGCGCCGGCCGGCGACGGCGGAAGGCTTTCAGGAGTGCAATCGCTGGGTGGCGGACGGGATGCAGCGCTTTCCCGGCCGAGTCCGGGGCTACTGCTACGTCAATCCCGGCTACCGACAAGAGGCGTTGGAGGAAATCCGCCGCTGCGTCGAGGACCATGGGTTCGTCGGCATCAAACTCTACCACGAATACACCTGCACCGAGCCGGTCGTCTTCCCCATCGTGGAACTGGCCATCGAACTGAATGTGCCGATCCTCCAGCACGCCGGGCACGCGCACTACTTCCTTGAAGACCAGCCCCGCATCTCCGATGGCGGGCGCCTGGCGGAACTCTCTCGCCGCTACCCGGAGGCCAGGCTCATCTGCGCCCACGTCTGCGGCGGCGGCGACTGGGAGTGGACGATCAAGGCGTTGCGCCACGCGCCGGGTGTCTTCCTCGACACGAGCGGCAGCGTCACGGACGAGGGCGCGGTGGAGATGGCGGCACGGGTGCTGGGCGCAGACCGGCTCGTGTTTGGCTGTGACCTGTCCATGACCGCCAGCGTGGGCCGGATTCGCGGGGCGAACCTGAGCGCGCAGGACAAGGCGAAGATCCTGGGCGGGAACATGGCGAAACTCTTGCAGCGACGAAAATCATGATCATCGACGTCAACGCCTACCTGGGGCATTTCGCGTTCCGCCAACTGCGGCACAACACCGCCGCGTCACTCTTGCAGTGGATGGACGCCAAGCGGATCGACCAGGCGGTCGTCTCCAGCGCCAGCGCCATCACGTATCGCAACGCGCAGGCCGGCAATGAGGAAGTCTTCGCGGAAGTGAAATCCCACCGTGACCGGCTCATTCCCTTCGCCGTTCTCAATCCCTTTTACGCCGGCTGGCAGGACGATCTGAAGATTTGTCACGAGGACTTTGGGATGAGCGGACTGCGGCTCTATCCCAAATGGCACAACTACCAGTTGTCCGACCGATGCTGTCTGGACTTGGTGAACGCGGCGACGGATCGTGGGATGGTCATTTCGATTCCTGTCCGCGTGGAGGACAACCGCGAGCGGAGTTGGCTGGCAAACGTGCCCGACGTGCCCCTGGACGAGCTGGCCGCCTTGGTCAAGGCCTGTCCCCAAGCGCGGTTCATTTTGCTGAACGGCCTCGGCTACGTGAAGTCGCCTCTCGGGCGCAAGGACAACGGCCTGCCGGCGAATTATCTCATCGAGATTTCCCGTCTGAGCGCGGTCTTGGACAATGAAATCGGGCAGCTCCTCGCGGGTCTGGGTGCCGAACGGTTGGTGTTGGGCACCGGGATGCCGTTCAGCTACCCCGACCCCGCCCTGCTCAAGTTGGAGGTGCTGGATGCCAGCCAGTCGGATAAAGAGAAAATCCGCCGGCTGAACGCGGAGAAGTGGCTGCGGCTGTAGCGCGGGAATTGGTGCGTTTCTGAGCCGATTTGAACACGAGCAGATGACCGACCATAACCGATGAAACCTTCGACGGAGATGATGAGCCTTGTTGGCTGGCTGGTGCTTGCCTTGGTTTGCGCCAATGCGGCGGAGAGTGGCGAGTGGAGCGAGCAGGTGAAGGTCAACGCAGTTTATCCCGGCGCGATTTGGCGGACGCGCGCGCCTGAAGAAGTCGGCCTGGAGCGCGCGCAACTCGACGCGCTGCGAGATTTCGTCGGTGGGTGCGGCTGCGTGGTGCGCCACGGCTACATGGTTTATGCGTGGGGCGACCAAGCGCTGCGAGGGAATGTCTATTCGGCCTGCAAACCGTGGTTCAGTCACTTCCTGTTCAAAGCGGTCGAGGAGGGCAAGATTCCCAGTCTCGACCAGAAGGTGGACGTCTGGGAACCGCGTCTGAACAACCTCAATCCCGCCCTTGGCTTCAAAGACCGCGACATCACTTGGCGGCACTTGGCCAACCAGACCTCCTGCTACGGCGTCGAGGAGAAGCCTGGCACCGCTTTCAACTACAACGACTATCAGATGGCGTTGTTTTGGGACACGCTCTTCCTCAAGGTTTACGGGGCTACTTACGACATCGTGGACGCCAAGGCTCTCCATCCTCAATTGACCGACCTTCTCCAGTGCCAGGACAATCCAACGTTCATGGTCACTGGCACCAACCGGGAAATGGGCCGCTTGGGCGTTTCGGTGCGCGACTTCGCCCGTTTTGGGCTGCTCTATCTCCGCCACGGCAACTGGCAAGGCCGGCAACTCATCAGTGCCGAGCACGCCAGGATGGCCGTCACCAGCCCGCTGCCGGGTTCGCTTCCCGATTCGACTGAGGAACTGGCCGAGATGATTCCCGGACAACGCACCATTGGCCGCGTCGCCCGTCCGCAAAAGCAGGGTGCCCACAGCGGCAGCTACAGTTGGCTCTGGTGGGTCAACGGTGTGGACCGGGACGGAAAACGCCGCTGGCCCGACGCGCCATTGGACACCTACGGCACCTTTGGCAAAGACGGCAATGCCATGATTGTCATCCCGAGCCTGGATTTGGTGGTAAGTTGGAGTTCGCCGAAGATGGATGAACTCGCCGCGCAGAATGAGGGTCTCCAACTCGTGGTGGAATCCGTTCGCAGGAAACTTACAACGCAAGGAAACCAGTTCTTCCTGGACGGCCAGCCGTTCAGACTGTGGGGCATCCGCACTGCCAGCGCGACGAAAGACGACGCGCAGACGGATCACCTGCTCGCGCAACTCGACGACTACCTGGCCCAAGGGGTGAACGCCGTCACGGTGTTCTACATGGGTTCCAGCGGTGGCAGTTATGATCCCTTTTCTCCAGACGGATTCAGGATAGATCCCAGCCACCAGGGCCGGATGGAGCGGATCATCCGTGCTTGCGACGCTCGGGGGATGGTCGTCATCGTCGGCGTCTTTTACCAGCACGCGCCGTTCGGATTCCGCGACGCCGAGGCGGTCAGGGATGCCGTGCGGACAGTGACCCGATTGCTCAAGCCGTATCGCAACATCGTCATCAATGTGGCCAACGAGCAGAACTCGCGCGGGTGGGAGGACACGGCCGCCCTCTTCGATTTCCGCGAGCCCCCGCGGATCATCGAGCTTTGCCGGATCGTCCACCAGGAGGATCCCGGTCGGCTGGTGGGCGGAGGCGGCTACGATCACGCCAGGAACCCGGTGATCGGCGCTTCCCCAGAGCTGGACGTGCTGCTGTTCGACACGGACGGCCCGCAGAATTCGGGCACGCTGTATGACCAGTTCGTGGCTGGCGGGGTGAAGGACAAACCCATCGTCAACGTGGAGATGTTCGGGGGCTGGACGAAGCGATTCGAAGGCGGCGTGGTCCCAGCCTCCGGGAAAAGGGCTTACTCTGACGAAGTGGATGCCGCCGTAGCGCGGCCGGGGCTCTCGGTCTTCTTCCATCACAGTCCATGGTGTCAGGGGCCGACGGCCATGCGATATGACTTGGCTGGGGACGGGACCGAAAAAGCACCGGGCATCCGCTGGTATTTCGAGTATGTCAGCCGTCACGCGAAGACGCGGGCGGCGGAGGCCCCCTCGATCCCCCGCGATCCCGTCGAGAACGGGCTCACGGACGAGGAGAAGCACACCGGTTGGAAGCTGCTCTTCGACGGCCACAGCACCGAAGGCTGGCGCGGATACGAGATGAAGCAAGTGCCTGAGGGATGGAAAGCCCTGGACGGCGCCCTGGTCCGGGTGAGCGGTGGCCCGGGCGGCAAGGGCGCTGGCGGCGGGGATGATCTGATCACCATCGAACAGTTCGAGGACTTCGAGCTGACGCTCGAATGGAAAATTGCGAAAGGTGCCAAGAAAGGCGGCAACAGCGGAATCCTCTACCGCGTGACGGAAGACGCGGTGACCTCCTGGCACACCGCCCCCGAGATGCAAATCCTCGACAACAGCCAGTATCCGAAAAACACCCCAGCCCAGCTCGCCGGGGCCGTTTACGACCTCTACGCCCCTTCCAAGGAAGTCACTCGCCCTGTGGGCAAGTGGAACAAGGTCAAGATCGTGGTGGATGGCAACCACGTTGAGCATTGGCTGACTGGCGAGAAGATCGTCGAATACGAAATCGGCAGCGAGGACTGGAACGTCCGAATCGCCAAGAGCAAGTTCAAGGACATGCCCCAGTTCGCCAAAGCGCGCCAGGGGCACATCTGCCTCCAGGACCATTCGGACCGCGTGGAGTTCCGCAACATCAAGATCCGGCCTCTGCTGGGGAAAAGAAGTGAACAGCGGCGGCGGCAAGGCATCACGGACCAAGACCGTCCGGCACTGCGCCGGGCGACCAACGCGGCGAACAGTTCCAGCATCGTCACGGCTGGCATCCGCACGGCGCCAGAGAAGGATGTTTCGCACACGCCGATAGCGCAGCAACTCAACATCGCCTACCATCTCGTGTCGCCGGACCCCAAGCAGCCCCGAAGCGTGACCGAGCAGGAGATGGACGAAGATTTTGCGCGGCTGAAGGCAATCGGGTTCACCCACCTCACGCTGTGGGCCGGCTCGACACTGGCCAGAGACAGCGCCGAGGAACGACTGATGGAGTTGGCCATCCGCAAGGCCGCGGCACACGGTTTGGGTTGTTACCTCTGGTTTTGGACCGCTGGGAAGCCGCTCATGTACGACCATCCCTTTTGGAAAACGAACGCGCCCCCGTTCCGGGACAAGAACAACAGACCGGTGCCCTACATGAACATCTGGAACGAGCAACTTCGGCGGGGCTTCCTGCGCGACTACCTGCACTGGCTGGGGAGGAAATTCGCCCAGTTTCCCAATGTCGCCGGCTACGTGATTGATGAACCGGATGGCGATTGGTGGAAGTGGAAGGAATACGGATACGACGAGCAGACGCGAAAGCAGTTCAGCGCGTGGCTGAAGAAGAGGTATGGCTCGCTCGACGCCTTGAATAATGCCTGGGGCGAAGCGCACGGCGGATGGGAAGAGGTCATGCCGCCTCGCGCGGAACCGCCTCGCGCGCAAGTCCAGAATCCGGCCTCGACCAGCGGCCAGCGCTGGCGCGACTGGACGGCGGCCCGCAGTTCGTTCTTCGTGGATTGGTTCGCCGACATGAACCGTTATCTAAAAGAGGTCCACCCGGCATGCACCATCCTCTGGAGCATTACCGCTCGCTACGTGGACAATTCTGAGGAATACGAGTTGGCGGATTGCCTGGACTGGCAGCGCATCACGCCGCACTTGGACGCGGTGCTGATGGCGAAGTTCCCGAGCAAGGACGCGCAGGCCGTCGCATTTGCAAAGGATGTGATGGAGGGTCTCAACCGCAAACCCGCCATGAAAGAGGCAGGGAAAATCTTTGCCATCGTCATCTGGCAGAGCAGTTGGCTGGAGAAAATCCGCCCGGCGACGCTGCGGCACCTCCTGGAATTGGCGACGTCCAGAGGCTTCGGCATCTACGTCTGGGCCTGGCAAGGCCAAGACCATCTGGAGGCGTGGGAGGAATTGCAGGCAGTGTTCCAGGAGTTTGCCGCGAGACAGCGAAACGCAGGGAGAGGAGTCAGAAAATGAAGAATGAAGGGGCGCAACTCACCCTCTGCTGTGCCCGAAGTGCACCGCTGGCGGAGACGCGACCAGTTTCTCACCTTGCAGAGAAGGGGTCCTCACTATTGACACAGACGCCCAGTGAGCTGGTGCTCACCCGCGGAGCGTCAAAAAAGCGATTTCAATCAATTGAATCGCGTTGAACAACCGAACTATGACTCAGAAGCATACGGCCACCATGAAACCGCATGGCGCACGAATCCCAGCGGCCGAGGACATGCCGCAGGCGAAACTCGAAACCGGCTCGGCAGGTTCAGCGATGGCTGGCCCTCTGACCGGCCGCCGCCGCTTTCTTGCGCAACTGGCGGGCCTGGCCTCGGCCACGGCGTTGGGAACAAAGCGAACTGCCGGCGCCGCCGAGACGTCGCCGTCGGCGGGACCTTTGCCCACGATCCAACTGGGTCCGCACCGCATCAGCCGCCTGGTGGCTGGCTCCAATCCGATCTCCGGCTATTCCTACCTGGGCCCGCACACGGACCGCCAGATGAAGGATTACTTCACGGTGGAGCGCACCGCGGAGTTCCTCCAGAACTGCGAGCGCGCGGGGATCACGGCTCACCAGTTCTCGGATTCGGATCGCGCGGTTCCCTACCTGCGCCTGCTCCGGGAGCGCGGCACCAAGCTGCAGTTCTTCGGCCTTCATGCGCAGCGCGAGAAGCTCCGGGAGGCGGTTGCTCTGACCCAACCCATCGCCATGGTCCACCATGGGGGCGTGACCGACCGGCTGTTCGCCGAGGGCAAGGCCGCTCAAGTGCATGATTTCGTCAAGGCAGTCCACGACTGCGGCGTGCTGGCGGGCGTCTCGGCCCACAACCCGGACTGCATCAGGCGCATGGCCGACGAAGGCTGGGAAGTGGATTTCTTCATGACCTGCTTCTATTTCCTCACCCGCAAGACGGCCCACAAGGACGTAGAGCTTCCCACGCTCAACATTGACTACCCGTTCTTCAAGGACGATCCCAAGGTCATGACCCAGGTCGTCCGCGCGGTGAAACAGCCTTGTCTGGGTTTCAAGATCCTGGGCGCCGGTCGCCTCTGCTCGAACCAACAAACGGTGAGGGCGGCCTTCCAGTTCGCCTTCGAAAACCTCAAGCCCACCGATGGCGTGATCGTAGGCATGTTCCCCTGGTGCTTCGACGAGGTCAGCGCCAATGCCCAGTTCACCCGCGAGCTGGGCAAGCCGGCATAGAGTCGCGTTCACCCATGAGCAAACCCGCCCGCCATCCTGAGATCCGCATCAATTTTTGGGCTCTGGCATTGGCAGCCGCCACGATACAGGCCGCGCCGGCGGCAGACCGGCAGGGGAATCGGAGTGATATGGAGACCCGGATCAAGCACATCAGCGACGCGGACCTCTTCGCCGCGTTGGACCTGAACCTCCCCGCTCTGGCTTTGGTGAAGAACGCGGTGAACGCTGGCGATTATCCTGCGGCGTATCGCGCCTGGGCGGGCTATTGGGCAGCGAAGGATAAGATCACACTGGTGCATTGTGGAGACCCGGAGCTTGACGGGGAGC
>Ga0315286_10006499_pt1 | contig 11378 bp, 4 predicted proteins | sample YL17G10_0_MG_FD_205038 | JGI IMG/M metagenome (GOLD analysis project Ga0315286, IMG submission 205038) | Sediment microbial communities from Yellowstone Lake, YNP, Wyoming, USA - YL17G10_0 | ecosystem: Environmental > Aquatic > Freshwater > Lake > Sediment | place: USA: Wyoming | collected...
CTTCGCCACCAGTCCCGCCGCCACCATCACGGACGGGTTGGACGTGTTGGTACAGGAGGTGATAGCGGCGATGACGACCGCGCCATGCCCGATGTTGTACGAACCGCCGTTCGTCCCGACGACAGCCTGTTTCTTCAAATCCTCGGGTTTCAACTCGTAGCCGAGTTCTTTAGCCGGGGCGGTCAGGGCGGCGCGGAATGATTTCTGCATGTCGCTGAGCGCCACGCGGTCCTGCGGGCGTTTTGGGCCGGCCAGGGAGGGTACAACCGATCCCAGGTCCAGCTCGAGCGTATCGGTGAATTCCGGCTCCGGGGTGGAGGCGTCGCGGAAGAGTCCCTGGGTGCGGCAGTATGCCTCAACCAGCGTGACCTGTTCCTCGGGGCGACCGGTCAGTTTCATGTAGCGCAGGGTTTCGCCATCCACCGGGAAGAAGCCCATTGTTGCACCGTATTCGGGGGCCATGTTGGCGATGGTGGCGCGGTCGGGCAGGGACATGCTGTCCAGGCCGGGGCCGCAGAACTCGACGAACTTGTCCACCACACCCTTCCGGCGCAGCATCTGCGTAATGGTGAGGACGAGGTCGGTGGCGGTGACTCCGTCCCTGAGTTGGCCGTGGAGTTTGAAACCGATCACGTCAGGCAGGAGCATGTCCATCGGCTGGCCGAGCATCACGGCTTCGGCCTCGATGCCGCCCACACCCCAGCCGAGGACGCCCAGGCCGTTGACCATGGTGGTGTGCGAGTCGGTGCCGACCAGCGTATCGGGGAAGGCCAGGACACCTTGCGAAGGATCAGAACCTTCGTAGGGTTTTGTCATTACCACCTGGGCAAGGTATTCGAGATTGACCTGATGCACGATGCCGGTCATCGGCGGGACAACGCGGAAATTGGTGAACGCCTTTTGGCCCCACTTGAGGAACTCATAGCGCTCGCGGTTGCGCTGGAACTCCACTTCGGCGTTGCGTTGGAGGGCGTCGCCGTTGGCGAAGAAATCCACTTGGACCGAGTGATCCACCACAAGGTCCACCGGGACAAGCGGATTGATCTTTTCCGGGTCGCCGCCCAGGCGCGCCACCGCGGTGCGCATGGCAGCCAGGTCAACGATGGCAGGGACACCGGTGAAATCCTGCATCACCACGCGGGCGGGCAGGAAGGGAATCCCGGGGCGGCCTCCCCCTTGTGGGGCGGGCGGGGTGGGGTTCCATCTGGCAATATGCTCCACATCATTTTGAGTGATTTCCCTGCCATTGCATTGGCGCAGAGCCGCCTCGAGCAGGATGCGGATCGAGAACGGAACCCGTTTGAGGTCCGTGTGATACAACTCTTCCAGCGCCGCGAGGCGGTGGAAGACGTATTCCTTTTTCCCCACCTTCAAGATGGTGCGTGCTCTAAAGAAATCTTCCTGCATCGTTGTTCTCCTTTGGCTTGAGTGGTTCACCATGGAGACCCAAAAGGCACCAGGGAGCGCCCTGGTTGCCCTTTGGGTCTGCGTGGTGGGATTAAACTTTCATTTCGTTTTTGATTTGAGAAACCAGTTGCTCGCGTTCCTGATCCGGCAGGAAAGCCGCCTGCGCCGAAGCCAGGACGCAGCGCTGGATGGCCGGGAGACTCATCCCCAGACCTTCGTATGCCTGGCGGTATTCGTCGCCCAGCGTGATCTGCGAGATGCTCGGGTCATCAGTGTCGAGCGTCACGTTCAGACCGAGGTCGAGCATTTTTATCAACGGATGAGACTGGAGCGACGGCACCACGCCGGTCTGGTAGTTGCTTGTTACACACACTTCGAAGGGTGTTTGTCGTTCGCGGGCAATCGCGACCACTGCGTCATCTTCGAGGATGCGCACGCCGTGGCCGATGCGCTCCGCATTCAGGTCCATCAGCGCCTCGCGGACGCTCTCTGCGCCGGCCCACTCCCCGGCGTGGACCGTCAGCCGCAGGCCGGATTGCTGGGCTTCGCGGAAAATCCCGATGAACGGCTGGCCGTTGAACTCGGCCTCGTTCCCGGCCAGGTCCAGCCCGACAATGCCGTGCTGGACGCGGCTGGCCGCCAGCCAGGCCACCTGTTCGGCCAGGGCCGGATCCTCGTGGCGGTTGACCGAAGCGATCAACCTCACCGTGACGCCGAACTCCTTTGCCGCAGACTGGGAACTTTCGCAGACCCACTCGATCACCTCGTCCATCGGGAAGCGCTCGGCGCGGCTCAAGGCTACCGGCGTGAAACGCATCTCCAAATAGCGGACGTTATCGCGGGCGGCATCTTCCACCGCCTCGCGCGTCACGCGGTGGATGACCTCCGGCGAGCGGTAGAACAACCGCAGGGTGGCGAACTTCGTCAGGAAATTCTGATAGGTGAATGGTTCCCCGTTCTGCACCTGCACCAGTTGACTCAGGCGGGTGGTGTTGATGGGGATGGTGATCTGGTGGGCGCGCGCAATATCCAGCATCGTCTCCAGCCGCAGCGACCCTTCCAGGTGGCGGTGGAGTTCGACCTTGGGCAGGGTGTGGAATTGATCGTGCGGACTGTCCACTGGGCAACTCACGGCAGGCTGATGGCAAAAATTTACTCTAAGCGGCTTCCTCGCTGCCGGGGACGGCGGCGGGAGCAAATTTATTAATGGCGATGACGCTTGCGTTTCTTCCCGGACTCCTGCGACTGATCCTTCGCCGCGGCCGGCGCAGACCCTTCGGCCTGTTCGGGGCGGCGTCTCAAGTCTGCTCCTGCCGGTTCTTCCTGCGCCGCGCTGATGCGCGGCCGGTAGAGGAAGATGCGGCTGACGACGGCTGAACGGATCTCTGCCAGCAGGTTCTGGAACATCTCGGAGGCCTGGCTCTTGTATTGTACCAGCGGATCGCGCTGGGCATAGGCCTCCAGCCCGATGGCCACGCGCAGGGCTTCGACCCGCGTCAGGTAGTCCACCCACAGTTCGGTGATGGCTCCCAGCAGCACCTGGCGGTAGATCTGGTTCTGGACGCGCCCCCCGAATTCCTCGGCCTGGGGGCTGTCGACAGTAAAGTTCTGGCGGGTGGCTTCGGCTTCCTGCCAGGCGCGGCGCTGGGCGGCTTGCGCCCCCTGGAGGTGTTCGAGCACACGTTCTTCGAGCGAGTCGGTCGTCTCGTTCTTCAGCAGTTCCGCGGCAAAATAGATATAGTGCAGGCGGGTGTAAACCTGGCGCATCTGACGATGGGTCCTGGCGTCGAAGTATGCCCGCGATCCCTGCGCCATCAGCATGAGCAGGCGTAATTTTGATTGTTCATCGTTTCTGCTCACACGCTCCTGTGCAGACTCCAGGTCGTGGACGATCTGCCCGTCCTCACCGAGCAGGCGTTCCTTGCGCTCCTTCAACGCCTGGCGGACGCGCTCTTCGATTTGTGCGGAGGCTTCGTCCCACTCCAGTTGCTGTAGATCAGCCGGGTTCACGCCGAGCGCCTCCCCCAAGCGGAATTCGATGGTCGCAGCCAGGCGGGTGATCGTCACGGCGGTAAGCGCGGCGGAAATTTGCTCACGCAGCGGGTCGTTGAGCGCCTGCGGGTCATCCAGCAGGAGGCGGGACTGCTCGGGGGTCAGGCGCAGCGGGATGTGGACGGTGGAGGTCAGTTCTTCGGCAATTTCCTGCGGGCGGCGGGTATCGGTCTCGTCGCGGTCGCGCAGGGCATCGAGGAAGGTGTCCAGGCCATCCGTCCGTTCGTGGGCCTGGGCTTCCAGGCTTTCCCCGGCGCGGTCAAGCTGCTCCAGCGCCCAGGTCAGGAAGTGATTGTGGTCGGTCTCGAGAGTGCGGGCTGCCAGGTCAAGCAGACCTGGCTTGATGTCCGTGCCCGCGGCGTTCAATTCATCCAATAAGAGTCGGTAGGTGAACGACGGGAAGACTTCGTTCCCCGCCTGGATGGGCGGCTGGATCTGTTCCAGCCAGGCCAGCAGGCGCCAGATTTCCTCGGTGTCAACAGCCTCCTGCACGCGGCGGCTGACTTCCGCCTCCAGCAGTTCGTCCACATCCTCGGCCAGGTTTTCCTTTTCGAAGACGCGGTTGCGCTGGGAGTAGATTCTCATGCGCTGGGCGTTGAGCACATCATCGTATTCGAGCGTGTGCTTGCGGACGTCGAAGTTTGCGCCCTCCACCCGGTGCTGGGACCCCTCGATCATGTTGCTAACCATGCGCGCCTGGAGCGGGTAGTCCTCGTCAATACTGAAACGCTCCATGACGTTCTTGACCTGCTCGCCGCCGAAGATGCGCATCAGGTCGTCTTCGAGAGAGAGGTAGAAGCGGGAGGCGCCGGGGTCGCCCTGGCGGGCGGCGCGGCCGCGCAGTTGGTTGTCAATGCGTCTGGCCTCATGGCGTTCCGAGCCGATGACGTACAGGCCACCGAGTTCGCGCACGCGCGCCATGTCCTCGAAGTGCTGGAGGTAGGCTTTGACTTCGGCCTCGTAAATACCGAACAGGGACGGGTCCACGCCTTGCAGGGCGAGGCGCCGCTCCTGGTCGGTCAGGTCGTAGGGGTCGCGGATGCCCGCCTTGCGCAGGACGCGGTTGACGGCGTTGACGATCTCCTCGGCCAGGTCGCCGCCGAGTTTGATGTCCACGCCGCGGCCGGCCATGTTGGTGGCGATGGTCACCGCACCGAAGGCACCCGCCCCGGCGATGATCATGGATTCTTCGGTGTGCTTGCGGGCGTTCAATACCTGGTGCGACACACCCCCTTGCAGCGCCGTCTTTAGCCGGTTCTCATCGGCCTCTTCCAGCCGCAGGATCTCGCGCAGGCGGGAGAGGTTGTCCGGATCTTCCGGGTTCAGGGAAAGGCCGAGGTCTTTCGCCATCGGGCGCAGATCCTCGGGGCGCAGCCCGTCGAGGGGCTGGCTGAACGGCTGGAGTTCCGGGATGATGCGACCATCCTCGATGCGGTCATTGGCTGCCATCCAGGCGCGGCGGATGAGGAGCACCTGCATCAGGCGGCGTACCGGTTCAGCCCGCAGGTGGTTCGACAGGCGCTCCGAACTCTCGACCGAGGTCGTGCCCACCAGCATCGGGCGTCCGCGCACGTGCTCGCGCAGGATGTCGCGCACAATGGCGCGCAGTTTGGCTTCCACCGTGCGGAAGATGGTATCGGGATAATCCTTGCGTCTCCAGAAGAAAACGTTTTTTTCCGGGTCGTCCCGTTTTGCGAAGTAGGCGTACTCGTACCCTTCCTCGTCCTTTGCCTTGACCTCCGCCAGCGGCGCGCCGGACCCGAAGGCTTGGTACTCCAGGTTGGTGGGGATGGGCAGGACGGGAAGTTTATAGATCTTGTCGAACTCTTCCGCTTCGGTCAGCGCCGTGCCGGTCATGCCGGCCAGTTTCTTGTACATGCGGAAGTAATTCTGCAGGGTGATGGTGGCGTAAGTGACGTTCTCCGGCTCTACCTTGACGTTTTCTTTGGCCTCCACGGCCTGGTGCAGGCCGTCGCTCCAGCGGCGTCCAGGCATCAGGCGGCCGGTGAACTCGTCCACGATGACAACCTTCCCGGCCTGGACGAGGTAATCCTTGTTGCGCTTGAAGAGGTGCTGGGCGCGCAGGGCCTGCTCCAAAAAGCCAAGCAGGTGGGCCTGTTCGGGGGTCACGTCTTCTGGGCGGTCGGGGTCGCGCAGCGGCTGCCCGAGCAACTGCTCCACGTGGGCGGTGCCGATCTCGGTCAGGGTGACCGAGCGGTCCTTTTCGTTGACTTCGTAATCCTCGGCCTTCAACTGCCGGACGAGTATGGCCATCTTGCCATACCATTCCACGTCGCCGGAGGCCGGGCCGGAGATGATGAGCGGGGTGCGCGCCTCGTCGATCAGGACGTTGTCCACCTCGTCCACGATGGCATAGTGGTGGCCGCGCTGGACGCGGTCTTCCAGGCGCATGGTCATGTTGTCGCGCAGGTAGTCGAAGCCGAACTCGGCATTCGTCCCGTAGGTGATATCGGCGCGGTAAGCCTCGACCCGGTCCACCATGCGCATCTGGTCCTGGTCTTCGCGGGTATGTTCGTGGGCCGGGTCATACAGGAATGCCTTCTTGCCGTTCTCGGTGACGGCGGCCATTTGTAGGATGCCGACCGAGAGGCCGAGGGCGTGGTAGATGGCGCCCATCCAGCGGGCGTCACGCCGGGCAAGGTAATCGTTGACCGTCACGAGATGGACCCCGCGGCCGGTCAGCGCGTTGAGATAGAGTGGGAGCGTGGCGACGAGCGTTTTCCCTTCCCCCGTGCGCATCTCGGCGATCTTGCCCTGGTGCAGGATCAGCCCGCCGATGAGCTGCACGTCGTAGGGGCGCTGACCGATGGTTCGTTTGGCGGCCTCGCGCACCACGGCAAAGGCTTCGGGTAGGATTTCATCCAGGATGGCTTTCTCGATCTCCTGGCGTTCCTTCTCTTCTGTACCCTCTTCGGTCCCCCCAACCCCCTGCAGGGGTGCTTCGCGGGGAGGCAGGGCGGCGGAAAGCCGAGTGCGGAACTCATCCGTTTTAAGCCGCAACTCTTCGTCGGTAAGTGCTTCAAATTCCGCTTCGAGCGCGTTGACCTGCGCGGCGATCTCGGCTGTTTTTTCGATTTCGCGTTTATTGGGGTCGCCCCCGAAGGTTTTGACGAATTTCTGGAGCATGGGTTGAACCTTTCGGAGGGGGATTATAGCATAGGGGTGTTAGAGGGGAGTAAGAAATTAGTCACGGGGAGTGTCAAATTATGTGGGTTGTCGTTTTTTGCCCGTCATTTATAAGGAGCGTAACGACAAGAATGATAGACTCTATAAAGCTTTGCCTACGAATTTAGACACATTCCCTGAGAAACCGGAAGTGGCTGAACTTGATGAATGGTATACTTTACCTTCAAAAACTCAGGAACTCATGGGCAGACTGACCGACCGCAGCGCCATCATCCCGGGCTCACCTTCGGCTATTCGCAGGACTACGGCTTAACTTTTTACAAAGTTGGTGCCGACTTGTTCAACACTGGATGCAGGCAGACATTGAGCCGGCAGGGTGCGGAAGTGATCGATCACGGCGGAGGCCGTCGCATCTTTGTACAGGTCGATTAAATCCATGTGGTGAACAGCAGAAAGAGTGCATCTTAATATGAATCTAAAACCCACCCTCTCCAGCATCCTGCCCGCAGAACGCATATTGACACGCCCGCTTGAGCGCTACGCGTCTGCCAACGACGCCTCCTACTTCCGGCTGATCCCACAGGCAGTGGTGCACCCCGCCTCGATCGAAGAGATCCGCGGCCTGTTCCAGTTCTCACAGCAGAACCGCATCCCACTCACTTTCCGCGCCGCCGGCACCAGCCTATCGGGACAGTCCGTCAGCAACGGCATCCTGGTCGTCCTAGCACGCCACTGGGGGAATGTACAGGTGGAAAACGGCGGCACCCGGGTGCGCGCCCAGCCTGGCGTGGTGGGAAGCTTCATCAACAATGTGCTCAAGCCCTACGGACGCCGGATTGGCCCCGACCCGGCTTCGATTGACGCGGCCATGCTGGGAGGCATCCTGGCCAACAACTCCAGCGGGATGTGCTGCGGAGTAGTCGAGAATGCCTATCACACCATCCACTCGCTGACCCTGGTGCTGCCCAACGGCCTGGTGCTGGATACGGCTGCACCGGATGCGGCTGCACGCTTCCAGGAGGGGGCGCCCGAAATAGCCAATGGTCTGCTCGATCTGCGCCGCCGCCTGCTGGCAGACGCGGCGCTGACCGAGCGTGTGCGAGTCCGTTACCAGACCAAGAACACCGACGGCTATTCGCTGAATGCCCTGCTCGACTTCGACAAGCCAATCGACATCCTGACCCACCTGATGATCGGCTCGGAGGGCACACTGGGCTTCATTGCTGAGGCAGTGTTGCATACCCTGCCGGATTACACTCGTAAGTACACCGGTCAACTTTACTTTAAGAACATACAGGATGCAGCCCGGGCCATCGCACCTCTGCGCGATTCCGGGGCGCGCGCTGCCGAGATCATGGAACGGGCTGCCCTGCGCTCAGTGGAGAACCTGGCCGGGGCGCCGGCCATCCTTCGCCAGCTGCCCGATACGGCCACCGCCATCTTGGTGGAATACCAGGGGAATACTGCGGAGGATGTCGCCAACCTGCGGCGCATCTCCGCCCGCACAGTTCAGGAGATGAGCCTGCTGTACGATCCCGAGTTCACCGAAGACCCGGCCATCCAGGCAAACCTGTGGAAGCTGCGCAAAGGCTTGTTCCCCACCCTGGGTGCCATGCGTCCCAGGGGTACCTCCGTGATGACAGAAGATGTTGTTTTCCCGGTGCCGCGCCTGGCCGAGGCCGTTACCGACCTGCAGTCCCGGTTCCAGGCGCATGGCTACGAGGATGCCATCATCTTCGGGCATGCCAAGGATGGCAACCTGCACTTCAACTTCAGCTGCTCGCTCGGCAGCCAGGAGGAGGTCCTGCGCCTGGAGCGCTTCCTGGATGATGTATTTGCCACGGTGAGAGACAAATATGACGGTGTCCTCAAGGGGGAACACGGCACCGGGCGTGCCGTGAGCCCCTACCTGGAAGCCGAGTGGGGGCGCAACGGTCTCGGCATCATGCGTGACATCAAGTCCCTGCTCGATCCTTCCGGCATGCTCAACCCGGATGTGATCATCAACCCCGACCCCCGCTCGCACGTTTCCGATATCAAGGATATGCCCCCGGTGGAGACGGAAGTGGACAAGTGCATTGAGTGCGGCTATTGCGAGCCGCGTTGCCCCAGCCGGCGCCTGACCTTAACTCCCCGCCAGCGCATTGTCATCCGGCGTGAGATCGCTCGCCAGCGTAAATCAAGTGCAGATGCCCCTCTGTTGGCTTCCTTGTTGGATGATTTCAACTATTCCGGCCTGGATACCTGCGCGGTCGACGGGTTGTGCGCATCGGCCTGCCCGGTAAACATCAACACCGGTGACCTGACCAAGCACCTGCGCGCCGGGTTGGTGACCCCGCGCGGCGAAAAAACCGCCCTGTGGCTTGCGGAACATTTCACGGTGTTGGAAAAAATGCTCGGCTTTGGCATCCAACTCGCCCATGCGGCCGAAACGATCATCGGAGCAAAGGCCATCATCGGGCTGACGCGTTGCGGGGAAAAGCTGAGTGGGCTGACATTGCCCAAGTGGAACACAGCCGTTCCGCATGTGCCCGCCCGGTTGCCAGCCACTCAACAAGCGCAGGCAGGTTATATTTACTTCCCGTCTTGTATCTCCCGTCGCATGGGTGTTCCAAAACCCGGCATGGCCTCCCTGGCCGAAACACTGGTCACGGTTGCCAAACGGGCGGGTGTCTCGCTGTGGATCCCGCCGGATGTGGACGGCAACTGCTGCGGCATGCCATTCGGCTCAAAGGGCTACACTGCCGCCTATCATACCATCCGCAAGCGCATCTTGGAGCGCTTCTGGGAATGGTCTGATCATGGCCTCCTGCCGATTGTGATCGACACCACCTCTTGCACTTACACCCTGCGCCAGTATTCCGGTAATCCCTCCGATCTGACGCCCGAAGAGCGCCTCATTTTCGAGAAGCTCATCATCCTGGATGGTTTGGAGCTGATGCACGATGTGCTGCTGCCCGCACTGGAGGTCCATCCGGTGGCGGAAGCGGTTGTTCTGCACCCCAACTGCTCAAGCCGCAAGTTGAACCTGCAGGACAAGATGTCTGCCATTGCCGGCCGCTGTGCAAAATCGGTGACTGTGCCGCTCAACCTGGATTGCTGCGCTTTTGCCGGTGACCGCGGCTTGCTCTTCCCCGAGCTGACCGCCTCGGCCACATTCCTGGAGAGTGCTGAGGTGAACGCCCGCGCCTACGATGGGTACTATTCCTCCAACATCACCTGCGAGATGGGCATGACCATTGCCACGCAGCATAATTACCACTCCATCATCTACCTGCTGGAGCGGGCTTCGCGAGGTTCTTCGCAATAAGCAGAAGAAATTATTGCGATGTGCCTTTGCATTGAAAAAAAACAACCGGGCAGGTATTTATTACCTGTCCGGTCCTGCTTCTTATTGTCAGGGGCGGATTTCAGCGATCAGTGTGCCAATTCAAGGCCTTTAAACGCTTCCACCTGACTACGAATGGCACGCTCGGTCGGTAGGCGTTCAATGGAGGATGCACCGAAGAAGCCGACAATACCGGGCATCTCTTTCAGCGCCTTGCCTACATTCTCAGGCTCGTCAAATGGCCCGCCGTGGCAGATCACCATCAAGTCCTTGCGGAGCATCCAGCTTGCCTCTGCCATGACCATTACCTTTTCGATGGCCTCATTAAGAGTGAAGGCCACAGCCGCGCCTATGCTGCCTGCGGTCGTCAAGCCAACGTGACATACCAACAGGTCGGCTCCCGCTCTTGTCATGGCTCTCGCCTCGTCCGCGGTAAAGGCATAGGGCGTGGTAAATAGATCCATCTCATGTGCCAGGCGGATCATTTCGACTTCTTTTTCATAACCCATGCCAGTGGCCTCCAAATTGGCGCGGAATTTACCATCGAATAGCCCAACGGTTGGGAAGTTTTGCACACCTGAAAAGCCGATCTCTTTCAACTGCTTCAAAAAGACGGGCATCAGGCGAAAGGGATCCGTACCGCAAACGCCAGCCTGAACCGGGGTGTCCTTCACGACGGGCAACACCTCGGCCGCCATTTCGACCACGATGCCATTGGCATCTCCATAGGGGAGCAGCCCTGCCAGCGAGCCGCGCCCGGCCATGCGATAGCGTCCCGAGTTATAAATGATGATAACATCGGCACCGCCTTCTTCGGCGAACTTGGCCGAAATGCCGGTTCCCGCCCCGCACCCGACGATCGGTTTACCGGCTGTGACTTGAGCTTGAAGACGCTTGATAATCTCAGGACGTGGAATTGCCATTGCGAATCTCTCCTATCTCTTCAGAATGTCCAACAAGGTTTTGGCTGCCCTGTCGGCGAATTCGGGGTCATTGACATTGTTATCCATCTCGATGACCGGGACACCCGACCTGAGATCTTTTTTGATGGCCTCGAAGCAGGCGTGATCTGCCTGCGGATCCCAAAACGCACCACCGGGGCTATCCAATTGCGAAACACCCCTGAGGGGGAGCAGGATGACGACCGGGGCGGTGGCTGCGTTGGCAGCCGCGGCGATCATCTCCCCGATGCGTTTGTTTTCTTCGGCATTGGTGCGCAGCAGGGTGATATTTGGATTCCATTGATAAAGCTTTCTGAACCTGTATTTTTCTGGAACGGTATCCATCCCCCAGAAGTTGGCCATATCCACACAGCCGGGAACCAGAACTGCCGGGATGCCCGCAAGTGAGGCAGCCAGGCAGCGTTCAGTACCGGCGCTCAGCACTCCACCGCACACTTCGTCGGCAAGCTCGGTGGTTGTGATATCCTGCGAAGCTGTAATAT
>Ga0315286_10006500_pt1 | contig 11378 bp, 2 predicted proteins | sample YL17G10_0_MG_FD_205038 | JGI IMG/M metagenome (GOLD analysis project Ga0315286, IMG submission 205038) | Sediment microbial communities from Yellowstone Lake, YNP, Wyoming, USA - YL17G10_0 | ecosystem: Environmental > Aquatic > Freshwater > Lake > Sediment | place: USA: Wyoming | collected...
CCTGAGAGGGTATCGTTGCCCAAACCGCCTGAAAGCTTGTCTGCGCCGGCGAGACCGTAGATTATATTATCTTCCGTGCTACCCGTAAGCGTATCGTCATACTTGGAACCTTCGATATTCTCTATGGCGGCCAGTTTATCCGAACCGGCCCTTATGGTATCCTGGTTGGCGTTTGTTATGCTGAGGTTTACAGTCACTCCGGTATGCGGGGAGACGTCTTCCGGGGCGACCACCACACCAGAGTAAGAGACCGTATCGATTCCGGTGCCACCGTCGATCAGATCGTTTCCTGCGTCACCGCTGAGCCAGTCACTTCCGTCTCCTCCGTAAAGCGAGTCATTACCCGTCCCGCCCAGGAGACGGTCCTTGCCGGCTCCACCCGAGAGCGTGTCGTCGCCCGCGCCGCCTGAGAGAATGTTGTCGCCGGCATCCCCGGTGAGTGTATCGTCATGGCTTGAGCCGGTGAGGTTTTCGATATCCGTCAGCGTATCGGAGCCGCCAAAGCCGTCTGTCGCCGTGCCGCCCAGCGTGACAATAACGCCGGAACTGTCTTTGGCATAGGAGGCGGTATCGTTGCCCAAACCACCGGAAAGCGTATCGTTGCCTGCGAGGCCGATCAGAATATTATCACCGGCATTTCCGGTCAGATTGTCGTTATAGCTCGTGCCTATGAGGTTTTCGATATCGGTGAGGGTCTCTACTCCGGCGCCGATGGTATCCTGCGCCTCTTCTTTCGAGAGGCTGACGGTAACGCCGATGGCCGAGGAAAGCTTTTCGTAGGAAAGCGTATCAATGCCTGACGACCCGTAGAATATGTCGCCGCTCCCCACTGCGTAGAGAATGTCGTCCCCCGGACCGCCAAAGAGGATATTGATATTTGCATCGCCGGTCAGGGTGTCGTTATAAATGGAACCCTCTACATTTTCTATGCCGGTAACAGTATCCTTATCGGTTGAAATCGACTGCACCCCGACATAGGCGTTCGGACCCGCCGTACTGCTCAGATCCACATACACACCATTGCCGGCGTATGCGTACGACACGCTATCAGTGCCGGCTCCGCCCGTAAGGGTATCATTGCCGTCGAGTCCTATCAGGATGTTATCGCCGGCATCGCCGGTGAGCTCGTCGTCGTACTTGGAGCCTGCGAGATTCTCAATTAATGTTAGCGTATCCGTCTTTCCGAATCCGTCGGTTGCGACCCCGCCGAGCGTGACCTTAACGCCCGCGGTATCCTTTGCATAGGAGGCCAGGTCGCTTCCCTCGCCGCCGTCAAGCTTATCGGCCCCATCGAGACCGGAAAGTATATCGTTGCCCGCCCCTCCACTGATGATATTAACGGCGGCATTACCTGTAAGGGTGTCGTTGAAGGCCGAACCGGTGAGGTTTTCAATATTTATGATGGTGTCTTTACCAGCGCCGGTGGTTTGGCCCACAGTAATCGACAGGTTTACAGTGACTCCGGATTCGGCATCGGCGTATGAAACTGTATCGATACCCCCGCCGCCGTCGATAATGTCGTCGCCCGCTCCTCCCTGAATGATATTAGCCCCTACGCTGCCGGTGAGCGTGTCGTTATCATCCGAACCGGTCAGATTTTCCATGCCTGTCAGCGTATCGCTCCCCGCACCGACCGTATCCTGTTCGTTTGTACGGCCAAGATCCACTGTGACGGGCCCTTGGGCATGCGCGTAGGTTGCGGTATCGCTCCCCGCGCCGCCGTCAAGAGTATCGTTGCCCTCGCCACCATCAAGAATATCGTCGCCCGCGCCGCCGCTAAGAACATCATTGCCCGCGCCGCCGCTAAGCAGATTATTGCCGCCGTCCCCGGTAAGTGTGTCGATATAATCGCTACCCTCAATATTTTCTATCCCGGATAATCTGTCCGACCCGGCTCTTTTGGTATCCTGGGCAACGGTTATACCGAGGTTAACGGTCACTCCGGTATTTGGGGAGGCGTCTGTAGGGGCGACCTCCACACTGGCGTATGAAACCGTGTCGCTGCCGTCGCCGCCGATCAGCGTGTCGTTGCCCGCGCCACCTTCAAGAATATCGTCCCCCGCGCCACCCGAGATGATGTCGTTACCCGCGCCTCCGATGAGTATATTAGCTGCGGCATTGCCGGTCACTGTATCGTTGTAAACCGACCCCTCCAGATTCTCGACATCCTGAAAGGTGTCCATATCCCCATAGCCGTCACTGGCCATGCCTAAGGCAAGGTTGGCAATCACACCGCCGCCGTCTGCCAGATATGATGCGGTATCATTCCCGGCGCCGCCCCTGATGGTGTCGGCCCCGATCCCGCCGATAAGGATGTCGTCACCAGCGCCGCCGTCCAAAATGTTGGCAGCGTCATTGCCGGTCAGGATATCGTCGTAAGCGGAACCGAGCAGGTTTTCGATATTACTGATTGTGTCCGAACCGGCGCCGAGAGTCTCCTGCGCGTTTGTATTACTCAGGTCAACGGAGACAGATGCGGAAGCGTCTGCGTATGAGGCGGAGTCGCTTCCGGTCCCACCGTCGAGCGTATCGTCTCCCAACCCCCCAAATAGCGTATCGTCGCCCGCGCCGCCGGAGAGCGTATCGTCGCCCGCGCCGCCAGAGAGCGTGTTGGCGGAAGCGTCGCCCGTGAGCGTATCGTTATAATCGGAACCGGTCAGTTTCTCTATACCGGCCAGTCTGTCAGAACCTGCCCTTACGGTATTCTGAAAACCTGCTATGCCGAGGTTGACCGTAACACCAGTGACGGTCGTATCGTCGGCCAAACTGGCGTAAGAGGCGGTGTCGCTTCCCGTCCCTCCGTCGAGCGTGTCGTTGCCGGCTCCGCCGTCAAGAAAATCGTCGCCCGCACCGCCGGTGAGCGTGTCGTTGCCCGCGCCACCAATGAGGATATTTGCTGAAGCGTCGCCCGTAAGCGTATCGTTTTTGCTGGAACCGGTTAGGTTTTCGATACCCGTAAGCGTGTCAGTGTTGCCAAAGCCGTCGGTCGCGGCCCCTCCCAGCGTTACATTTACACCCAAAGTGTCGTTGGCATAAGAGGCGGTGTCGCTGCCACGGCCTCCATCGAGCGTGTCGTTGCCGGCGCCACCCTCCAGGATATCATCGCCATCGCCGCCCGATAAGGTGTCGATGCCAGCGCCACCGATCAGCGTATTGCTATTCACATCTCCAAGAAGCGTATCGTTATGGCTGGAGCCGATGAGCCCTTCAATTTCCACAAGAGTATCGACATTTGCGTTGCCGTCGGTGGCTGTGCCACGAGAGATGTCGGCCTTGATCCCTGCCGCATCGCCGCTGTAGCTGGCCATATCCACGCCTTCTCCACCTTCAAGCCTGTCGTCTCCCTTGCCACCCTCCAAAATATCGTCACCCAAACCACCGATGAGCACATTCGCCCCGTCGTCGCCGGTGAGCCTGTCGTTAAAATCAGAGCCAATAAGATTCTCTATGCCGGCAAGCGTATCGGAATCGCCCGCTCCATCCGTCGCCGCACCGCCAAGCGTTACCGTGACGCCTGCAGCGTCTCCTGCGTAAGATGCCGTATCGCTCCCAGCGCCTCCGGCAAGCGTATCCGCGCCAACGCCCCCTTTGAGGATATCGTCACCCAGGCCACCGTCAAGATTATCGACACCTGCACCGCCATCCAGGATATCGTCGCCATCGCCACCGGTGATCGTATCGACGCCGTCATCGCCCGCAAGCAGATCGTCTCCGCCGCGACCTTCGATAGTGTCGTTGCCCGCGCCGCCGAAGATAATATTATTGTAGCCGTTCCCCTTTAAGACATCATCGTACTTTGAGCCGATAATATTTTCGATGCTGGCAAGGGTATCATTGCCCGCGCCGTTCGTAGTCTGAGCATCATATCTGCCAAGGTCTACATTAACGCCTGTCGCCGACGCATTTTCGAGATCGGAGTATGAGGTGGTATCGCTTCCCTCTCCTCCGTCAAGCGTATCATTGCCGAGGCCCCCCACGAGTATATCGTTACCCTTGCCGCCATAAAGCTTGTCGTTTCCGGCGCCGCCGCTAAGCAGGTTATCGTTTGAATCGCCGATCAGCGTGTCGTCATAATTAGAACCTATAAGGTTTTCAACGTCGGAAATGGCGTCAGTGCCCGCGCCAACAGTATTTTGAGGGTTCTTGAGGTTCAGGTTTATTTTTACCCCAGCCGCCGCATCAGCATAACTGGCAGTGTCGTCACCCTCACCGCCGCTTAATGTATTTTTCCCGGCGCCGCCTGAAAGCTTGTCATTACCGGCCCCACCTTCCAGGGTGTCGTTGCCGACGCCCCCCTGCAGGTTGTCATTGCCCACCCCGCCCTGCAGTGTGTCATCCCCTTCGCCACCCTTGAGGGTATCGTTCCCACCGCCCCCTTCCAGGGTATCGTTGCCAAGTCCGCCTTCCAGTTCATTAACAAGGTCGTTTCCTCTGATGATATCGTTTCCAGCGCCGCCGATCACCTTTTGAATGTTCCTGGCCCCCGACGTTCCCTGCGCCTTGCCGAACTCCTTATCGTCCATGGCGGAGAGATCCACTTTTACGGTTGTGGCAAAGGCGGTATAATTAAGCGTATTAAGAGTTCCTTTCCCGCCGTCAATAGTTCCGGCAAAGACAGCGCCGTTATCGAAGACAAAACTGTTTTCGCCTTTACCGCCGATCAGGGCTTCAAGATTGGATATATTACTGAGGGTTTTGGCGCCTTCTGTGACGGAAACGCTGCCGTTTGTATGAATGGTGAAGGTAAGATTTGAAGAGATATTTGAGAAATCAAGGGTATCTATCCCCTGATCTTTTGGAAGATCTTTGATGCCGAGGTCGATAGACGAGTCGTCTTTGATTTGATCATTTGAAGTCCAGTCCGGAGTCAGCACGTAGGTATCAGAACCTTCCTTGCCGTTGAGAATATCGTCGCCCTTTCCACCGGTAAGGACATTGGCGCCTAAATCGCCGGTGAGGGTATCGGCGAAATCAGAGCCGGTGATGTTTTCGATCCCGGAGATAGTATCTGTGCCTGCGCCGACCGTATTCTGCGGCAGCGGGTTCCTCATATCTACCGTAACCCCGGCAGTGGCGTGGGCGTAGGTTAATGTATCAATCCCCTCTCCACCTTGTAAGACATTGAGGCCGAGGCCACCTTCCAGGACATCATCGCCGGCATTGCCGATGAGTATGTTGTCTGAATCATTGCCGCGCAGATCGTCATTATAGGCAGAACCTTCAATGCCCTGGATGTCTACCAGAGTGTCTTTTCCTGCACCTTTGGTATCCTGCTGGGTCAAGTCCCCCAAATAGACCTTAACCGCGGCTTTGGCATGTGCGTAGGAAGCCACATCCCAAAATAACGGCGCAAGGCCATTGCCGCCGCCATTCAGGGTATTAATGCCGAGCCCTCCTTCCAGCGAATCGGCGCCAAGGCCGCCGTTGAGGGTGTCGTCGCCTGCGCCTCCGAACAGATAGTTGTTCAGGGCATTGCCGGTCAGCACATCGTTATAGTCCGAACCGATGAGATTGGTAATCCCCTCCAGGGTGTCATTGCCTGCGCCGATGGTATTCTGCTGCCCGACGATGCTCAGATCCACATGGACCCCGACTGCCGCATCGGCATAGGACGCAGTATCAAAATCAACAAGAAGATAGAGCGTCAGCCCCCCTGAAAGCTTATCATTGCCAGCGCCGCCCATAAGCGTGTCGCTGCCGTCGCGTCCATCAATGGTGTCATTACCGGCGCCGCCCATCAGAAGGTTTGCCCCGGAGTTGCCCCAGATCACGTCATTTCCGGTGCCGCCGATCACATTCTGGATGTTGTAAATTTGGTTGATGAGCTGAGAAATTTTCGTTTGGGAGGAGTCTATCGTATATGCTTGTCCCGGCAAGAACACTCCGGTCTCCGGTATGGTGTATCCCAGATCCACATACATGGCGGTTGTATAGGCGGAAAAATCAAGGGTGTTGGTCCCGCTGCCCGATGCACTCAGACCAACAAGCTGGAGCCAGAAATTGCTCGCGCCGATTTCACCATTGAAAACAGCGCCGTTTTCAAAAACAAAGGTGTCGTTGCCCTGGCCGTCAATGATTCTTTCGATGTTGGCGGTCTTTGTGAGGATGTTGGTCCCATCGGTAACTGAAACCGTGTTGTCCGCATGGATGGTGAAAGTCAGGTCGGCAGTAACCCCGGAAAAATCAAGGATGTCCGCTCCTTCACCGCTATTCTCTTTTACCGTGTCTTTTCCCCAACCATCCTGGAACTTGTAGGTGTCATCTCCTGCCTTGCCTTCGAGGACGTCCATCCCTGCTCCACCATCGATGATATTGGCATTGCCGTTGCCCACAAGACGGTCGCCATAGTCCGATCCGGTCAGGCTATTAAAGCCGAGGAGGGTAGCCAGATCGGCGATTACGCTTCCCCCGGCGTTTGCATATGTGACTGTATCGCCGCCACCACTGCCTGTGAGAGCATTATTGCCGCTCCCCATCGCTACGCCCTGGATGTTGGAGATACCTCCAGTTACGCCTGTTGCGGTGCCGGCGGCAAAATTTACCGCTACATCACTGCTGTAGTAGGTATAGTCGACACTGTTATGTCCGAGACCACCGTTGATGGTCCCGGCAAAGGTCGCGCCATCTTCAAAGACGAAAGTATCATCGCGACTGCCGCCGATCAATGCGCCCGCAAGTTTGATCCGGGATAATCTGCTTATCCCGTCCGCTGAATTGAGACCGTCAGCGCCCTCAGCCGACATAAAGCTCAAATTGGAGACAGAATTAACGCCATCCTGCACTGAGACCGTATTATCGGCGTGGATGGTAAAGATGAGATTTGTTGTTACTCCGGAGAAGTCGAGGGTATTTTTGATCCCGTCGTGAGGCAGGAGTTTATCATCCGTAATGGTATCCGTTCCCCAGTCATCCCCAAAGGCATAGACATCCGCGCCGTTCCCGCCGTAGAGTTTGTCTTTGCCTGCTCCACCGGTAAGTCTGTTGGCGCCAGCATCGCCATAAAGCACGTCGTCGTACCGTGATCCGGTCAGGTTTTCAATGGAGGTAAAGATGTCTGTGTTGCCCGAACCGTCCGTAGCCGTATTCAGACCAAGGTCGGCTGTTACGAAGGCGGCCTCATTCTGATAGCTGACGGTGTCTGATCCTTCACCGCCAAGAAGTGCGTCATCTCCTGCAGCGCCAGTAAGGGTATCGTTGCCAGCCAGACCCTCGACGCGGTTATTTTGAGCACTGCCCACAAGAAAGTCATCATGGGATGAGCCAATGAGGTTCTCAATTTCGGTCAGCTTGTCAACGCCTGCCCCGCCCGTGTCCTGGGCAATTTGTGAACTGAGATTTACGGTCACGCCGCCTGTAGCATCGGCGTAGGAGACTGTGTCGATTCCTGCCCCCCCCACCAGCTCATCATCTCCTGCTCCGCCTACAAGAACATCATTCCCATAGCCGCCCAAGAGTACGTTATCTTCGAAATTTCCGGTCAGAATGTCATTGCCTATACCGCCCGTCACATTCTGGATGTTGCTGACGCCGGTGGTACCTGTTGCGGTACCCGCGCTCAGGTCCACGGTCACGCCGGTTGTGTACCCAAAATAGTCGAGGGTGTTCGTCCCGCCTGTGCCGCCGTCGATGGTGCCAGAGAAGGCCACGCCGGCATCGAATACGAATCGGTTGTCCCCGCTGCCCGCCTTAATGCTCTCGATGCCGCTGGCGCTCAGGTTCAGGCTGAGGCTGCCATCCGTCACCGAGACAGTGCCGCCGGCATGAATGGTGAACGCGAGGTCTGCGGTGACTCCCGGCAAGTCGAGGGTGTCGTCGCCGGTCGTGCCGCTGATCACGACAGGAACCGAGAAAGGCGTGCGGAAATCGACGGCGATCTTGTCGGCGCCCTCCGACCCGGTGATGACGACCTGGCTCGTGTCGGCCAGTGCCTGCTGGGCCACGACCGTCGGAGTGCCGCCGCTGTTGTCTATCAACTGGAAGACCGGCGCCGTAGGGGTTTCATCCAGGCGCAGCGTCAGGTCCAGCGTCGCGCCCGAGGACGCGGCGTATGTGAAGGGAGTCGCAGTCAGGAGCAACCGCGGCTCCAGCGGCTCGAGGAGCACCTTCCGCCGCCTTGGGATGGGCCGACGGCGGCGGAGCGGCCAAAGCGTGGCGCGCTGAGCTTGTTTGGCGTAGAACAGTTCGGCGATAGTCATGGCTACTCTCCGCGCGACGGTATGCCGCGCTTCACGAACTCAGGCCGTACTCACGAAGTCAACCTTGCAGGTCTCGACGCCTCTTTGCGTCCGCGTCCGGTTCTGCGTGCGGGATGCCTATGGAGGGTTCGCAGGATAGCGAAACTTCCGGCAGACTCCCGGCCAACTGTGGCAAGCGTATGTCGTGCAAGCGCGACCTTCCCGCTTTTCGGGAAGAACGCGCCAACGATCCTGGTGGATGCGAGAGGAAGGGCAGCACGCACAACGATCGGGACCGGACACCACGGATGCGGACATACCCCAGCGGTGTCCGCCGATGGAGGGCATAGTAGATGTGTGGGCCGGCCCGAAGGAAATGGGGTTTGGCCTGATGATGAGCCTCTGAAGTTCAATTGGAGAACAGATAAGTTCATAAGTTCATTTGATATTGGTATCCACAAGCGCCCGGCCAGAGCCGGTCGCGGTTAAGATCTGCCAGTCAGACGGCTAAGTAATACCATCCACCAATCACTTGGAACAAGGAAATACTTGCCTACCGCTTGGTGATGGTGCCTCCGGAGTCCAATTGGAGAACAGAAAGTTCAATTTGAACCAGGGAATACTTGCCTACCGCTTTCTTGGATGTCAAGGGAGAAGTTCGCACAAGAATGTGCGTGCCTACTCACCTATGGATTCATGCACTTATGCGGTCGACATCCCGCACATTCTATCGTGTTCGGCGCACGATCGGCAGGGGGGGAAAGTCAGGCTGGACGAAGCGAATTTATGCGGGAGCCCCTGGCGATGGATCAGCGCGCCGGCCGGCGGCCGGGGCGGAGAAAGCGCAGGGCGCGGGCGAAGGTTTCCGGATCGCCGAACCCGCCCGCCTTGGTGACGGCCGGAAGGTCCGCGCAGTCGCCGCCCACCAGCCGCCCCCAGGGCACGCCGGGCTCGACTTCGCCCTGGAGCTCGACCCCGTTGGCGCCGAGCGCCGAACACGCGGCGATGGCGATGTCCCCGCCGCAGAGGAGCAGTCCACCCGGCCGGACCTCGCGGGCCACCAGACGCGCCGCCTGCCCCAGGAACTCGCTGAGGGTCTTGCTGGCCGAAGGGCGCAGGGGCCGCCTGCCCGAGGCGGACGCCTGCTGTGCGAGCGCGAGGACCGTATGCCGGTCGGCGAGCATCTCGGCGCGCGCCTTCTTGACCACCCGCGCCATCTCTTTCCGGTAGCGCTTCTCGTCGGCCACCACCTCGCCGAGGGCGGCACGCACCACGCTCGCCTGGCCCCGCTCCTCGATCCAGGCCACCTGCTCCAGGCTGGTCGGGTTCGGCGAACCCACCACGAGAAGCACCGGCGCCTTCGCCCCCGGGGGGGTGCGGCGCGCCCGTCGGGGCCAGGGCAACACCTCGGAGAGGGCCAGCGCCAGCCCAGCCGAGCCCGCCGCCACCCCGAATAGCCCGTCCCGCACGATCAGGCGGGCCAGGCGGTCCAGGTCCCGGGGCGTGACGGCGTCGGCCAGGACGATGCCGGGCGCCGCCGCGCGCCAGTCTCCGAGCGTCCGGTCGAGCCGCGTCGCGGTCCCGCGCAGTACGGCCAGACCGAGCGCATAGACGGGCCGCCGGGTCTGTCGCCCCAGCAGGGTGGGCAGGTGCGACTCCTGGACCGGCGTCACCGGGTCACGCCCGGTGGCCGTGCGGTGGACCGGCACGCCGCGCACCAGCAGGACCCCGTCCCGGACGGCCCGTCCCGCCGGAGGGAACGCGGGCGTGAGGACGGCCAGGGGCGACGGAAACACGTCCAGGATGGCGTCCAGTTCGGGACCGATGTTGCCCCGGAAGGTGGAGTCGATCTTCTTGTAGACCGCTTCGACCCCCGCCCTCCGTAGCGCCTCGGCGGCGACGCGGGCCCGCTCGGCGGCGACGCGGGCCGGCACGGCCCGACTGTTGGTGTTGAGCACCAGCACATCGGCGGTGCGGGTCAGCGATTTCAGGTCGTGCCAGTCCAGCGGGACGAAGGTCCGGGCCCCCCGCAGGGCGAACTGCACCCCGGTGTCGTTGGCACCCGTCAGATCGTCTGCAATGAGGCCGAGACGCATGGGTCTTTGCTCCTCCGCCGCCGGCCCGATCCTGTCGGGCCGCGGGGCGGTCTCACGTGCGGCGCTCCCAGGGGGCAGGATCCGAAGCGGTCACGACGCGGGTCGGCCCGCCGCCGGCCAGCGGGGGGAAGATCGCAAGCGTGTCGCCTTCCCGCATGACGGTGTCGGGGGCGGCCTGCTTGCCGTTCAAGAGCAGGATGCCCGGCAGATCGTCCGGCATCCCCAGTTGTCGTTTCACGTCCAGCACGGTGGCGCCGTCCGGCGCGTCAATCGTCCCCTTCCGGTTCTGCGCCCCGGGCGGGAGATATCGGGACAGCCCCGCGTACAGCGCCACGTGGACGTTCATTGCAAGCCGGTAGCCGGGGTATTGCACAGTGGAGAACCGACATCAGGCAACCGGGCGACCAAGATGCCAGTGAACCGGTTTTCAATCGTCGATTGTCGGTTTTTCATTGCCGGCGAGCCGCTGCGCCGGCGAGCCGGTTGTCTTGCAGGATGCGGCCCCAGGCGACGGGACCCGCCGTCAGTTGCTCCAGGGTCACGCCGAAGGACTGGCGGATCCAAATCATAAGGAGGCGGTGACATCAACCGGCTGCTTTCGCGTGAGGGACAACCCGAGCGTGTATCTACACCCCTGCATTCCCGGCTGTCAAGGGCTTTCCCCGGTCCGGCTCATGGCGAGCAAGTGGCAAGTGGCAAGTGGCCGAAGGATCGGGTGGTGCCACCATGAACTCTGCGCCACAAGTCTGCTCTTCAGATCAGCCACCGGAAGACGAGGTATGCCTCATCGTTTCCCGGGCCAGGAGCAGAGGGCGCGAACGGCACAGCCCACGCATGCGGGCTGCTTGGCGTGGCAGGTGCGCCGACCGTGGAAGATGAAGAGGTGGGTGGCCCGTCCCCACTCCTCGGCGGGGAGGATCGCGCAGATGGCCGTTTCGATTCTCTCCGGATCCTCGGTGCCCACCAGCTCCAGCCTGTTGGTCACCCGGCCGACGTGGGTGTCCACGCCGAAGCCGGGGATGCCGTAGGCGTTATAGAGAAGAATGTTGGCGGTCTTCCGGCCGACGCCCGGCAGCGTGACCAGTTCCTCCATCGTGCGGGGAACGGC
>Ga0315286_10006501_pt1 | contig 11377 bp, 13 predicted proteins | sample YL17G10_0_MG_FD_205038 | JGI IMG/M metagenome (GOLD analysis project Ga0315286, IMG submission 205038) | Sediment microbial communities from Yellowstone Lake, YNP, Wyoming, USA - YL17G10_0 | ecosystem: Environmental > Aquatic > Freshwater > Lake > Sediment | place: USA: Wyoming | collected...
CTTCCGAGGATCAAATCAGGAACTTGTTCAAGCGTGAATCCGTAATCCCATGCAAGCACTTCGGCAAGCCCTGTGAATGTTGTCGGATCGCTGGAGACGATTTGGAAACGGACGTTTGTGATTACGGAAGATAATTTACCGCCCTGCCATCGCCCGCGTTGCCCTCGCGGATTCATCATCTGGCGTGAGACCTCGCGGACGGTTTTCGCTATCTGTTCTGTCGCCTTTACGCCGAAGATATTAAGTTGATCGGCCATGATTTTTACGCCGCGTAATGAATAATGCGAACGTCACTTGCCGCAGTGTCGGAAATCATAAACAGACTTTTGCCAGTTTCCAATCGTAGCGGCCCAGCCGATTCTCCGTACAACATTCTGCCTGTGTAGACAGTCGTGGCAACGCCCCACTTGACAAAGTTTGCCGTTGAAATGTTGATCATCAACAGTATGCCGTTGTTAGTTATGTCGGTGAACACTGGCGTTTCTTCAGTCGTGCCGATTGAAATGATGCCGTCATAGTGCCGTTTCAATGTCTGATCGAGCAACTTTTCCCACAGCGAAAACGTGTGGACATTCAGCGTGTTGGCTGCGTCTTTTCGTTCAAGCGATACTTTGTATTTGATTTCGCTAGTCATTGATTCACCTACGTTAAAGGCAGAACAGAGAACACCGCTGTTTTATAAATAATTGAAGCACCGTAAACGGCAGTAGCTGAACTTGGATTCGCCAACACTTTGCCGAGTCCGTTTAATGGCACTGGAGCAGACGGCAGCGAATCGTCATCATTTTTTATATTGATTCGCGTCGTTGCATCGTATGCCAACTGACGAAACCCAACATCCAACGGTCTAAGAATCCAGCCGTCACGCTGCAAATGAATGTCCAAATCGACAACCACGAACGGCACGCCGTTGCGTGTCTGTTCTTCGCTGATTGCCACACGCTGTACTTTTCCCTGCCCCACTGAATAGGTGATTCCCTTAATTGTAAACGCATCAGAATTGACAGTGTCTGCATAATTCAAAATCCATGAAGGTATGCCGCTCATGTTTTTTGTGATTGATACCACACGCCGGGAATCGTCCATCATAAACGGCGGATCGAATGGATCGCCTGCTGAATTGCAGATCGAATCTCCATTGATATCGACATCCGCGACTTTTTGAAATTGCTCTGTCGATATTCTTACGATTGCTGGTTCCGTTGTTGGATCGGTAGCCAGCTCGCGATCCGAGTTATATTCAGCCGTTACAGTCCAACCCTTCCAAGGCTCTGAATTTTTCACGTCAAGTGAAACACACCACGCTCCAGAATCGTCAGGATACACTTGACCAATCGTTGGCAAACTCGCGTGCGATCCGACTGCGTATGCACCTTCGGCAGTCGTGCTTGTCGTTAACCGGAATGCCCGCGTGTAACTGCGTTTTCCAAGTGAGTTCGTGGCTGATCGCTCGCCTGTTATTTCTCCGAGATAGCTGACAGTCATTAGGCAAATGCTCCGACTGTTGTAAATTGTTGTGGCTTATTTTCTTTGATTGCTTTCGTAAGTGCGACAGTCTGCTTTTGAGTCGCGATTACATTTGGATCTCTATTGCCCATCATCGCTTTAACTATCGTAGAAAACGCTTCGGCAGATCCGCGTGCCATACCTCCAGCCGTTGAAGCGATTTCTCGACCTGCGGCTTTTGTGACTTCTGGTTTGACTGCTTTTGTTTTTTCGCCTGAAAACATCCGCTCAATAGATGCCCCAAGAAACCCGCCTTTGATTTTTAGATCCGTCAACTTGCTCGTAGCAGCCAATGATATCTGATCGAACATGCCGCCAACGCCTTCGGCTATTCCGCTGGCGAGCGATGTCAGTTTAGTAGGATCACTAGGAAGTGCCGCTGGCCCCTGCGCCAGTGCAGGATTGAATGCCTCAACTGGTGGCAACTGCGGCTTGTCGAGTTGCGACAACACGTTTTGGAAATCTAGTTTGGCTGTTTCAAGTCGCGTTTGTCCTTCGACGTTTGGACGCATTTGCGAGTCCATAATCTTCGACGCTATCAACGCACCGGGGCTTGCGTAGCTCACCAGATTTTTTGCGTTCTTAATCGCGAATTTAATGCCTTCACTCAGCATGAAATCTAGCATCTTCATCCAGTTTGCTTTAATGCTTTCAATCGCGACATTGAAACTGGCGTCGAACAACTCGCCGATGAATTTAATCTTGACGTTCATGTCGCCAAGATTATTAAACTTGTCAATAAACTGCGTGATCGGCGGGATCATATTTGCAATCGCCGTCGCTACCTCATTAAATGCCGGAGCCAATCCGACAGTCACCTGATCGAACAACGCACCGAAACTTGCCTTCATTCTCTGGATAGCATCGTCGGCGGCTGCGGCTTTCGCTAGTCCCTCTGGACTGATTCCAATGCCCAACGCCTCAGCATCTTTCAGCAGCGTGTTTAGCTCACCCATGCCACCAGCAAACAGGTTCGCCATATCGACGCCCGACTTGCCGAAGATCGCGACCGAAGCCGCTGCACGTTCTGCGGCTGTCGGTAGTTTGCCGATCGCCGCTGCGATCATCATAAATTGCTGTTCAGGCTGCAATGTTTTTAGTTTTTGGAAATCAACGCCGAGTTTTTCAAACGGCTTTGAATCTGCATTTCCAATTGCAATCGTCAGCTTTTTGATGCCGCCCGTCAACGTCTCGACATTCACGCCAGACTGATCGGCAGCGTACCCAAGTCGTTGCAAAAACGCCCCCGACAAACCAGTCTTCACGGCCTCATCTGCGATTCCGGCGAGCGAAGATATCCGATTTGCCACGGCATAGATTGCCACGCCCGCGGCAGCAGCTCCAACGGCTACGCCTTTAAATGCTGCTTTCGCTGGATTGATAAATGACTTTGCACTTTCGCCGAACGAAGCTAAAGCAGATTTTGATTCTTTCAAACTGCTTTTTAGCTTTGAGTTGTTTCCCGATAAATTGACAACTAAATCATTCGCCACGTTAGTTGCCCTTCATGTTTTTTATGGCCTGCAAATCGACTTCATTTTCACGCGATTGATCGCATGGCATGTAACACGATAGACCATCAATAATCTGATTAAATTCGGCGGCTTCTACTTTCGATGCTGACTGCATGGCCATCATGTGAGCAGTGTTAACCGCCATTCGCAAATCCATTCTACGTTCACCGAATGGTGCCACATAAAACATTGCAACCTGTGCAGCCCACTCGTAAGCAGTGTGCTCACCTTTTATGTTCCACCAATCAAGCCGACCAACGGAACGACCAAGCTCAGCAGCAAAGCGGGCTTCGTCGTCCCGTGTTAGTTTTTTATTAGCTTTTCCTGCGACGGCGGCCCGTTTGATAGCCCGATGATTTTGTTGATCAGTTCCGTTCTCGTGTCTAGTGGCAAATCGACTTCGCATAAAATGCGAGCACCAAACTGCTTCGGCGTTTCATCTAGTGTTTTTATAAACTCTGCTGTTCCATTTTCATTGAGAACACAGCAGCCGATCATAAATCCAAGGCTTTCGTCATCGTCTCGAAACTTCTGCACGATATCCAATTCAGAAGTTAGCATTGCACGCAAGTGAATTGTTTCGCCATCAATCTGAAACGGATAGAAACGCCGCTTCGTCAGCTTCGAAATCACGGACATTAAATATCATCCTCGTCGTTTTCGTTAGCTGTTTTCGCAGCCTGATACGCATCCCAGTTTGGCCCCGGCTTGTATTGCAATTTGGCGTCGTAGCCGAGAATCACGCCAGCCCGAAATAGCTCCCGATCGTCTGGCAAGTTGATGCCAAGATTGTCCATCTGATAATCGACTTGCAACACGGCGATTTGAGTGGCATTGAGATTCAACGCCCTCGCACACTCATCGTCAGCCGGTTGTGCTTGACCTGTGCGACACAGTGCCAACGCCTGCGACCCCGTGAACTCGCTGCCTGTTTTGAAATAGGCAACGAGTTTACCGTCTTTCTGTTTTCGCCATGACACTGGCGGATGCAACTCTGTTAGCTTCGACGTGTCAGCATCCTGATCGAGAACTAATTTCGCCAGCATTATGACGGTGCTCCGGAGCATTCGATTGAGTAGGAAATGCCGACGCCATCGGCCATTGCTACGCTGATGTCAGCACCGAATCCAGCACCGATATAAATCTTGGAAGTCGGCGTCGAGTCTGTGTATGTCACTTTGAAATTCGTCACGACTGGAGCCAAGATCAGTGCGAGAAACGCCTGCATCACGGTGTCATCCGGATCATAAAATCCATCAGCACTGATTGAGTGTGGATCAACGTAGCCTGTCGGTGCTTTGGTTTTGCACGCGATGCCATCGAGCGTTGTAGTGTCAAACGTCTCAGACTTTTCACCGCTGAGTGATATGCTTTTGAGTTGTGGAATCGCCGTATAAACGGAACTGATTTCCATCGCTAGCACGGTGCCTTTTGATTTTATTTTGACAGCCATTTATCTCATCCCTTCAAGTTTGGATAATTCTTTTTTGAGCATCAACGCACCGCGTTCAATCATGTATTTGTTCTGCTGTCCTCTTGATTTTGTGGCAGCTTGTGCTGCTAGTCCGGGCTGCATCGCTGGCATCGTTCCTGTGTTGTGCGGTTCTGGTGGATTTTGCTTTCCAAGAGTATTACGGCCCGTTTCTCGTTGTTCAGTTCCGGCAACCCACCAGTGAATATTTTGAGCAGATATCCCGACGCCGCCTTTTTTGTTTCCTCGTCGGTTTGCTTTTTTTGGCTCGTTTTTCTTTCGCTTACCGACACCAAAACCGACCAGTGCCTTAATCATGTTTTTATTGATCTTGTGCTTGAATCGCGCCCGCACTCCCTTGCGACCTTCCTTGACTTTTTTGCTTGTGTCTTTCTTCATCTGCTTGCCGATAACATTCAGCTTTGCACGAACCATTGCCCCCAGTATTTTTTCCGCTGACTTGTTTTCAAGAACGCTCATCTTCTTCAAAAGTAAATCGAGACCTTCAACGACATCACCACCTGACACGGCAGTCAACGCAACGCTGGCCATTTAGCTAGACTCCACTTCAACACGAAGCACAAGGCTCGCCACGAACAGCCAACTCTGTTGCAGAATGCTTTTGATTGGTACTTCAATTGGATCAATCTCCGCATCCCAAACTTTAACACGCCCATCAGATGAATCGAAGTTATTGACTCGCTGATAGATTTGCCGAAAGATTAGTTTCAACTGATCGATTTCATCGCTGCTAACAGATGAAACTTTCTTCCGCATCCAGATGCGAATCTGGTGAGTACTTCTGTCCTCAACGTCGAGAGTCTCAACCAACTGCTCCTCTGTTTCACCGACGACATCGACACGCAGGCCAGTGACTTCTTCGAGCGGATCGATAATCAATGCACCATACCTTGCGACAACATCTAAGTCATAAGCTCCGCCACTGTTGATCTGATCAACAATCAATGACATTGCTTCAGAACTTGGTGCTATCGTGACGGCCATTTATCCAACCTGCTTCGTATGAATTCGAGTCATCTGCTGACTGATTCTGCGATATACTTTTTCGCTGACTGTCGGCTGTACCTCGTATGTCAGACCGCCGCCAATAATCTTGTCACCGCGTTCAGGAGGATCGTAGGGCAGTCCCGTTGTTAGACAGATAAAATCTACCGGCCTGACTTCAATCTGCACGCCGTTTGCAAGATCCATAATCATGCTTTGGCCTACTGATTTTCGCAGCGTCACTGTCGTCGTCGTCACGCCTCGAAGGTAGACGAACGAACCACCAGCTTCCGCAAGCAGTTCGTTCGTCATGTCTCCGATAGCGTCATCAAAATCAGTCGCCATAACTTAGCTCGCGACCAGCGGCAGTGAATACCACTGAGTCGCGGAAGACGCGATCAGTGTGATAGGCATTAAACCAGTCGTTAGTGACAACGCACCGCTAGCACTCAAGCCATTGATTGTGGAAGACGTTTTCGGATAGACTTTCAACACGCCTGCCGTTAATCCCTTGATTATCACAGTAGCACCTGGAACTGCGACCGGAAGAATGACGCCCTTCGTGCCGTCAGCACCAGTGACCAGATTCAATCCTGATGTTAATTGAGCCGCGTCTGAAATCAGTGTACCTGTCGCTGTAATTGAACTCACAGCCAGCAAATTCGTTTGCTTATTAAGATACGTTTTTCCAAAGTCGTCACCGCTTGCGGCAGTCTCTACGCAGACTCCTGCGTACGTTCCAAAACCTAGCTGATTCGCTGCACCTGTTCCGGCAACGCCGCTGTCCGGATCTCCTGTCGGATTCCAGTGAACGGGCAATCCTCGCACCCAAGCTGCTGTAGTTTTCGGCAGTTTGAAATTGCCATCGACTGCAAGCGAACCCTGCTCGTTGGCTGCAATGTCTGTGACTGCTACTCCAACGATTCCATTCAATACAACAACGTCGCCACCGACCACCGCACCGCTTGGCGTGTAGTCGATCACATCAGTTGCTGAATACGTTTGTGCCGGAACCTGTGCCATCTTCGTAACTCCAAAAAATCATGTTCTAAGAAATGCCGAGCGACACACGCCGCCCGGCTTATTGTGTCACGAAGTGACTATGCTGCACCTTTGCTCATCAAAGCATTTAGGTATTCACCAAGATCACAACCGAAGTCGTGATAGCCACGGAACTGAATTCCAAGCGTGTTGAAATCTGCGTCCGCGTTTTCGACTGTCGGCGTTTCCTGTCCATTCAAGAACGATACAACGACAGGCGAGCCTGCTGCTTTGTCGCCGAATAAATACCAAGCCGTTGTGCTGTAACCGCTGATCGAAGAATCAGACAATTGATTCGCAACGATTGGCTGATAACGTCCTGAATAGATGTTTGCGTCGGACACCTTGACGGCTGCAAGATTGCGAGCAACATAAAGCTGTTCGGCAATCGTTTCTAATTCAGGAGGCACAAGCACAAACTTCGGTGAACCTGACATTCGCTTTGCACCGTCAGCAGCAGGGCTTGTGCGTTGACGCCAGCCCTTCACGCCTAGGCCCAAGCCAACGCCATCGGTGCCGAGATTCGTTGTTGCACCTGTAATGTAATTCGTGCGAGTCGCCGTAAAGATCGTCGCCAGATTACCAAGGAAGGTAGTCCAGAAAAGATCATTCAGCTTGCTTGCTGCACCGCGACCGATTCGATTTCGCAAATCGTCAAACGCACCAAGATCATCATTGATAATGTCCTGCCGTGTCAGGCTGAACATCTTGGCGTAGGTATCGACTTGGCGAGTGTATGATTCCTCGCTGATCGTCCCGTGCTTAATGACGCCACCAGGCCCCAGTTTTTCATACTTCATGTTGTCCAGCATGCGATAGCTCGTGACAGTTTTGAAGTCGCTGACGGATTTCGTTTGAGCAATCTCACGCCATACCTGATCTTCTTCCATGTAGCCATCGAGCAACTCTTTGTTGGCTACGTTGCTCAGGATTCCAGGCAGAGAAATTGCAGTGAACGCCGCTTGCAATTGCTGGCCACTTCCGCATGAATACGTTAGCACTTCACGCAGATTACCGGCAGTCACTCTCATTCCCGGCGTCATGCTCATGCCGTTCGCAGCGGCAGCCATCAGCATCATCTGCTGTAGACCGATGCCGCGTTTAAACTGACTATGTGCAGCTTGCAAAGTCTTGTCGTCGAATTGCTTTTCAACGTTTTTGATTTTGCGAGTCACACACATTGCCGCTTCGAGGACTTGCGGCAGATTTTCGGCAGCACTCTGTGCTCCGCCGAAGCTCGTTGTTCGAGCACCCATTGCCTGAATCTGTTTCGCCTTCATCACTTCGAGTTCGACTTTTTCAATTGACCAATCTTGCTCAATTGCTGTCGCTGCGATGTTTGGAAAACCAAATGCCTTAGCTTGGATTTCACCGCTTTTGCGGATCATTGCAGCCTGTAGTTTTCGTTCTTCGTTCAGTCGTGCTTCGATTGTCACTGCGTTTGCTCCTGCTGATACGGGTGGTGGAATAACGGGAGCCACTGGAACAGCAGCGGCAACTGGTGCCACTGCGGCAGCGGCTGCGGCAGGAGCCTGTGAAACAGCCGCATAGGCTGTCTGTAAAACCGCCACGGCCTCTGGTGTCAACGTCGAAACATCAAGGCCGAGACTCATCAACCAATCTTCAAAAACCATGGCCGCAGCCCCTTTCAAAAAACGACGGGCTGATGCCGCCAAATTCACTGTTGTTGAACTGTCCGCCCCCATTGGGAGAACACTCGTTTCACGCAACACGGATCTCCGTGCTATTGTCACTGGCCCGACAAATGTCTGACCGTTTGCCGTTGCCGTTTGACCGGCTGCAATTTCTTCTGACTCGATCACCATCGCACCAATCGACGCCTGCCATGTGTGACCTGCTGCCGATTGTGCGAGCACCTGTAAAGCAGTTGCCGATTGACCTGTAACGACTCCGGACAGTGTCAACGCCTTGCCGTCGTTCCTGATGTTGTCCGTCAGTCCGAGAGTTGCTTCAACTGTCTTTGTGTGATCAATCAAGATCGGAATCGCGTTAGGCGTTTCCAGTCCTGCTAAATCAACTACAACCGGATGCACGAATCCTTCGACGTTCAGCGTTCCGCCTGAATAAGCGAGGATCTGAAAACGCTTCGGCTTGCCAGCACCGTTTGCTTTTAGCCGAAGAAACGCAGGCATGTTCAATGGCTTCATACTGCGACCTCCGAGATTGTCTGATTTTGCACACCGCCATCAAGCGCGTCGGCAATCAGTGCCGCGATTCGATCTGGTGTCAATCCAATACTGGCGAGCGTCTGTTCAGCCATCACCTGCGAAATCTCACCGCTTGAAAATTGTTCCAGTGATTTCATGATCCGCTTTTGATTATTTGAAAACGCTCGCTGGCCGATTGTCGTGTATTCACCTTGTGGCATCGTAGATGAAACTCCTGCTGTTACTGGTGCTGTTGGCAGTGGAGCACCTGGCACAAGGCCGAATGTTTTTGCAAACACCGCAGCTTTATAAACTTCTACTGGGACGCCGAAGTCACCGGCAGCACGAACGCTTTCCGTGTCCCAATCCTGCCCGCGTCTGGCGTGTTCTTCAGTCGGTGTTGATTGACCTGTTGACAGTCGAACAGAAGCGGCATTCGCTGCGTCTAAGGCGTCCAATTCTGGCAACGGCGGCCAGTGCCATTTGTGATCACATTCACCGAACTGCGGCAAGCCATCGAGTAATCCCGGCGTGTAAATCGCCGACTCAAGGAACCACTGAAAAACAGGTTCAATGATCGAGAACTCGACACGGCTTTGTTCGCACTTGACTTCAGGCTCCCACACATTTTTCATGTCGCCTTTGAAGGAACTGAAATTTGCATCTTTGCCCGTGCCTGCTGCCAGCGTGTATGGCATGTTCGTGCAGCGGCTAAAACTTTGCAGTGCTTGCCGCTGGAACATTTCGTACAACGGCCCTGGCTGTTTTGGTTCAACCTGTCCGATCTCCCAACCTGCCGGCAGCGTCGTCAGCATGTTGCGTGCGATCTCAATCTCTGCGAAGTCGGCAGGGCTTGCTGTCGGATCGAGTGCAGGCGAATTTGATTTCAAATACATCGCGAAGTTCGCGGCTGTCTCAGCACTGTAGAGCGTTGCTAGTTCCTGCCGTCGCATGATTGGCAACGTCTGGAGTGCCGGTGTTGCCCGAGGTATTCCGCGAGTCTGTCCCGGACGATCGGCACGAAATAAGTGGAGCACCTCACGCGAAGAATACCACGCACCGTCGAGCGTGCTGATTGGTACATTCGAACCGGGATGCTGATTGTAAACGTAGATCTGAATTTCGTTCAGCGATTTGTCGAACTGAATTCCGTCGTCTGTAAAGGCATCACTGTAAACGCTTGCCTGCCACGGATTGCTAATCTGATCGGCTTCGAGCGTTCGCAGATCCAACGTCATTGGGAAGTTCTGCGGCTTGTCTGCTCGCATGACGAAGACTTCGCCGTCGCGCCAATAAGCTTCGACAATCGTTCGCAGCATGTCTGCTAGATCGATCTTAGTTGCCCATCTGCGAAACGCTTTTTCTATTCGCCGATTCGCTTCAACGTCCTCAGTCAGCATCTGCAATCGCGGCCCGTTGCCCACGATATGATTCACGGCAGTCCGCAGAATTCCAGCGTACCAAGAATTGTTTTCAGCTTCGTATCGTGATCGCAACCGGATGATTCGCCGCACTGAATAACTGGCGGCTGCTCGTGCTGATAGGCTGTCGGCATTCGCCCAGTGTCGTTTGTTCTCGCTCGTCGTTTGTGCAAGATCAAACTTGGCGTGAATCGGTTTTGGAACTGGTAGTGGCTTCGATTTTCGGCGTGCCATCTAGTGGCCCCCCGGAGGTACAATTTTGCTGCACATGCTTCGCAGCATTGCAGCAGGCGATGCCGTTGCTTTCTTAGCCGCTAAATGATTTTCATACTCAATCAGATCCTTGAGCGAACGGCGTGTGACCGTTACGCCATCGTTTGAAACGCTGGCGGCTTTGAGTGCTTCGGCTGCGAGTTGATCTGCTGGTTCTGCCATTCACGCAGTTTCCAGCACACCGACGAACCGAGTCTATTGACGATTGGCACTAATGCCACGACGCACAAAATAGCGGCTGAGTTTCCTATTGGCACGGCCCGGAAAAACGGCCACGTTCCGTCTTGCGAATTCTCTCATCCGTCCAGTGTTTTGCGCCGCAGTTTTTGCACACTCGCTCTCTAAACACGCTGCCAGTTTTTGTGCGTGTGTGATCGACTTGGCTTAACGTGTGGCCACAGTCAGGACATTTTAACCCCGGCAATTGGAATTCGTTTTCACTCACGGCGTACTCCACCGGGGAGTGCGAATTTCTTGACCTGTTTTTTTGTTGCAGTGTCTCCACTCAGTTTGCATCCTAGTACAGAAGCGGCTGTCAGACAGCCGCAAAAACAATCCCACCAGTCATTGTTCCGATATGGTATGTCAACCCAGACAACGCCCTTCGTGCCGTCGTATGAAACTTCTTTCGGCACTTCTGATGTGAAGTGCTCGACCAATAATCTGTTCGCTCGATCATCAGTGCCGGGCAACATAATCGCCGAAGGTGCTCCGCGAGCCGTCAGCAATCGACGTGCCGCCATGCTCTTGATAATGTTCGCATCGAATTGCACATGCACCGGATTTTCGGAACGCCGTTCAATCCACCCCGTTCCAGATTTGTCTCTGTGAATGTCGCCCCATAAGTGTATTGGCTTGCGGCCAGGCTTTGGCGCAAAACCTTTTGAGGCTCTCATACGATTCCGATCTTTGCTCGATCCGATTTGTGATCTGATCAACGGCATCTGCCCCCCGTCTGACCAGTCTTTCAAAATCAAA
>Ga0315286_10006502_pt1 | contig 11376 bp, 10 predicted proteins | sample YL17G10_0_MG_FD_205038 | JGI IMG/M metagenome (GOLD analysis project Ga0315286, IMG submission 205038) | Sediment microbial communities from Yellowstone Lake, YNP, Wyoming, USA - YL17G10_0 | ecosystem: Environmental > Aquatic > Freshwater > Lake > Sediment | place: USA: Wyoming | collected...
GCCATCGATTCGGCGCGTCTTTTCTCTATGAGCCTGAAAGCCTCAAGACCGTTGACGGCCTTGTCCCAGGCCTTCACGAACGCCTCCGGGCTGTCGTCGCTGAACCTTCTTCTTTTCAGCAGCCACGTCCGGGTGGAATGTCTGAAGAGCGTGGTCCCGGGCACCACCGCACAATAGAGCTCTGAATACTCCTCTTCGTCCATGTCGACCGGGACGATGGGGATCTGACCGTGCTCCGCCAGCTCGATAGCGGCCACATAACACGGAGGCGGAGCAGATACCTCGCCGAACCTTGTCAAGCCATCGGCGTAGATCTCCTCGTATCTGGACAGCTCGGGCTCGTAGTCTTCTGGGATGTTCCTGAGCCCTTCCACCTCTTCTTTTGACAGTGAGATCGCCACCTTGTCAGGCTTTACCTCGTCGAACGCCTTGCGCACTTTCTCGGTCTCCGACTTCAGCCCCTTGATGACGCCTACGACATGGATTGTGCATCGGTCCCGGACTATGGTGACTTCGCTCATGTCTTCCTCCTCCTCTCCCGCTTCAGGATCAGTTCCAGGACATCATCAGCATCATCCGCCCTTCTCAGCTCGTCCTTCGTGATCAGCGGCGTGCCCTCGATGGACTCGGTGCTGGTCTCCTGCTGGACAAAGATGACGGACTTCTTCTCGGTGACCCTCGATATGTTCCCAACAACCCTGGCCTTCCTGACCATCATCTTCACGTCGTCCTCGACCCCCGTCAACAGCAGGACATCCTGCTCGCTCGCCAATGCGTCGAACGGGCACCTGATGGTCGGCGTGACGGAATAGCCGATCTCCTTGAGCATCTCGAAGACGTCCCTGTTGAGGCCTTTGAACTCGTCGAAAGTCCTCAGGGTCTTGGCGACTTCGAGCGTGTAGGCGAATGGGTTCAGAGGCACGACTATAGGTTCGTTCAGGTACTCCTCGAGCTTGGCAGCGATCTCCACCATCGCCCCCATGCCGCTCTCGTACATCTGGATGGCCTTCCTCGAAACGCCTGCTATCTCGGCCAGCATGCCCAACGATATGTTCCTGTCCTCTCTGATTTTCCGCAGGAGCTCACCGTCAAGCCGGACGTAGAGGCCGCCGGGGGCGGCATACACGAACGGTGGCACACCCTCGAGCATGTGCTCATGGAATGTCGCCTCCGAGATGATCGGTATGCCGAACCTTGAGTACAGGATCCCGTGGTCCAACTTGGCGGAGCTGGAATGCAGGCCTATGACCATCGGGCTGCCTCCAAGAGTCGTTGCGAGGATCCTGAGCACCTCGGCATCGTCGCCAGATAGCGAGTCGATGTTCGATAGCGCCTTGATGATCAGGAGTTCTTTGTCCCTGCGTGCGATGATGTCGAAGCTTATGCTCCGTATGTTGTGCGGGTCCGAGATGAAGAACCCGGTCTTCGCGAGGGTCTCCCGCAATCTTGTGAGCAGCTCCTCCCTTCTTACAGCCATGGGACCTTCCTGTTCTCCTGGGTGTCAGATATCGCTTCGTCCGATTTGAAGATTGCATTCATGTTGGGTCATCTGTACATGGTGTTCATGGACATCTTCTCATACTTCTTCAGCTCGGTCTCGCTCATGGGCTCGACTTTGTCCATGGCCTTCTCGAAGTACTTCATCCCGACCTTGACGTCCTTGATCTTGTCCTCCTCCGGGTCTCCTCCATCGAGGACATAGTCTCTGATCGCAAGCATCATGGCCTCGTTGCAGACGGCGGCGATCTCCGCACCTGTGAAGAGGCCCATCTTGGCTGCTAATTTGTCCAGGTCGACGTCGTCAGCCAAGGGCTTTCCTTTGGTGTGTATCTTGAGTATCTCCTTCCTCGCCTCCAGATCGGGCGGGGGTATGAGCACCAGCCTGTCGAACCTGCCAGGCCTTAGGAGCGCCGGATCGATCATGTCCGGCCGGTTCGTGGCCGCAATGACCACGACACTGTGCAAAGGCTCGAGTCCGTCCATCTCCGTGAGTATCTGGCTTATCACCCGTTCCGTGACTCCAGAGTCGCTCGATTTGCCTCTCATAGGCGTTATGGCGTCTATCTCGTCCAGGAATATGACGCAAGGCGCGGCCTGTCTCGCCTTCCTGAATGTTTCCCGAACTGCCTTCTCGCTCTCACCGACCCACTTCGAAAGGAACTCAGGACCCTTGACTGAAATGAAGTTGGCTTGGCTCTCCGTTGCCACGGCCTTTGCGAGCAGAGTCTTGCCCGTCCCAGGCGGTCCGTACAACAGAATCCCCTTCGGCGGGACCGCGTTCATGTGCTTGAACAACGCGCCATATCTGAGGGGCCATTCGACCGACTCCATCAATTCCTGCTTTGGCCCATCCAGCCCTCCGATGTCCTCCCACTTGACATTGGGAGACTCGAGCAGAACCTCTCTCAGTGTTGAAGGCTGCATCTCCCTGTACGCGTCCATGAAGTCCGCCATGGTCACATGCAGATTGTTCAGGACCTCGATCGGAATCGTGTCTGACTCAAGGTCTATGGTGGGCAGGATCTTCCTGAGCTCGCGCATCGCTGCCTCCCTGGCGAGTGCGGCGAGGTCCGCACCTACATAGCCGTGGGTCATGTTGGCCAGCTGGACCAGGTCGACATCGTCTGCCAAAGGCATGCCTCTTGTGTGGATCTGCAGGATCTCGAGCCTGCCCTCCTTGTCCGGTATGCCGATCTCGATCTCCCTGTCGAACCTGCCGGGCCTCCTTATCGCCGGATCGAGAGCGTTCGGCCTGTTCGTCGCGCCGATTACGACGACCTTGCCCCTGCCCTCAAGACCATCCATGAGTGCCAGGATCTGGGCGACTATCCTGCGCTCGGTCTCGGCAGTCACCTCATCCCTCTTAGGGGCTATGGAATCGATCTCGTCGATGAATATGATGCTCGGGGCGTTCTCCGCGGCCTCCTTGAATATCTCCCTCAGCCGCTCCTCGCTCTCCCCGTAGAACTTGCTCATTATCTCGGGACCGCTTATGGATGTGAAGTTCGCGCTCGTCTCCGATGCGACCGCCTTGGCCAGGAGCGTCTTGCCTGTGCCAGGGGGACCGTGGAGCAGCACTCCCTTGGGTGCCTCGACGCCGAGCTTCTCGAACAACTCGGGGTGTCTCAGAGGTAGCTCGATCATCTCCCTGACCTTATCGACCTCGTCCCTGAGGCCGCCTATGTCCTCGTACGCTACCTTCGGACCCTTGGCAACTTCCTGCTTCGCGGGTTTCTCGCTCAGCTTCACATTGGTGAAATTCTGTATCAACCCGGCTTCTGCAGCCGGTGTGAAGTTCTGGACCACGAGGTCGAACTTGCGGCCCATGATGTTGACCTCTATGAGGTCCCCCTTGACGATTGGGCGTCCCTCCAGTGACTGTGCCAAGTATTCCTCTCCACCGAGGATCTTGAGCGGCTGTGTGGGTGCGAGAGTCACCTTGGTCGCCGGTTTCGGGACGATCTTCCTTATCCCGACCTTCTCGTCGAGCCCGACGTCCGCATTCTTCCGTATCGCCCCGTCAATCCTGATCGTGCCTCGGTTCTCGTCCTCCGGGTAGCCCGGATAGACAGTTACGGCCGTGTTCCTCGCGCCTTCGATGATGACCGTGTCGCCCTGGCTGAGGTCAAGTATCCTCATCAGTGCGGGATCTATCCTGGCTATTCCCTTCCCGTCGTCAGCGGATTTCGCCTGGACTACCCTGAGTATCTTCTCCTTCTTGTTTGACATGAATTACACCAGTATCGTGAAACGCTAGTTCTGATCGCTAGATGGGAAGAGGTATCCGGACCCCGGTTTTTGAATATGTTAGCACTTCTATATGAATATTGTGCTGTGTTGTTTTGGGAGCCAGCGTAGCCAGCAGCAACAATCCAACTACCTCAGGATAATGGCGAGAAATGAAGCCGGAGCGAGGCTCCCAACCGTGAGAACCACTGCCATTACCAACACCGTCTCGCCCAACTTTCTCCTCAGAAGGATTCGACGTTCACCGACCATATATCGGAATTCTCAGGGAGGTCCGTGCTGCTGGACCCGGAAACACAGTAATAACTACCCAAGCCAATATGCCGCGCGGATGACCGGTCAGCTCAATGGCTCCGAGGTCCTGGTCGATGAACAGGCCGAGGCCAGCCAGATACACAACAAGGGATTCTACGGCGTTCCCCAGTCAGGAGGAGCCGTCAAGCTGGATCTCATGGAAGCGCTATACCTCGTCGAGTCCAACAGGCTCGAGGTCCAGACGGATGGCAAGAAGATGTCCGCCGGGGACCTCCTGAGACTCGCCCACAAGCTCTCCGAGGGGTTCGAGATCAGGTACCTGGTCTATCGCGAGCTGAGGTCAAGAGGCTACATAGTCAAGCTCGGCCAGCCCCCTCTCGATTTCAGGGTCTTCCCCAGGGGTGGCTCCCCGAACAAGACCCCGAGCAAGTGGTGGATCGCCGCGATATCCGAGCGCTGGGAGTTCAACCTAAGAGATCTTCTCGAGAACCTCGACCGCACGACCGATGTCCGCAAGAAGCTCCTTCTGGCCGTCGTGGACGAAGAGAGCGATGTCACATACTACGAGGTGAGGCGGGTAGCTCCAAAGGGGCGTCTGGGGGCGGTCGACCTGAGCAATGTCGTCGACGGTGTCCTCATGGCGGACCGCGTCCTGGTGCTCGAGCCGGAACAGGCTTCAGCATTGCACGCGGGTCACAACTTCGGAAAGCTCATCGGCCCGACGCTTCAGCTATCCCTCATCGAAGCCGCATTCCTGGTGGAGCTCGGGGCCCTGAAGCTCGCTGATGCGAAGACAAACCGGTCGGTCGCTCTCGTCTCGTTGAAGAAGCGCGCCAGAGAACTGCAGCCGGACTTCGACCTGCGCCTTGACGCGTTCAAGGACCTGAAAGGCAAGGGCCTGATCGTCAAGACAGGGTTCAAGTACGGCTCGCACTTCAGAGCCTACGAAGGCGATCCGGGGAAGCAGCATGCGCGGTATCTCATCCACGCTGTTCCGAAGGATTACAAGGCCATGTGGCCCGAGGTGAGCAGAGCAGTAAGGCTTGCACACGGCGTGAAGAAGGAGATCCTGCTCGGAAGAGTCTCCAACAAGGAAGTCGAGTATGTCAGTCTGAGCAGGTACAGGCCCTAGGTTATCCTGGCCCTGCCCTCTGGTTTGTAGAGTTCGGTCCTCCAGGCGACCGCCGTTGATAGAGGACAGACTGGGGCCTGGTACGCACTAATGGTTGACCAGGTGCTCCGCATGTTCAGAGCAGCTTCGGAGCCATCTCGACGATCCTGTTCGAGTAGCCCCATTCGTTGTCATACCAGGACAGGATCTTTGCGAAGTTGCCCTTGCCGCCGATGACCATGGTCGAGAGAGAGTCTATGACCGCAGAGTGTGGGTTGCCGATTATGTCGGTCGAAACGATTGGCTCGGCCACGTAGTCCAGGACGCCCTTCATCTTGCCTTCGGCAGCTGCCATGAGCGCCTTGTTGATCTCCTCCACAGTGACCTCCTGCTTCGTGATGAATGTCAGGTCTGTGATGGAGCCGAACGGCGTGGGCACTCTTAGCGCGAGCCCGTTCATCTTCCCCTTGAGCGCCGGTATGACCTCTCCGATCGCCTTCGCAGCCCCTGTAGAGGTCGGGATGATCGAGAGCGAGGCCGCCCTGCCTCGTCTGAAGTCCTTGTGCGGCATATCGATCAGCTTCTGGTCTCCGGTGTAAGCATGGACCGTCGTCATCATACCCTTCTCGATCCCGAAGTTGTCGTTGAGGACCTTTGCTGGAGGCGCCAGGCTGCCGGTCGTGCACGAGGCCATCGAGATGACATCGTGCTTCGCCTTGTCGTACATCTCCATGTTGACGCCCAGGACTAGAGTGACATCGACATCCTTGCCAGGAGCCGAGATGAGGACCTTCCTTGCTCCTGCCGCGAGGTGCTTCGCAGCCTTGTCCTTCTCCGTGAACAGGCCTGTGGATTCGACCACGACATCGACGCCTAGCTTTCTCCAGGGTATCTCCCCAGGGTCCTTGACCTGTGTGATCTCGAGCTTCCTCCCACCGACGTTGATCGAGGTTCCATCGACCTTGACCTCCTTGTTCAGCTTCCCGTAAACCGAGTCCCACTTGAGCATGTAGGCCAGCGAATCGATGGGCGCGATATCGTTCACAGCGACTATGTCAAAATCCTTGCTAAACCCACTGTGCTCGAGCGCTGCCCTGTAGGCGTTCCTCCCAATCCTCCCGAAGCCGTTGATCCCTATCTTGATCAAGGAATTTTCCCCTATTTGGCAAATGGTCCATCGCCATAAAAATGTGTCCTTTCTACAGTCGCCGTGCCTATCGCTCCGTTATGGTGATTCCTAGCGAAGTGTAAAATAGTCTCCTAGTCCCTATTTTTACTGGTGAGAGGGTGTCGTCGATATCTGGATCGGGTCAGTATCCTCAAGCGTATGTGATGTACGACAAGGCTCCAGATAAACCTCGGAAGTTCGAGGCTCCGTTGACAACCCTTGGCCAGAGGATTCTCGCCTATGTGGTCGCGTCCGAGATCTTCTTCATCGCGATGGTGGCCTTAGCTAGAATGCTTCTTTGGTTGAAATAAGAAGCGGGAAGATGTTTTGAGGAGGAGCAGCCAGCGCCTCATTCTGCGGATACCAGACCACGTCTAGGTCAGAGCTGGACCTCGATGCCCAGCTTGTCCGTGAGCTCTTTGTAGCGGTTCCTGATGGTGACCTCTGTCACGCCCGCTATGTCCGCGACCTCTCTCTGCGTCCTGCGCTCGTTGCACAGGATGGACGAGATGTAGATCGCAGCCGCAGCTACCCCGGTCGGACCTCTTCCTGATGTGAGCTCCTTCTTGGCCGCATCCTTCAGGATCTCAGCGGCCTTCGACTGGACCTCACCTGACAGTTTGAGTTCCGAGCAGAACCTCGAGATGTAGTCCTGAGGCTTCGTCGGCATCAGCTTGAGCTTGAGCTCCCGGGTCATGAACCTGTAGGTCCTGCCGATCTCCTTCCTGCCGACCCTCGAGGAGTTCGCGACCTCGTCCAATGTCCTCGGGACATTGCACTGTCTGCATGCGGCGTAGAGCGATGCGGCGACGACGCCCTCGATGCTCCTGCCTCTGATCAGGTTCTTGTTCACGGCTTTCCTGTATGTCATGGCCGCGGTCTCCCTGACGTTCCTCGGCAGGCCCATAGACGAGGCCATCCTGTCGAGCTCGCTCAGTGCGAACGCAAGGTTCCTCTCGGTCGCGTTCGACACACGTATCCTGCGCTGCCACTTCCTCAGCCTGTACAGTTGGGCCCTGTTCCTCGTTGGGATGCTCTTCCCGTACGAGTCCTTGTTCTTCCAAGAGATCTCTGTCGACAGACCCTTGTCGTGTATTGTGTAGGTCATCGGAGCGCCGGTCCTGGCCCTCTTCTCCCCCTGCTCAACATCGAATGCCCTCCATTCGGGCCCCTGATCTATGAGCTGGTCGTCGAGGACTATTCCGCAGTCCTCGCACACAAGTTCTCCTCGTTCGTAGTCTCTCACTAGGTGAGAGCTGTTGCACTCAGGGCATCTTTCGACCTGTTCAGTCTCTTCTCTTACTTTTGCCATTGTCCCTCTCCTGTTGGACGTAGACCTCCTTGCCGAGCACAGCAAGGGTCTTCAGTTGTCTCTGCGGTTCAATTGCTATGTAAGGTGATCGAACCGGTCCGAAAATCTTCGAGACCCTTCCGACCTCCCTCTTCAAATTGTCCCTAACGATCTCTTTCATCCTCGGTGCGAACCGTGCTTTCACGATGAGCTTCCCGTCGTGCGAAATATCCTGTACCACTCCGAGAAGACGCAACGGGCTCACCAAATGATATTTATAGTTTGTGTCCCTCGGTCTATCTTCAATCTTATATATAATGTTTTGCTCAAGGTATTTAAGGTTTGAGTCACTCTCCAGGGGAAGCAGTGGGGTCCATACGGCGTAGGACGACCATGCTAGACGATAACATGACCGAAATCCCGAGGTCTCATCCAAGGTACGAGTCGCTAATCCTCCGAGAGAAGTTGGTCGAAGGATTCAGGGAGGGCTATGTCGTCCCTCAGGGGCTCATCGCGCACGGAAGAGGGGAGATGTTCGACTACCTCCTCGGCGAGAAGACGACGAAGGAGTCACGAATCGCTTCAAGAGCCGCTGCGGCTTTGCTTCTAAGAGCGAAGAGGCCGGTGATATCCGTGAACGGCAACGTGGCAGCCCTCTGCCCGAAGGAAGTCGTGCGCCTGTCACATGCTATTGATGCAAGGATCGAGGTCGGGCTCTTCCACAGGACCGATCAGCGGGTCTCGAGGATACAGAATATCCTTGAGAAGAACGGTGCGCGGGATGTTCTCGGTTTTCTTCCAGACGCCTCCATCCCAGGGCTCGAGAGCATGCGCGGCCTCTGCACGAGGGAAGGCATCTACTCGGCCGATGTCGTGTTGATCCCGCTGGAGGACGGGGACCGCGCTGAAGCTCTCGCGAAGATGAAGAAGAAGACGATCGCCATCGATCTGAACGCGATGTCTAGGACCGCCAGAAATGCGACGGTAACGATCGTGGACGAAGTCTCACGGGCGATTCCAGAACTCATCCGCAACGTCGAGGACCTCTCTGACGACCCGAAGGCCCAGAAGCTCGCGCTGTCGTCGTACGAGAGAGACGAGAACCTCAAGAAGATCACGTCCCAGATGTCCAAGAATCTGGCAAGATTCCTGGCGCGCTGAATGTTGTTCGATGGACCAGCCGCTGTCGCGGAACAACTGTTATTAGGGCATCCCTCGATTAGTCGTCCGATAGCATGGCAAAGGACGAGTTGCTCGAGAAGGGCATAAACAGGATCGAGTGGGCGAGGACCCACATGAAGGTCACGGGCAGGATCCGGGACAGGATGGTCAAGGAGAAGGTCTTCGACGGTCTGAAGGTCGGCATGGCTCTCCACACAGAGGCCAAGACCGCCGTACTGGCATTGGCGATCATGGAAGCCGGGGCCGAGGTGCGGCTCACGAGCTGCAACCCGTTGTCGACTGATGATTCCGTCGCACTGGCCCTGAACAAGCACTACGGGCTCGAGACGTACGCGAAGAAGGGACAGAACACAAAAGACTACTACGACTCGCTGAACAAAGTGCTCGACATGAGGCCAGACTATGTCATTGACGACGGGGCCGACCTGATATTCCTACTGCATACCAAGAGGAAGGAGCTACTGGGCAAGGTCAAGGGGGCTAACGAGGAGACCACGACCGGGATAATGAGGCTGAGAGCGATGGCTCAGGACGGGGCGCTCAAGTTTCCCGTGATGTCCGTAAACGACGCATACATGAAGTACCTTTTCGACAACAGATACGGTACTGGCCAGTCCACGATGGACGGCATCATGAACTCGACCAACCTCGTGATCGCTGGCAAGAACTTCGTCATCGCGGGCTACGGCTGGTGCGGCAGAGGCATCGCCATGCGCGCGAAGGGGATGGGCGCAGATGTCACTATAACCGAAGTGGACCCCATCAGGGCGATCGAGGCGAAGCTGGACGGTTTCGCGGTCATGCCGATGTCCGAGGCGGTCAAGGGCGCGGACTTCGTCGTTTCGGCGACGGGCTGCAAGGATGTCGTTACCGCGAGCGACATCAAGGTCATGAAGGACGGCTGCGTTCTCGCAAACTCAGGTCATTTCGACAACGAGATCTCCAAGGGCGCTCTGGAGAAACTCTCGAAGAAGCACAGGAAGGTCAGAGAGTCAGTCGAGGAGTACCAGCTGAAGAACGGAAGGAAGGTCTACCTTCTGGCCGACGGTAGGCTCGTCAACCTCGCCGCAGGTCAGGGACACCCGGTCGAGATCATGGACATGAGCTTCGCCATACAGGCGCTGTGTCTCGAATACCTGGACTTCAGCGCGCAGTCACTGGAGCCCGAAGTGTACGACGTCCCTGACCACCTGGACGATCTGGTTGCAAAGCTGAAGCTGGAGACGATGGGCATCAAGATCGACAAGCTCTCAAAAGAGCAACAGATCTATGTGAGAAGTTGGAAAGAGGGTACTTGATAGGCCCTCAGCTGTGAAGCACTCACTTCTTCCTCCGCGAGTTCCTCTTGGCAATCAGCACTACGGCCGCGAGAGCTAGTACGGGGACCACAGTCGTACCGAACTCCGGTAGAGGTTCAGTGACCAGCACATCGACGGTTGTTGTGTTGGTGAGTCCTCCGGAGTCCCGGACCTCCAGCATTCCTGTGTAGGTGCCTGCCACTCCGAACGTGTTCGTTTTGGTCTTTACGGTTGTCCAGTTAGTGTCCCATGTGCCGTCGCCGTCGAAGTCCCAGCGCACTTCGAGAATGGTGCTTGAATCCTCAAGGTCCGACGATCCGGGGGCGTCGAACATGAACCTCGTCGTCACATCCCCTGATGGAGGCGTCACGACGAAGTGCGCCACTGGTGGGGTGTTGTTTGTGGATTTTGATAGAGCTGGGAAGTAGAGTCCACTGTACATCGGGTTGTAATAGTACCCGCTGATCCATGACCTCTCGATGTGGAAGTTGTTCGGCTGACTTCGCCAAATGTATGAGCAGTCATGGTAGACTTCCAGGGACATCCGACCGTATAGGTCTGCTCTCATCGCCGAGTCCAGCTCTGATGCAGCGCTTCTTAACAGAGCGTTGATGGCGTCATTGCGGTAGCCGTTGAATAGCGGGTACATGTCGTAGTCGCTGTCCAGAAACGGCACCGCGTAGTCATCCGGGTCTGCATAATCCGGACCCCAACCAATGGCGTACAGTGCCATCGGACCGTGGAATCCCATCATGCTGAGGTAGGTCGGCCAGTCAAGTATGTTGACCGTCGCCGTTTTCGGGCCGCCACATAGAGCCTCCAGGGATGACTTGATCATCTCACAAGCTGCCTGCCTTCCGAGGGCCCCTTCCACATAGAGGAAGAAAGGGTGAGCACACCTTTGCGCCGAAACAAACCTATTGATGCGCGCTAAGCTCGGTTAACTGACATTTCATTGAGCATGACGACTAAAGACGCCCTTTGAACCGTCTCATTCGCTGGAAACGCGGTTAACCAGGGTTATCACGGGTCATAGGCCAACACGCCGCTCGAACCGCACAGGATCCAGTATGCCTGTCCCGGGACCAGCAGGAAGTTGTTCGAAGTTGGGAAGAGGCTGACCCAGCTCGAGTACGACTTTGTGGCTGGATTCCATCTTGATACAGTCGTAATGCTGCCGGAGATGTTATACATCGCGGGGACGTCCGCCGCATGCCAGGTCGTCTTGAGCGATGAGAAGCCTATCATCGCCCAGCCGCCACTCGACGGGACGAGGACCGTCGTATGCTGCGTGGTTGTCGGGATGGTTCCGTGGAGGGTGAGC
>Ga0315286_10006503_pt1 | contig 11376 bp, 15 predicted proteins | sample YL17G10_0_MG_FD_205038 | JGI IMG/M metagenome (GOLD analysis project Ga0315286, IMG submission 205038) | Sediment microbial communities from Yellowstone Lake, YNP, Wyoming, USA - YL17G10_0 | ecosystem: Environmental > Aquatic > Freshwater > Lake > Sediment | place: USA: Wyoming | collected...
CATATTTGTCTTCTGCCAAGAAATCATGATCGGTTCTTTTTTTGATAATATTTACCATTTTTTTCTTGAATTAATCGCTTTGTTTGTAACACGCTAAGACTTTCGATGATATCTTTTTCTTCACATTGTATCAACATAGTTAATTCATGTATTGTCTGTGGTTTTTTCTGAAGAAATATGAGTATGAGTCGTTCCGTCATATCGTTTTCAGCCATCTGTAAAAATTCATTATATCTTGGGATGATTACATGGTATTCTTCTACGAGTTCATCTAATCCTACAAAAAAGAAGGAAAGCCATGCTGTACTCTCATCTAGTTTTGCTTGCTGTTTGATTTCCTGTTTAATACTGGTCATATCTAAACCATGTGTAAAGAGAACGAACATGTCTTCTCTGTCCCTTGGTCGCGAGGTTACTGCTTTGAAGATGAAAATATCTTCAGGGGAAACAAGAGAAATGGTGATGTTATTTAGTTTTTTGAAGGGTTGTGCTCGTGCGATCATTCCATCTGATAGGCTGAGACCACCGCACACTGTGTTCACAAACACATCCCAACGGAATCCGTCGTTGTTCTCGATGATTGCCCGTGTTTTCATCCGTCGATATACCGATGTGATCTGTTCGATTTTTTTATACCCGCTTTTCTGTAACGCGGTTATTAATGTCGTTGCTGCTTTTTCGCTGGTGACAATGACGTCTATATCTTTAGTGGAAGTTTTGAGATCGTAAAAACTCATTGCGCCACCTCCGATGATATATAGTGAGATTGGTTCGGGGAGATTGCCGTCAATTTTTTTGAGTTCTTGCTCTATGTAGGTTCGCTCAAATGTCGGCATGTTACCGTACTCCGTATTGTTTGGCAAGGGTTTCATAGTCTTTGCAGGCGGGGAGGTATTTGGTTGTTGGTGTATGCGTTCTAAGGTAGGTTAGGAGTATTTGAATGTGAGTGGTGAGATTGTAGAGTTGTGCCTTTTTTACCAGGTCGGTTGGCATTGTTTTTTCTAGGAGCAGGAGTGCGTACGCGTTGTAGGTTTTGCTTGTTGGGTCGATAAGGATGGTATGAAGGATTACGTCTGCAGTGGTCAGTGGCCGTTTGGTTGTGTAATAATAGTTGCTGTTGCTTACGAGCGGGAGGTCGTAGTCGGAAAAGGCGGTGACTGCGGTTTTTTGTATGTTGGTGAGGTTTTGCTTGGTTTTAAAGAGGAATTCATTGCCGTGTTGCCAGAGGATGACTGCATCATTGGTACGCATTGATGCGTTGCGGTAATGTTGAAATTCCAGGTAGGTTGTGGTGAAGTCGTAGATTTTTTTATGGATGGGGTTGATGGTGTAGTTGTCGTCTGTTTTTAGGATGATACCGTACGAGCTGAGTTGGTTAATGGTTTTGTGGATCCATTGTCGTGTGACCCCTATTATTTTTCCGAGTTCTTCGACGGTGAGTGGGTAGTTCATCGATGCGATAAGTGTGAGGTTGGTGTGGGTGAGGATTTTTTCCAGGGGGAGTCTGGGGAATATGGTGATGATTTCTTCGAGTTTTTGTGCAAGGGTTGTTTTTTCTTTTTCTATGAGCATTGTTTTGCCGTTTCGGTGTTTGGTTGCAAGGTTGTTTATGATGAGTTTTTCTGTTATTTTTGATGCAGCTGCCGGGGAGACGTTTAGTTTTTTTGCAAGGCTTGTCACTGTTGCAGGGAGGAGTTGGAAGGCGTGTATTTCATTTTTAGAAATCATATGTAAACTATATGTTAAAACTTATTTATATATTTTTCCTTTTAGTTTACATTATTATGTGATTAAAGGCGTTTTTTCTTCCATCAAAGAATCAAGATTATTCAATACGTTCTCCTGTTCGATCGATGACTTTGCTGCTATAGGATATTCAGAGAGGACGTCGCATCATGCTCTTACTTTTTTTCCCAAGGGGTACACCGTGGGATCCATCGTGGCACATTTTTTGTATACTCATCGTACTCTTTTCCATATCTTTTGAGCAATTTTTTTTCTTCCACGAAAGGAAAATACAGCATGTTTGCAATGAAAAAAAAGACTGCCCAGCCAAACAGAACAGGAGACCAAAACAACAGTGCCTCACCAGATAAAATAAAAAGTACACCGGTGATCATGGGATTCCTCACATATCGATACGGTCCTTTGACAACTAATGTTTTCGGTGGGTTCCAGGGGGCTGGTGTTCCTTTTCCAAATCGGAAAAAAAGACGCATCGTCGTTATAGCAAGAAATACACCGATGACGAAGAACGATATCGACGCAACAAGAACAATGATGTTCTCTGAAAACGCGATGGTTTCATCGAAAAAAATAAAGGAGATGCATAAAAGAGCCGCTGGTACAAATACTATAGCAGTTCCGGGAAGAATAAGAATACTCCATACTAATGATTTCATCATCACCCCTATGAAAAATCATGGTTCGTATAAGGCTTCCTGTTCGATCATTGGATCCCGTACCTCGGATGGGATCTGTGATGGTTGTATGTTTTGTATTGCTGATGTAAAGGATATTCCACTGAATTTTTAGGCTTTTTTCTCCTTTGCAGATAAATATCTTTTATCTGAGGTTTTATAAAGGAATACTTGTTTTCACGTTGTAGTGAAAGGAGAATAAAAGATGAAGAAACACATAACAATACTAGGAGTCTGTGTTCTTTTTATAACACTTTCATTAAGCGGCTGTGAAATTTTTGAAGAAGAGAAAAATTATATCACAGTCAATATTTCCGCTTATTGCGGTGTTCTCCTCTATAATAATCAAGGTGAACAGATTTTTAGTAAGTTTGCTAGTTATGTTCCAGTTTACATCGAAATGGTTAAGGCTGGAGGAGAACGTCTTAGATTTGATAGAGAGGCAAATGCAATAGGTAAAGTAGAAATTGTATCCGGTAGTTTTAATTTATATAAGGAGCAAGGTATTGAAGTGATTGCTCATGCTCAAGGAGGATTTGAAGATTTCTTCGAATACCAAGCAGGTTTTGCGTTTTTATCATGGGCTGAAGTCGATGCCGCGGCCGATTTTGGAGGGACCTATTCTTGGCATCCTAATGTCTATATCATCATGAGAAATTCAACCGGCTAAGATAGGTGTATAAAAACATGAATCTCAAAAACCGCGTCAATGCTTGGCCAATATTTTTTGATACGGAATGAAACTGAAGGTTTACTATAGTCTTTTAAATCTAATCATGTTTTCAGTTCACGTTGAGCTGAGTATCATCTGTTGCTTTCCCCCCTTTACAGAAAGCTTCTTTTGACCCAGCTCATCAATCTTCTAAGGATATGTTTTTAAAGAAAGAGATGTTTTGAACTAGTTGCAGGTTGCCTATGATGGATTGGGATCATATGATGAATTGGTGGGGGTTCCCGTTCATGGGGTTTTGGATGATTGTTCTGTGGCTTGTTTTTATTGTTGTTGCGTTTGTAGTGTATCGGGATGCAGAGAACCGAGGAATGAATGGTGTACTGTGGCTTATCCTGGTCATCATCCCTTGGGTCGGGATTCTTTTTGTGATCCTGTATCTGATTCTTCGTGCTGACAAATCCCCGCAGGGTTCTCCTCCGAAGGACGCTTTGCAGATCTTGGATGAGAGGTACGCGAAAGGTGAGATACCCAAAGAGGAGTACGAGCAGAAGAAAAGAGACTTGAAGAGGTAATACGACATCATCATCTTTTACCTACCATGAGCATAGACCATGGATTTCTAAGGGTATGTTTTTAAAGAAAGACATTGTTATGAACTTGGTGGTTTCCGGTGGGAGCATATGGGATATTATTGCAATGAATGTAAAAAGACCATTTCAGCTGAAGAGTTTTTCTATTCAATGAACAGATATAACAAAGCTCTTTGTACTGATCATCAGCGTAGTACGAGCATGCGTGGGACGACAAAGGAGTTACAAGACCTGGTACGAGAGAGACATAAGGATGAGTTGATAAAAGAAATACCTGTTTTGAGAACGGTGAAGGATTGGATAGCTGCTGATTTTGAGACCTGGGAGAAAGTCCTTACTAAAAAAGATACTGAGAGTTATCGTGTTACCGTTTCAGAGGATACGGGGAGGAACAAGGAGAAAAAACGGGGGAAGAAATAAGGAGAGATCGGAGGATTAAAAGAAGGATAGAGTATTCTTTTTCTTTGTATCATTTTATCCAGTTGGTTCGTATTCGTTGACATTATGGTATGAAATTATTAGATTTTGAGAATATTTAAATAATAGGGAGTGCTATAGAAGTATTCATCAGGGTATTTCTATGGGAAAGGATACTGTTTTCCGGAAAGGTTTTGTGGTTGCGATGCTGTTGGTTCTTCTTGGGATTTCTGTTGTCCCGAGTTCATTTGGAAAAATTGGGTTTACATTTTCTCGTTCTGACTCGTCAGATATTCCTCCAAAGATGGAATGGGAGGCATTGTTTTCTCTGCATCCTTTTTGTAAGGGCACCTGGGTTGAGCAAACAGCGGATGGTGGGTATATCATCACCGGGCAGACGCGGAATGATGCGTTGTTGTTGAAAACTGACATGGATGGAACGGTGGTATGGAACAATACCTATCATGTACATGAACAATGTATTGGTTCTTGTGTTCAGCAGACAGCGGATGGTGGGTATCTCATCATCGGAAGTACCGTTGAGCCACACGGGTCGTATAATAATAGTCTGTTGATCAAAACAGATGCTGTGGGAGTTGAACAATGGTCCAGGCTCTTTGGTGGTGCTGAAATGGATCGGTTCTTTTCAGGGCAGCAGACGAATGATAGCGGGTTTGTCTTGGCTGGGGACAGCATGTCGTTTGGGTCGGTGTCTGATCCGGAGATATGGATTGTGAAAACCGATGGGTCTGGAAATGAACAGTGGAATAAGACCTATGGCAATGGGTCCGCAAGTTCCATTCAACAGACAGCAGATAACGGCTATATCATTGCAGGGTCTGTGTTTCCTTCTGCGACTGCATCCGATTTTTTCCTCCTTAAGACAGATTTTTATGGGACTGTGGAGTGGATGAAGACCTTTGGTGGTCCCAATGCGGACTATGGATATTCTGTGCAGCAGACGTCTGATCTGGGGTTTGTTCTGTTCGGGAGTTCCTATCAAGGAGAACAGCCCGATGTTCATTCTGCCGCGGTTCTCATACGAACAGATCCTCAGGGGAACATGGTGTGGAATAGAACATTCGTGAGAGGTACCTCGTATGATATCCATGGGTATTGTGTGAGACAAACGAACGATCACGGGTTTATACTGACTGGGACCCTGGCTTCTGTGTCTATCCCCGGGTGGTATAATCTGTGGCTGCTTCGTACTGATTCAAATGGTACGACGGTCTGGGAGCGGATTTTTGACAGCGGAAATATGTATGGTGATTTCGGGAATGCGGTACAACAGACCGCAGATAACGGATATATTGTCGTCGGCAACCAAGGTGATGAGGGCTATGAGGCGGTGTGGGTGCTGAAGATCGCTGCTGAATCACCAGTGAAAATGACCGGTATCCTTGGGAAGATATCTGATCGTACCGTGTATGAGAATTATAGTGTCGTCCATGCGTACCGCATGGTGTGTGTTCAGCTGTTTCCTCTGAAGATACGATTGTTCCATTCAGGGGAAGAACTGGTCATCTCCAATATGTATAGAGGATTCCTTTCGAATACCACGATCGTCGGGGTGTTTCGGGCGCATATTTGAGGTCGTGTTGAAGACGGTGAAGGATTGTGTCGTGTTAGTGGGTATAAAATGAAAAACGAAATCCCGCTCTTTTATGCAGGGGAGGAGGAATTAAAGAGTAAAAGTGAACAAATACCAGTGTTTTCTTGTAAATTCCATAAAAAGGAGCGAATAAAAAAAAGAACGTATGAGGTTAAAAAAAAGATAGGTTCAGGTGGACGAGCATGGTTTTCTCTACCATCTCTTTTTGGTTTTTTTCATCTGTTGTCGATTCGTATAAAAACATGCGTTTCTCAGAATAGGTTTTTAAGGGAGAAATTATGTTGATGGTACACTAAGATTGGTGATGCAAATGAAGAAAGTTGGTTATTCGACAGTGGACATAATACTCGATGAGATTCTGAAAACAGTACTAGGGGATTTCAAGGAGAAAGTACAAGAAATGACACGGGATGAGTTCATTCTCAAGCAGCATTTTAATTTGGGAATGACGATCAAAGAAAAATATTTTTATAGGAATAAAGCACAAGAGCACCTTATCAAGAGTTTAGGTGTTGGGAACAAAAAAAGAGTACCGGTTTCTTGATGGAGATGTGTTCTCCCAAATCATTTTGGAAGCGCTCTGGAAAAAAATCACCACGGAAAGCAAAAAGCAGTCATGAGGGGGAAAAAGGGAAGTATAGTCTGGGGGAAAAAGATAGTCAATGATTCTTCTTTTTCTAGACTTTAAGAAACTTAACTGATTAAAACCTTCTCCTTTTTGAAAATGTATTCCACCAATCTATTGTAAAATTGCTTTAACTCTTCATCTTTTATTGATAAATCTATCAAGTAATGAACATTATAACGAAGAATAAACTTTTTCCCAATATCTGTTAAGACATAGTAAGGATATCCTTTTTTATCTGATTTCTTCTCTATCACTCCTAATTTTATAAGTTCATATAATTTATCACGGAGGGAACTTTCTGACCCGAGTTTATGCTTAATATCCTGAAGATAATTCTGTTTTAAAACTCCCATTAAAGCGGTATAAGTCTTGTTATTAATTGTACCTTTCTCATATTCTTTTTTAAGAGAATTAATAAATTCAACTGCTTTAGAATCAATGAAGAAATCCTCCATTTTTTCTTTTAATTGGTTATATTTCTTATTTACTAATGCATATTTTAAATGACAAAATTTTACTTTTTTATCTTCAAAGATATTTAGAGTCTTTAGAATTGAATTGTATATCGGTTTTTCAAGAATATTTCGCGGTTTTAACCGCTTATTTTTTTCCATATTTATCACTTTATTTTATATACTTCGCGGTTTTAGTTTACATAAACCATATATATTAATCACTATTTAATTTTTACTAACGAGGTGAAAAAATGGTATGGAACGTATATATTATGGAGGTGAGGAACACCTCAAAAAACCATATGGGAAAATTGGAATATTATACAGGGATTGCATACTCTCCCTCAGATGCTACAGAAGAAGTTCTTCGTAATGTTATCAGAAGATTTCATGAGCATCATGGTCATTATCACAGTCGATGGATGAATGGCACAAAGAAAATTCCTAGAAGAATGGTTTTCATTGAAAACAGTTACAATGATAGAAAGAGTGCTGAAATAAGGGAAAAAGAAATAAAGAAGAAAGGTAGAAAGTACAAAGAAAAACTAATATGTGATTTCAGAGGGAAAAATCCATTCCTAGCTGCTGCTATTGATAAATATTTCTATCGTTATGCAACATTCTGTTATTAGGAAATAAAAATCTTTTATTGAAATAAACTTCAAGTCATTGTCGGTATTAATGACATATAGTTTTTTAAAGAAATAATTGTTACAAATCAGTAGGATGGGCAAAAGAAAATGAAAACCGAGTACAATCAAAATTGGGAAGGAAGTCTGACCTTTGAAAAAGTATTACGATATTTACCGCATTTCAAGAGCGCAATTCAGGTACCGGTTTATGTGATCGGCATCGATGACGTCTAATCAATTATAATAATTTTTAAAGAAAGAAATCAATAGTTATTATTTTTCTATCCTTGATTTAAAAAATCGCTCAGTGTCTTTATCAACAAAATAAACATAGCATCCTTTCAAACCACGAGACATCAGCACTCGATAAATATTTTTAACATATTCATCAAATCGCTCTGTGCTTCTCTGCAAAATAGGATCTCTTGTACCCTTAGGATCTCCCACTAAACAATCATGTTCTTTATCATATTTCAAATCAGAGCCTACGATAACACCGATATAATCAAACTCAAAACCCTGTGCAGTGTAAATGCATCCAATCTGTTTGATTCCCTCAGGTTTATACGCCCACTCATACCATCTAACATATCCTTTCGGTGGTCTCACTTTATCATGGGTTTCCCAGGGCATCGCAAAATCCCCGATCCGAACATCTTTGACTAATTCACCATTGAAATCTAATGTCTTAGACCAATCCCAGCAAAACCCTGCGGTTAATCGAGCGGATTTTTCATCTTCACTATCTTTTTGTTTTATCAGTTCATACAATTTTTCTGGAGAATCAATAATTTGAAAATCAAAATTTTCTTTTGTTGAATCAAACATTATTTTCCGATCAGAATGTCCTAAAACAGATTCCAACCAATCGAGATAATTTTCTGATCCACCGCATCGAAATTGAGAAACCAATTCAACCTCCTTGACGATACAACCATATTTTTTTGCTGCATTCTTAATTAACTCAGTATTTCCGACCTCTAAAAATCGAATCACCTGTTTATCATCAATGAAAAATATTGATGTTTTCGCGCATCGAATCAATTGTTCAATCTGGGGCATATCGGTTCTATCTGATGGTTTCGTATATTGATTATTAGACTTCTTTCCAATTCTATGTGCTTCATCGACAATCAAAATATCTACTTGATTTTCTTTGATTCTCGCGGGAATAAAAGGAGTTAAATTCTGAAAAAGAAGTTTCGCATTATTCCGATCAACCTTGTGTCTAATTGCTTCAATCAACGGTTTGGATTTAGACGAAAAAAACACAGATTTATTCTTAGCTGCCATCTCTGCTAAGATATTGAGAGCGATAACAGTCTTCCCTGTGCCAGGGCCACCTTTCACGATAACAACATTTTTTTCATTGTTCTTTTCGGCTTTTTTAATTTTATCTAGAATAGCGTTTTTCGCAAAAATCTGATCATTTAACAGAGAAAAATCCGAGGTATTGGAAACAATCCTTGAAGCACTTTCCAATAATTTTTTTGAAGGTTTTACAGGAGATTGCATGAATTTATTAAAAATCTCAAAACCATCTCCTCTCGCTAACAATTCTCTTAACCGACGTGACAATAGCTCCACATCTTCATGCGTATAGACTGGATATCTTTCTAAAATTTTATTGTAAATCGGATTAAACAATCCTTCCCCAATATTTTTCCGATAATTCGGACAATACGAACAACCAACAAGATCTAAGGTGTTCTCCTCAAAAACTTCAATAAACCCATACATATAGTCATGATATCCTTCGACCTGCTGTGAAGGGTGAGCTACCGTTTTTGAACTGCCACCGATATACGTTTCAACAAAATTTCCCTCAATGTCCAATGCCTCTACTTTTTCCCATTGTTTCAGTTCGATATGGACAACAATTCCCCGATCATCTGTATTCTTGCCAAATAACAAACAATCGATTCTTTTTGAAGTATAGGGGACTTGATATTCGAATGACACATACACATTGGATAAGTTAGAAGATTCAATTAAATTTTTAATTTTATCCCCGGTAACACCCCAGGAGTGATATTCGGATTCACCAATATGCATTCCCGAGGTTTCCTTAAAATTAGTTTTCATAATGTCTACTAATTTGTTTGATCGAACATCTATGAAAAATTTTTCTTGCGGAGCATCATAGATTATTTGTCGAATGATCATTTCACATACTCCGTATATTTTTTATTAGATCCCTTTGCTTTTTCTACAGGGTATTTTTGAACATTTTTATCTAATTTTTTCTTCAACTCATCACTTAAATCAATATGATATTTTTCAGCAAATCTCAAAATAAAGAATAAGACATCGGCAAGCTCCTCGGAAACTTCATCTTTTTTGAATTTTTCTTTGAAAAGATCATCCACTTCCTTTGTGGATTTGAAACGAAAATGTTCAAGGAGTTCAGATGATTCTGTGATAATCCCAATAGCGAGATCCTTTGCATTATGATATTGATCCCAATCGCGTTCTTCACAAAATGCCTTCACCATTTCTTTTAACTGTTTGATATTTGTTTTATTATCCATAAAGAAAATCCTTAACAATCAAAATAAGATATTACTTTAAAGTTTTTTTGTAAAACAAATCCTTTGAAAACTAAATTACTTATAAGCTGGAATATCCCTTTACTTAAGTATCCTTTATTACTTTATTATTCCTTTTTCATTCATACTTGAATATCCATTTTTCCCTCTCTTTGTAAACTCACAAATCCTGCCTTCCCGATGATTATATGATCCAAAACACTAATTCAAATTATATCACCGGCGTTATAAAGCATCTTAGTAACTTCAATGTCTGCAGCACTTGCCTCCACCTCCCCGCTCGGATGGTTATGTACTAAAATCACCGCATGACAGCTTGCCTTCACCGCAGGGTTGAACACCTCCCGTGGATGGATGAGGCTTGCATCAAGGATCCCAACGGAAACAAGCGTCTCAGAGATTATCCGGTTCTTCGTATCAAGACACAGCGCGTAGAAATACTCTTTCTTCTTCTCCGCTAGCCTATCAGCAAAATAATGGTACACATCCTCCGCGCTCTGTATCTTTGTAGCAAACCCCTTCACCTTGAGCCGGTTCGTCCGTCGGAACAGCTCAAACATCGCAGAAACCTTCATTGCCTTGACCGTATCATCACCAAACGTCTTGGCAAGCTCAGGCAGCGACTGCTCCGCAAGATAGTTCAGGTTCTGCTCACGCAGCACCCTTCGGGAACAATCGATGACGTTTTCTTCTCTGCTTCCGCGACCAAGCACGATAGCAAGCAGCTCAGCATCAGAGAGCACCTCAGGACCACTACGTTTCAGGCGAGCCCCCGGTCTCTCAAACCATGGCATCTCACGAATATTCATGACTTCATTTCTCCCAGACTTTTCTAATAGACCTAAGAAAATGAATTATTTATTCATTCTTATATTTTATGAGGAACATTTAAAAAGGACAACAGAATCTCTAGAGTAAAAAGAAAAATTTATGGGGAATAAAAACAACATTTTCCTCGATTGCTAGTTCATGCTGACTGACAACAAGACCATATTTTGCTGAGAGTTTTTGCATAGTGGTTCTTACTTGCGATGTATCCTTATTTGTTCCATAGCTCACTTCGATGGCTATCTGCGAATTATTCCTGGAGTCACCAACCACAAAATCAGCGCATCCTTTTTCGCCTTTTTTATTGATCGAAAAATAACTACTAACTGGTTAAATAAAATTTATCAATTTGTGCGCTTTTTGGTTAAACATATAATACCAATATGGATGCTCACAAGCACCCTATGTGAATATGCCATCCTTCCTTTCATTTTTTGTTACTATAATTTACGGAAAATAATGCTTTCAATCACCCCCTATGAACCTTTATGTGGATTGTCGCCCCTCCCGGTCATACTCTTAAAAATCTGGGAAAAAATATAAAGAATAAAAGAAACAGGAGAAACCCA
>Ga0315286_10006504_pt1 | contig 11376 bp, 9 predicted proteins | sample YL17G10_0_MG_FD_205038 | JGI IMG/M metagenome (GOLD analysis project Ga0315286, IMG submission 205038) | Sediment microbial communities from Yellowstone Lake, YNP, Wyoming, USA - YL17G10_0 | ecosystem: Environmental > Aquatic > Freshwater > Lake > Sediment | place: USA: Wyoming | collected...
CAGAATCTTGATCATATCTCAGTCTCACGGACAGGAATGCATGGCGCGTCACGACTAGATAATTGGCGAATTCAGCCTAACACAGGCGATGCTGCCTGAGAAGAAAATGACGGGATCTCACCGGGGACTACGCCGGATATCCACGAGAGACATGCGAGACGAACGCCACGGTCTGTGGCGCTGGCGGACTTTTTCAGTATCCTGCTAGGCGGAGGGCGGCGCCGATGTCCCGAGGAGCGCGTCCACGAACGCGTCGCTCTGAAAATCCTGCAGATCCTCAACCGACTCCCCGACTCCGATGAGCCTCACGGGCAACTTCAGCTCCTCGGCAATCGCGACGACGATCCCTCCGCGAGCGGTGCCGTCGAGCTTCGTCAGGACCAAGCCGGTGACGCCGACCGCTTGATGGAACTGACGAGCTTGGGACAGCGCGTTCTGCCCAACTGTGGCATCCAATACAAGGAGCACTTCGTGCGGTGCGCCAGGACATTCCTGCGCGATGACTCGAGTGATCTTGCGGAGTTCGTCCATGAGATTCGATTTCGTGTGCAGCCGGCCGGCCGTATCGATCAACACCACGTCCACCTGCCGTGCTTTCGCAGCGGCAATCCCATCGAACGCTACGGCGGCTGGATCGGCTCCATGGCGGTGACGGATCACGTCGACGCCGACTCGGTCAGCCCAGACTTGGAGCTGATCGATTGCCGCCGCGCGAAAGGTATCGCAAGCCACCAACAACGGCACTTTCCCTGCCTGCACGAGCCGTTGCGCGATCTTGGCAATCGTGGTCGTCTTGCCTACACCGTTCACCCCGACCGCCAGGATGACAAAGGGCTTGGGACCTTTCTCGAGCAGGGACTCCAACGACAGCCCTTGCACGGGTGTCAACACATCGAGCAGCGTGTCCCGCAATACCGTATGCACCCGACCGGGCTGTGAGGCATCGGTTCCTTGAAGCTGTTTCTTGAGGCGCTCGATTAGGCGATCCACGACGCGGGCACCGAGATCGGAGGCAATGAGGGCCGCTTCGAATTCCTCCAGGAGGGCGGGATCCGCCGCACGGCCAAGCAGCCGATCCAGGGACCCGCGAACGACATCGCGCGTTTTGGTGAGCCCGTCACTCAGTCGCTGCAGCCATCCCATAGATCTACTCGTGATGCGTTCGATTACTGGCAGGATGCTGAAAAAGTCCGCCAGCCTGTCTGGTTCATTTGGTCTGTTCGGTCTATCCGGTTTGTTTGGTTGTATTAGTTAACTAGATGGACCAGACAGACCAGATAGACCAGGCTTGTCCCAGACGTGCTCACCAGCGAAGCTCTCGCGTGCCAACATGGTTTTCCCGCAGCCTGATCGTTACGGCAACGGCGCGATCGACCGCAGTATCATCCGTTCACGACGATGCATCCGGCGCGCTTCTCTCTCACTCCGCGCATGATCGTAGCCGCAGAGATGCAGAATGCCATGGACCAGCAACCAGGTGAGTTCCTCGTCCAAGGACCGTCTGGCCTCTTTCGCCTGTCGCCACGCCGTGGGCACCGAGATCACCACATCGCCCAGCATATCCGGCGTGAGGCGTAAGGCGTGAAGCGTGAAGGCTTTCCGCATGGCAAAAGCCAGCACGTCGGTCGTGCGATCCTTGCCCCGATACCGACGATTGAGCCCCCGCATCCGCTGATCGCCCACCAGCATGATGCCCAGCTCCGCCGACGTTTCCCCCACATCGGAAAGTATCGCCCGTGCCAGTCGTTCCAGGCGCGCCTGGTCAAACGTCACACACCGAACGTGACTCTGCATATGGACCGGCATTAATGTGACTGGCCCCAGGGGGCCGTGACCGGGGCGGCCGGCTTCGGCGGTGACCCCGGCGACGGGCGCCGGCCCGCCGCGCCCGCGACGGGGCCGGAAGCCTGCGGAGGGGACTGATGCTGCTCGTAGGCTTTGATAATGTCCTGCACCAACTTGTGCCGGACCACGTCGCGCTCGTCGAAGTGGACGAAGGCAATGCCCTCGACATCGCGCAGAATCTCCCGCACCTCGATCAGGCCGGAGACCCTCTCGGGCGGCAGATCCACCTGCGTGATATCCCCCGTGACGACCACCTTGGAATGGAACCCCAGGCGCGTGAGAAACATTTTCATTTGCTCCGCCGTGGCATTCTGCGCTTCGTCGAGAATGACGAACGCCTCGTTCAACGTGCGGCCGCGCATAAACCCGAGGGGCGCAATCTCGATGTCGCCCCGTTCAATCGCGCGCGTCGCCCGGTCCATATCCATCATGTCGAACAGCGCATCGTACAGCGGGCGAAGATAGGGATTCACTTTGGCATACAGATCGCCCGGCAGGAACCCGAGCTTCTCGCCCGCCTCCACCGCCGGCCGCGCGAGAATGATGCGGCTCACTTCTTTCTTCAGCAACGCGCTCACCGCCATCGCCATCGCCAGATAGGTCTTCCCCGTTCCGGCCGGGCCGATGCCAATGACGATGTCGTGCGTCTCGATGGCGTCGATATAGGCTTTTTGCGTCGGCGTTTTTGGCGCAACGAATCGTTTTTTGGTGACAATGGTCGCCGCGGTGGCGAGGAGGTCTTTGATCGGCGTCTCGGGACTCTGCCGGAGCGCGCTCAAGGCGTGGGTAATGTCGTCGGGCTGGAGGACCATCCCGTCGTTGGCCAGGGTGGCGAGTTCCGTGAGGACACGCTCTGCGTGGCGCGTGGCTTCGGCCGTTCCATCGAGGGTGAGTTCTTCGCCGCGCGCCGAGAGGCGCACCCCGAGGTCGTCTTCGATCAGCTTGAGGTGCCGGTCGTGGTGACCGAACAAGACGGCGGTATTGGTGCCTTCTCTGAGTTTCAGTTTACGCACAAGCGCTCAGGCGTACTCCCTCCCTGCAGCGGTAGTGGGGTGATTCTAACAAACTGTCGATTGGAGTGACAAGCGGAAGAAATAATTGAGCTGCGCCGATATCCGTCACGCGCCTTCGGGTTTGGCGGGCGCGACAGGAGCAGGAAGGGTGAAGTGGAATTCCTGAAAGGCTTTCCCCCCTTGACCATCTTCAGCGACGATACGGACTCGATGGCTGCCAAGCTGGTCCGGGGGAATCTGCCAGACGAGATGTCCTGTTTCTTTGTCAATCACCATTCCCGGTGGCGCCGCTTCCAGTAGAAAGCTGAGTGGGTCACTGTCCGCATCGATAGCTTTCACCGTATACTCGTATCGGCTGCGGCCGATGAGCACCGCGGGGGCAGAGACGATCTTCGGAGGACTATTCCCGACATAGATCGATTCGGAGCGGACCGCCTTCCCGACAGACGATTGGTCCCGCGGGGTCACTTCCACCTCAAGCGTATCTTTGGTCTGAAATCCCGTGGTATCCAATGTCTGCTCCGGCCCCTGTTTCACTACCTTGTTGTTGCGCCACCAACGAAAGTCAAATTGCATCTCGTCCTGATCTGCATCGACGACATCCATCTTCGCAAAGACCGGAGCATGCGGGTCATCCGGACGCTCGATGGAGATATGGCCAACAACGGGGGGAGTATTGCCGACCAACGCAGGGCCCGCCTGGTAACGAGTTCCTTGAACCGTGCCTCTCGTGGGTACAAGGCCGACCGTCACACGGTCACCACGCTTTAACATACTCGGTGTCAGCGTGGGCCCCGTCTGATCTCGGAGGGGGTCACCGTTGACCATCCACTGGTACTGGAATCCAGCCGTACTGGACTGGCTGTCATCGGTCTCGATCATCACCTTAACCGTCTCGTTCAGCGTAATGGGGTCCGGGGTAATTGTCGCTAAACGGATGGTCGCGAGGCGCTGTGGAGGGGCATCACTTGGAGAAGAGGACCCGTTGCCTGGGGCAGAACTCGAATTGCACCCGATAAACAGGAGGGGAAGAACAACACATAGCGATGGGAAGAATCTTGCGTACACCACTTGTTGATGCGACAATCCCGTTCGTTGCTGAACGCTACTTTCCCCTTGCTGGTTGAGCCGGGAGTAACCAAGACGCTGGTCCCCCCCGGCTCTTTTCAGTCTTCACTCAGGCCCGCTGACGCACCCAAGACATATACCGACTCCAGGGAGGATTCGGCGCATTTGCATCTATACACGTGCTGCTCCCTGTGCTCATCTGGCTACAGGCCTTGATCGGCGGCCCGCCTGGTGAAGCTCCGCCACTGGAACCATTCGACGTCCCGGTCCCGTCGATATGGACAGCGACTTGCGAGGCCACCCCCTCGCCAAGAGTCATCCTCGTGTTGCTGTTCGTATTCGCACCGGAGGCGCTGGTCCCGATGATTGGAGACGAGTACGCAGACCCGGTCTTGTAATACAACGCGTAGAGATAGCTCGTCCCAGTGGAGGAGCAGAAATCATTCGTGGGAACGAGCGTCGGGAAGAATACCGCTCCAGCAAGCACGACGGGGCTGGACACCGATCGCTCTGCCGACGTGCCGGCCGCAGTTACCAGCTTGACGTACCATCCATCCTTGCTCGCGACCAACCCCACCATCGAGTTGGCTCCCGTGGTCACATCAGTCAGCGCAGGATTATTAGGGTCCGTCATTTGGTTCGTCCCAGTCGAACAGACGACACAGACCACCGCATTCGTGGTATTCACCAGATTGGTGGTTGGGCAGTTTGTGGTATTCGTCTGGGTACAGCCTGAGTTCATCACGCTATCTTTAATTCCGAACAGGTACTGCTGGGCAGTATCGGTCTTGTCGGAGTTACTCAAGTAGCGGCCCGTTCCGAAGAAGACCCAGACCTTATTGGCATCGTCGATCGTCACCGACGGTGCGGTCGTTACCGGCCCCATTTCCACTGTGACACTGGTCGAGGCTGTGTAGTCATTGAAGGTATCGATCATTTCCGTGGCTGATCGATTGCCGCCGTTGGCAACACCCCAGGTCGAGGTGCTGCAAGGGGCGTTCGTACAACCGCTAGTGGTCAACCGGTACATCTTGCCCCTCCAGGGCAGTGATCCGTCGTGCAGCGTGCGCCCGAAGTAGGCAACGTCGTGCCGGTAGTCGAAATCCCTATCCATTGTCGCAATGTTACCCAGAAACGACCGGATGGAGCCGACCGGCATCGTGGTCACCTGCGAATTCCCGGCTCCAGGCCCGACCTTCAAATCCACGGCATACAGAGCAGCTGATTGCGCTGGAGCGGCCGGCAAGTCTGCCGCATAGCCGTTGGGCCCTGAACCGAACAGGACCATCCACTTCGCATTGGTGTTATCGATCTTCGAATCCGCTGTCGGGCTCACCCGCATCACCGACGGAGCACCGATCGTCAGCCCCAACCCTGCATTGCTGAAGCTCCAGAGGAGCTTGGGGTCGACCTCCGGATTGGTGATATCGAGCACAAAGTACGCGCTGTAGAACGTGCGGTCCGTTCCGCCGATATTGACAACCATTGGAGGAGCGCCCGTGCCGGAAGCACAGTTTCCACAGCTCCCTCCCATGCGGAATCCCCCGATCAGAACCGTGCCCCAGCCGTTCGGATGGTCCGTGTCCGGTGTGAAGATCCGCACATCCGCCACCGTGGGTTTGAGATCCACGTAGTACACGTGTGTGTAGTCGGCCCTTGTCAACCACTGCAACTGCGGCAGGAGTTGATGGGGAATGAACCCCCAGAGCTCGTCCCCGAGCGGACGTCCGCTGCTGTTGTCGGTGGGGTTCTTCGTGAACCATCCATGCTCGACCACGGCCGGCGTCGTCACATCGTCGCTCTTGTGGTAATACCCGCCGTTGAAAGCGTGCAACATCCCGTCATTCGCGCCGACATAGACGACCTCACGGCGATCTTTCCATTTGGTATAGAACGCCGTGTAGCTGGAATCTCCATAAATGAGATCGTAGTTCGTGCGTGGCGCAGCCACAATGGTGGGAGTCGAGTGGATGGGGTCGCCCAATTTCCACACTTTGTAGGTGCCGCTGCCGATCGGCTCTTCCAGCATGCGCGTGCGAAGTCCCACGATTTCGTCCCCGCGGACGAAGTTGATGATGTTGTTCGCTGTATAGGGGGCGGCGCCGGCTCTCAGGTACTGACTCAAGGTTCCCGAATTCGCGGTGCTGAATTGCATCTGCTCGCCCGCCTGCACAAGTCCATCGTTGTTGGAATCTACCCACGTAAGCAGGTTTCTCGCAGTGGAGGCGATGTTGGCCAGCTGTTTGCCCCCTTCCCAGAAAGGAAGAATATCCTTCAGCCCCAGGCCTGAGATCGTCGGCGTCGCACTGTCGGCGCTCCCGTCGCCGTTGGCATCCCCGTACTTGTCGACCAGCACTGTCCCATAGGTGATACTGGCGACATTGTTATCGTACCGAGTCTTCACGATGTAATCGTTTTGATAGACTAATTTTCCGTCCTGGTCCGTATCTTCTCGGAAATTTCCCAGATGGTCGATAAACAGCCCCTGCGCATACCCGGTCCATCTCACATTGGCTCCACCCTGCCCGACGGTGCTGGTATAGAAATAGGCTTGATAGACGCTCCCTTCACCGCTGGCAGAAGTGGCCAACACGGAGATGGCCGTTCCGGACGAACTCTTCCGCAAGATCGCCGTGATGGTCGCCATCAATCTATCTTGTAAGTCGTCCGAGTTGGAGGACTCGAAGTAGTTATCGGGAATTCCGTCTGTGCCCGGTGCGCCGGTCGCATTGATGACCTTGTCCCACTCAGTCACCAGGTCCGGGAGGTTATTATTGTTGCTGTCCTCGAACCCACCAAGCTTGGCGGTATGCATCAAGATTTCTCGGCCAGCGATGTTGCCGAAGGCGAAAAACGTGTAGACCGAAATGTTTTGGAGCCCCTGCAGACAATGGCCCGTCACGTTGAGGACAGCGATTGTCCCATCAGTCCCAGCGGCGGTACAGGGCCGAAGGTCATTCGTGTGCGCCCAATAGGCCACGTCATCCAGATAGTGGTTACCGCTCGACGCGTAATCGGTCTTGTGTTCCCCCAGCAGCGTGGCGGCAGGAGTGGCGCTGTTCGTATTACAGGTGCCATTGGGCGCATGGATGGTCGCGTTTCCATTTATACAGTGGAGGCCATGTTGTCCATGCGCGTAATCCTGTTCCCCTCCCGGAATGTTCGTGTCCTGGGTCGGTTCCCCGTCCGTCACGAGGATGACGAACGTTTTGCAGCAGCGGACCTGCGTGGACGTCGATGCCCAAGCGGGCGTGTGGTTGCTTCCAAAAAAGTACGGATCCCGTCCGCAGGCGTTGGTGATATAGCCGGCCCCAGGCGTGCAGGTTTCGGCTCCGGTCAACGCGCTGATTTCAGACGCTCCTATCGAGCCAACTCCTGCCGTCGCAAAGTTGGCACCATTTGAAATGCCTCCGGCAAAGGCAATGGGATAGACATAGGAACCAGCCAGGTACGTGGAATTGATCTGGGCAATATAGCGGGCAGTTTCATAGAGAGATTCGGACAGAGGCGTCCAGGTCGAGGGAAACGACTCCTGGACCGCATCCACCATGGCCGCCGTATTGGTGGTGAAGGTTTCCACAGTCGTTCCGGAAAAATCGACCGATTGGCGAGAACCAACGCCCACGAGCATCCTGGCTCCGTCGCCGGCCGGTTTGAATTCGAACAGCCCAAACCGCGCCTGGACGCCAATCTGTTGAATGACCCCCGTTGGCTCGGTGCTGTATCCGATCTTGAGTTCATACTTTCTTTGGCTGTACCCATCTCCGCAGTTGTTATTAAACCCGTTGTCGTTATCGACACAGAAATATGCGGCATCGACACCGATATAGAGGCTTGCGGGGTTGCCCGCTCTGTCAGCTGACGGAATTCTTCCAACGTACGTTGTTGCTCCTACCCCTCCGGCATAGAAGGTATCCACTAACTCTGAATTCACTCCTGTCGCTTGTGCCCGCACCGTTCTCAGCGCTGGAGTCCCATTCGTCGGACAGGTCCCATCTGCGGCACGAGCCACAAAACAGTCGCCCCCGATCATCGATTTCTTGAGGGCATCGAACCGCCGGAAGGTCGCAAAATTCAAAAAGTTTCCATCCCACTCGGTGTTGGAACAGGCCGTCGCCAAGGTGGCCTTTGCCGTCGCAGGCTCGAAGCGTGCATCGGCGCCGGTGTCGTACGTGTAACAGAGGAGAGAATCAAAATAGCCGGAGAAATTGAACGTGTTGTCGAACGGCCTATCAACGGCATCATTGCAGTCCCCATCGCCATTGGGAGAGAGATCACAAGCCAGACCACTCATACTCCCGGAGTTGTCGAGCAACAGGACGATATTAGGCGCGACTTGGTCGCTGACAAAGGGCGGGACGGCATAGTACTGGTCCATCGTTTGGGCCTGCAATGCACCAGGCCCCACGAGACAACCCACCAGGGCCAGCATGATGGTTCCACGAGTGGCGATATTCCGGCTCTTCATGGCACCCTCCGTTCTTGTTGCACTAAACATATTGTCCACCGTTGTTACTTGGGGAGAGTCACGATCATCTTGTCGATCTTGTTGCTTTGTTCTTTCATGACGTGAAACTTCACCTCGGCACTCACCATGAGGCGAGCGGGATCCAGCATGTCTCCATGTTCGTCAAGCATGACCACATCCGGCATCAAGCCATAGGTCCGCCCATCGATGTCGAGCGTCTTCTCATAGATGGCGGTGATCGTGCCGTTCTGATAGCTGATCGTCATCGAGGGAAGGGGCTGGTCGTCGGCCAGCGTGACACCGACACTCATAACGGAGAGGACTGTCACTGCAAACAGCGTTATCCCGGCGCACACAAACAATCGGCTGTACCCGCTTATCCGGCTGCTTCGCTTGAGGCGCTTCCTCTTTTCCTCTGTGCGAGTGTCGTCCATCATGGTGATCCTCCTCATCTAGCGGCCGCAGTTTTAGTAGGGCCTCGGCTGACAAAACGCGCCGGTATTGTTGCAGGCGTACAAGGCCCCGACTTGACTGGTGATCCCCGTAGCCAGGTTTTGCGCCACACAGGTGATTTGATAAAAGATATCGAGTCGCACGGTCTCGCTACCGGGCGAACAATCGCTGCCGGGGGAGCATTGGACATATAGCCGATCAATGTCGCCGAACACCTGGTAGTTGCCTATTGTCATCGCCAGGTTTGGCGCAGAGCCCGCTCCAATCGGGAAGTCCGGGTTGCCTCCATCATTGATCATCTCACCGTTCAACACGGCGAGATTCGCGAGCGGCACCGGCCCAGGCGGAACCGCGTTGGAGAGCAATGCTGCCGGCACAGCATGGGCTTGAAGACCCTGCTGGAGCACATTCGCGCCGGTGCTCACACAAGACTCCGCCGCGTCCGTCGAAGCTTCACTGGCACTGACGGAACCAGCAATTTGCCGCTCAGATCCCGTGATGGCAAGGATCGAGATCCCCATCAGGGTCATGATGAAGATCACCATCATGACGGTGATGAGACTTACGCCCCGTTCTCCCCTTATCTGTGACCCATTGTGCTGCTCACGCATCGTCGTCTTCCTTCCCGGTTCAGGACCACGGTCTCGCATTTCTCGTCTCCACAGTCCTGGTCACCACCCGGCGGCGTACCGATGCATAGGGAGGAATCTGGGCTCCCGTATCGCCGGCCAGGAAGACGCCGTTGGCATGGACATGGTCATCGACCGTGAGAAAGATGGTGGACAAGGTTCCCGCTCCTGCCTGTGAATTCCCTTCTCCGAGCCCATTATCTCTCGATTGTTGCCGGGCGACGATCGCAACTTGAACCATTTTGATTGCGGACGGCGTCATGGGGGGAGCGTTCCAGATCTGGTTCGAGATGTAATCCGGTTGATCGAAGATCAGGTTCAAGCTCACGTCGTCAATCCGGCCATCTGGCTCGCTAAGGCCGGCTGCCGGCAACAGACAACCATCGCAGGCATAGGCGAACTGGATATCCTCGATCCCATTTACGATCGGCAAGCAGGGGCTCGCCGGGACATTGCAGTTCGGCAGGACGCGACCAAAGGAAGCGACCGTGGCATTCGCTATCCCGCGGACCAAGCAGGGAGCATTGCCGCCACAGATGTTGTTGAGGTCTGCACCGGAAGCACCACCGGCAAGCTGAGGAATGACTTGATAGGTGACGCACTGAAGGATAAATACTTGGGTCCCCGTGGGAATCTGCGTTGGTCCAGGATAGGGAACCGTCAAGAGGATTGGAGCAGCCGCACCCTGCACCTGAGCAGCGACGACACCGCCGAGCGAAACAAAGGAGTTGGCACCGAATCCCGCTGCGGTCATAGCGGGAAGGATGGCTGCGTTGATCGGCACATTTGCAAAGCCCCCTCCGCCTACACCAAGTGGAGCGGTGGTCTGCCACGCCGGAGTAGCCGGCGCGCCATAAAACGTGAGGGGCACCACGAGCGAGATTTGATCCGGTCCAGTATCAGGGACTCCGACGGTCGGATTGTTATCTCCCGGAAGAATCGGTACTGGAGTCCCGCCAATTCCACAGTTACCGACTGGGGGCGGATTCTTTGATGGATCAATGGCCGGCCCAAATCCCGCCATCTTGATGTCGTGGGTGATCATCTCCATGGCCATACGCGCGTTCTGTTGGGCATCGGAAATTTGCTCATTGGCCTGCACGGCTTTGCCGGTCATAGTCAGCGCAGACATACCGGCCAACACGATCACGGAGGTTACCGCGGTCGCCACCATGATCTCGACCAATGTGAACCCCTGTTCTTCTGATTTGTCCTGCGATGTCATATCGTGCGTCCGCCCCTTTCCCTGCCGGTTTCTCACTCTGGTGCGATCATCGTGTTCAACAGGACTGCTTTGGTTCCTGGTACCCAGGCTGCCCCTCCCCCGGAAATGGTGTTGCGACTCGATCCGATCCAAGTGACCGTCACGCCAATGTTGTTTTGATTGATTGTCACCGGTCCCACTGCCGCCACCGCCACCTGGGCTTGGACCCCTACCAATCCCGACGCAAACAGGCGGGTTTGCCACTGCAGACAATCTCCTCGCGCCACCGGCTGAGTCAGCGCATTCTGGATGCAGAGCGCGGGATTCGCTGAGGTCAGATTGATTCCGTTATAGCCATTCACAAGGTTCCGTCGATTGAATTGCATCCGTTCGACGAGTTCCGCAGCAAGGTTCGTGGCAACCGTCATTTCATTGCTATCGCTGTTACGTGTGAAGGACAATGTCGTCATCCCTGCTAATCCGAGCAAACCAACGGCAAGAATGGCCGACGACAGCATGGCCTCGATGAGCGTAAACCCCTTCTCTTGTCGAATCCGGCTAGTCATCATGTTGCTATCGTGCATGTTGTCGCTCATCGCGGAAAACCTCATAACCTCACAAGCCCGCTAGTTCCGCTCGGTGCGATGTTAATGAGATATTGTGTAGTTGGAGTCCCTGCGAGAGTCCCTCCGACCG
>Ga0315286_10006505_pt1 | contig 11375 bp, 10 predicted proteins | sample YL17G10_0_MG_FD_205038 | JGI IMG/M metagenome (GOLD analysis project Ga0315286, IMG submission 205038) | Sediment microbial communities from Yellowstone Lake, YNP, Wyoming, USA - YL17G10_0 | ecosystem: Environmental > Aquatic > Freshwater > Lake > Sediment | place: USA: Wyoming | collected...
GAAAAAATCCGTCCCCTTCATAAAAATAAGGCGGGTGAATTCAACTCCGATATAAATAATTGTTGTAATTTCTTCAGGGGCAAATCCGTAATTAGCACGAGCAAGATTCATCAACGCGACGTCGCCGATCTCTATCAGGGCTATCCTGGGCAGTCGATTCCCGATAAACGGCTTGATATCTTCGAGGATATTGAGCATTGCAACTCCATCTTCTCGAACAACGCATATCAAATTTTTTTCCCCCGAGTAGAAAAAATCGATAGCATCTGGTGCTGGTTGGACGGCGCGGACAGTTCTTAATTCATCAAGAACACGCTGTTTCAGTTTTTTCCCTTCAAGCCCAAAATTACTTTCAAGTGTATGGTAATAGATGCTCGGCTCAGAAACAGCATAACCTAAGACATAATCGTTAGTTGAATATTTTGATATTAAACTTATGAAAACATTGCTGTTGCTCACGGGTCCTTCGGCAGGCATATCGGAACCACCTAAAGCAAATGTCTCGCTTGTATCGCTGAGATTATCTAACTCAACATTCACGTTCTGACGCTCTTCAAGCTTTGTTGACAGCGTAGTCGATTGAAGCTCGTCGATGACGATGGTACCTTTCTTAATAGATAGTTTTGCAAGTTTCAGCTCAAGTCCATCGACAAAAAGCCCGATAGCAGAATTTTTCCTACCACGTAATGATGCCATAGACTAAGGTTCCTTTGTAAATGTAATGATAATTAATCTCCTGTTGGTGTGAGATTAAGAATTTGCTGCAATCTACGTTTATTGTTCGCGAAATTCATCGCTACTTCTAATGATATCTTTTTTTGAAGATACAGTCGTTTCAAATCCTGTTCCATCGTCATCATACCCTGATCGGCAGATTCAGCCATCATCTGATATATCTCGCTTGTGTTTGTATTTTTTATTGCGGCACGTACCGAAGGTGTTGCCACCATGACTTCTTTGGCGAGCACTCTTTTTTTATCAATACTCGGGATTAATTTTTGAGAAATAACACATTGAAGCACATCCGCGAGACGATTTCGAACACGTTCTTGTTCAATTGGTTGAACTTCACCGATGATACGATCTATGCTTTCTACCGCTGAAGAGGTATGTAATGTTGAAAACACTTTATGACCGCTGTCTGTCACTTCAAGAGCTGTTAAAATAGTATCGGGATCTCGCAGCTCACCAATAATGATAATATCCGGATCCTGACGGAGTGATTGCACTGTGCCTTCTTTGAATGAAAGTACATCTCTTCCAATTTCGCGGTGGCGGATGATGCATCGATCGGATTTATGCACATATTCAACAGGTGAAGCTATTATAACACAATGTGCATCCATCGAATGGTTATTCATATCCATGATACTGTCTAAGGTTGAGCTTTTACCTGAGCCGGTAATTCCCGTAACAAGTATGAGTCCCTCTTTTGTGTGCTGCAAACTTACAACACGGTGGACGTTTGGATGAAATTCGAGCGTTTTATATGGACGAACAACGGCATTAATTGCCCGCATGTTCAAAGCGATCTGATCAAGGTCGAAGTATGTATCGGCGCGGAAACGGTGCATTTGATCGCCTTGAAAAATTGTGTAAGAAAAATCAAGGTTACGGTTTTCGTAAAGAAACTGTCGTTGCCGCTCGAGCAGGATGCCCTGAATTAAAACATTCGATTCATCGTAAGTGAATACTGGTAATGATGGATCGGGCTTTTTAGTACCATGGATACGATACCACACTTTGCCCTGAGAGCCAAAACCACCGAGGTCAATATCAGAGGCAGATATTTCAAACATTTTCATCAGGAAGCCATCAAGCATACGCTTAATGATAACGCGCTCCTCCGGTGCTTGCCGTGAGACTAAATCGCCAATCAGCATTTGCCTTTCTACGCCAAAAGCAGTTTCAGGAATATTACTTACAATTTGCTTTATTATCGATCTTGCTTCTTCAATCATCCTATCTCAAGTCATTCTTTAAATACCGTTGAATATCACCTATATATATACGGCGTTTAATATAGGTAAAAGTTTACATCTTGTCAAATGAAAATGAAAAAAAAAGTAATATTGTTTTAATAATAATACCTTACATGGTGAAATTATCCACTGTATAAGGTAAAATTCGACCTTTCTCAATAGCACTATTTATCGAACTCCCTTATTCAAACCACCAAATAACCTGATAAGCTTGCATTTTATTGATGAAATGTGCCATATTCAATGCCTCAACGCTGTACCTAATATCTGCTGTGCCATTCATCCTAAAGTTACTGCCCGGCGCACCTGTCACAATCATAGCGCCCCAAATTTGTGGATTACCTGAGGTAGTTGAAACGTTAATCACATTATCATCGCCATAGGCGATAACTAAACCATAAAAATCAAATGACCCTACGAACTCTATCGTTCCATGTACAACTAATACTCCATAAAATTTTCCGCTACCTCCAAACTTTACTGTTCCATCTGCATATCCGATAACCGGATTAGTCGGGCTACCGTAATTCCCAGTGTTATTACTACCATTAGCGAACACAACATCTGCCCCACTGATATATTCATTAACATATGAAATAGGGTTATCCACAGGATTAACAACGACCGATTTGGGATCCCCGGTAATTCTTGAACCAGCTGCACTTGCAACCGTGGAACTTTCCGCACTTGATGTGACAGCTACACCGTTTGTATCTAATGCTGTATTACCGCGTGTCCCATCCATGTTATAATTTTCACCGTAAATATGTGGACTTCCATTCATAATAAAACCAAATGGCTGTGAAGCGATAGAGAGTGCTCCACCTACTTCAGGAAATGGTTTTGGAGTTCGTTTTAATCTTAATATCATCTTATATGAAGAATCCATGAATCTGGATTTACTTGTCATGTCTACTGTGTCGAGTGAGGGCGGCGGATTTTTTAATTTCATGTAAACAGAACATTGGCCAGCCATAACATTAATTGAGATAGCGGCAATTTCCCCTCGATTTACTTTATTGACAATAGATGTATCCCCACGATCCATCTGCCTAAGCATCATGTTGACCCCCGTGTGCGCGATATTTCTTGCTGTCGTATACTTATCAAATCCGACAACATTCTCAGCCAACTGTTTTTTTGATAAATTGATCGTGTAAGCAATAATGCCTACTGCCATCGATAATCCCAATACGACTAATAGAGCCATTTTACCCATATCACTAACTCCTTTTTATAGATTTCTGGGATAAATTAATTTCTGATATAATGCGCTGGCGTATTGATAACCGCCTCCGTGCGTCGTATCGAAGGGCTCAGGGCTTTCAAGTATAAGCTGCACTTTGACTGATCTAATACTATCACGTAAAGTCCCGGTTATTGGAGCGACCAATAAGGAATCCCTTGAGTTGTAGTACGACAGTAAAAATTTTACAACACTATAGTTGATGTAAACGGAAGATGTATTCTCAGTTCGTATTAGCATTCGGTCACGCGGATTTATCGAGACGTTCACCAGTCCGCTAAGTGTATAATCAACTATATCCGTTGCACCCGGAGAATTCTGGAGATTTGTTTTGAATCTGACGTGAGAGGTTTCAGCAATCTGAATCGCAGGTCTTGATGCTGTAGGAATAGTATATCCGATTTTGCGAAAATCAAACTCAATAATACGAGCGAGCTGAATAGCTTCAGTTTGTGTATGAAATTCAACTAAACCCTGGTAATTCTGATTACTCATGTTGATATTAATATTCATAATAGTTATCATCATCATACCAAAGAGTATGACGGAGAGCATTATATCTAACATAACTGTCATCTGATCACCTTATTTCAATTTCAGAAATACCGCCGATAAACAACAACATCGGATAGTTGTAGATAATACCCACCTTGCCATGGGTTATAGCTTCTTCCGGCATCTGGCGGCATCAAGCTCGGATGTCGGACTGTAACAACAACTTTTTTGAAGAACGTTGGCGTTGTCGAAATTTGATTCGGATTAGCTTCTTGTATATAAAAGACTGTATCTACTACACCAAAGGTGCCTAACGATCTTGAATAATAATACCGACGATAAGTGTTATAATCATCGACATCATTATACTTTGTAACAGACTTATACTGAACCGATGTATCCGGAGATTCGGGCAATGTAACAATCGTGACCTCATTAATTCCCGGTGACGTCTCAGGTCCAAAACGAGAAACAGGAGTAAATTTTGTTGAATCATAAATCTTTTTTGAAACAGTTGCCGAATCGTAACTAGTAGTCATGACCTCATCTATCATACTTTGTGCAATCGAAATTGCGGTAAGGTGAGCTTCAGATTGCAATATAGCTGTCGTTTTACTAAGAAACATCGAATTCACCGACAAAGTTATGAACGATAGTATAACCAATGCCGCAATGATCAAAATAACTTGTCCAAGATTCATAGTTTATCCTTCTAATATCAATAAAGTAATCAAGATACGATCCAGTAGCAACCTTCGTGTGAGGGATGTCATACTCGGCATTTTTAATCTTCTGTCGTTGTCGCAACGACTTCTTCTAATGTAGTAGCACCTTCCATCATTCGTTCCATCCCTGACCGGCGCAGTGTCCACATACCGTCTTTAATTGCTTGCTCTCTAAGGGCACTCTCATTGATCTCTTCACCAGCACTCACAATAAGCTCCTTAATTTCCCTGGTAAAGTATAATGCTTCATGTATGGCGGCTCTACCCTTCCATCCACTATTACATTTATCGCAGCCTGCAGGTTCGTAGAACGTGGTGTTCTTCATCAAATCTTCTGTAAAACCAAACTTTAAATATATTTGAATGTCTTTGTCTGTTAGTTTCTGTGGTTTTTTGCAGTTTAGGCACAATGTTCGGATCAACCGCTGGGCAACAACGATATTGATTGCATAGGCAATTAAAAATGGCTCGATGCCCATTTTATAGAGACGGGAAATCGCACTCGGTGCATCGTTGGTATGAAGCGTTGAAAATGTTAGGTGACCCGTATTTGCAAGTTTAATGGCAATTTCAGCTGTAACTTTATCCCGCATCTCACCAACTAAAACGATATCGGGGTCATGGCGGAGAATACCGCGAATCGCTAAATCGAAATCCATCTTTGAGCCAATCTTCAATTGCCGCGCTCCCTTGATGATATACTCAACAGGATCCTCAACAGTTAAAACATTTACTGTCGGATCAATCACCTGATGAAGTGCAGCGATCAATGTTGTACTCTTGCCGCTACCAGTTGGACCGGTAAGAATGATAATCCCCTGTGGTTTAGAAATCGCCTTGTAGAAAAAATCTTTTGCCGGACCCTGTAATCCCAACTTGCTTAGGTCGGTAATTACCTTTCTATCATCGAGGACACGAATGACAATACTTTCAAACTTATGTTTGAATTCAGTGCCAACAATCGGCATGATGGAAACACGAAAGCGAATTTGATGTCCATCGATCATTCGTTGGATAAAACCATCTTGCGACATTTCCCTCTCAAATCTATCGATGTTCTTTGAACGATCTTTCACTACTGCAGCAACTGCCTCAGGCATAGTGTTTTCTTGGATGTGCCATATCTTAAGATTACCATCAAGACGCATCAGCATTTCAGTGCGGTTTCCCTCTTTACCGATGATATGAATATCACTTGCCCCCTGCCGCACCGCTTCAACCAAACATCCTTCAACAAGATTTATAAGAGCACTTTTGCTAATTTCACTTTCAAGCGCCTCTTCATCTACAGCGCCCTCATCCTCTATGTTACTTTCTATTTGAACATCGGTATTTGCAAGGAGTTTAAGAAATTCATTTTCCGGGGGAACTACCTGTTCCATCAATCCTTGCAGTTCCCTCAGTCGGCAGTAACATACTTCGTATTTTTTAACACCAAAATTCCGAGCGATGGATGGGATGTTCCGATCGGTTGGATCGGCAGCAAGAATAATGAGTTTCTCTGTCTGCTTTTCGTCAAACTTCAGCGGAAGCATCTTGGTCTGGATGAGTAGATCGCGATAATTTTCTGGCAAGGTATCAACTTGTTTTTTAATGAAATCGATCTGTGCATCATCCAATGATTCGTCGCTTAAATAAATCTCTCTGAATGCATAGAGATTTGCAACCTCGCGAAAGACAAGGTCATGATCGACATGGAAGTCGGTAACTAAAATTTGCCCCAGGTTCCGACGAGTCTTTTTGTCTTCAGTCTCCCGGAGGCGCAATGATTTCTCTAGAGTTTCATAATCAATGATACCTTTCTTCAGTAAGGTATATCCTATTTTATCGGTTATATCAATATCTGCCATATACGAGTGTCAGCATATCCAATAATCAGCGCGCACCTGGAGCTGTACTGGGATGGAATGTGGCAGTCTCTGACGATACTAACGTTAATAATGTTAACACTACCATGATAATCATGTTAACCCACAACTGAATAAAATCGATAGCGTTGCGCATTTTGTAGTTCGTCTCTCTTTCATAATAATCGGCAAGCTGTAAAGCGGTATGTTTCACCGTGCCCGTTTCAGCTCCTGAGTGGAAGCGGGCAATTGCCGTTTTTGTAAAAACTCCACTCGCCTCGAACGCTTCAGTTATTCCGGCTCCACGCTCGACCATCATGGGGATAGCAATTGTTTTTACCTGATGCTCCATGTATTTGTTGCCGCAAGCTTCTGCAGCCATTTTTATTACATCAATATTTTCACCGGCACCACTATATAGGGCATAAAAAACACGACAAAATATTTCAACAGCAGTTTTGTGTAACAGCGAGCCAAGGACAGGTATTCTCCAAATGTATTTATCTAGAATAAAGCGCCCCTTTTCGGTTGTAAAAAATCTCGCTGCAAATAGAACTGGAATTAAAGTTAAAATAAGAATCAACAGAAAATTATCCTGGAGGAAATAACTCATCTGTAACGAGGCGTATGTCATCGGAAATTGTTTCATATCCACTTTCAGTCGAACGAACACTTCAGCCATGCTTGGGAAGATGAAGCCGATGTAATATACGCAGGCACCAAAAAGTGCGACCAACGTAACAATGGGCATTATCAGAGCGCTTTTAAGATTCTTGCGGAATTCTGCTCGTCGTTCAAGAAACTTCGCAGTACTATCATATATCTCTGCCATGTTACCACTTTTTGAAGCCAAGCCAAGCATGTGGGAGGCAAAGCGTCCGAGCACAGATTCTTGCTTAATAAATACTTTCTCACTGTCCCTCCCTTGTTTCAACTCGTTATTGATCTCTTTAATAGCGTCTCTCAGAGTTTTATTCTCAATATCGTTAACCATCAATTGGAGAATTTCATTGTAAGGTAGTTTTTGCCGAATCAAATCGGCGCTGACACGCACAAACGTAACAATTTCAGCGTTGGGCGGTTTCATCCTGAAGTTAAAGGATTTTTTTCGAACGCGGATAACGCGAAATCCCATTTTAGAGAGTGCATCCTGAACTTCTTCTTTCGAGAATGCTTTCTGTTCACCGATTATTGGTTTCTCAGCACCTCGTTGAACTTTATATATGAATGTTGAACGCGGCAGGACCCGTAATAACTTGAACTTCCTTTGTACAGCCATTTGCGTGGCTTTTTGTTTCGCAACTCGTCCATTTTCAGCATCGATCACACCTTGCACAGCTTTACCCACAGGCGAAATACCTTCAACACGAAATTCAGGCATAATAAAACTCCAATATGTTTACAAATAGATTATCGACAATCAAACCGCCACAATGTAGGCACTGCCAAATTGAATTGCAACTACATTGTGAGAATTCTCAATTTATATATGACGCACTTTAAAACCGTATCGCATATCGAGCATAAGATAGAAAAGCTTTGCCAGAAACATGGGATTTCACTCGATACCCTTGCTCCTGGCAAAGCACGCTATGAGTAAGTCTTCAAACGCTTTAAATATAATTCAGTGTTTGAAGATTTCACACTCATTTACCAGCCCGTCGCAAACGATAATGTAGTCTTTCCGGTCGAATCGACAGTGCAGTCCGCCGTATACGATGTGTTCAGTGACGATGTGCCACGGAATACTATTGTCGTTGCTGTTCCAGCTGTCTGGAGTGCATACGTTCCATTATCGTCTGATGACATCTTTGTAGGTACTACATAATTAACATATGATCCGCCGCCGCCACCCATGGTTATCGGACGAATCTTATACTGATATGCGTTGGCAGATATATTCACCAAGCTCGACGTTACACCGTCTTTATTTGCCTGTGTGCTGTGTGCACCAAACTGTGAGATACCAACTGCTATGGCGATACCAACTATGATAACACCCAAGATGATTAGTAAAAGTTGCTGTTGACCCATTGTAAATCTCCTTTATATTGTTGTTAAATGTGAATTAAATTTTCTATTATTTATCAATTCCAACCATTATAACTTACCATCGTAAAACCGTTGCTGTCAACTTTACATGTTGCAACCCACGAGTTATTCATCGATGATGTTCCTTTCAACATTATCTGCATTTCGGTAGGTGCTGCATCGAGGGTATATGTTCCGTTATCATCAGATTGCAGTTTTACCGGTACCGAATAACCTGCGTACGAAGGTCTTCCGCCACCTAATATTTTCGGTCTTAATTTAAATTGATGAGCGTCTGCAGCTATGTTAACCAAACTTGATGTTACACCATCTTTGTTTGATTCTGTGCTGTTTGCCCCAAACATTGTAATACCTACAGCGATGGCAAGTCCCACTACGATAACACCAAGAACGACAAGAAGAAGTTGTTGTTGACCCATATGCGTTTTTCGGTTTTTATTAGGTGGATGTTATTTAATAAATTATTTTAATTGTATTGTTCTTTGTTTTATACAAGCCCTATGCCAGGGACTCGGATAGCCCGATACCTGAAAATGTTTGGAAAATGATTAAAATTCTCAGAAATTTACAATTACATAAAACTTCAAACAAGTTTGTAGGCAATAATTACCTGTCGCATGGAAATTAATACCGAGAAGCGGCAAGCTTCTAAATTGTAGAATGATTTGAAGAAAGATTTAAAAGCAAGTCACCGATTGGCATTAATTGATGGGGGCAGAATAAAAAAAATAGCCAGATACCTAAAGCATCTGGCTAAACATATCCGATGAATAATTTCATGCACAGTATCAAGCCATATCTGTGCTCTGAAATTTTATTTCACTTTACCAACCCGTCGCAAACGATAATGTAGTCTTTCCAGTCGAATCGACCGTGCAGTCCGCCGTATACGATGTGTTCAGTGACGATGTGCCACGGAATACTATTGTCGTTGCTGTTCCTGCTGTCTGGATTGCATACGTACCATTATCGTCTGATGTCATCTTTGTAGGTACTACATAATTGACATATGATCCGCCGCCACCGCCCATTGTCGTCGGACGTATCTTATATTGATATGCATTGGCAGATATATTCACCAAGCTCGACGTTACACCGTCTTTATTTGCCTGTGTGCTGTGTGCACCAAACTGTGAGATACCAACCGCTATGGCGATACCCACTATGATAACACCCAAGATGATGAGTAAAAGTTGCTGTTGACCCATTGTAAATCTCCTTTAATTATTAAAAATGTGAATTGTTGTATTGTTGATTATCTTTAATCGTTTCATAACTTATCAGATTGTTTACAAGCCACATGCCAAACCGATGTTCAGTATGTTTATATCGGTTTTTCTACTGAAATGATGAAATTCAGATGTTCCTTGGACACCCGAAAGAAATCGAATGGTAATAATTACCTAACCAGCGGTAAGTTATACTTAGTAGCATTTTAGAACTTATGTCTATCCGAGAAAATTAAAAGTTATGATTAATCTAAAAATATTTCTCAGTTGGATAACGTTTAATGTATCGACCTCGACCAACATTGCCGACCCACTTACCTTTTTCTATAATGATCTCCCCGCGCGAAAGAACAATCTCAGCGTTCCCATTCACTTTTACACCTTCATACATCGAATAGTCAACTTGCATGTGGTGTGTCTTTGCCGAAATAATATGTTCGGCTTTTGGATCCCAGATTACAATATCCGCATCACTTCCGATTGCAATCACACCTTTGCGTGGATACAATCCGAATATCTTTGCCGGTGCGGTTGAGGTGACCTCAACCCAGCGATTGAGTGTTATCCGTTTTTGGTTAACTCCACCTTCAAATAGTAACTGCAAACGATTTTCAATGCCCGGTCCACCGCTTGGTATTTTTGTGAAGTTATCTCTTCCTATTTCTTTTTGACCTTTGAAATTAAACGGGCAATGATCCGTTGAAACAACCTGCAGAGCATTATTTTTTAAACCTTCCCACAATTTTTCTTGATTCCATTTCTCGCGGGGCGGTGGTGTAAAAACATATTTTGCACCTTCAAAATTTGGTTTATTTAAATCTTCATCTGATAAAAATAGATATTGCGGACAAGTCTCGGCGTACACCGGCATTCCTTTATCCCTCGCTTCAATAATTTTTGCCAGTGCTTCATTCGAAGAGAGATGAACAATATAAACCTTTACACCGGCGGTTTCCGCCAAAGAAATAGCACGCTGTACGGCTTGGGTTTCTGCCATCGTTGGTCTGGTAAGAGCATGATATATCGGCGCTTTCTTTCCCTCATTTAGAGCTTTCTTGACCAGCACATCAATCGCGTTCCCATCTTCTGCATGTATGCAAATTAGAGCACCATTTTCAGAAGTCTTCCTCAGTGCTTTCAGTAAAGTTGTATCATCAACCATCAATACACCGGGGTATGCCATAAATAATTTAAAACTTGTAACGCCTTCTTTCACCATTCCATCCATATCAGGTAAGGATGAATCAGGTAGCTCAGTGATGATCATGTGAAAACCATAATCTATACACGCTTTCCCTTCTGCTTTCTTTCGCCAAATGTCTAGTGCTTCCCTCATCCTCATTCCTCTGGATTGAGTAGCAAAGTCAATAATTGAAGTAGTGCCGCCAAATGCTGCTGCTCGAGTTCCCGTTTCAAAATCATCGCTTGTTGATATGTTACCCAATGGCATATCAAGATGTGTATGCACATCGATACCACCGGGAATTACATACTTATTACTTGCATCGATTATTTTTTTTACTTGAACAGACAAGTTTGAACCGATTAACGTAATTTTATCTTCCTGAATATAAATATCTGCAGTATAATCCTGTTCAGCATTAATAATTCGGCAATTCTTTATTAATAGAGACATCTTCAAACCCCTAAATAAATAGAAAACAAATAGACGATCTATCAGAAAAAGTAGTTTTTTTTTAAACAATTGTCAAGGATTGCTTTTCCGAGATGTATGATGTATATTCACGAAGCATAAGAAAAGGAAAATAGAAGTGGATAAATTCATCATTCATGGCGGT
>Ga0315286_10006507_pt1 | contig 11371 bp, 6 predicted proteins | sample YL17G10_0_MG_FD_205038 | JGI IMG/M metagenome (GOLD analysis project Ga0315286, IMG submission 205038) | Sediment microbial communities from Yellowstone Lake, YNP, Wyoming, USA - YL17G10_0 | ecosystem: Environmental > Aquatic > Freshwater > Lake > Sediment | place: USA: Wyoming | collected...
ACGACATCAGGGACAACGAACCGACCGTCCCCGGCGATCTCGACGGCGGCGTCCCCGGCCAGATCGAGCTCGAGTTCTCTGCAGGAGAGCCTTTCTTCGTGGAGCAAAAGTGAGCCACGCGCCGGCGCCTGACGCGCGGCGTTGCACGGGGCGCCATGGCGACCGGCCTCCCGTGCAACACCGCGCGTCCTCCGGGCTGCTTGCGGGCGATGGGGTCGTTTCAGCGGCATATTCAGGCTTCGAGCGGCTGAAGAGGCTGTTGACATTTTGCTGTTCCTGTGGTATGCTGGTACCAGAGTGCTCATCCTCGCAGGCGCTGTGTCCAACGGGCCGGGCGCTTCCAGGCGGCTGTGATCCAGTAGAAAGGAGGAGGGTCATCGGCAGAGGCAAATGCGTTCCAACGGAGCCCATCCATTTCGAACCAAGAGCGAAGGAGGCGAACGATGAAAAAGCAAAAGAGAATGAAGACTGTAGTGACGATGGTCACCCTGGCGGTTTTGCTGCTGGTGGTGGTGCCGCTCGCGCTGGCCTTGCCTTTCAGCGACGTGCCCGGCGGCTACTGGGCGTACGCTGCCATCGACCGCATCTCCAACTTGCACATCACCGCCGGCTGCGGCAGTGGCAAGTACTGCCCCGAGCAGAACGTGACGCGGGCGCAGATGGCCGGTTTCATCAACAACCTGACCAAGGCGTGGAACGACACCAACGAGCCCTATATTCTTTACGTTCAGAACAAGAACAACGGGTCGGGCCAGAGTGGCATAGGGATTTGGTCCTATTCCTATCAGGATCAGGGCGTTTGGGGGGAGAGCGATCTCGGCGATGGTGTCTACGGTTCCAGCGATTCGGGTGTGGGTGTCTCGGGGGCCGCATTCGGCAATGACGCGTACAACGACGCCGGGGTCTCGGGATTCAGCTGGGGTCAAGGCCCCGGTGTGAAAGGGTCAAGCGTCTTGGGCGACGCCGCTTACTTCACAACCTGGGGAGACGCTAACTCGGATGCCGCCGTTAATGCCGAGGTCGTGAGCTCGGTAAGCGGAGCGTACGGCCTGATTGTCAACAGTTACACCAACGATGCCGGGCACTTTGAGGCGAGTGCCAACGACGGCGTATATGGCCGCGCTGCCGGCTCCAACCAATGGGGCGTGTGGGGAGTTAGCGTGGACAGCATCGCGGTGTATGGCGACACGGAGGTGTCGGGTGGCTATGGGCTGTACACAAGTGACAAGATCTATACCGGCGGCGGCTGCGTCGGCTGCACGTCGATGCTGATCGCCCAGAACGGGGGCGACGGGGCGCTGGAGCCCGGTGACGTGGTGGCCGTGGTGGGCATCGCCGAGGGGCCGACCGAGTTCTACGCCCGGCCGGTCCTGCTGGTACGCAAGGCCGATGCTGCATTAGGTGGGTCCGTCGTGGGCGTGGTCGAGGGGCGGTACGTGACGGTGTTGGCCACCAAGGAGATCGTGCACCCCGCAACGCACGAGATGGCGGTGCCTGACACCGTAGGCGGGCCCCTGCCGGACCTGGTCACTGTGACGGAGGAGTGGGTGGAGACGGTCGCCACCCAGGATGCGCACACCTCCACCGACCCCGCGGCCGCGGGTGAGAAGCTGACCGTGGTCTACCGCGGCATCGTCCAGGTCAAGGCCGATGCCTCGGCCGGTGCCATCCAGGTGGGGGACCGGCTGGTGGCCTCTGGGACCGCTGGGCAGGCTGTGCTGGCCGGGACGGCGGAAGGCGCAGCCCTGGGCATGGCCCTGGAGCCGCTGGCCGAGGGACAGGGGCTCATTTGGGTGTTGGTGGATATGCAATAGCGGGCGGTTGCACCGCTTGAGGGCCTCGGAGCGAACTCTGAGGCCCTCTTCCTCCTTTTCCGCAGTGCGGCGGTCGGCCGTGGCGTGACCGGTTCGCCGCTGCACAGTGTCAGGGTCGAGGTCCGCCGCTTGACAGCCTGACCCTTTGTGCCACAATACTCTGAGGGCCGTTGAAGGCGTCCGCGGTCGGGGGCGTGCGCTCCCAGGGTCGCTTTCTGCCCCCGACCGCTTCTGGGCAGGCGCCGCTTCTCGACGGAAAGGAGGATCGCCCATTGGCAAGATAGGACACCGGTTCGGCGGTAGACTCTTCCCACTTCAGACGAAAAGGAAAGGAGACGAACGATGAATAAGCAGAAGAGAATGAAGACTGTAGTGACGATGTTCACCCTGGCGGTGTTGTTGCTGGTGGTGGTGCCCGTCGCCCTGGCCTTGCCCTTCAGCGACGTGCCCGCCGGCTACTGGGCGTTCGCTGCCATCGACCGCATCTCCAACCTGCACATCACCGCCGGCTGCGGCAGCGGCAAGTTCTGCCCCGAGCAGAACGTGACGCGGGCGCAGATGGCCGGCTTTATCAACAACCTGACCAAGGCGTGGACGGATCAGAACGAACCCTACATCATGTCTGTGGAGAACAAGAACAACGGGTCTGGCCAGAGCGGCGACGGGATCATCGCCAAGTCGTACGCCGGAATTGGGTTAAAAGGGGAAAGCACTAACTATATTGGCGTGTACGGCTCCAGCACCACTCACTGGAGTGGTTGGTTTGACAATGGCATCCGCATCACCGATTCACCCTGGCACGGCATCCAAATCGACGATGCAAACTGGGCCGGCGTGTGGGTGGCACACGCCGGGTATGCCGGCGTCGAAGCCAATGGCACCCGGGGTGCCGGGGTCTTGGGGGTGTCCGTCGACGCGGACTCTGTCGGGAAGGCCGGCGTGCACGGCTATGCGACCGGCGGATGGGAATACGGTGTCCTCGGGCAGGATGGCTCCGGTACGGATATGGGCTATGGCCTGCGCACCACGGCCTACAACGGCGCGGGGAGTGATGCCAGGATCAACGATGACCTGACCGTGGACGGTACGTGCTTTGGTTGTGCCCAGGCGTACATGGCTGTCAACGAAGGGGCAGATACCCTCGAACCGGGGGATGTTGTCGTCGTTAGCGGCATAGGGCAGGTGATTCCCGAGATGTCCGGCCAACGGCCTCTGCTGACCGTGCGCAGGATGACCGAGGCCGATCACGGCACAACCCTGCTGGCGGTCGTGATCGAGGGTTCGCCCCCCAAGCATGACAGCGGCATCGAAAACAATGGCACGACCCCTGACTTTATCCCTTCTGGTGGCTACGTGGCGGTGGCCACGCGCGGGGGCCTGACGCGGCTCAAGGTGGAGGCCTCGGCAGGTGCTGTCCAGGTGGGCGACACCCTGACAGCGGCTGCGACCGCCGGTTATGCCGCGAAGGCCCAGCCTGTCACCATCGAGGGGGTCGAGTTGTACGCCCCCGGCAGCGTCATTGGCCGGGCCCTGGAGTCGCTCGCCGAGGGACAGGGGCTCATTTGGGTGTTGGTGGATATGCAATAGCGGGCGGTTGCACCGCTTGAGGGCCTCGGAGCGATCTCTGAGGCCCTCTTCCTCCTTTTCCGAAGTGCGGCGGCCGTCCATGGCGTGACCGGTTCGCCGCTGCACAGAGCCAGGGTCGTGGCCCGCCTCTTGACAGCCCGACCCTTTGTGCGATAATACTCTCAGGGACATGGAAGGCGTCCGCGACCGGGGGCCGCTCCCGGGGTCGCTTTCTGCCCTCGACCGTTTCTCGGCAGGCGCCGCTAGTCGACGGAAAGGAGGAGCGCCCATTGGCAAAATAGGACACCGGTTCGGCGGTAGACTCTTACCAATTCAGACGAAAAGGAAAGGAGACGAACGATGAAGAAGCAAAAGAGAATGAAGACTGTAGTGACGATGGTAGCCCTGGCGGTCTTGCTGCTGGTGGTGGTGCCCGTCGCGCTGGCCCTGCCTTTCAGCGACGTGCCCGCCGGCTACTGGGCGTTCGCTGCCATCGACCGCATCTCCAACCTGCACATCACCGTCGGCTGCGGCGGCGGCAGATTCTGCCCCGAGCAGAACGTGACGCGGGCGCAGATGGCCGGGTTCATCAACAACCTGACCAAGGCGTGGAACAACACCAACGAACCCTACATCTTTTCCGTGGACAACCAGAACGACGGGACTACCTTCAGCGGCGACGGCATCGTTGCCAGGTCCTTCGACCGGAATGGCCTCGAAGGGATCAGCTACGGCGCCGCTTGGGCCGATAACGGCGTCTGGGGCGAGACCAACAGCCCTGCCTCTAATGAGGCGGCGGTGTACGGACTCAGCACCTCCACAGCGACCGGTGTAATCGGCAGCAGCACCGGCGGCCGGGGCGGCTACTTCGAGGGCGCGGCGGGCCAGCCCGACGTCGTGTTGGGCGGAGGCGTCGACGACGACGGAAACCTGTGGTCCGATCCGGCCCAAACCGGCAGCGACATCGTGCTCTTCAGCAACGACGAGGTGCACGTTCACCTCGACGAAAACAACGACGAAGACGGCAACTTTAACGTCTATGGCGGGGATGGCACCGCGGCGCTGAACCTGTCCGAGGCCGGCGAGCTCAACCTGGGCTCCAGCGTCAACCTCCAGGTTGACGACAGCTTGGACGGAGCGGTCCGGGCTTGGAACGGGAACTCCGCCAGCCTGTGGGCGATCTCCAACCACGACGTCATTGCCGATCTGGACAACAACAACGATGGAAACGGCTGTTTTGTCGTCCACGACTCCTTTAACACCTGGATCTGGTGGTCGTGCGAAGCCAAGGGGCCAACGTCCACAGGCCCGTCGGCGATGGCAGTGCCGACCAGCTCGGGCCTCCGCGAGACATACGCCACGGGCAGCACTGAGTTGTGGTTGGAGGACGCTGGCAGCGCCTCGCTGGCAGAGGGCAAGGCCACGGTGCAGTTTGACGCCCTCTACGCGGAGATGGTTAACCTCGATGCCGGTTATCAGGTCTTCCTGACTCCGGTCAGCGACCAGCCGGTATTGCTGTTCGTCTCGTCCAAGACCAGTGCCTCCTTTGAAGTCCAGGGGGTCACACTTGACGGCTCGCCGGCCGCAGCCAGCTTTGATTACCGGATCGTGGCCAAACGCCTCGGCTACGAGGGCGTCCGCCTCGATACTGTGGAGCGCAGCCAGACGGTGGGTGCTACGGTGGACATCCCGGCAGAGCCGTCCCAGCCCGACGAGGATACGCCCACCGGACCGATCATCCCGATCGTCACCACAGGTGACGAACAGAGATAGCCACGGTTCCGTAGGACGGGTTTTCCAGCCTGTCCATGCCCGCTGCCACAGGGAGAGCGGAACAGAAGCAGTAAGGTGTTGCGCCACGGTCCTGGTGGCGGTTCTGGAGGGTCTCAGGGGGGTCCTGAGGCCCTCCTTTTAGGGGTCGGATCCCGGGGCGAGGACAGGAGCACCGATTTTAGGGTTTGCCCTCACCCAATCGGACGGAGATGAGCGATCCAATCTGCCACACCCCTCCGCCCATGCGCAAAGTGTAACTCCATTGCATAGCACACCGTGGGACAGTGGCACAGTGGCACAGTGGCACAGTTCGCCCCCCTCGCACGTTGAACCGCGCCGCATGTCGCAAGGCTCCCTGCCCCCCTCGACGCCGCAACGACACATACCGCAACACATCCAAAATCGGTGCTCCTGGGGGCGAGGACGGGCCGCTTGACAGCATGACCCTCTTGTGCTATAATATTCTCAGGACTGTTGAAGGCGTCCGCGACCGGGGCCCGCTCCCAGGGTCGTTTTCTGCCCTCGACCGCTTCTGGGCAGGCGCCGCTTCTCGACGGAAAGGAGGATCGCCTATTGGCAAGATGGGACACCGGTTCGGCGGTAGACTCTTCCCACTTCAGACGAAAAGAAAAGGAGACGAACGATGAAAAAGCAAAAGAGAATGAAGACTGTACTGACGTTGGTCACCCTGGCGGTCGTGTTGCTGGTGGTGGTGCCGGTCGCGCTAGCCTTGCCTTTCAACGATGTGCCCGCCGGCTACTGGGCGTTCGCTGCCATCGACCGCATCTCCAACCTGCACATCACCGTCGGCTGCGGCGGCGGCAACTTCTGCCCCGAGCAGAACGTGACGCGGGCGCAGATGGCCGGTTTCATCAACAACCTGACCAAGGCGTGGAACAACACCAACGAACCCTACATCTTTTCCGTGGACAACCAGGACGACGGGACTGGCTCCAGCGGCGACGGCATCGTTGCCAGGTCCTACGGCCAGAATGGCCTCGAAGGGATCAGCTACGGGGCCGCGTACGCCGACAACGGCGTCTACGGCGAGACCAACAGCACCTCCACCGGTGATGCTGCCGTCTATGCCAATTCTACCGGTGCGGCCACGGGAGTGTACGCCAAGAGCGCGAGTGGTACCGGCGGCTACTTCCAGGGCGCGGCGGGCCAGCCCGACGTCGTGCTGGGCGGGGGCGTCGACGACGACGGGAACCTGTGGTCCGATCCGGGCCAGGCCGGCAGCGACATCTGGATCTACTCGAACGATGCCGTGATAATCGATCTGGACGACGATGGCGGCGAAGGAGGCCAATTCGAGATCCGCAACGAGGCCAACGACACCCTCCTGAACGTCGACGAAATCAGCGGCGATGTTAGCATGGCGAATGACCTCTACCTGGACAGCAATGGCTCGGGCAACGGCGGCGTGTACGCCACGGCCGCCGCCGGCCCCAGCCAAAACTTGGTCTTGGTCGGCAACGACGACGTGGCAGTCCACTTGGACGAAAACAACGATGAGGCAGGCTCCTGCTTCACCATCTACAACGGGGCCAATGGCACCGTGGCGTCGTGGTGTGAGGCCAAGAACACGGCGGCCGGGGTGCAAGCCATGGCGGTCGATACCAGCGCCGGCGCCCGCGAGATGTACGCGACCGGTGCAACCGAAGTGTGGTTCGAGGACTTTGGCACTGCGAACCTGGTCGACGGGCAGGCCACAGTGGCCATCGATCCCCTCTTTGCCGAGGCGGTCAATCTGGCGGCGGAGTACCACGTCTACCTGACCGCGCTGAGCGACCAGCCGGTGTTGCTGTACGTCACGGCCAAGACGCCGGCGAGTTTTGAGGTGAGGGGCGCGACCCTGGACGGCCAGCCGGCGGCTGCCGGCTTTGAGTACCGGATCGTCGCCAAGCGAGCCGGCTACGAGGACTGGCGCCTCCAAGCGGCAGACACTGCGGGAGGCACAGAGCCTGGAGGGGACTGGGCAGAGTCGCCCGCGGTCCCCGGCCCGGGCGAGGACGCGCCGGTGCCGGTTCATCCGCTCATCCAGATCGGGGAAGAGGTGAGGCCACAGTGACGGGCCGCCAGCGGCGGCTGCGAAGCCACGGGAACGGACGCGCTGCCTACCCGGGATGCCGATCCGAGGGTCGTAGGCCACCAGCCGACGCCGGCGCCGACTGCTGTACCCGGTGCGGGCGAACCGGAGACGCCGGTGAACCCGTTATTGACGTCAGCCCGAAGGAAGTCCAACCCTCGGGATAGCGATCCTTCGGCGTGACGCGACAGGGACCTATTCGCGGGCTATGGTCATCGACAGGGCCCCGAGGACGTGCCTCGGGGCCCTCCTCCGTGCCGGTGCTCCGGCTCGCCGTGAATCACGGCAGGCTGGCTTGACGTATCCCACGCCTTGCGGTATAATCAAGCTCGGCTCCAATTAAAGGCGAGAAGGGGTGGCAGATGCTGACTGTAGAGCCAGTCAGCATCTGCCGAGGCCCCTGTATGCATCCTCGCCCCGGGGCAATCCAGGGAGAAGGAGAGCTGGGATAGAGGCCTATGGCAGCACCTAGACTGCCGATCGTCATCCGCAACCGGTATTTCGTGATCGGCGACCTCCTCCTGGCGCTGATCTCTGCGACCCTGGGACTCGCCATCTGGTCGGATGTCTCCCCGTTCTGGGCGCCTCTTCGCGCCCTTGTCCCCTTTGTGCTAGCGGCCGTCGCCATCAAACTCCCGGTCTACTACATTTTCGGGCTCTATCGTCGCTATTGGAGATATGCCAGCGTTAGAGAGGCGTTGAGCATCCTGGGAGCGGTCACTGCTTCCTCGGTGCTCCTGTCCCTGTTCGTGCTGGCGCTCTTTTCGCCCCTGGGGTGGTTTGACCGATTCCCTGCTCCTGTGTTGATGGTGGACTGGCTGTGGAGCCTGGTTTTCGCCGGCGGCATTCGCTTCTCGGTGCGCCTGCTTGGAGACCTCCGCACGCTGAAAGCGGGCAGCGAGAGCACGAATCAACAGGCACGGCAACGACGGGTCTTGATCGTGGGTGCCGGCAACGCTGGGGCGATGATCGTGCGCGAAGCGCAGGCCAATCCCGGCCTGGGCTTTGTGCCGGTTGGCTTGCTGGACGATAACCGCGCCAAGGTCGGCATGACCATCCACGGCGTGCTGGTGCAAGGCTCGCGGGAGGATATTCCCCGCCTGGTCCGAGAGGAAAAGATCGACGAAGTGGTCATTGCCATGCCGAACGCGCCGGGCCGGGTCATTCGCGAGGTCCTCGCCATCTGCAAGAAAGCAGGGGTCGCGTGCAAGACCGTGCCCAGCATCTACGAGATGATCTCTGGGCAGGTGAGTGTCCGGCAGGTGCGCGAGGTGCGCATCGAGGATCTGTTGCGGCGCGAGCCGGTGGTGATCGACGGGCGGCAGGCAGGAGAATACCTATCCGATGCGGTTGTGTTGGTCACCGGGGCCGGCGGTTCCATTGGGTCAGAGCTGTGCCGGCAGATCGCGCTTCACCGCCCGAAACAACTGCTGTTACTGGGCCACGGCGAGTTCAGCATCCATCAGATCCTGACGGACTTGAGCGAAAAATACCCGTATCTGGCAACGCATCCCCTGATTGCCGATGTCCGTGACCAGAACCGGCTGGCAGCGATTCTGACCCACTACCGGCCGTCCGTGGTGTTTCACGCCGCAGCACACAAACATGTACCCCTTATGGAGCTCAACGTACCCGAGGCGGTGATGAACAACATCTTTGGCACCCTGCGGCTGTTGCGGGCCGCCGAAGCAGCTCAGGTGGCTCGCCTGGTCCTGGTGTCCACCGACAAAGCGGTCCATCCGACGAACATCATGGGTGCGACCAAACGCGTGGCGGAACTGCTCGTGCAGGATGCGGCTCGGCGCACCGGCCGCGCCTACGCAGCCGTGCGCTTTGGAAATGTGCTCGGCAGCCGGGGCAGCGTGGTCCCCCTCTTCCAGCGCCAGATCGCCGCGGGCGGACCCGTCACCGTGACTCATCCTGACATGCAGCGTTACTTTATGACCATCCCTGAGGCTGTACAGCTCATCATCCAGGCGTCGGTGCTGGGGCAGGGGGGTGAGATTTTTGTGCTGGACATGGGTCAACCGGTGCGCATCGTGGATCTGGCTACAGAGTTGATCCGCCTCTCTGGACTTGAACCCGGGCGCGATATCGAGATCACCTTCACCGGCCCGCGCCCGGGCGAGAACCTGAGCGAGGGATTGTTCGCCGCTGTGGAGGAACCCCACCCTACCCAACACGACAACATCCTCGTGGCGCAGGGCAACAATACCTGGGACAGCCAGGCACTGTACCGTCACCTGGAGGAACTGGAACAGTTGGCAAGAGAAGGGAATACAGCAGCTATCTGCGCCAAGATGCAGCAGATTGTGCCTGAATACCAGATGCTCAGTTCCACGGCCTCGACGCCCAGTAAAGTCAGGGACAACGGACCTGGCGACAAGGAGGGTGGCGTAGTGGGCCAGATCGAACTGGAAATCCTGGACGTCCCACCTTGTGAACTCCGGCCCCTCCCCGCCAGGGCTGCTGCAAAGTCGCTTGACACTGTCATTGCGAGCCCCCCGTAGGGGGGCGAAGCAATCTCTTTCGGCCGGATTGGGGGTTGCTTCCCTGGCCTGCCTGGCGGCAGCCTGGACACCTCAAGGAAGCGGTACCCCGCAGGCGTCGCTATCGCTCCCTGTGCCTGCGGAGTACCGCTTCTGCGGTGTCCGGCACAGGACAGGCCTCGCAACGACCAACTTTGCAGCAGCCGTACCCTCCTCGTGAAACGTCCTTGACAACGCGGGTCCGGCGTGGTAGAATAGCAGGCAGACACAAGCAATTGGCACTGGGGGAGCCTGGGGGTCCAGGCTGAGAGGGCGACCCAAACCGTCGCCGACCCTTTGAACCTGACCTGGGTAATGCCGGCGTAGGGAAAAAGCACATCGCTACAATTGGAACCGCCGGCCAAGAGGCCAGGCGGTTTTTCGTTCGTGGAGGGATGCATGCGAACCGTCATCATTGCCGGTGGGCAGCCCCACGCCGGGGAGGGTTGGCGCCGTTGGGTGCAGCAGGGCGATCGGATCATCGGCGTCGACGGCGGCGCAAGCCAGGCATTGGCCTGGGGGCTCGTGCCGCATGTCGTCATTGGCGACCTGGACTCACTGCCGAGCCCGGCCCGGGCGGTGTTGGAAGCACAGGGAGGCCAATTCCTGGTGCACCCCCGCGCCAAGGACGAGACCGATCTGGAGTTGGCCCTGTCCTACGCGGCCGAGCAGGGAGCTGACGACATCGTCATCCTGGGGGCATTGGGTGGCCGGCTCGATCATACCCTGGCCAACGTACTCCTTCTCGCCTTGCCCCAGTTGGCACGGAGGTCGGTGCGCATCGTGGATGGTCTCGAAGAGGCACTCGTGCTGCGCAGCGGCCAGGACGTCCTACTTCGGGGACTGCCGGGTGACCTGGTCTCGCTGCTGCCCCTGGGCGGCGACGCCCACGGAGTGACGGCCACCGGGCTGGCCTGGCCGCTGCGGAACGAGACGCTCCGCTTTGCTTTCAGCCGGGGCGTCAGCAACGAGATGACAGGCGCTGAGGCCACCGTGGTGGTGCACGAAGGGCTCGTGTTGGTGGTGCATCGCCACATGGTGGTTGAAGAAGAGCGGGTGGGACATCAGAGGGGTGACCATCTCGCATCGGGATTTGCCGGGAGGTGAGAACGATGAAAAGCAGAGTGATAATGTCAGGTGGCATTGTGGTGGCCATCCTCTTGTTGGCCGCGTGTGGCCCCGGCCCGGCGGCTCCTTCGGACTCCAGTCCGCAGCCCAATCCGACCCCCACAGCGGCGGCGCGCACGCTCACGGTGATGACCCACGACAGTTTTGACGCGAGTGAGAATGTGATCGCGGCCTTTGAAGCAAGCTGCGGCTGCCAGGTGCAGTTTCTCAAGTCGGGCGACGCCGGCCTGATGCTCAACCAGGCGCTGCTTAGCAAGGCCGTCCCACTGGCCGACGTGATCAGTGGGGTGGACAGCACGTTTCTAAGCCGGGCACTGACCGGCGACATCCTGGAGCCGTACGCGTCGCCTGGCCTGGCCGATGTGCCCGACGAGCTAGAGCTGGATCCGATGTTCCGCATGCTGCCCGTGGACTATGGGGACGTGTGTCTGAACTATGACAAGACCTGGTTCGAGGAGCATAACCTGGCT